>Ga0307378_10004873_pt1 | contig 18899 bp, 14 predicted proteins | sample UN1MG_FD_202238 | JGI IMG/M metagenome (GOLD analysis project Ga0307378, IMG submission 202238) | Soil microbial communities from Risofladan, Vaasa, Finland - UN-1 | ecosystem: Environmental > Terrestrial > Soil > Coastal area > Acid sulfate soil | place: Finland: Risofladan, Vaasa | collected... | reverse complement strand
AGTTGACGGCTGCGATGTCGGCCGGCGCGGACGAACCGAGCGAGGAGGAGGACGACGACGAGGAGGACGAGCCGGAAGCCGAGCCGGATCCGCTCCGCGAGGCCAGGGAGGCCCTCTGGGAAGAACTCGAGGCGTGTGACTACGAGGGCCAAACCGCGCTGTTCCTCAAGACGCTCGACACGCCCGACCTGCTGGCCGAAGGAATGGGCGTCGAGATGCTCGATCAGGTATTCCGCGGGGCCGCGAAACGACGAGACGCCGACGGCTTTGAAATCCTGGTTCGAGCGTTCCAGGAACGCGCCCCGGAGATATTCCGCGACTCGGCCACGTCCTGCCTCTCTTGGGTGATTGAGCTTCGCGTGGCCTGCGGCCGGTTCGACGAGGTCGGTCCGTTGGCGAAGGAGATTGCCGCGTGCGCGGGCGACCAAATCGACATCTTCAACCTCACCCTCGATTCGCTCGCCTATCACTGCGACTTGTCCACCCTGGTCGAGATGATGCGGATCGGCTGGCCCGGGGTGAGGGATGCAGGCGACATCCTGTCGTGGGGCGTGGAGGAGTTCGTTGACAGGGCCTACCGCTACGAGATGATTCAGTACTGTAGCCGGGCGGCGGCGCCCCGCCCTGACGACCCGGAGTTGATCGAGCGGCTGGCCTTCTACGGGGAGCCGGTCGACGAGGATTTCGTGACGGCGTTCGTGGGCAGTTTCACCGGCCAGGTCCGGCAGGACGCCGTTCCCGGCAAGAAGAGAGGCAGATGGTGCCATCGCGCTTGCATGGAGTTCTTGGGTTATCTCGTTCGCGAGGAAGGCGTTCGGCCGGGCAAGGCGGATCAGGGCAGCGAGAACCTCAGTGACTATCTTCTCGCGCGTCTGGATGGGCGGCTCGAGCACTGCCCGCGACTGTACGAGCCGGGACAGCGGCCTGAGAGGCGTAAGGGGGAATCGCGGCGCACGCAATCCCGCGCCGTTCACGTCCTCTGCCCCGACGCCAAGACGTTGGAGCCCTATCTGGCGCGTCAACTGGGCTTCCTTTCCGCCCGGTACTGCACGGTCGCCGCCACCATGGAGATCGTCCCCGCTTGGCTCCGGTTCCTCCAGCAGCGGCAGTTGATCGACTCGCGGGAGCATCAGGCCACGTTGCAGGGTCTGGCGAAGCTGCACGCCGACTTGCTGAAGCTCTGGAAGAAACACTCGGACGACCCGGCCCTCCACGAAGCGGCGATCCAAGCCTGGCAAGAGCCGCAGCCGAGCCCGCAGCAGGCGTGACCCGGCGTGGGGGCGGGTAGACGCACGGATCAGCGCTTCGCCATGTGATCGTGAGCGGATGGTTGACAGCGGGGCCTGCCCCGGTACCATCCATCTTGTGTGGACATCCTCATGGAACAGGAAAAGGGCTGCGACCGAGCTGCATCCCCTTTTCCGTGGCCCGGCAGCCTGGATCGGCTCCGGGTTGACGACAAATGGGAAACCCGGACTCAAGCGGAGGAAGCAAGATGCGCTGTCTCGGGTTGGCGTTGGCAGTGGTCGGTGCCGTGGTCTGGGCATCGCCGTGTCGAGCCCAAGGGGTGTCGCTTTTCGGAAACGAGTGGCCGCCTCTTGAGGAGTGTGTCGAGTTCTCGGAGCAGACGGGCACGTGGGCCTGGAAAGGATCGGCCAAGACGGTAGATCGCGAGGACCCCGCCCTCGGGAGCATCAAGTTCCATTTCGGCACGCAGAGCATCCGATTCGACCCCGACGGCAGCTTCGCCCTGACCTTCCGCTACAAGGTGACCCGCCGAAACGAGTATTGGAGGACGAAAGTCGTCAAGGCCGAGGAAGACATCGTTCGCAAGGGCACGTGGACGCTGACCCACCGGCCGCTGACGCGTCAGGAGAAGAAGATGATCCCCGGCGACGTGCCCGCATCGTTCAAGATCTACTTCCTCGAGCTGGCGTTTGCCGACAACGACAACCCGACCCACTTCGAGCGCGGGGAAAAAGTCGCCGTCAACGGCACGGTGACTTTCGTGTTGGATGAAACACGCGAGTACCTCGATCCCAAGGGCCGGATCAAGCCGGTCCCGGACGGCACCAATCCGCAGCGCCTGAAGTGGATCTGCGTCGCCAACACGGAGGCCATACCGTTCTTCGAAAAAGTCCCCTCGCCCTATCTCCTCGTCCACGGCCCGTAGAGAGAATGGGGGCGGGTTCTCAGGAGTTTGCCGGCGTTTACCCAAGATCGACTTCTTGCTGATACTCCGGCACCTCCACCTCCCAACCCATCTGGTCACGCACGCGGTCGGCCAGGCTCAGCGTGGCTTCTTCTTCGCCGTGGGTCAGGAAGAGGCGGCGCGGCGGCTTCCTGAAGGCGGAAAGCCAACGCAGCAGGGCGCCGCGGTCGGCGTGCCCGGAGAATCCGTGGATCTGCTCGATCCGGGCGCGGACTTGCCACGGGCGGCCGTGGATGCGGACCTGGGGGTTGCCTTCGAGGATCTGCCGGCCCAGCGTGCCGCGGACCTGGTAGCCGACGAACACGACCGTGCATTCCGGGCGCCCGAGGTTCTTTCGCAGGTGGTGCTTGATCCGCCCGCCCGTACACATCCCCGAGGAGGCCATGATGATCGCCGGCTCCTTCAGCTTGTTGATCGCCTTGGACTCCTCGACGCTTCGGGTCATCTTCAGGCCGGGGAACTGAAGCGGCGGCTCGCCGGAGGAGATCATCTGCCAGGTCTGGTCGTCGAAACACTCCCGATGCCGGCGGAACACGTCGGTCACGTCGATCGCCATGGGGCTGTCGAGGAAGACCGGCACGTGGGGAATCCGACGATCGCGAACCAGCCGGCTGACGTAGAACATCAGCTCCTGGGCGCGCTCCACCGCGAACGTGGGGATAACCACGTTCCCGCCGCCCCGGATCGTCTCGTTGATCGCCCGCTCCAACTGCGACTCGATCGACTCGTGACTGTCGTGATCCCGATCGCCGTAGGTGGATTCCATCACCACAAAGTCGGCCTCGTGGAGCAGCGTGGGATCGCGGACGATGGGGCGGTCCCACTGCCCCAGGTCGCCGGAGAAGAGCACCCGGCGGAGCTGGTCGCCCTGGCAGACCGTCACCTCGACGACGGCCGAGCCGAGGATGTGGCCCGCGTCGTGGAACGTGACCCAAACGTCGCCGTTGATCTTCTCCGTCCGCTCGTACGGCACGGTTCTCACGAGCGGCAGGGCTTGCTCCACGTCGCCGATGGTGTAAAGGGGCAGCTCCGGGTGCTTGCCCCTGCGGCCTTCCTTCTCGTGACGCCGTTTCTTGTAGGCGGCGTCTTCCATCTGGATCTCGGCGGAATCGCGAAGGATGATTTCGACCAGGTCGGCCGAGGCCGGCGTCGCGAGGATCGGGCCGCGGAACCCCTCCTTGACCAGCTTGGGGACCAGGCCGCAGTGGTCGAGATGGGCGTGGGTGAGCACCACCGCGTCGATCTTTTCGGGCGGCACGGGGCTCGGCGTCCAGTTTCGCTCCTGGTGCTCCCGCTCCTGGAACATCCCGCAATCGATCAGCATCTTCGCCCCCCCCGCCTCCAGATAGTATCTCGAGCCGGTGACTTGGCGCGCCGCACCCAAAAACTGCAATTTCACCGAATGCTCCTCCTAAAGGCGAGCGTGAACGTGGGGCCAAGAAAGAGAAACCGTATTCAAGAACCGTAGAGTTTGCGTGCTCGCCAGCAGTCTCGATCCTTCGTCCAGGAATCGCCAGGAACGCCTGTCGGTTTGATGGGGCGCAACAAGGTATCCCAGCAAGGAATATCATCAGTCCCCCTCTGCGGTGCCTTCCATGTGATCCGAACAGTTGTGTCAGTGAACTCCCAAGTCCCCTCTCCAGTGCAGCGATGCCACGTATCGGTACTTGGATTGCGACCGCACCATTCGGCAGTGATCGAATTATTCGGTCGCAACGACCAGAACCCTATATACGTGTGATCCCTATTCACGATGGACCAAGTCCCTAAGAGCGCCTTTTTCTCGCTAACGAGCATCATAATCCACCGACACAAATTGCCGCACGTCTCCAAGCCATACCATTTATCCATTGTGTGCCCTCCACTTGACGATCGAGCCGAAGTGGACCGAGAAGCACGTGGGTCTCGTGCCTCGACCCACCCTACGGCTACTACGGCTACAACGGAGCCGTAACATCCCATGGTTAACGATCGCAGTCAGGAAAACCGTTTAGCGCTAGTTTACTCCGTTTTCCGCCGGCCACAACCGGCCGATCGTCCTCGGGGGTCCTTGGATGGTCCACGGGGCCCCGTTAGAATCGCCCAGCAGCCGTGAAGTCTCTGCTTGCGCGCCCCTACGGAAGCGCCGTTTGCGTCGTAGCCCAGCACCACGGCGGAGTCTGCGATGGACGTCGAAGCCCACAACTACCGCCAGATCGACGCGCTCAACCAGCGCGGCGGACGCACCTTGAGCATCGTCGACCTGATCCGTGCCGGGACGATCAGCGTCGAGATGTCGGCCTACGCGATGCGGGCGATGGAGCGCGGCGCTTCGCTGTTGACCGGGGCCCGGCCGGGCGGGGCGGGCAAGACGACCCTGATGGCCGCGCTATTGAATTTCCTGCCCCCGGGCGTGCCCATCGTCACGGTCGACCGCTCCCGCGTCATCGCCGACGCGCTCGCCCGGCCAGCCGCGGAGCCGGCCTGCTACCTGGCCCACGAGATCGGCTCCGGGCACTGGTACGGCTACATTTGGGGCCGCGACGTCGCCCGGTTTCTCTCGCTCATCGAAGGCGGGCGACGCATCGCCTCGTGTCTGCACGCCGACACGCTCGACGAGCTGGCGGAGATCGTCTGCTCGCCGCCTTTGCTGGCCACGCGCGAGTCGCTCGGCCGCGTGGGGCTCGTCCTGTTCATGCACGTCGACGGCCGCGTCGGGAGCTCTCGCCGTCGTGCGGCCAGCTTGTGGGAAGCCGACGGCAGCGGCGGGCATCAGCTCTTGTTCCAGTGGCAGCCCGAGTCCGACGCCTTCGAGCAGGTCCGCCCGGTCCCCGATCCGAATGGCCTGGCCCCGTATGTCGAGCTCATCCAGCGGCTCGTCGACGAAGGGGAAGCCGATACGCGCGCGGTGCGTGCCAGGGTGGTGGAGTTCTACCGAAGCGGCTCATGACGCGAGCAGGGGCGGCCAGTCGCGAAGGATCGAGCAGAACGGGCTCTTCCGTTTCTGGGTGCGGGAGTCGTTATTTTCACACTAACCCGAAGCGCCGGCGAGGCAGGAGAGCCTACGTTGTGCAACGTCCTCGCTCGCGCTTCGGGTTAGTGTGCACCCAGAAACGGAAGAGCCGCAGAACGTGACGCAGGTCCCACGCGACGCAGCGCGTGGGCTTGCTCCAGTACTGGAGCTTCCGCGCAAGGCGCGTCCGACCAGCCACCACACAGCACGCGAGCCTCGCCACTCGCCACTCTCCACTCCCAACTCACTCCCCCATCACCGTGACCACGATCGTCCGCTGCCGGGGCCGCACGTCGCATTCGAGGTGGAAGACCTGCTGCCACGTGCCCAGCACCAACGCGCCGTCGGAGACCGGGACGGAGAGCGACGGCCCGAGCAGCGTGGCCTGCAAGTGCGAGTGGCCGTTGCCGTCGTGCCAGGCCTGCTCGTGCCCGTACTCCCGGCTGGGCGGCATGAGCCGGTCGAGTATCTCGGGCACGTCCTGCCTCAGTCCCGGCTCGAACTCCACGACGCTCACCGCCGCCGTGCTGCCGACGGCGAACACGTGGGCAACGCCCGTCCGGATGCCCGAGCGGTCGACCGCCTCGGCGACCTGGCCGGTCACGTCGTGCATGTCGCGATGCCCCCCGGTCTGGAAGTTGAATCGCTCTTGATGGACCATTGGCTGCTCCCGTCGGCTTTCGGGCGTCGTCGAGAAAACGACCGATTATAGCGAAATATGGGGTCCCGCCTACCACCCTGGGGATCGTGGTCAATAGTGACCTTTGGGGGTACGATTAGGAAAGAATTGACGGTTTGTGACGTTCGACGGGTGGGACCGGCGGACGCGGTTGCCCGGCGGTAAGTCTCGACCTACCTTCCAGATAGGGCCACACGGTCGCGTTCCGCATGGGCTACATGGTCGCACCCTGCGCGCTTCGATCGGCAGGAAGATGACAGCAACAGGACCGGAGAACGATTCCCGCAGGCTGCTTCGCCTGGAGAACGTGGGCAAGACGTTCCGGATGGGCGAAGTGGCCGTCGAGGCGCTCCGCGACGTGACGCTTGACGTCTACGAGGGAGAGATGCTGGTGCTGGTCGGGCCCAGCGGGTCGGGCAAGACGACCATCCTGAACATCGTCGGCGGCCTCGATACCGCCACGGTGGGGCGCGTCTGGTTCCGCAGCCGCGAGATGACCACGTTCAGCTCCTCCGAGCTTACGGGCTATCGCCGCGACACGGTCGGGTTCGTCTTCCAGTTCTACAACCTGGTGTCCAACCTGACCGCCCGGGAGAACGTGCTGGTCTCGACCGAGATCAGCCGCGACCCGATGGACGTGGGCGAGGCCCTGCGGCTGGTGGAGCTCGAGGAGCGGTTGGACCATTTCCCGTCGCAGCTCTCGGGCGGGGAGCAGCAGCGCGTGGCCATCGCCCGGGCCTTGGCCAAGAATCCCGATCTGCTCTTGTGCGACGAGCCGACCGGGGCGCTGGACTTCACCACCGGCAAGCGGATCCTGCGGCTTCTGGTCGACCTGAAGCAGAACCTCGGCAAGACGGTGATTTTGATCACCCATAATGGAGCGATCGCACCGGTTGCCGACCGGGTGATCCGGCTCCGCAGCGGGCAGGTGGTCGAAGTGCGCTCTAACCCCGAGCCGGTCCCGCCGGAGGAGGTCGTCTGGTGAGCGTGCTGGACCGGAAGCTGCTCCGCGAGCTTCGAGCCTCGTGGCTGTTGCTCACGGCGATTATCAGCATTATCGCCGTGGGCGTAGCCTGTTACGTGTCGATGGGCGCCGCCTACCACAACCTCACCGAGGCCAAGCGGCGCTACTACCGGCAGTGCCGGATGGCCGACTTCTGGGTCGACTTGAAAAAGGTCCCCCTGGCCGAGCTGGACGCCCTGGCCGAGTTGCCCGGCGTGGCGGCGATCCGTCCCCGCATCGGGTTCTACGCGACGGTCGACCTGGAGCACGTGACGAAGCCCTTGAACGGGATGGTGCTGTCGCTGCCGGACCGGCGCGAAGCGGTGATCAACGACGTGGTGCTCCGGCGGGGCGGCTATTTCACCGATCGCCGCGAGAACGAGGTGATCGTCAACGAGGCGTTTGCGGCCCGTCATGGGCTGAAGCCGGGCGACTGGATTCGGCTGGTGCTGAACAACCGCCGCCAGGAGCTGTTCATCGTGGGGACGGCGATTTCCAGCGAGTTCGTCTACCTCTTGCAGCCCGGCTCGCTTGCCCCCGACGCGGAGCATTTTGGCGTCTTCTATCTCAAGCAGACCTACGCGGAAGACGTGTTCGACTTCGACGGCGCCGCCAACCAGATCGTGGGCCGGTTGGACCCGCAAGTGCGGCCAGACCCGACGGAGCTGCTGGCCGGCGCCGAGCGTTTGCTCTCGCCGTACGGCGTCTTCTCCACGACGCCGTTGGGCGATCAGGTGTCGAACAAGTTCCTCAGCCAGGAGATCGAGGGTCTGAAGGTCTTTGCGGTGATCATGCCTTGCATCTTCCTGGCCGTGGCGGCGATGGTGCTCAACGTGCTGCTCCGACGACTGGCCGAACAGCAGCGGACCGTGGTCGGCACGCTCAAGGCCCTGGGCTACTCCGACCGCCAGGTGTTCGTCCACTTCCTCAAGTTCGGACTCGCCGTGGGCCTGGCCGGGGGCCTGGTCGGCTGCGGGGCGGGGCATTGGCTGGCCGAGGGCTTGACGTACATGTACCGCCAGGTCTACGAATTCCCGGAATTGGTCAATCGCTTCTATCCGGAGCTTCTGCTGATCGCGGTGGGGATCAGTCTGGGGTGTGCGGTGTTGGGGAGCTTGCAGGGCACGCGCGCGGTGCTCCGTCTGAAGCCGGCCGAGGCGATGCGGCCCAAGCCGCCCAAGAAGGGAGGGGCCGTTTTGCTGGAGCGCGTCGGGTGGTTCTGGAGCCGGCTGAGCTCCGGCTGGCGGATGGTGGTTCGGGGCGTAATCCGAAGCCGGATGCGGACGATCGCCGGCGTGTTCGCCGCGGCGATGGGAAGCGCCATTCTGGTCAACGGGTTCATGATGATGGACGCGGCCAGGTACCTGGTCGACTACCAGTTCAAGTGGATCCTCCGCAGCGACGTCGACCTGGCCCTCAAGGACGAACGAACCGAAGACGCCCTGCGGGAAGCGGCCCGGCTGCCGGGGGTGGATTGGGCCGAGCCGATCCTGAACGTCTCGTGCACGTTCCAGAACGGCCCGTTCCGGAGGAAGGGCGCGATCACCGGAATCGCCCCCGACGCCCGACTGACCGTGCCCCGCGACCTCGAGGCGGCCCCGATCCCCGTCCCCTCGACCGGACTGGTGATGAGCCGGAAGCTGGCCGAGGTGCTTCACCTCAAGCGGGGCGACCTGGTCACGGTTCGGCCCACCAAAGGACTTCGACGCGAGCGCCAAGTGCCGGTCCTCCAGATCTCCGACAGTTTCTTCGGCATGGCCGTCTACGCCGACATCCACTACCTGAGCCGGCTGGTCCACGAGGAGCTGGCGCTGAGCGGCGTGCAACTGACCACCGATCGGAACCCGGCCCACATCGACGCCTTGTACCGCGAGCTGAAGCGGATGCCCGCCCTCCAGGGCGTCTCCGCCCGACGCGACATGATCGCCAACCTGGAGAAGATCCTCGTGGAACAGATGGGGATTCTCATCACCGCGTTCGTTCTGTTTGCCGGCGTGGTCTTCTTCGGCAGCATTCTCAACGCCTCGCTGATCAGCCTGTCGGAACGACAGCGGGAGGTGGCCACGCTCCGCGTGCTCGGCTACGGCCCCTGGCAGGTCGGGAGCCTGCTCCTGCGCGAAAGCATGATCGTCACGCTGGTCGGCACGTTTTTGGGCATGCCCATCGGGTACGGGCTCTCGGTGCTCACCGCGATGGCGTACGACACCGAGCTGTTCCGGTTCCCCGTGATCGCCACGCCGGGCACGTGGATCTGGACGCTGGCGCTGGCCGTCCTGTTCGGGCTTTCGGCCCACGCGGTGGTGCAAATCGTCGTGCACCGGATGGATTGGCTGGAGGCGTTGCAGGCGAAGGAGTAGAGGGGAGATGGGAGTTGGGAGATGGGAGTTTTTGACATGAAAAGAGCGACTTGGCTGACGATCGGCGGGCTGGTTCTCGTCGTAGGCGTGATCGGGGTGTCTGCGGGGAGCCTGTGGTCGGGGCTGCCCGTCGACGTGGCCGAGGTCCGCGAGGGCCCGATCCAGGAGTTCGTCGATGAGCGGGGGAAGACGCGGCTTCCGGAAACTCACCTGGTCACGATGCCCTTCGGGGGGCGCGTGGAGGCGATCACGCTGAGCGAGGGGGATGAGGTCCAGAAAGGGGAAATCGTCGCCCAGCTCGTCCCCCTCGACCTGGATCTGACGGTCGAGGAGGCCCGCGCGGTCGTCGAGCGCCTGGAAGCGGCGATTCGCGAGAACGCCTACAGCGCGATCGAGGAAACCGCGGTGAAGCAGGCGGAGCAGTTCGTCGAGTCGATGAGGAATACGGTCTTGGTCGCCGAGACGAGGCTCCCCCCCAGCATTGAGAAATCGGACTACCACCAGAAGAACCTGAAACGCGTCGAGGAACTCGCCAAGACCAAAGCGCAAAGCGAAGACGAGCTCGATCGCGCTCGGCTTGACGCGGTGCAAGCTAAATCGGACCTGGCACAAGACGGGCTCGTCGTTGAGGCCACGCGGGCACTGGCACTGGCCACCGACATGCTGCCGACCATGGTCCGCCAGTATATCGAGCGGAAATCGTTCACCGAGGCCGTGCTGAAGAAGCAACTGGCCGAGGCGACGGCCCGGCTGCGGCAAGTGGAACAGAACCAGAAGCGGGGCACGATGACCAGCCCCGTCGACGGCGTGGTGCTCGATCGGCCGGTCACCAACGAGCAGTTCCTGCCCGCCGGCACCGAACTATTGGAGATCGGCCGACTGGAGGACCTGGAGGTCGATGCCGAGGTGCTCAGCGTCGACGTGGTCAACGTCAAGGAGGGTGCCCCGGTGGAGATCTACGGACCCGCGATCGGCAAGAACCTCCCCGGCGCCAGGGACTACGCGGTCGGCACCGTTCACAGGGTCTACCCCGCGGGCTTCACCAAGATCAGCTCCCTGGGCGTCGAGCAGCAGCGGGTCATCGTGATCATCCATTTCAAGCCGGAGGATCTGCAATGGCTACGTGCTAAGCGGGGCCTGGGCGTCGGCTATCGGGTGCGGGTGCGGATCAGGACGCGGGAAGCCCCCAGCGCCCTGGTCATCCCCCGGTCCTCCCTGTTCCGTGGTGCCGACGGCCAGTGGAACGTGTACGCGATCCGGGGCGGCCGGGCCCGAGTCGCCAAAGTGCAAATCGGCATCCTCAACGACGAGCTGGCCCAAGTGACCGACGGGCTGGCGCCCGGCGACCTGATCGTCCGGGCCCCGGAAGGCGACCTGGAAGACGGGCAGCGGGTGAAGGCGGTGGTGGAGGAGAGCGAAGAGCCGCCGGGCCCCTCGGCTGGGACGCAGGAAGCAGATTAAGCCCGCAACCCAGGCAGGATGCCTGTGCTACTTTGCGGCACGCTAATCCCACCACAGAAAAAGCCGCTTCTCTCGCGCGAGGAAGTCGGCCAGATCGCTCGAGTCTTGCTCGTCCAGGGCCTCTTCCAAGAACTCCACCATCTCTTCTAGTTCCTCCTCGGAAAGCTCCTCCGCGGACTTGCCGGCGAGATGTTCGGGCGGAACCCTGACGATTGCCTGATCGATCGTGTCTGGGCAGAACTCATAGACCTCCTCGGCGAATCCCTCCAGATCGTCGGGCAACGTGTCGAATTTCAACTCGACCCAATCCCAGCCGGCCCCCAACACGGCGAAGGAGCATCGCTCGGCCCACTCGTCGAGCCGATCGAGCACGTCTCGGGTGTACACCCCGAAGTTGACGCCGTTGGTCTGCCTCACCCAAAACAGCGACGCGGGATGCTCGGATCGGAAGAAAACGACCAGGGATTGCTCGTCGTACTGCTTCTTCGCATCGAGCACGTCCACCTCGAAGATCTGGGACCAGTCGTGAAAGCCGATGTTCGCCGCCAACAGGGCCTGGCAACCGCGGCGCTCGAGCTGCGGTTGGAGCGAGGCGACGATCTCGAAGGCATCCTCCCGGGGCACGACGGCCGAGAGCACGTCGAGAGTCAGCGCGATCTCGCCCTCGCATTCGCCCGGCTCGACCCGGCCGGTGAATCGGGGGTCGTCCGGCTCCTCCTCCATTGCCCCGGACCTCAACGTCAGGCGAGAAAGGGGCGAAGATATGGAAGCCTTGATGATCTCCAGAACGTCGTCGTCGAGACCGAGATCGTGCGCCTGCTGCCTCTCGTCCTCGTGGGTACTCATCGCCTTGACTCCTTCTCGCACCTGGCGGCTTGTCGGCCGGGGAAACGCTTCGCGAGATTCTACGCCGTCGGGTCGCCCCGTCAACGGGACACGACACGGACGGCGGATTTTCCCTCCGCCACGTGCAGAACCCCGAAAGGCGTGCCGCGTCGTATCGCAACGGAGTTCGCGCGGCCACGGATTCTGCTACACTGAACCGGCGCCGAAGCGGGGCACAGGGTTTCGCTGGAGGTTCGAGAAGTGGTGCTCAAACTGTATCGAACGACACGGGGGGCCCTGCTGGAAGCCGATGGGCAGCACTTCGAGCTGGGCAACCTCGACTGGGATGAGTTGGTCAATCGAAGCGACCTGGCCGATTGGCTCGTCGAGCAGCAGGGAAGCCTCTCGCCCGTCGACGCTCCCCCAAACCCCGACGAGCTGCTGCCGCCGATCGGCACGCAGGAGGTCTGGGCCGCCGGAGTCACCTACTACCGGAGCCGCTCGGCCCGGATGGAGGAGTCGGCCGGCGAGGGGGACTACTACGATCGCGTCTACTCGGCCCCGCGCCCGGAGCTGTTCTTCAAGGCCAGCCCGCACCGCGTCGTCGGGCCCGGCCAGCAGGTCCGCATCCGCAGCGACTCGGGTTGGAACGTGCCGGAGCCGGAGTTGACCGCGTGCGTGGCCTCCGACGGCCGCATCGTCGGCTACACCATCGGCAACGACATGAGTTCTCGGGACATCGAGGGCGAGAACCCGCTCTACCTGCCGCAGGCCAAGGTCTATGACGGGTGCTGTGCCCTGGGCCCCTGCATCGTGTTGGCCGCCGAGCCGCTTCCCGGCTCGACCAAGATCGGCATGATGATCCATCGCGACGGCGACGTCGTCTTTGCGGGCTTGACCCGGCTCGACAAAATGAAGCGCAAGCCCGAGGAGCTGGTCGAGTACCTGTTTCGCGACAACAGTTTCCCGGCCGGCTGCTTCCTGCTGACCGGCACCGGGGTCGTGCCCCCGAGCGAGTTCACGCTCCACCCCGGCGACACGATCCGTATCGACGTCGAGCCGATCGGCACGCTGGAGAACCGGGTCATGTGAACGCCAAGCGTCAACGCGTCCTGGAAAGGAGCCACACGGCATGGCACTTCACGGAAAGAACATCGTCGGAAGCTCGCTCCTGGGCGCCGACACGGAGACCTTTCAAGCGATCAATCCGGCCACGAGCCGGAAGCTCGAGCCCGGCTTCCACAACGCCACGCAAGCGGAGCTCGACCAGGCCCTGGAGCTTGCCGATCGGGCGTTCGGGTCGCGAGGGAGCGTCGAGCCGGCCCAAACCGCCGCGCTCCTGGAGCGGATCGCCGACGAGATCGAGGCGTTGGGCGACGAGCTGATCGAGCGGTGCGGGCAGGAAACGGCCCTGCCCCCGGGCCGGCTGACCGGGGAACGGGCGCGGACCACGGGCCAGCTTTGCCTCTTCGCCCGGGTGGTGGCGGAAGGCTCCTGGGTCGACGCCCGGATCGACACGGCGCTACCCGCCCGCAAGCCCGTGCCCAAGCCGGACCTGCGGCGGATGCTCGTCCCCATCGGGCCGGTGCTCGTGTTCCCGGCCAGCAACTTCCCCTTGGCGTTTTCGGTGGCCGGGGGCGATACCGCGTCGGCCTTCGCCGCCGGATGCCCGGTGATCGTCAAGGCCCGGCCGCAGCACGCCGGCACTTCCGAGCTGGTCGGCATGGCGATCCAGAAGGCCGTGGCGGCGACCGACATGCCCGAGGGCTGGTTCTCCATGGTCCACGGCCCGGGCCGCACGACCGGCCTCGATCTGGTCCGCCACCCCGTGATCCAGGCCGTCGGCTTCACCGGCTCGGTTGCCGGGGGCCGGGCCCTGTTCGACGCCGCCGCGTCACGGCCCCGTCCCATTCCCGTCTACGCCGAGATGGGGAGCATCAACCCCGTCTTCCTCCTGCCGGGCGCCCTGGCGGAGCAGGCCGAAGGGATCGCCGCCGGGCTGCACCAATCGATGACCCTGGGCGTGGGCCAGTTCTGCACGCAGCCCGGGCTGGTCATCGCGCTGGAGGACGAGGGGCTCGACGGGCTGCTGGCGGCCCTTGGTCGATTGGTGCGGGAAACGGCCCCCGCCACCATGCTCATGGGGTCGATCGCGCAAGGCTACCGTGAGGGAACCGACGAGTTGGAGGCCTGCACCGGCGTGGAGCTTCTGGCCCGTTCCAGCCAGGCGCCCGACCCGGCGAAGACCCAGGCGGGCGCGGCCCTGTATGCGACCGACGCGGCGACCTTCCTCGCGAGCGAGGCCCTCCGCCGCGAGGTGTTCGGGCCGGCGACGCTGGTCGTCCGCTGCCGCACTCAAGAGGAAGTGCTCGACGTCGCCCGAAAGCTCGAAGGCCAACTGACCGCCACGATTCACGCGGCCGAGGGAGAGCTGGACCAACACGGCCAACTGGTGTCGATCCTTCAAACCAAGGCGGGGCGTCTGCTGTTTGGCGGCTTCCCCACCGGCGTGGAGGTCTGCCCGTCGATGAATCATGGCGGCCCTTACCCGGCAACGAGCGACGTCCATTTCACGTCCGTGGGCACGGCGGCCATCCTCCGATTCGCGCGGCCCGTCTGCTACCAGAACTTCCCCGAGAGCCAATTGCCGCCGGAGCTCCGCAACGAGAACGTCCGCGACATCTGGCGGCTGGTGGACGGCATGCTCACGAAGGAACACGTTGCGTAGCGCAGACGGCCATCAACAGCATTGATGAGGCCGCCAACCGGCCGAAAGGAGAATAGCCGTGTCCGATGTCGCGATCTTTGCGCAAGGCGAGGCATTGCCGCCGACGGTGGTGCCGGTGGTGATCGCGTTCGTCGGGTTGTCGGCGGCGATGTTCGTGGTCTTGACGCTCTTCATGAGGCAGTACAAACGTTGCCCGCCGAATCGCGTCATGGTCATCTACGGCGCGGCAGGGCCAAAGGCGGCGACGTGTGTTCACGGGGGTGCCCGGATGGTCTTTCCACTGGTGCAGGACTACGGCTGGCTGTCGCTGGAGCCGATCCGCGTCGAGGTCTCTCGGCAGCGGACCTCCTCGGGCCGCTCGCTCGCCGATCCGCTGCCCCGGGTATTCAGCGTGGCCATCGGGACCGCGCCGGAGCAGATGCAGGCGGCCGCGGCGCGCCTGCTGGGATTCAGCGAGGACGAAGTCAAGCACCACGCGGAGGACATCATCGTCGCCCAGCTCGACCGGCTGCTCGACGCCATCGAGTCGGGCGAGCTGGAACCCGGCAGCGACGCCTACTACGAGCGGCTCGAAAGCTCGCTGGGAGCCAAGCTGGCCCCGCTCGGCCTGGTGCTGATTAACTTCCGCCGTGAATAGGAGGGAGATGATGCCGGAGCGATCTCGATGAAGTTCCTGCTGGGCGGCATCCCCGAGAACGCGGATTTCCATCCCGAGCAGGGAGGCTGGCAACGGCTTCGCGAGCCGGGCCCCTGGGTGATGCAGGTCCTCGGCCTCCCCATTGGGATCGGGGTCGTGATCGTGCTCGGCCTGGCGGTGGCGTGGCTGGGGATGCTCGACTTCGAGCACGTCCATCCCGCCGTGGTGTTTTTTGTCCTGGTGGGAATGATCCCGCTGCACGAGTGCCTCCACCTCTTCGCACACCCGAGGATGGGCGGCTCGCCGCACTCGATCGTCGGCTTCTGGCCGGCGACGCTCCTCTTCTTCGCCCATTACGATCACCAATTGTCGCGAAACCGCTTTGTGTGGATCCTCGCCACGCCGTTCTTGGTGGTGTCGGTGATGCCCCTGATCGTGTGCGGGCTGGCCGGGTGGCGATGGGGTTGGGTGGGGCTGCTGTCGATGTGGAACGGCCTGTGCGCGTACGGCGACCTCTTCGGAGTGCTTCTGGTGATTTGGCAGGTGCCGCGACGGGCCATCGTGAGTAACCAGGGCTATTGGACATGGTGGATCCTGCCTGAGGACCTCGCGGCCCAGAACACGCCGGCACGCGACGAGCCTCCCCCGGAAGGGCCCTGAGCCAACTCGTCTGCACGGATGGGCTCCGATTTGGGTAACGTACGGGCGACGCGAGACGGCTTGGCCCGCCCCGCGTTGGCCTCCCCCCCTTGCAGGGCATCGCTCGCTACGGTAGCCTATTAGCTTCAACTGCTCCGGATTTCCCATTCCCTCAGACGCGACCCATGAGCGATCCCTACTTCCAGCCGATGTTTGCCGACCGGATTGGCGGTGCCTCCTCCGGAAAAGGCACGGAGATCTACAAGTTCGAGAAGATCAAGCGGGCCAATCGCAAGGCCCTGGCCGAGCATCCGGACCGGGCGCTGATCGATTTCGGGATCGGCGAGAACGACGAGATGGCGCCCCGGAGCGTCCGCCAGGAGATGGCCGCGCAGATCGGCCGGCCGGAGAACCGGGGCTATGCCGACAACGGGATCCTCGAGTTCAAGGAGGCGGTGGCCCGGTTCATGGCCCGGCAGTTCGACGTCGAGCTGGACCCGCGGACCGAGATCAACCACTCGATCGGCTCCAAGCCGGCGCTGGCGATGCTGCCGGCGGCGTTCATCAACCCGGGCGACGTGACGCTGATGACCGTGCCCGGCTACCCGGTCGCCGGCACGCACACCCAGTACTTCGGCGGCGAAGTGCATCCACTCCGGCTTGAGGCCGAGAACGACTTCTTCCCCGACCTGGAATCGATCCCCGCCGACGTCCGACGCCGCGCAAAACTGCTGGTGCTCAACTACCCGAACAGTCCCACCGGCAGGGTGGCCACGCCGGAGTTCTACGGCCGGGTGATCGACTTCGCCCACAAAAGCTCGGTGGTCGTCGTGCAGGACGCCGCCCACGTGATGCTCAGCTACGAGGACAAGCCGCTCAGCTTCCTCCAGTTGCCGGGGGCTCGCGACGTGGGCGTCGAGATCCACTCGCTCTCCAAAGGCTGGAACATGATCGGCTGGCGCATGGGGTGGGTCTGCGGACACGAGCGGATCGTCCGCGCGTTTGCCGACGTGAAGGACAACTGCGACTCCGGCCAGTTCATCGCCATCCAGAAGGCCGCCGCCGCCGCCCTGGACGACCCGGAGATCCCCGAACGGATCCGCGAGAAATACTATCGGCGCCTGGCCAAGCTGGTCGAGACGCTCGGCCGCTGCGGGTTCGACTGCCGGATGCCCGGCGGGACGTACTTCCTCTACACGCCCAGTCCCCGGGGCGTGGGCGGCGGACCCGAGTTCCCCGACGCCGAGGCCGCCAGTCAGTACCTGATCACCGAGCACTCCATCTCGACGGTCCCCTGGGACGACGCCGGCCCCTACCTGCGCTTCTCCGTCACGTACGAGGCGGCGGATGAGGCGGCCGAAGACGCCTTGATGGCGGAAACCGAAGCCCGGCTGCGGCAGATCCGGCTCGTCTTCTGAGCCGCTTGCGGCTTCGCCAAGTCACGAATCGCCAGTGCGGCGGGCACCGGCGCCGCCGGACGTTTACCCGCATCCTCCACCTCCATCCCGCAGCGGGGGCGACCCTGCCGCACAGCAATGGCCGCAGCATGCGAACTGCCGACTGCTTCCGGGCCCCGACCGCCGCGGGCACGCTCTCGATGGCGTCGGACCGCCGAGCGGCTTCTGGTTCTGGCGATGGCCGGGCTCGTGCTGCGAACCTGGCTGGTGCAAGGCCTTTTCGTCCCCTTCCAGGTCGTGAGCGGCTCGATGGCCGACACGCTCCGGGGGCCGCACCGGGAAGTCCTCTGCGCCGAGTGCGGGCATCGCTTCGCGTGCGCTTCGGATCTGCGCCCCGTCAGGTCCCGGGCCGTGTGCCCTAACTGCGGTTGTCGCGAAAACGACCTGGCAGGGCAGCCGGACGTGGATGGCGACCGGCTCCTGGTCGACAAGCTGACTTACAGCCTGCGTTCTCCTCGCCGTTGGGAGTTGGCGGCGTTCCGCCAGCCTCGACAGCCGAGCCGGATCCTCGTGAAGCGGGTGGTCGGCTTGCCCGGCGAGTCCGTCCAGATCCACGACGGAGAGGTCTACGTCGACGGCAAGCTCCAGCGCAAAACACTCCCCGAGCAACGGGCACTCGCCGTCTTGGTCCACGACGCCGACCACCCGCCCGGAAGCGGCCTTCCGCCCCGCTGGGACGACGACCAGGCGGGCGCGGGCTGGGGATCGGCCGACGGCCGCTTCGTCCACCCTTCGATTCCGGGGGAAACGTCGATCCACTGGCTCACGTATCGCCATTGGCGTCGCACGCCGGGCCTGCCGGACCTGACCCAAGAAGCCCCCATCGCCAACTACCGCGGCTACAACCAGACCCGGCCGCAGCGGGCGGAGAACGTCCATCCGGTGGCCGACGTGATGCTGTCGTTTCGGCTGGTGCGCACGTCTGGCGAGGGCCCGCTTCTGGTATGGGCGACCGACGGTCGGGACGAGTTCCAGGTCCGGATGGAACCCCGGCAGAGCCGCTACGAGGTGCGTCGGAACGGCCGGCCGGTCGGGCGCGACGGCCCCCGAAAAATGCCGGAGTGGAAAGAGGATCTCCACGTGGAGGTCTCGCTGGTCGACCGCCAATTCCTCCTGGCGATGGACGGTCACCCAGCCGTTGTGTATCCGTACGAGCCAACGGGCCCCCCGGTCAAGCCGCCCTCCCGGCCTCTGGCCATCGGATCGCGCGGACTGGGCGTCGAGCTACGCGACCTGCGGGTCTACCGCGACGTGTACTACACCCACCCGGTCGGGGTAAAGGGACGATGGGGACTGGAGGAGCCGTTCCGCTTGGGCCCGGATGAGTACTTCGTGCTGGGAGACAACAGTCCCGTTTCCGAAGACAGCCGCACCTGGCCCGAAAGACCGGCGGTGCCCCGTCAAACGCTGATAGGCAAGCCCTTTCTGACCCACTTCCCCGCCCGCCGCGTCGCACTGGGCCGCTGGCATATTCAAGTTCCGGACGCGGGCAGAATCGGGTATATTCGATAGTCGCCTTCGAGGACGTGCCACGACGCCGCTTCCCCCAGAGTACGTATGGAGTGATGGGCAAGTTGTTCAAAATGGGCTGTGGCGGCGGGGAGGCCCGGTGACCAGACGTTGAACCAAACGGGGGCCCCGACAGTATACTAGTCTGGTAGGGCGCCGGTTCCCGCAACAGGTCCCCAGCAGTCTATCGGTCCTTACCTCAACCTTGTGAGTTGGATGCCTTGTGAGTTGGGTCCCACTGGCGTCTCGCCAGTGCACGCGAGAAAGCACGGGCAAGATGCCCGTGCCACCCGCCGTTGGCTGGCCAAGATGCACGGGGATTCCGGGAAAGGTCGGTGGAGCGCAGCCTCAGAAGCCGTAGAAGCAAGGGCGCCTCTGGCGCACCCAATAGGAAACGGAC
>Ga0307378_10004869_pt1 | contig 18902 bp, 12 predicted proteins | sample UN1MG_FD_202238 | JGI IMG/M metagenome (GOLD analysis project Ga0307378, IMG submission 202238) | Soil microbial communities from Risofladan, Vaasa, Finland - UN-1 | ecosystem: Environmental > Terrestrial > Soil > Coastal area > Acid sulfate soil | place: Finland: Risofladan, Vaasa | collected... | reverse complement strand
CACCTCGAGTTGGCCCTGTGCGACCGGTTCGTCGGTCGGCGTGCCGTCCGGCTGGTAGAGTGTCAGGGGTACGATCTTGTAGTTACCCACTTGATAGATTTGCAGGGGCCCCTTGGGCGCCGCCGGATCGGCAGTAAGGTAGACCCCGGTGTAGACGTTCTTGGCGCCGCTGAGTTCGCCCATGCCCACCATGTTGGATTGGCCGGCCAGGATGTAGACCTTGACCGGCTGGGTGGCGTCGCCCGGCTTGCCGTCCGGATCGGGCAGTTCCTTCGGTACCTCGGCGGCCAGGATAGTCAGGCTGGACGATATCAGGGCGGCCAGTACCAGTGCTGCTTTCTTGTGCGCTCTGTTCATGTCTTTGTCTCCTTTTTCAAGCAACCGATCGGTTTCGCGGACACTTCACGTTTGCGTTCGTAGCTATACCGGCAACGCCCCGCCTTCCGCCGCTACGCCGGACTTCACTTCACCGGCCTCAGCGTAAAGTCCTTAATGGTCAATCCCTTGAGCGGCTCGTTGCGCGAGAAGCGAAGGACATTCCGGCCCTTGACCGCCGAGACCTCGACCGGTTGAGTCTTATCCCACATGCCGACGGTAAAAGGCACCGCGATGTCGGTCGGCTCCTTGGCATCGTTGGCCGCGACCAGGAGGTGCTGGTCGGAGCTGGTCGTCACCACCCGCGCGCTGAGCGCATATTTCCCGTCTGCCGGCGCCTCGAAGGCGTATTCGAACTCCTCGGGCTCCCCGAGCCGGTTGTAGTGCAACTGCATTCCGCCCAGGCAGCTCTCCATGAAGAGGATCTTCTGAGTGCTGTTCGTCGGTTTGCTGCAAGCCGCGGCCGGAATCGTGATCACCCCGTCCTGGCCGACGACGATCTTGCTGTCCGCCTCGGTGATGGTCACTGCTTCAACGACATCCTTCTCCTTGGATTCATTCGCCTCGCCAATGTCCTCACCGACCGCGGCCAGCGCCACCGCCTTGGCCTCTTCAACAATCGCCCGCTGCCGGTAGAGCGCCGCGCCATTCCAGAAGCCGGTCGCCGGGGCGTTGAAACCGAAGGCCCTCTTCTCGCCAAGGGCCGCGCCCACCCACTGGGCACGCTGCACCTGCAGGAATGACTTTTCAACCTTTCTCGCCTGCGTATGCAACACGAAATCGACGTCCTGGCCATACGAGGTCCAGCCCCACCCCCAGGTGGCGCCAAGGTTGATCACCCAGCCATCGGGCGTCCAGTGGACTAGCGTGGCATGACCCCTCTGGGGACGAGCCAGGGTCGGGATGCCGAAGCTGCGCAGGATGAAACGTCCGAAGAACGCGCGCCGACCACACACGCCACCATTCATGATGATATTCTGGTACTGTTGCAGCGAGGGGAGGTCGTTCTTAGTATCCTCCGACCCGTACTTGACCTCGGTGCTGACGGCTTTCACATAACGCCAGCGATAGTCTGAAGTGGAGATGTGGTCGGGCCGGTAGTTCCGTAGCATCTCGCGCCCCCAGGCCAGAATATGATCCGGCTCATCGCCATTGACGACCATTCGATACTCCCAAACGGTCAGATCCTTGAAGCCGGGATCCAGTTCGCCATCCAGGAAAGCCTTCTCGTAATGCAGGTACCGCTTCACCGGGTCCACGGTGGCCGGAGCATCGGTCTGGGCCCGAGGGTTGCTCTGCGCAATCGGCACCGCATGCTCCAAGCTGATGCCCTGTGCCAGCCGCTGCAAGGCGCCATCCTTGGCCTTCGTGCTCGCCTTCTGGATGTCGGTGTAGATCTTCATTGCCTGGCCATACTTGCCGCCCTTGGCGCCATCCGCGATGACCATCTGCTTCATCAGATCACCATCCGCCAGCAGCGTATCGACCAGCGCCTCCTGCTCTTTCCCCTGCTGGGCGAACTCCGCCAGGCCATGCGGCGTGGCCTCGGCCAGGACGTTGCATTTCACCAGTTGCGCGTCCAGTTTGTCGCTCGCCAGGAACTTCTCCAAGTCCGTCAGCATGGCCTTGGCCGGCGCCTGCGCACTGGTCGCCGCCAGCGCGAGGGCCTCCTTGGCGGCACGGTAAGCCTTGGCCGCCGCCTCCGGGTCCTTCGCCCCGACTTGAGTTCGCATCGCATTCAGTTCGGCCGCCGTCGCCGCCGCCTCGTCCTGATACGCTTTCAGGAAGGCGGCCTTCTGCTGCTCGTCAAGCTTCGGCAACGCCTTCTCGATCTCAGCCTGCAGGGCCTTGAGCTGCCCGGAATATCGCGCTTCGAGTTTCTGACCGGCTTCGGTGAGCGGCGTTTCCACCGCCACTTCCTTGTTGGCCGCCCATACGCTCGATGCCCCGATCGCCATGGCGAGAACCCATCCCAAACTCCTGGCCGCTCTTCTTGCCGTCATTGTCCCGGGCCCTTTCGTTTTGGTCACCGTGTTGCTTTTTTCGTAGCTGTTCAAGCCCCGGCGCACACCGGGAACAAACTCGAACGCGATAGGTTCGAGTATACCAACCCTCGGGAGAATTGGAAGCAAATCCACCCCTCCCCTAAGGATTTCGCAGCTTCCCGACCTCCGCCAGTGTCTTGAGACTTGATTCTGCGATGTTGCCGTTGCGATCCGGGCCGACGTTCAGCAGGAAGTTCGAATTCCTGCTATTCACCGTGGCCATGAGATCTACGACTTGCTCGGCCGTCTTGGGGTGAGCCCCCTCTCCCCAGAACCACTTCTGTTCCAGGCACCAGCATGTCTCGCCCGGTGCCGTATTCCCCTCTGGAAAGTGCCGCATTTCCTTGACGGCAATGTCCACATACGGCGTTCCTTTCTTGCCCCAGCTCCACCAATTGGCACTGGCAATGACGTTGGGACGTATCGATCTGATGTGAGTCAGGATTTCATCCGCAGGCATCACCTGGTCATCGAGCCCGTCATTCCATATATAAAACACATCCGGATACCTGGTCAGAAGTTCCGCGATCTGGGCTTTTTGGAATTCATTTTGTTCTTTTAGAGTATGGGTCGCAGGATCGCATTCCGGCGGCAGGACCTTGTATTTCTCGGGACCGCCGAATCCCGGGTTGCGCCAGCAATAGTAAAGCCCCACCTTCAATCCACGGCTCTTGAACGATTGAATGAACTGCGCTACCAGATCCTTCTTGTACGGACAGTCAGGGTGCATCACGTCATAGGTCGTATACTTGCTGTCCCACAGGCAAAAGCCCGCGACATGCTTTACTGTAAGCACGCCATACGTCATGCCGGCGGATACTGCGGCGTCCGCCCAGGCGTCCGTGTCGATGGCGTCGACCCCCGGATTGAAGTCGGCAGGACTATGGTAGCCGGCGACCCATTGGACCCCCTTGTATGTCGCCATATTGTAATGGATGAACATGCCGAATTCCAGTTTCCGGAAGTCGTCCTGCAACTGATGGACCGGCCTGGTGGCGTCACCCGGCTTGCCGTCCGGATCGGGCAGTACGGTGGGAATGTCCTGCGCCGCGACATTGAAGACGATGCTCGTCATCAGGATGGCGACAAAGACGATGGTGCTTACCGCGTGTTTTCCTGTTGTCATCCTATTCTTCCTTCTACTTTGTTATCATCTCTCCCACTTGTTTGAGGGTCTCGACGTCTACGTCACGAATCTTCCCCGCGTAGTTCGGGCCGATGTTGATCGAGAAAATGTTGCCGTATTCCATCGCGCCCTGGTAGTCTTTGTAGAGCTTGGCAGCCGGGTGGCACAGGCTGTCGTGCTTGGGCAGCGAATAGAACCACTGCGCCCCGCCCGTATGCGGCGGGAGGATGGGATAGGTGAACTCGGCGACATAGTAGCCTCTGAATGATGTCTCGGCGCCTTTGTTGTATTCGGACGCACCCGCGTCGCCGATCTTGCCGGGCCGGCCCATTTCACGCAGGCAGAGGCGTCCGGCCGGCTCGCCATGATTGAATCCGACGAACGTATTCGGCTGAAACCGGTGCATCCATTCGACGCTATTCGTGTCTTCATGGCTCTCTCTCCAATATGCGAGATAAAGTTACAGCTCGCCGCAAACGCGACGGCAATCTCCGATCATTTTCCTTCCAACACGCCGGTTACTATCGTTTCCGCCTCGAGGCGGCGGGCAAGACAGGCTTTGGCTTGATCTCGCATCTCCTTGATCGCCTCGGAGTTCTTCTTTGGACCGTCCGGATCGCTGTGCTCCACTTCCGCGTAAAAGTCCCACGCGTCCGTGCGGAAACCGTGCAGCGGTTGCCACGGCTTGCCTTCCACCTTGAGGTTGCCCATCGGCGAACGGGCCCATGCGTATCGAACCGCCACGGGCTCTCTCACCAGGGGACTGAAGACAAGGATCTGCTTGTTCCGCATTTCCTTATCTTCGACGGCTTTTGCTTCGGCCTGGGCCATGTAATAGTTGCCTGACGCGTCCGCGACCGCAAAGCCCTCGATCAGCGAACCCATGTCGTCGGGGAACACGGCTCTATCGAACGTCACGAGGATCTTGTCGCCCTCGGGAACCGCCGACAATACCTCCGCCGATTCCCAGGAGATCTCTTCTATTCCGTACACCGTCTTCAGAGCCCAGCGAGCCGTGCGTTCGCCCAGCGCCCTCTTCTTCATGGTGTGCAGTTGAGGGATTTTCTCGTCGTAGGCCGGAATGAAAGCGGTGTTCGCCGGATCATTGACGTCGGCGAGGCCCAGACGCTGAGCCTCGCGGATATAGGCCGCGGTCGAAAACCCCATCTCTTCGAAGTTGAGCCGGGTCTGCGCCTGACCGCCGGCACAAAAACCGATCACAGCCACAGGCAGCCGGGGGTTGTCGAAATCTTCACGCCATCCCTCCACCATCAGCTTCATGAGGACGCGGTAGAATTTCGGCTTGCAACTGGTGTTCATCATGGCGTTATTGAAGCCCTGATGAAAGGCAACACCCTTGATATGCAGGCCCTTGAAGGCCCCGAACATGCCGTTGTAACACGAGGCCGCGTCGCTGGGGCTACGGCCGGGCACATTCCAGGAGCGAACAGCTCTGCGGGTCGGTTTCGGCGGCAGCTCGTCTTCGGGCACGCCTTTTTCGCGCTGCTGGGCGACGTCCTTCTCCCATGTCTCGAGGAGCGGCTTCATGGCCGCGTCCCAGTCGAACTCGGCCTGGCGCTGCTCGACCCAGGCCAGGTATCCGGCGGCCTGCCGATGATCGGCGAACTTGTGACGCGGCACGAGGCTTTCCAGAGACGCGCCGCCGCGGGCGTTGTCGATGATGCCGATGGGAATCTGCAACGCCCGCTGCAATCGTGAACCGAACACGTACCCGATGGCGCCCATATCCAACGCGACCTCCGGAGTAACGACCTTCCAGTTCTTGTCCGGATCATCCTCAGAATTGATGTACCCGTCGGGGACGTCCGTTTCGACGTACTCGGATTCGGCGCCGCCCCTGATTCTGATGTGGCGCAGCAACGGCAAGTGCGCCATGGAAGACTCGAAGGCGGCCTCGTAGACCCCCCTGAGCCCGAAGGCCATGTTGCTCTGGCCGTTCATCACCCAGACGTCGCCGATGAGGATGTTCTCCATCTCGATCGTTTCATCGCCCGCGTTGACGACCAGCTTCCGACCGGTGGCGTCGGCCTGCCGGGCGGGGAAAGTCACCTCCCAGCGTCCCGCCTCGCCGCCGGCCGTTGCCTCGGCTCTCTCCTGGCCAAACTGGACGGACACCTTGTGGCCGGTCTCGGCCCAACCCCATATCGTGATCGGCTTGTCGCGCTGGATGACCATGTTGCTCGAAAAGATGCCATGCGTCTTGAGTGTGCCGGCGGTGGCGTCACCCGTGCACAAGGCGATGGCCAGCAAGATCGATAACGAGAGGGTGGATGGTTTGCAGCGCATAGTTGTTCCCTTTCTGCTTGGTTCAAGCTTGTAATTGCTTAGTCTACGAACACTCACTTGCCCACCCGTTTCATCACATACAACGGCGGCTGCCATCCCACGGGGTTATTGGTGCTGAACCCGCCGGCTTCGATGAACAGGTAGTCGCTGCCGTCGATTTTCTTAAGCATCATTTTCAGCGCCTGATACCGGCCCAGATCCATCAGGATATCGCCCGACCAGATCCACAGCGATTGATCCGTCTTCCCGTTGTCCTGGAAGGCAATCTCCGTAAACGGGCTCGACCCCACATTCTTTGGCCAGCAAGGCAAAGGTGGCGCACGGGGTGCCCCCCGCGTTGAGATGACCGCCGCCCATGTAGCGGAAATTGCCGTATCCCCGGCCGGCCCAGCCGCCGAGATAGTAATGCTCCTCGGCGGAATCCACCGACTTCTGGATGGTCGGGAGAACCGATCGGTCCCCTGTGCGAAGGTAGTATTCGGTCAGCGGAATCCCGCCATAGCCGAGATGCCAGGCATAGGTCGGCGCACCCCGGTCGGCCAATCCTCTTGCCCATTGGCGCACCACCTCCAGGTCCTTTTCCTCACCGGTGGAGAGCAGGAACAACATCCCGATGCTGCTGAAACCGCGATCGCTGCCGGGCCTGGCCAGGTAGTCGGCAAAACCGCGCACGATCTTGTCCAACTTGGGGCAATTGAGCGGCCAGCTCTTGCTGTAGGCTCCGAGTACGGGGATCTTCACGATCACTTGCTCGGCCTTGGCGTCCGGCTTGTCCTTGACCATGAACTTGATGACGCCATCGGCCGCCTCCGCCGCCGCCACGATCTGACCCAACTGGATGCGCGGATCGATGTCGGCCAGTCGCTGGCCGTTGATCGTTTCGATGATCTGCCCGGCCTTCAGCGTGCCGGTCGCCTCGGCCGGCGAACCCGGCTCGATGTTCTTGATCTTCATCACGAAGGCCGGTTGATGAAGCTCGATCCCCATGCCCACCGGCCCGAAGCGGTCGATGGTCTGGAGCGACGTCGTTTCGCTCGGACGGGTGGAGAAGATCGCGGGGCCCTTGTAAAACGACTTCTCCTCGGCCGTGGCCAGGCCGCCCGCAAGGAAGCAAACCATCGCCAGGACCAGGCCGATTCTGTGATTCTGTTGCACGATCCGTTTTCCCTTGTACAGAGTTCCACAGTTGATTCATCCGCGATCCAGCGACCGCTGCAATTATTGCCCACGCTTCTCCGAGCTGTCAACCGACTCGTGTTTTTCCGCCTTGCCGGTTTTCAAAGCGGGCTTGACCTGCGGGCGAAGACGCAACGTGACTTTCGTTCCGACTTCGGGTAGATGCGTGGAGTCGATCTGCCACATCAGCGAATCGTTATCGCGACTGTGAACTTCGGGCAGGCAGAGCAGTTCGTCGCCAAAAGTCGCGATCGCGTTAAAAATGGGGACAGTCACCGGTTTTCTGAGGGGTCTGAGCCCTCCCCGGCGACGGAACCGACAACCAGGAAACGACTTATGACGACACGTACTACGGCAGCGGCAACATCGATGACACAACGCCCTGGGCGACGGTGACGATCGAATACCCCGAATCGAGCGCCGGACGAAAAATGGAAAAATGGACCGGGTGGCCCCGGGCGGTTGCCCGCCCGGGGCCACCCGGTCCGGAACTCCAGCGACGTGCAGGTGGCGCTGACGGATCTGCGGCCGTGCGAAGGGGAGGGGCTGGGGGCGAGGGACGAGGGGCGAGAAGAGTGGTGAGAGAAACCCGAGTTCCCGATCTTTGATCCCGAACCGACCCCCCCCTATAGGGAGGTTTTTCCGCCGGGCCGGGGCCCGTTTTTGGGCTTTTTCCTGCGCTAGTCGCATCGTCGCCACCCGGCCCGGCGGTTCTTTTCTGGGGACTTGTCTTCGCTGCGTGTGGGCGTTATCATGGGGGCACCAGGGCCGGCTTGGTTCATCCTGGCCGCGCCTGTGGCATAAAGGACCGATGAGCGTTGGGCAGAAACGCCGTCTAACGACGGTATGCGGGTCAAATTGAACGTTAGGATGCAAGAACAGTGGCCAGCAACCTCGACAAATACAAGTCTGACCTCGACCGCCTCGTGAAGCTCGGCCAAGCGATGCAAGCAGATTTGGCATTCCGTCACCTCAAAGACTCGGACAAAATTGACAAGAAGCTCAAAGAGGCCGCAGTGGAATTCGAGGGAGCCTTCGAACGTGAGTACCAACGATGGTACACCGAAGCATCCGCCGTGATTCGCCAACTCATTCCTGATCGGCTTGCCGAATTTGAGCAACTATACAAGGGCGATGGCAGACGGAAGAAGATCAACAGCAGCACGTTCAATATTCAGGACTGGCTCACTGGAAGTCGTGCGGGAACGAACCCGTATACCGCCGAGAAACACTTCAATGACTTCGCAGTTGTCCTGATGCGATTGAAGACACAACTGAACATCTTGCGCTCAGTCGAGGCTCGATTTGAAAGCACGCTATTTGATATTCGTCAACTCGTTCAAGCGGATCTGTTCGACTCGGAACTTGACGCTGCCCGCGAACTGATCAAACACGCATTTCTTCGAGGTGCGGGTGCTATCGCTGGCGTCGTCCTCGAAAAGCATCTGGCCCAAGTTGCCACAAATCACAACGTCACAACGCGGAAGAAGCATCCGATGATTTCGGATTTCAATGACTTGCTCAAGAACGGCGGGGTGCTGGATGTGCCAAAATGGCGGCAGATTCAGCGCCTCGGTGACATTCGGAATCTTTGCGACCACAATAAACAACGGGACCCGACCAAGGAAGAGGTTGAGGAACTTGTGAATGGTGTAGAAAAGATTTCGAAAACATTGTTCTGAAAGCATGCTGACTGAGGAATTTCGGGGACACGTCCTCAATTTGGCTGTTTGGGTAATTTGGCCGGTCGGCCCGGTTTTCTGGGGCGGAGCAGGCGACCGGCGGATTGCTCCAAGCGTTCGACGAACGCGGCGCGGGCAGCACCGGCGATCTTGCGGAGGAGATCATACCACGCCGTTCGACTCACCGGCAAGATCGGCGGTGTTGCCGGGCAACAAGAGGAATTCCGCCGGTGAGACAACGGGAAGAGGATCGCGAAATGCCGAAAGGACGAGAACGCGAAAATGGGAGGCGAAGATGAGAAAGTCGCTTTGTGCGCCCGGCCTTGTTCTTCGCGCTTTCGTCCTTTCGACATTTCGTGATCGAGATCGACAGGATGATCCAGTCGCGCACGACTTCGAACCGTTGAGGGGATTCTTCCGGAAACCTCATTCCAGCGTCGGGCGGGCGATTTCGCCGCGGAGTTGGGCCTGGCCGCCTTCCTGTTCGTATACGCCGTAGAAAAGCGAACAGGAATCGAGCCATACCGTCAGCCGGTGCATGTCTTCGGGCGGGAGCTTCACGTCGTAGTGGCCCTGGCGGAGCAGCTCGTAGAGCTTCGACGCCCGGGCGCCGAACTCGCCGGGCGTGGTCCGGTACCATTTCGGGTCGTTGAAGTTGGCTCCGCCGTAGTCGTAGAACCCGAACTTCGGCGCCAGCGAAAGGTACGAGACGTAGTATTCGGTCACGGGATTCATGTAGCTTCCGCGATCCGTCTTCACCACGCGGCCGTCCAGCGGCGGCGCTTCGTCGGCCTTCTCCGCGTGGCATTTCACGCAGTGCCTGTCCAGGACCGGCTGCACCAGACGCGGATAGCTGAACGGGTCCGTGCCGTCCACGTCCGGCGCAAGGCGCGACGGGGGGCGGCGCATGGCCAACGGGATCGTGTCGGCGGCGCTGGTCGGCGTGCGGTGACGCGGCTCGTGGCAGCCTTGGCAAACCAGGCGCTCGCCCGGCTGGAGGTGCGTTCCCGACCGCATCGAGGTCACCGCGAGCCCGTCTTCGTCGAGTGCCTGGAAATACAGCTCCTTTCGGGCCGGCGCCTCGAAATAGGCGCTGCCGTCCTCTTCGACCGGGACGGTCCCCAACACGGCCCGGGCGAGATTGATCGAATCGGTGGCCTGCGGGATCTGCATGCCCGTGGCGTGCGTCACGCGGGCCGAGGCGATCGAAAGCGGCAGCACCTTATAGATCCGCAACGCCTTGATGCGCGTCTGATTCGGCCACGGCTTGAGCGTGTTGTAGACGTTCAAGACGGCGATGGTGGCCTCGGCGGGCTCGTCGGCCGCAACCTTTCTGGATTGTTCGGGCAATACCGGCGGGGCCGGCCGCGGCGAAAGCGGAATGGGGTTGTGGCAGGAGATGTCCTCGTCGCGGTAAATCAGCTCCTTGTTGCCGAACGCGTCGACCAGATAGACGCCGAAAACGTCCCGGGACGCCGCGTCGGCCACTTCGAGCGGGCGGTACACGCAAAGATAGTAGTTCTCGCTCAACGGCCACGCCTGGCCGTAGGAAAGCGTACCCCGCTGGCTCTCGGGAAAACCGACGTCGGGCGTCAGACGGTGAACCGGGGCCATCGCGTCGTCGTCCTCGATGGTCGGATCGAAGACCACCAGCGAGCCGAACGCTTGATTGTGGTGAGGGGCCGCCGTGGCGACGAATCGTTGCGAGTCCGGGATGGCGCGGATGTCCACCTCCATGTCCGGGCGCTGCGCGCGGACGGCGAAGTTGCCGTGGACCGCGCGGGGATCGCGGCCGTCGGGCGTGGTCAGCCACGGCAGATGGACCGTCTGGCCGTGACGGTCGACGTAGTCCCACCGCGTCCAGACGATCATCCCGTCGTGGGTGACGCTCGGATGCCACTCGTTCGTCTCGTGGTAGGAAAGGCAGCGGACCTCCGCGCCGTCGGCCGCCATGTCGAACAGCGTGAACGTGGGACACACCCGGCCGCACCGCAAATAGCCGCCGCGTCGCTCGCTGATCAACGCGATGCGTCCGCTGGGCATGAAACAGGGATCGAAGTCGTTCCACGTCCCGTCCGAGAGCATCTGCAGATCGGACCCGTCGGCCGACACGCTGAAGACGTGATAGCATCGGCCCGGGTCCCAGTGTCCCTCGGTGGGATCGGTGTGGTGCCGGTGCGTGGGATCGCCGCGGCACTCGACGTAAGCGAAGGCGATTCTCTCGGCGTCGAACGAGACGTCGGGCGAGAGGAATGAACCGCCCTCGGTCGCCTCGCCGCGCTGATTGCCCATGCCGTCGAAGGAGATGGCCCAGGTCCGTTTCGGCCCGCCGTTGAGCTGCTCGCCCTTCAGCCGGCCGTTGGCCACCGTCGCATCGGCCAGCAGATCGCGAATGTCCGGGTTCTTGCCGAAGGGGTCGCTGAGCACGAACAGTCCGCCGCCCGGGCTTTGGGCCATGCCGTAGTATTGGTCGCACATGTGCCGGTAGATCGCCAGGTGGCGTTTGAGGATCAGCAGTTCGCCGAAATCGAGCAGCGGATTGGCGAAGGCGATCTTGCGGCGGAGGTGGCAGACCCGGTCGAACAGCGTCCGGCGCGCTGCCGCGTCGTTCACGTCGGTCCCATCGGCCGCGGTCCGCAGAGCGGCCAACTCCCGGGCCATGCCCTCAAGGGTGGCAGCCTGGGCGGCGCGAGTGCCTTCGGTCCTTTGTGTCAGATTGGCCAAGAGCGCTTCGCTGCGGCGGAGGATCACGTCCAGCGGATCGCGGTCACTGTCGAGGATGAGCGATTCCCGGCGTAGCGTTTGCGGCGCGAGGGGCTCGAAGCGTGCGCGTTGTTTCAGATCGTACGAGAGGATGGCGAACTGCCGGTCTTCCTCTCCCTGGGGATAGGCCGCGCCGGGCGGCTTCGGCCCCAGCCATTGCGAGGGCAGCCCGCCGGCCGCATCGGCCGGGGTGAGAATCCCGAAGAGAAGAACGACGGCCAGCGCCCACGCGCCGAACCGGGCAGATAACCTGACGCACATGAGTGGCTTCCTTTGATCTGGCGTTTTCCGCTTGGCATGGCCCCCGAACCGCTCCGTCGGGCGACGCGAACCATATTAACATAATCCCCCACCGAAAGGTAGCGCGGCGCGGCCGCGCAAGAACCGCTCGTTAAATTGGGTGGCACGCCCTGGAAGGGCGTGGAAAACCTGCCGAACCACGCCCTTCGTTCCTCAGGGCGTGCCACCCCATGGGACAAGTTGTTTCTGCACAGTTCCTAATTCGGCGAATCGACAACGGGAAGTTCGTGGATTATCCTATGGAAGAGTCGATACGACTGCCCCGACACCGCAGGAGGAGATCACGATGAATGGCCGCCACGTCCGTACGCTCGCGTTGCTGCTCGCCTCGGTTGTTTGCCCCGGTGCGATTGCCGCGGAAACGCGTGCGATTGCCGCGGAAACGCCCAATATCGTCTTCATCATCGTCGATGACATGGGCTATCACGATCTGGGCTGTTTCGGCAGCAAGACGATTCTTACGCCGAACATCGACCGGATGTGCGCCGAGGGGATCAAGTTCACCGACTGCTACTCGGGCGATACGGTTTGTGCGCCGGCCCGCAGCACGTTGATGACCGGCTATCACAAGGGCCACACGCCGGTGCGGGGCAACAGCGGGGGAATACCGCTATGGCCGGAAGACGTCACGGTCGCCGAAGTGCTCAAGAAGGCCGGCTACGCGACCGGCGGATTCGGCAAGTGGGGACTGGGCAACCAGGGCCACGACGGAGCGGCGGAGCGGCAGGGGTTCGACCTGTTCTTCGGTTACTACAACCAGTGGCACGCCCACACCTACTACACCCACCTTTTCCGCAACAGCGAGCGGGTCGAACTCGCCGGGCGGTACACCCACCATGCGATCTTCGATGAAACGATCAAGTTCATCCAAGAGAACAAGGACAAGCCGTTCTTCTGCTACTGCCCGTGGACGCCACCCCACGCGGCCTACCAGATTCCCGAGGACGATCCGGCTTGGGCACTCTACAAGGACAAGCCCTGGCCCCAGGATGCCCGCGTGGTGGCCGCCATGGACTCGATGATCGATCGGCACGTCGGCGAGATCCTCGCACTGCTCGAGGAACTGGACATCGACGACGACACGATCGTCTTCTTCACCTCCGACAACGGGGCCGCCAAGCGGTTCGACGGCATTCACGATTCGTGCGGCAAGATGAAAGGCTTCAAGCGTTCGATGAACGAAGGGGGGATTCGCGTGCCGATGGTGGTGCGCTGGCCGGGCAGGATCGAGGCCGGATCGGTGAGCGATCTGCCGTGGTACTTCCCCGACGTGATGCCGACGCTGGCGGAATTGGCAAACGTCTCGGCCGAAGTGCCCGAGGATATCGACGGCATTTCCATCGTGCCGACCCTGCTGGGCAAAGGCGAGCAGAAGCGGCACGAGTATCTTTATTGGGCCTCGGGCAATCGCGCCGTGCGAATGGGCCAATGGAAGGGCCTGGGTTCGCCGGGAAAGCTCGCGCTGTACGACCTCAGCAGCGATATCGGCGAGGAAAACGACCTGGCGGCAGAGCATCCGGACATCGTCGAGAAGCTGGCCGACTACATGGCCTCGGCCGAGAAGGCGCCGCGCAGTCAGCAGGACGACGGCAAGTACACCGGTCGGGAGTCCGAGGCAAAGAAGACGGTCCGGTGAGGCGGTGATTGGCCACTAGCCAACGGAGAGTTTTCCTTCTGCTTTTCCGCCAATCCCGGCCCCTTACCGCGGTATGGGGTCGTCATCGGCACAGGAGGGCTTTGTTGTTGGGTAGACCGCCAGTAGTGGCCAATCATCGCCCCACGAAACTCGTAGGGTGGGCATCGCCCACCGATCGCTCCGGTTTGGTCGTTAGCGTGGTTTTGGTGGGCAGTGCCCACCCTACACAAGTCTATCCTGCCAATCGGTATTTGCCAAGCGGTTCGGCAGACGGACTCCAGGAATTTCGCGTTGCGAGGAGGATCCCAGGGTCGCCCGAAGGCGACCCTGGGCATGAATGCTCCTCGTCGCCGGCAGAAGCCGGCGTCTGACCGCAGATTACAGTCCTTCTCCATCGATGTTAATGCCGCAGACCACGACGGCGCCACCGTCGGTCGCGTCCTCCCAGTCAACGAAATTAGAACCGTCGGTCGACGCGCAAACGTTGTCGGCGGCATCCACCAGCCTCGTTCCACTGTACATGTAGTCCTGGTCCAGCGAACCGATGGCTTCCGCCACGTCCCACAATTCGGTCGTAACCGCATTGCCGACGGCCTTGACACCAACAACGATCCCGATGACCAGAACGGTCATCAACAACACGAGTTCTGCGGAGAGGATCGCACCAGAGTCGTCTCTCCAAAGTCGCTTCAACATAACACAACCCTCCTAAACAATCGGAAAAGTCTCAAAACCCCCGAGGCGGGGTAGGCCGAGCGCCCAATCGCATCGGCCTAAACGATAAATCCAATTATATCAGTTATGCTGGCGTACACAACACCCTTTTTGCCTAATCCCCCTCTTTTTCCCCAAGTCGCCATTGTAAAGGGGTTTGCAGCGATGTTTTTTTACCCAATCCACCATAAAACATCCCCGGGAGTCAGGATATACCACAACAAACAGGGGATTCCGACCGCGAAAAATCCCTGAAACGCCTTCGCACGTCGCCAGCGAGCTTTTCCAGTCCTCTACATTTTCCGGCAAGCAGTGTTTCTTGGTGACGGCAAGTCGATCGGACGTTCTGCAAGTGCCACACTCTGGACACTTTTCGAAACAACGTAGACGCCGCGGTCAACGCTCGTCGCGACACGCTGCGCAGGCCTCCCAGAGGGTGCGTTGGGTGGTGAACTCGGGATAATCGGCGGCGAGCTTTTCTAGCTGCGGCAGCGCGGCGGGGTCGGCGATGCGGCCCAGCGCGGCGGCGGCGGCCTGGCGGACTTCCATGGCGTTTTCGAAATCGGCGACCGTGGATAGGAGAGAGGGGACCGCTTCTTTCGAGCCGATGCGGCCCAAGGCGTCGGCGGCGGCCGCGCGGTGGATTGGGGTCATCGCGCTGTGGATGAAGACGTTCGGGGCGTCGGGCACGCCGAAACTGAACTCCGTCGGGTCGTCGTCCAACGCCGAACGCAACACGCCCACCGAGCCGACGTCGCGGAGCTTGCCCAGCGTGCGGGCGAGGAAGAAACAGGTCCAACTCCGCTTGCGCGAGGGTGCCAGCGCCCGATAACGCTCGAAGGCCGCCCGGACCCGCGGGGCGTCTTCCGGCCGCTGGGCGACGACCGCCAGCAAATGGGCCGCGCGGGATTCCGGCGACAGCGCGCCCACCGAAACGGCCGGCGGCGAGGCCGTGACCGCCTGCTGCAACTCGGGCGTGGTCTTCGCCTGCGGATCGCCCAACACGGCCAGGCACGCGTCGACCACTTCCGCGCCCATCCCGTTGCGGTGGATCAGCCGGGCGGTGACCGTCTCGTAGGCGTCGCTTTCATAGAGCAGCCCGCGGTCGGGGTCCATCGGCACGGACTGAAGCAGCCTGGCGGTCAGTCCGGCGGCCTTGCGCGAGCCGATCGCGTCGAGCGCCTCGGCGATGCGATAGTGCGGGATCGAGCTATGGCAGCCCATCAGCCAGTTATGGTCGGCCGTGCGGAAGGTGTAGTACCAGAACTCGGCCAGGTTCTCGAAGGCGGCGATCAGGCGCTGCTCGGCCTCCGGCGTGCCGATCCACCCCAGCGCTTCGGCCGCCGCGCCGGCCAGGTGATCCGGCGCGGCCGCCCAACCGAACTCGTGACTCTTCTGCGGCTGGACGGGCGCTTTCTGGGTGTTTTCATCGAGGATTTCGGCCAACAGCGGCACGGCCGAGCCGTCGCGGAGATGTCCCAGCGCCCGAACGGCCGCCAGCCGGGCGACCAGGCTGTCCTGGCGGCCCGAGGCGACGAACGCCCGCAGCGCCGCCTTGGCCGGTTCGGAGCCGACGTGCCCCAGCGCCTCGACGGCCAGATGGACCTTGATCGGGTCTTCGGCACCGATCCGCGCGATCAGGTCCTGCTCGATCGCCTCCCAATCGTGCCGGTCGATCCACGCCCTCCACGCGGCAGCCTGTTCGATCTTCGTCGATGGATCGCCGTAGGGGTTGAAGACCTCGCTGTGTCCGGTGAGATGCTCCAGCGCGATGTGCGCGGCCTGGGCTACGTGCGGATCGCCGTCGTAGAGTCCGCGCACGAGCACGGGCACGGCGGCGCGGTTTCCGCAGGAGGACAACGCCACGGCCGCGGCCAGACGGACCGAACTTTCATAATCGGCGAGCGCCTCGATCAGCACCGGCACGGCCCGGCGGTCGCGGAAAGCGGCCAGCCGCCGGATGGCGGCGATCTGCTGGTCCTTCTCGCCGTCGCGGACGGTGCGCATCAGTTTTTCAATTTCGATTTCGCGTCCGGGGCGCAGCGTGGTCGGATCGAACGCCGGCGGAAACACGTCCTGCTGGTAGAGGTCGATGCTGGCCGCCTCGCGGAAGCGATCGAACTGCAAGTTGAGCACACCCCCGTTGGCCGCGTTGTTCGCCCGGAAGCGATGGGCGCGGCCCTGTCCGAGCAGATCGACCGGCGGGGCAAGCTGGGCCATGGGCAATTGGGGCGTGGGGGCGGCCTGACGGTAGTTGTGGCAGCCGGTGCAGGATCGTCGTTCGCCCGGTCGGACGTAGATCCAGCTCAGTTCGTTGACCACCGCGCGGCCCTCGGCATCGACGGCCTGCAGGGCCAGCGGGCGATCGGCCGGCACGCGGGCGTAGAACGAGCCGTCGGGGGCCAGGGGCACGGTGCCCAGCTCGACGCCTTCGACGCCGATGTGGCAGTATTGATGCCGTGCCGAGCGGAGCGTCAGCGCGTTGCCCATCACCACCCTCACGCCCTTGACCCGCGCCCAATCACCGTCGATCTGCTTGGTGTCGAAGATGCGTTGGCAGAGAAGGTAGCCGGTCTTGTCGTGGCGGCGGTCGTCGTCGGTTCCGACCAGCGGAGGCATGACCGGCGGCTTCGGGTGCGGTCCCAGATAGGCGACCGAGTGCAGATCGCGGGAATCCGTCTCGAAGAGCTTTACCACCTTGCCGGAATCCGGATCGAGGATGCCCAACACGCCGCTTCGGGTGCTGCACAGCAGCCGGCCGTCGGGCAGCGGGGCCATGTCGAACAGGGCCACGTCGCTGGGCATCTGCTCCTGCCGCCGCGTGGCCGCCGAAGAACTGGCCGTGACCAGCGGCCCGGTGAACGAGAGACAGGCCACGCGGCCGTCCGGCAGCGGCGCGGGCGCCCCGAAGCCGTAGTTCCGCAGCCAACTGGAATGATCTTCGGCGCCGGTGGGACGGTCGTACGCGATCTTGCCGCGGTCGGGGCCGATGAGCACCTCGCCGTTGCTGCCGTCGGGGTGGATCGCGTGGATGTGCGTTTCGACCTTTGCCCGCTCGAAGAAGTTGTCGTGCCGCACGAAGGCGATCCGGCCGTCGGCCATCACCTGCGGCCGGCTGTCGGCCACGATGTGGTAGGTCATCGGACGGACTTCGCTGCGATCGGCCGTCAGATAGAACAGGCTCCGGGCCGTGTTGCCGTGATACTCGTCGCGGCTGCCGGTCCGGCTCGAGGCGAAGACGATCCGACCGTCGGGCAACACGGCCGGGTCGTAATCCTGCCAAGGGCCGGCGGTCAAGCGCCGCAAGCCCGATCCGTCGCTGCCGATGCGAAAGATCTTGAAGAACTTTTCACCCTCGGGCACCATCGCGAAGAGGATCTCTTTGCCGTCGTAGGAACAGGTGGGCGAGGCGACCAGGCCCGTGCCGGCGTCGAGCAACAGCCGCGGCTGGGCGTCGGGCTTGGCGGGCGTCAAGGCGTAGAGCTTGTGTCCGGAGAAAGCCGGGGCGGGTGTGTCGTATTCGAAGTACGCCTGGCTGTCGTGGATGATCCATTTGGCCGTTTGGGCTTGGGTGGAGTGCAGCGGCGCTCTTCCCGCGACGAAGACGATGCCCGAGGGCCAGACGAAATCGGCGTCGGGCTCGGTGAATTGATCCGCCCGGGGAGAGCGTCCGCCGCCGGGAATGCGGGGGTCGACGACCAGGCTCTCGGGATCGGTCAACTGCTCGGGCACGGAGAGTTGTCCCCAGAGGCCGCCGCCCATCTTGGCCAGCACGACGGCCGGCTTCCAGAGGCTGTCGTCGTGGTCGGGCTCGGTCCAGTTGCCGTTCGGCTCGACGATGCACAGCCAGTCCGAATCGGTGACGAACTGCATTTCCTTTCCGTCGGCGGTGCGGATAGAGACGGCCGCCACCAGCCCGGCGCCTCCGCCGAGCGATTCGGCCTCGACGGCGACGGCGTTGGCCCCGGCCACGAGGTGCTCTTCGATGCGGAAACGCTCCACGGTGTTCCAGTACTTCGAGTCGTACCCCAGTTCGCCGGCGATACGGCGGTTGTTCACGTAGAGTTGGTAGCCGTTGTCGGCGGTGATCGCGATGGTGGCTTCGACCGCTTGGGCCGGCAGGACGAACTTGCGGCGGAAGTAGCTCCGCGGCCCGGTGGCGGAAAGACCGCCTTTGTGCGGCCAGATCCAGTTGGCTTTGTTCAACTCGGGGGTCTTGCCCGGTTCAGCCGCCGGCACGACGGTGGCCGATGACGCGGCAATCGTGAGTGCAATGGTGATCTTCAACAGTTGGTTTCGTAGCATGGCGGTCATAGTCCTTGGATCACGGCAGCAGGGCGGCCAGTTCGGGATGCGGTCGGGCGATGACGTCGGCCATGATGAGCTTGCCTTGGAGTTGCTCGACGGCCCTCTTGCCGGCTTCGACGGCGGCCTGCACGGCCGAGACGTTGCCGCGGACCATGATCGTCACGTAGGCGGCCCCGATCTTCTCCTTGCCGACCAGCTCGACCGAGGCGGCCTTGAGCATCTCGTCGGTCGCGTGCAGCGCGGCCACCAGCCCCTGGGTTTCGATCAGGCCCAATGCGTCGGAACTGTTCATGGAATCCTCTCGTGCAACGTGTGAATCGTAGATCCCCAGCAAGGGGACGTAAGCGGGCGGATCGGTGCAAAGACGGTGCGTCTCGGGCGTCGGTCCGGGGATGACGGTCACTTCGACCCGCGTGCCCATCTGCCGGGCCAGAGCCGCGCCCTGCTCGGCCGCCCGACGGACCTCTTCG
>Ga0307378_10004868_pt1 | contig 18904 bp, 17 predicted proteins | sample UN1MG_FD_202238 | JGI IMG/M metagenome (GOLD analysis project Ga0307378, IMG submission 202238) | Soil microbial communities from Risofladan, Vaasa, Finland - UN-1 | ecosystem: Environmental > Terrestrial > Soil > Coastal area > Acid sulfate soil | place: Finland: Risofladan, Vaasa | collected... | reverse complement strand
GCACGCCCAAGGAAAAACCTCACAGCTACATTGGCTTCATGGCCCGCGCGGAAGGAAAGGACGGCAAGGATCTGTTGGATGAGATCATTCAGAGCGCTATCAAGAGACTCAGTCTGAGGACTAGAGACTGTGATGCCAGCACCTCCCATAGAGATAGAACTCGACAAACTGGCACATAATGCCACCAAGCTGACGGCGTTATACGTCTCCAAGGGGATCTGCGTCACCGCCGTCACAAAAGGGGTCTGTGGCTGCCCCAGGATTGCGAGCGCTTTGCCCAATAGTGGTACTCGCTCCTTTGGTGATTCACGCATGGCCAATATCCAAAAGAAACAAGAGGCCGGGCTAGACGCGCAATTCATCCTCATACGCTCCCCTATGCCCAGCGAGGTCGAGCGAGTGATCGAGTTTGCTCACGTAAGCCTCAATACCGAAATCTCCCCCCGCTGGTGGAGACGACGAGCCTGACTACGCCGTCTGGTGCTGCCTCCTGAAAGAGCGGTCCGCGCCCCGCTGTTGCCAACCGGCCTTGCCGCCTCGCACAATGTGTGATACAATCCTCCTGCTGCTATTCTCCTCGTGACCAACCTGCTCACCAACTCCGTCGGTTCAACAACACTTAGCAAGAGAAACAAGCTGTCGCGGAACCGGGTGACCTTCGTACCAGCAGCTGGGCCAGCAGTGCTGGTCGTTCTCTCTGTGTCGGCGGCTGATGATACTGCTGGGTCTCGCACTGGCAGTGCAGTCTGCCTTGGAGGGACCCCGCATGAGGCTGTGGGCGTGATGTATAGGGAGTTCCTTGGGTCAGGCCGGACTGAGAAGTTTCTGGAGGAGCATGAGGACGCCTTTGCCTGGTTCATGCTCTTCATCATCGGCGGCCTGGTGCTCAGGTTCGTGCTAGAAGCCCTCGGAGCGTGGCCGTGGGCGTAATGTAGGGCAGAGATGTTCGTTTTGTCTCTGCCCTTCTTCGTGTGGGGCGGGGGAAAGGGGTCGCGAGCGATCTGCGTCGGGGGAGGGCGGATGGGTGAGGAACAGGAGAGGCGTTGGTCGAGAGTCAATGTGATCTTCGGGATTGCACGGTTCTTCGTGGCTCTCGTGGCGCTAGTGCTCATGTTTGTGATCGCATACACAGGCAATGCCGGGTTCCGCGCTTCGGTAGACTCGGTGGTGGCCCCCATAGGGTCCGCTGCAGCGAAGTTGCTGGGGGGCTTTGTGGCCTCTGTGTTCAGTGCGCTGACGTCGTTTCTCTTGGGTGGACTCAGCCATCGCGCGCAGCAGTCGAACTGGCGGGGCAGGTGGAGGAAGTGGCGTAGGGAGACCTACGCGTCAGCGTTGTCTCGCGCGGCCGCACCGGTCGGGGACCTGGTGATTGCGCGGCTATCCCGCCAGGCTCGCGATGCTCCAGAAGGGCGGTTGCAGCACCGAATGCGCAAGATGCTTGCCGGTCTCGAGGACGACGACGTGCAGGTATTTGAAACCTTGCTCCACTACTGCCACCCCACTGGGGGAGCGATCAGACTGAACCCGGCTCAAGTCGCATTCGAACGACCCATCCCTGGCGACGCGCTCGAAACCCTGGATAGATTCGCAGCCGCCTGCGAGAGGCTTGAGCAACTTGAGCTCCTCGCCGTCATCAGCCAGTCGAGTCCGTCGAACGATTTCACCGTCGTTGTGGACTCGAATGTCCATGGCGTGTCTCTACACATTGTTGAAGACATCGTGAGACAGGAACTAGCCAAACGCGGCCTCCCTCCCATTCAGGCCTGACCTCACTACCAAGGCAGGAGTGGCGTGAAGTCTCAGATGGAGGCTGCATGAACGCCGTAGCGCTCATCTACATCCGCAGGTCCATGCTCCGCTTTGCCCTCGCCTGCGTGGGGCTGTCGCCGTGGGCCCAATGTAGAGCGGGGAGGATGGTGAGCGGACGATGAGGGTTCGATGGCCGTTGAATCGCGCCGAGACTCTGGCCGTGGCGGCGCTGAAGCTGTACTGCGAGCTGCAGGAGATGGCCCCGTTCATAAAGCGCTACCGCACAGGCAAGCCTCACTTGGAGGGGAAATGATGTGGGAAGCGTATCTTACTCCGCCCGTAATCGAGAATGTGCTATCGGTCGTGTCATTCTTTGCATTGATGGCCGCGGCGAGGCTAGTCATGGATGCCTGGAGGGTCTACGTCGGGGTGCCGAGGGCACTGCTACAGGCGAAGGAACAAAAGTTGGACGAGGTTCTGGAGTCGAGCGACATAGCCGTGGTTGGCGGGTACCTTGACGAAGTCATAGGCGGGTTCAGCGTGTACGAGTACGCTACGGCTGACCGAGTAGCAGCGGCCGTCGACCGCTACTTGGACAAGCTGAACTGGTTCGTGAGCACTGACGCTGACATCGCACGTGCAGCCGAGCTGGCAGGCGGTGCAACAGAGCCAGAGGGCGCGGTAAGCATGTCCGATGAGCTGAAGACAGCTCTGCACGAGGTGCGCTGGGGGGAGGTGTGGAACGGCCTGGCGCGGCTCCGTCGTGAGATAGAGACTGGAGTGCGGAGTATTGCGACAAGGAGAGGCCTCTGGGCAGACAAGACTTCGTCGGCCGGCCTGCATCTGACGTCCCTACTCAGTCTGGGGCTGATCAGCAAAGAGGACGCTGACTCCCTGGCCTCTGCCCTGGCTGTGTGCAACGAGGGGATACACGGGGGCGACGTGCTCCGCGACGAGGCAGAAAGGGCCGTAAAGGTTGCAGCCGCGGTCCTCGGCAGATTGAACCCGCCCCTGGGGCCGGAGGCGTAAAGCTAGTGAATGGGGTTGCGCTCATCTACGTCCGGCGGTCCATGGTCCGCTACGAGGCGGACCGGGCCAGCCCTGAACGCCAGCTGGACAACTGCATGCGCGTCTGCGACGAGAAGGGCTGGACCTACGAGGTATTCCAGGACGCCGAGGGACACCGCTCCGGACGCTCCGAAAAGCACCGGCCAGAGTGGCGCCGCCTCAAGACGCAACTACGCCGGGCCGAGGTAGTCGCCGTCGTCGTGAGCTCACTGGACAGAGCGTCGCGCTCTCCCAGGGACTTCTTCAACTTCCTCGACCTGCTGAAAAAGCACAGCGTGGAGCTCGTCAGCGTCCAGGAGCGCTTCGACACCACCACGCCGATCGGGAAAGCCTTCCTGGCCATGTTGATGATCGTGGCCTCTTTGGAGTCCGATCTGGCCAGTGAGAGGGTCCGCGACAGCATACGACACCGACGGACCAAGGGCATCCACGTCGGCATTGCACCCTTCGGATACAAGCGCCAGGACGGCCGACTCGTGGTCAATGACGACGCCCGCGTGGTGCAGCTCCTGATGCACCTGTACTCCACCGGCCGCTACAGCTACACCCAGCTGGCCATGGACCTCAACCGGCAGGGGTATCGCTTCCGATCCCGGAACGGAACCAAGCCATTCTCCAAGGAGTCCATGCGCGGCGTGCTCAAGAATACGCGGCTCTACGCCGGTCAGCTCCCCGTCGGACGCCAGACACAAGGAACCTATCCCGAGATCTATGACGGCGAACACGAGCCGATCATCGACGAAGACCTGGCTGCCCGCGTGGAGGAAGTCAGACGCAAGAGGACCAAGGGATCGAGTCGAGGCCCCTCCAGGGTGTACCTCTTGACCGGGATCGGGTACTGTCACGAGTGCGGAGCGCGACTCTGGGGCAGACGCCGCGGCCAGCGTGACGCTACCACATATCGCCACAGCGGACCAGCTTGCCAGCCGTGGCGTGGATCTTTCGACGCCGAGGACTTGGAGACCCAGGCGGTGGCTCTGCTCAACGGTCTCGCCCTTCCCACTCAGCTGCAGGATATGGTCACGGAACAGGTCAAGAAACGAATCGAGACAGAACCTCGGAACACCGAGATCCTGGCGATGCTAAAGACAAAGCGGGCGCGGCTGATGCGCTTGAAGGAGATGCGCCTCGAAGGGGAAGTCAACAGGGAGGAGTATCTCAAGCGCAAGGCAGAGATCACAGCCCACATAGAGCACCTGGAGTCACTGCTGGGACCTGGCTCATACGAACCCGACAGTGCGCTGCAGCGCGTCACCGACCTGGGCCGTCTTGTCGCGGAGGCTTCTCCATCACAGCGCCGGGCGGGTCTGCACTCGGTATTTGAGAGGCTCGAGGTAAGCGTCCAATCCGGCGAGATCGTGAAGGTGGTCCCTAAACCATGGTTCCGCGTGTTCTTCGGTGACCTGGTAGAAGAATGGGAGTGAGCGGTTTTGGAGGGCGCCGAAGCCGCGCCTACAGAGATGGGAAGTCTGCGGCTCTATTTGTTGCAGGCTCCCCGCCAATACAGAAAAGGGCCGTCCCGCACGGGGAAGGCCTTCGGAGTGGCTAGGGTCTAGTAAGTCGCTTACTTTGTGCCTCTCCAGCGCTGGGCCTATGCTGGGCGAAGTCGAAGGGTGGCATGACTAGCTGAACCAGCCAGACCGCCGCCGACGAGCAGCATCGGCCCCGGGCTCGGGGACGGTAGCCTCCCGGCCCGCGGATGATGCTTGCACGTACAAAAGGGAAAGCCCGACTAATCGGGCTCTCCCTTCGCAGAAGACAGCGGCACCGATGGTGCCGTCAGGACATTACTCCCAGGACTCTTCCGAGGCAGCGTTCCTCCCCGCAACGCGGCCAAAAGTGAAGCCCTCGGAGAGGGAAATCCCACTTATGGGATACAAGAAACCAACCACGCCACCGGAAGCACATCCTGCCGCGTATAATCTGGGAATTACATCACCACGCGTATTGATCACTTGAGCCTTGGGGTTGATCTCCGGCCCACAGAAGGTGCCAGATGTGCCCGGGTAGGTGGCAATTGCATAGTACGGGGGCATTTCTATAGCCTTGAGCTGCTGTCTGTTGAAGTCCGGGTCCTCACCTGCCGCACAGTACCCGTTATACTTGGTGACGGTATCTTCCAGAGTTGCAGGCTCCATCCCGACTTGTTCGGCCAATTCTCCTATAGTATTTGCTTTAGCTACCCACCCCTTCTCAACTTCATCGGTGTAGGCCTCACCCTCGGTTTCGTCAAAAATGCCGTAACAGGGTATCCTAGAATACTCCTCTTCAACAGGATTGTAGACACAAACCTCCTTGAAGAAGGCATCATAGTTCATTGATTCCGAGGCGAACCTCTTGCCATACCTGTCTACCATGATCATACTCTGGGCGTTACCATAGGTGGCACCATAGTAAACCATAATCTGCTGTGTTGTGAACCAAGCGGACTCTGTCTCAGGGTGTGGTTGACACATTATCCCGCAGGTTACGCTCGGCTTCCATAATCTGGCGCCTATTTCTTCCGCCAGCGTGATGGCATCCCCTGTGTCACCTGGGGTACCGATGGCATACAGAGGATGTTTGAAGTATTGAACCTTAAGCCATTCGTTATGGTCTATACCGCCGCAAGCCAGGATGACGCCTTTCTTAGCTTTGACATACAGCTTGCTTCCCTTCTGCTCCGCCAAGACCCCGAGCACTTCTCCATCAGGAGTTGCTACTAGCTCTGTCGCCGGGGTCTCCAACATGACATCTATTCCTCTGTTCCGGGCGACTTCCTCTAGCGACGCGGCAACGTCTGCGCCACTTTCTCCCAGCTGGTAGCTTGCTACCGCGTCAGCCCCCTTCTTGTCTCGCCAGTGAGCACTCAAAGCTGCGGGTTCCCCATAGCTCACACCTATACTCGTCAACCAGTCCAGGAACCCAGCACTTTCTTCAGCCCAGGCTGCAGCCATTTCTTGAGTCACAAGCCCCTCGCCACACTCCACCATATACGCAATTGCATCACTCAGTTTGGAGCCCACGGCAACAGCACTGGTCCCACCAGCCAGAGCGAGACTACCACCCCACACGGGCATCTTTTCCAAGAGAAGTACCTTGGCACCCGCATCATGAGCCTCTATGGCTGCTGGTCCGCCAGCCGCTCCGGAGCCTACCACCACGACGTCTGCCTCTTTGTCCCACGTCTCCGGGAGCCAGGGGGTCGGGCACGGGGCACACTCTTGAGCAGGTGGACACTCTGGGGCGGGGGGACAGGTGGGAGCCGGTTCGGGGGTCGCGGCCGGGGCACAACCGGCCAACGCACCGACACCAGCAACCGCCGCTGCGCCCTTCACAAAGTCCTTTCGTGATAGTCCCTTCGGTGCTTCCTTTTCCTTTGCCATTTCTTCCTCCTTGATAAACTGACTGCGTGATACTGTACTTTCGCTTCCCTGTTCCTTACTCATCCTTGACTCTCCTTTCTCAAAATGAGACGACACACACGACTACGCTTCATGTCAATCCCCGGTCTGGTAGCCGCGCGCGTAAGCACGCAACAACCCATCTTCCCTATACCAGGCCAGCGCAGAATGTTATGAGGAAGAACACCTAGTTGACGCAGGCAATTATGCCTGCCGACGCCGCCACCTGTGTCCTGATCCCCGACCCGCCACGCGGACCGACGAATCGTCGGCCATCAGCCGTCCGAGCATGAACGCGCCAAGGCGCCGCGTCTGATCCCTACGCCAGGATACTCTCTGACTGGACCGAGAGTCCGGGCCCCATCCCATGGCATCTGGTACGTACTGCATGGCAACCGCTGTCGCCTCCCATCACGTGATCGGCGGCCCCATCGCCTGTGCGAGCGGTACCTCTCCCTGCCGGCCCAGGCAGTCGCAGATATGTTGCATGGTGCGCACCAGGTCCCCGGCCTCTCGTATGGACTGCTGCTCACCGCAGTAGATACACACGGTGTTGGTCTCCAGGTGGACCTCCACGACCCTCGTGTGGAAGCCCTCCCTCACCAGACGCAGCAACTCCGCCCCAAGCACTATCTCTGCTTCCCCATCGGTAAGAACGACGACGTCGGGATGGCACTCCCTGATGCGTCCTAGAGCCTGCCCGGGGTCTGTCTCCAGACCCACGATCTCCAACCCTGGCTCCTGGCGCAGCAGCTCCTCGATGCCCTCCTGAAACAGGGACGGCTCAGCAACAACAAGGACACGCATCGACGCCCCCCCCAGGCGAGATCGCCGTCATCGATGGCCAGTGACGATAGAGGACCCCCATAACAGTATATCATCCTGGGTGCCGGCGGGGAACAGGTGAACGCCTGGTCTCTATCCCAGGTGTTTGACCAGGGTAATACCCAGGCAAACCCTGGGCACGGCGCCTGGAACGAAAAGGACCCCGCTCCTCAGAGCAGGGCCTACGCGCCTGTGTACAGACCGTCTGTCAGCCGTCGGCCACCACCAACCCACGCTGCAACGCAGTACGCACCAACTCGGCCGCGTTGTGCACGTTCAGCTTGCTCATCAGGTTGTTGCGATGCCATTCCACGGTCTTGATACTGAGCGAGAGGCTGGCGGCGATCTGCGGATTGGTCTCGCCGTGGACGATGTGCGCCAGAATCTCCTTCTCCCTGGGCGTAGGGGTTTCGCCGGGGCACCGCACCTCTTCAACCAGGACGGTGGAGACCTCCGGGTGCAGGTACGTTTCCCCCCTGGCCACCGCTCGCAGGGCCTGGAGCAAGTCCGAACCCAATGCCCGCTTCAGAGTATAGCCAGAGGCCCCTGCCTGCAGGACCGCCAACACGTACTGCCGCTCCCCGTGCTGGCTCAGGACGAGGACCCGGGTGTGGGGATACTGCTCGCGGATGAGGCGGGTAGCCTCGATGCCGTTCAGCCCCGGCATGGCAATGTCCATCAGCACGACATCGGGCCGGAGTTCGCCGTCAGGCGACCATGCGGGGCCTAGCTCCGCGCCGGACAGGAAAAGGGAGAGCCCGATTTCTCGGGCTCCCCCTGGCACCTGAGGTGATAACGGCGTCGATGCGCCTACCAGGCTACTCCCACGGCTCCTCCGCAGCGGCGTTCTTGGCAGCAATCCGGCCGAAGGCAATGCAGGCCGTCAGGAACGAGCCGTTCTGGTATACATTCCCAAACGTCTCTCCCAACTCGCCAGCTTCGTAGAGCCGCGGAATGGGATTCCCGTCTGGATCCAGTACCTGGGCGTCTTTGTTGCGCCGGCCACCACCGGTTGTGGCCACGAGGCAAGGCCAAATGTTAATCGCATAGTAAGGAGGAGTCTCTATGGGCGCCATTTTCTCCGGGTCTCTGCCGAAGTCGAGATCCTCACCGTTTCTCGCGAATCCATTGTACCTTTCTATCACTTCCTCCAGCAGATCAGGGTCTCTGTCTATCTTGGCGGCCAAGTCGCTAATTGTATCCGCCTTGACGATCCACCCTTTCTCTACTTCGGCGCTATTGTCTTCACTCCACTCATAGCCCTGAACCTTCACGGCCCAGCTCATCCAAACGGTGGCGATCTGACCTGCCTTCCTCAGAGTCTCATCAAATATGAGATGTGTAGGTAGACATTCCGCATGGGGAGTGTCCTGCAGTTCGCCGTGGACATACATGTGCATGTGTTTGGCATACCACGGGAAAGCCTCATCATAGAACCTCTTGCCATCCCTGGCTATTTCAATCCAATTCCACGCAGGCATCATGATGTTCCTGAAGAACGGTTCGTACTCAGGTACTTTGAACCCTATCCAGAACCCCCCAGTGTTCGTCATACTGCGCATGTGCCATAGGTCGGCGCCAGCCTTGAGGAGCATCTTGATGCCGTCGCCCGTGTTGAAGGGGCTACCTAAGTTGTAGACTGTGCGTGTTCCATAGAAGTCTCTCAGCATCTGCTCATTACACTCAAAACCACCCGTACACAGTATCACGGCTTTGTTAGCCTTAACGTATACTCTTTCTCCTGACTTCTCTGCTACCACACCCAGGATCTCTTTCGCCCCTGGGCTCTGGACCAGTTCTATCCCTGGCGTCTCATACAGAACCTTGATCTGCCTGTTCTTTACGTTGAGAAAGAATGGTTCCCACGTCTTCGACGCGCCGTCAGGATCCACTATGTGGCCGAGGCCCTCAATGGCATCAGATCCCTCAATCTCAGGGAACTCAATCAGCTGCATAGGTGTTGGAAGGTACTCATAACCTACTTCCTCGGCACGTGCACTGATCCAATCCCTCTGCGTAGTGATAGCTTCCGCCCACGTTCGAAGGACGTCTTCCGGCACAGGGTTCGGATCGTTGAGATTCCTTTGATACAGCATGAGCCTCTCTACATCCGATGCGGAGAGCATTGTCTGGCCAGACACTCTGCTCTGCCCCCCGCACAGTGCCTCTGGCGCTTTCTCCAGCACGAGCACGTCTTCTCCCAACTCGTCTAACTCTATGGCCGCGGCAGAGCCTGCCAAACCCAGCCCCAGCACTACGATGTCCGCCTCTTCATCCCACTTCTCGGGGAGCCAGGGGGTCGGGCACGGCGCACACTGTTCGGCAGGCGGGGAGGTAGGGCATGGAGCTGCGGTCCCAGCAGGCACCGGAGTACCGGCTGGGGCACAACTGGCCAACACGCCCGCGGCGGCTACTCCTGCACCGCCGACGGCTGCCCCCTTGACGAACTGCCTTCGTGATACTTTCTTCGATGCTTCCTTTTCCTCTGCCATTTCTTCCTCCTTTATATACTGACTGCCTGATACTGCACTTTCGCTTCCCTGTTCCTTACTCATTCTTCTCCCTCCTTTGTGCGATGATCGCAACTATAGACAGCCAAATCGTGCCCTCGATACGCCGTAAACCCGCTTCATAACAGCTTCCCAACCAGTGACACCCCACTGATCTGTACATCAATGGCCAAATCAGGTATCTCAGTAGGAGAACTCTACTAGTTGATGTCCACTAATAATGACACCTACTGCAACTCTCAAAGCCGCGTTCCGTGCCCAGAAGCGCCCTCTGCGCACCGCCCAAGTGCATACGCCCCAGTGGCTACTACTGTCTCAGTCATGTGGGCCCATCGTCTGCGCCAGCGGTACCTCTACCTCCCGGCTCAGGCCATCGCAGATGTTTTGCACGGTGCGCACCAGGTCCCCCACCTCTCGTATGGACTGCTGCTCGCCGCAGTAGATACACACGGTGTTGGTCCCCAGATGGACCTCCACCATCCTGATGGGCAAGCATTCCCTGACCAAGCGGAGCAACTCGCCGTCAAGCCCCCTCCCCCCTTCCCCATCGGTGAGAACGACGACGTCGGGATGACAGTCCCTGATGCGTTCTACGGCCTGACCTAGATCGGTCTCCCCGCCAACGAGCTCCAGGCCGGGCTCCTCACCCAGTAGCGCTTCGATGTCGTTTTCGAACAAAGACGGTCCAGATAAGATAAATGCTCGCGTCTTGTGTGTCACTATGTGCTCTATAGCCAGTATATCGGTCTTGCGCGACAGCGCCAAGAGCCACATTGCCCATTCTGCACGAGCCAAATCGCCTACTCGCGCTAACCAAAAGAACTATAGACAGATAGTTCTCTTGGGCAATATTATGTCGACATAAAGGGCTATCTCTGCGGTAGATCCTGCACCAAGCCCCGCCGCACCACGTCAACCGGCACTTGGATGAGCTTGCCGTAGTGCGGCCCGCACCTGGCCGTGTCTCTTGCAGGAAACCCCCTTGAAGAGCCACCAGCCGCTAGCTGGCCGCCCTAATCGGGTAGGAGGGGGTCTCACGACCCCCGTCCTCCCACACCACCGGACATACTCATCGTATCCGGCGGTTCCCTCTACGGCCGCAACCCAGCCTGTGTCTTCGCTGGTCAAGGCTCGCTCTCGGTTCAACGCCGTGGATGCTTGCCACTCCTCAAACGCAGCAGGTCCGGTTCCGCCTTCACCGCTCGCGCCGGGGCGCACGCTCTCCCTACTGGGTCCGCGTGCCTTGCTGTTGCTCCACATCCATCGAGTATCCCCGACTGCTCCTTGCCGCAGAAGGTTCGGCCCTTCGTCAGTAACTCCCCTGACTACTACGGCCTCTGCTGACTTCTCCGCACCCCTCCGACGCCGTTGCCGCCGCCGTAGTCTGGCTCCCCCAGACAGATGCAGAGACCTCCCAGGGTAAGCCGTGCCTCTTTCCCTCGGCCCCCGCCGGATTTACTCACCCAGCGTTCCGGATGACTATCGGGCTTCCCCATCCATGGCTGGGTTACCCCGCTGTGCAAGCCTTCTATCCGGTTTCTGTTCGTCGGGTCCGAGTTTTGCCTTACGCTTCCTTCAGATTCCGCCTCGCGACGGACACCCTTGCTTCGGCTAGCGGTTCCGGTCATCACGGCCCGCAGAGGACTTTCACCTCCTAGATACACGACATGCCTGGCACACCGAAAAGGGGAGAGCCCGAGAAATCGGGCTCTCCCTTAGCAGAAGACAGTGGCGCAATTGGTGCCGTCAGGACACCAGTCCCAGGGCTCCTCCGCAGCGGCGTTCCGGCCAGCACCGCGGGCACGAACTGCCGGATCTGCTGCTGCACCGCCACTCGTTGAACAGAAGCGCCTCATCATCAGCCGAGTCGTTCTGCTCGTCGCGCGCAGCCCAGGACCTGCCTTGTCAAACAATGTGTCGATCACTTGTGCTTGGTGTTGGTCTTCGAGCCACCCAAGGCACTGGTGCTGGCGAGTCCGCACTGGGCCTAGGCTTCGGCGCTCTTGCCAGAGCTGGCCTCGGAGGTATCTTCCTCTCCCAAGCCCTGAGCACCCTCTCTGAACTCCCTTACCCCCTGGCCTACGGCCTTGCCTATCTGGGGCAGTTTCCCCACCCCAAACACCAGCACGAAGATAACTAAGATGATGAGGAGCTCTGCCATGCCCAAAAGAGGCATAACTCTCACCTCCAATTCAAGAGAGGGAGAGCCCGAAAGTTCAGGCTCTCCCTTGAGAGTTGCCAGTTAGCAACGACGATAGTCTTAGTGGCCTAGGCCCAGGACTCCTCTGCAGCGGCATTCTTCCCAGCGATGCGTCCGAAGATGTATGCTTGCCCATAACAACAGCCAGCTAAGCCAGTTACCGGAGCTACTTCACCTGCCTCATATAGGCCGGGAATGATTTTACCATATACGTCTATCGCTTGTCCCTTAGCGTTGTTGTTTAAGCCTCCTTGGTTAGTTCCTGTTAGCGAGGGATACGTCTCAATTGCGGAAAACGGAGGTGTGTCTATTGTTACAAGTTCTCCTCCGATAGGCGGTTTTTCTAACGTTTCTCTTCCGAATGCCGTATCGTATCCATATTCATCTATGTCGTTGTTATATTTCTCCACCGTCTCCCTCAAATTCGCTGGGGACACCCCTATCTTCTCGGCCAACTCCTCAATTGTGTCGGCTTCAACCGCATATTCATACTGCTGTCCCTCCCCGAAATGCGAACTCATAATCTTCTTGTCGTATACTTGCCACCCAACCCCTCCTGGTTGCGCTTTCTGAAACATGTCCGGGAAATTATGGGATTCTGTTGACTCATCGCCAAATCTCTTACCCTCTGTGTTAACTACTATGGCCCCGTCCCTGACTACACTAATCGCTTTTAGGGTTATGGGGTGTTTTGCTGAACCCGGACGACCTGCGATAAACATTCTCCTTGTACCAGCTCCAATCTTTTGCGCCGCTAGGAAACCGTCTCCGCTATTTGAAGTAGCTGATGCAATCACACAATTCTCTAGACCTGGTCCATAGTAATTCAGCAGAAGTTCCCCATTAAGACAGAATCCGCCGGTAGCTAAGACTACGGCCCTTCTAGCCTTAATGGATATCATCTTCCCTTCGCTTTCCGCCGTGACTCCGATAACTCTTCCCTCCGGATCCGTAATTAGCCCTTTTCCGGGAGTCTCCAAAAGGAACTCTGCGCCTTTCTTCGTAGCGTCCTCTTTCACAATAGTCAATACTTCTGTAGGGATTAAGCTATGCCTTCGAGCGACGCTATGGCCACCCTGAAATCCTACCTCTGAAGGCATTTCTACACCTAATCCTACAAACCAGTCATAAGCATCGTGAGACCCCTCTGCGAGTGCTCTCAGTAAGTCCGGATCACCCGGAACCCCACCAGTACGCTCTATCGCATGTTCCATCAGGTCTTCGGTCAACAGGTCGACTGAATCTGTGATTCCTTGTTCCTTCTGCAAGGGTGTGTCCGCCATAGTAAAGGCTCCACCAGTCAGAACACTCGACCCACCACATCCTTGCGCCTTCTCCAACACCAAAACGTCCGCTTCAGCATTAGCGGCCTCCCAAGCAGCTGCAACACCAGCTCCTCCAGCACCCACAACTACCACATCCGCCTCTTCATCCCACTTCTCGGGCAGCCACGGGGTCGGGCAAGGCGCACACTCTTCTGCAGGCGGACAAGTAGGAGCCGGGGGACAAGTAGGGGCGGGGGCTGGGGTCGCGGCTGGGGCACAACTCGCCAATGCGCCCACGCTAGCTACCGCCGCTGCCCCCTTGACGAACTCCTTTCGCGATACTTTCTTCGGTGCTTCCTTTTCCTCTGCCATTTCTTCCTCCTTCATAGATTGACTACCTGATACTGTACTTTCGCTTCCCTGTTCCTTACTCATCCTTGACCTTCCTTTCTGCGATGATCGTAACTATGGACAGCCAAATCGTCCCCTTGACATGCGCTGCAGGGGCTGCCTCGCCCCGTCTCCTACCTGGTCCCTAGTCTCGGCGCCCATCGCCGACGCAGGTGGTACCCCTGCCTCCCGGCTCAAGCTATCGCAGATGTGTTGCACGGCGTCCACCAGGTCCCCCACCTCAAGTATCGGGTGCTGCTCGCCGCAGTAGATATACAGGGTGTTGGTCTCCAGATGGACCTCCACGATCCTCATGTGGAAGCCTTCCCTCACCAGGCGGAGCAACTCTGCCTCAAGCTCTGTCGCCCCTTCCCCATCGGTGAAGATGACCACATCCGGATGGGTCTCCTTGATGCGCTTGACGGCCTCCTGTGGGTCTTCCTCCCGGCCGACGATCTCCAATCCTTCTTCCTGGCGCAGGAGTTCCTCAATGCCTTCCTCGAACAGGGACGGCTCAGCAACAATAAAGACGCGCATCGACGACCCCCAGGCACGCTCGCCGTCATCGGTGGCCAGTGACGCAAGGATTCCATTACTACTATATCATCTCGGGCGCCGGCGGGGAACAGGTGAACACCTGGGCTAGAGACCAGGTGTTCACCCAGGGTAATACTCGGCCAAGACCCTGGGCACGGCACCTGGCACGAAAAAGGCCCCGCTCCTCAGAGCAGGGCCTACGAGTCTATGTGCAGAGTGCAGACCGTCTCTCAGCCCTCGTCCACTACCAACCCACGCTCCAAGGCCATACGCACCAACTCGGCCGCGTTGTGCGCGTTCAGCTTGCTCATCAGGTTGGTGCGATGCCATCCCACGGTTTTGACACTCAGCGACAGGCTCGCGGCGATCTGGGGATTGGACTCGCCGTGGACGATGTGCGCCAGAATCTCCTTCTCCCTGGCCGTGAGGCGTTCGCCGGGGCAGCGCACCTCGTCGACCAGGACCGTGGAGACCTCAGAGTGCAGGTACGTTTCCCCCCTGGCCACCGCTCGCAGGGCCCCGAGCAAGTCCGAACCCAATGCCCGCTTCAGGATATAGCCGGAGGCCCCAGCCTGCAAGGCCGCCAACACGTACTGCCGCTCCCCATGCTGGCTGAGAACCAGAACCCGGGTGTGGGGATACTGCTGGCGGATGAGGCGGGTAGCCTCGATGCCGTTCAGCCCCGGCATGGCGATGTCCATCAGGACGACGTCGGGCCGGAGCTCGCCGACGAGCTCCACCGCCTCGGCGCCAGCCCGGGCCTCGCCCACGATCTCGATGTCGTCGTAATAGCCTAACAGAGCGCGCAACTGTCCCTCACGCTCAGGAATGCGGCATGATCGTCCACCCTGAGGCTCGCCTGCACCCTGGTGGCATTAGCATGCCTCACTACGTTGGTCAGCGCCTCTTGGGTGATGCGGAACAGGGCGGTCTCCAGGGACGGGGGAAGCCTGGATTCCATCTGGTCGCACTGGAACTCAAGCGTTGCGCCCATCGGGTGGAGCCTGCTTTCTCCATACCACGCGATGGCCGCAGCCAGGCCCAGATCATCCAAGAGCGAAGGGCGCAGATCGTTGATCAGGCGGTGTGTATTCGCGAGCATCGTCTCGGCGATGAATTTGGCCGTATGGAGATGTTGCTCCAATCCAGGCCTGCCCGTAGCCAGACCCAGGGCGCAGGTATCGAGGCTCAGCATGAGCGCGGCCAGGTCGTGGCTGGTCTGGTCGTGTAGCTCCCTAGCAATGCGCTTTCGCTCATCCTCCTGGGCGGTGTTGTCGCGCAGGGTACTCCAGCACAGCGCCGCCGGGTTCTGCGGTCGATCTTCGAGAGGCTAGAAGTTGGCGTGGACTGCGGTGAGATCGTGAAGGCTGTGCGCCGACCGTGGTTCCGCAGGGTATTCGCTGACCTGTCGGACACACGGGACTGAGCGCGCCTGGAGGAATTGGAACCCCCGCCCACACAGGATTCGAAGTCTGGAGCTCGTCTTGTTGTGAGTGGTTCACCCTTGGAGAAAAGGCCCGCCTCACGCGCGGACGACCCTCGAAGTAAGTAGACTGTAGTCAGCCGCCTACTCTCTGCCCCTTCAGCGGAGGGCCTGTCCTGAGCCAAGCAGAAAGGTGGCGCACCCCGCAAGACCAGCAAGACCACTGCGTGGCAGCGTAATCGCGCCTGGTTCGGGGACGGTATCGTGCCGGCCCTCGCACAGTGCTTGCCAATACAAAAGGGAGAGCCCGACGAATCGGGCCCTCCCTCAGCAGAAGACAGCGGCACCAGTGGTGCCGTCAGGACACTACTCCCAGGGCTCCTCGGCAGCGGCGTTCTTCCCGGCGATGCGGCCGAAGACTAGAGCATTTCCGAGCGCAGTGCCGCTTATGTAGCCGGCACCCTCCAGGCCCCCCACTACCTCACCGGCAGCATATAGCCTGGGGATAACCTCACCATACACGTCAACGACCTGTAGGTCCTTATTGGCTGTTAGCCCACAGTAGGTGCCCAGAACGGCACCTACGCTTTCGTAGGCATAGAAAGGCGGCGTGTCAATCTTGACGAAGGGCTTCCCACCAAATTTGGCTAGCTCGGTTCTTCCAAATTCGCGATCGAGTCCAACATCAACATAGCCGTTGTAGCTATCGACGGTCTCCTTCAGCGTTTCGGGAGGTATGCCAATGTCGCTGGCTAGATCTTCTATTGTATTGGCTTGAACAAATAGCTCAGTCGCACTGGCCTTTGGGTTTGCCGCATCGTACATTCTCTGGTCCAAAATCTGGAATCCGACACCGTCTGTTTGAGCAAGAGCGGCTATACCTGACTCCTTGTAGGACAGCGATTCGTCAACAAATCTCTTACCTTCCCTATTCACTATGATTGCCCCTTTGTGGAAGGCATTCACAGATACACGCACGCCAGTGGTCATCCCCGACACGTGTGTTCCAAAGGTAGGTTTGGTATAGATCATATCTCTGATGCCAGAACCTAGTGACCACCCCATTCTGATGCCGTCCCCCTTGATCTCCGGGCCAGCGGCCGCGAAGGTCTTGGAAAGTCCCTGATGGCATTGCTCTAGCAGAGCCGCATCTCGACCAAAGCCGCCCGACGAGATGACCACAGCCTTTTTCGCCCTAACAAACCGCTCCGTGCCGCTCTCTGTGTCTAGAACCTTCACCCCTAGAACCTGATCCTCGTAATCCGCAACTAGTCTCTCCCCGGAGGTATTGAGCAGAATTCGCACGCCTTTGGCTTCGGCAACCTCGGTCAGAAGGTTGACGAAATCGGCTGGGGGGGCCATAGAGACATTTCTTAGCACGCTTGCACCCGCAGGCTGGGATAGCTGGCCAACTTCTACCCACCCTAGGCTAAGCAGCCAGTTGTAGGTGTCAAGGCAGTTATCAACATACAGCCGCACTAGATCAGGGTCATTGACATACCCACCGGTCCTCATTATGTCCTCATAGAAAATGTCGGGTGAGTCAATAATCCCTTCAGCTTTCTGCAATTCGTTTTGGCACACGCCGAATGACGCGCTACATATGGCCGTCGAGGAACTCAGGGGTGTACTTGTCTTCTCTAAGGCTATGACACTTGCCCCTGCATCTGCTGCCTGTATCGAGGCGCAGAGCCCAGCGCCGCCAGCGCCCACAACTACCACGTCCGCCTCTTCATCCCACGTGCTGGGGATCCAGGGGGTCAGGCACGGCGGACAATCTGCAGCAGGCGGACAAGTAGGGGCCGGGGGACAAGTAGCGGCCGGGGCCGGGGTAGCGGCTGGGGCGCAACTGGCCAAAACGCCCGCGGCGGCTACTCCTGCACCGCCAACGGCTGCCCCCTTGACGAACTGCCTTCGTGATACTCTCTTCGGTGCTTCCTTTTCCTCTGCCATTAGGTCTCCTTCAGTAGTTTGTTCTGCAACTCTTGGTTTGTGTGTGCCTTGGGCTTGCTCATCCTTGTTCCTCCCTTATCTTCTATCCTCCACCGTTCACCGACCATTGCGCACCGGAATGGTGCCTTTCTCAAACCCTAGACCAGATCTATCACCCCCTTCACGCCATCTGGCTTCTGCCTCTCCGGTATCTATTGATGTTGACTCCCCAGGAGGTGCACCTCTTCTTGAAGTCTGTCGACTTACCCTCAGGGGACTTGCCACCCAAATGAATGACACTGGGCACAGTAATCCTCAGATTCCTCATGCATTTTGTGGCAAATGCGACATTCCATCTCGCCATAGTGTGAGTCGTGGGGGTTGGCCCCTACCTCTTCCTCGAGGTCCGCGGTCAGCTGGATGACCTGTTCGTAACTGGTGTGCTCATTGGCCACATGGCAATCGAAGCAGAACTCCATCTCAACCCTCAGCGCTGAGACAGGCCCACCGGGAACTGCGTACTCATGTACCTGCTCCAGTCCTTCCAGGTCGTTATGGCAATCCAGACAGGCCAAACCCTCCTGCGCATGGTCATAGGCCAGCAGGTTGGAATCCTCCAAGGACTCCACATTAGGCACCATGTGACAGAGAGCACAGTCCGTATCGGGGCTCCACGCTGCCATCTCCACGTGGCACACCTCGCACCCCACGTCCAAATCGCGCTCCTCGTGGCACTCCATACAGCCCGCCATGGAAATGATCACTTCGCCCGTGACCCGATCATACCCGTGCCCCACGGATCCATGGCAATCCCCGCACGTCAGGTCCTCCGCCGAACCGTCAACAACCGCGTCGTGAGGCGCGAGCAGATTGTCATCTGCATACTCGTCAGGCAGCTCGCGGTGGCATAGGAGGCAGTCTTCCTGGAAGTAGACGGAAGCCTCGGCGACCAGTCCAGTGTGAGCCGCGTCGATATCCTCTGTTTCTGGGGTCCCTTGGTGACAGGTGACGCACCCCAATCGCCCATGCGTGGATTCCGTCAGGGAGGCCTCAACGTAGGAGCTCTGAGCCTCCTCTGCGCTGGCCGCCGTCTCCTCAAGCCGCTCCTGGTCGGCATGGCAGGCGGCGCATTCCCCTGAAAGGGGAGCGGCGTACGCGATACGAGGCGGTGTGGCTGTCGGCTCCGCCTCGGGTACGAAAGCTTGAACAGATGAAACCAAGATCAAGCCGAAGACGATGCTTGCCACGGCAACACCAAAACCGATAGGTACAGTTATCCATCGTGGCCAATTGCTAGGAAGCATATTGTGGACCTTCCCTACAGAGTAACCGGAATACCGCTCACAAGAACAAGATAGCGCAGGATGAGCCCCGCGACGACGATACCCATTCCCGCTCCCAGGTGCACGAGTCGCGGGTGCCTACCCAGCCCCAGCGCGCACGCATGGACGACCAACGGAAAGGCAAAGCCAGGCAAAACGATCAAGATCCAAAAGACCAGGCTACGCGGCCCCATCGCGATGTCTCGCGCTGCTTGAGCCGCTGCTCCTCCCTGAGCGAAGGCGGTGAAAAGCAGCAAGCCAAGTAGCACAGCTTCTATGCCGATCAGGGCCAGGTGGATC
>Ga0307378_10004867_pt1 | contig 18905 bp, 9 predicted proteins | sample UN1MG_FD_202238 | JGI IMG/M metagenome (GOLD analysis project Ga0307378, IMG submission 202238) | Soil microbial communities from Risofladan, Vaasa, Finland - UN-1 | ecosystem: Environmental > Terrestrial > Soil > Coastal area > Acid sulfate soil | place: Finland: Risofladan, Vaasa | collected... | reverse complement strand
TCGCGAAGACCGTCGGCACCAGGACGAGCGCGGCAGCGAGCGCGGCCTGGAACGTGCCGACCACGCCACGGACAAGGGGGCCCGAGGCGGCGGTCGTCGATGGCGACGCGTTGGGCATGGGCACTCAGCGGGGCAACCCGCAACCTTCCGGGCCGGGTGACATGGTCAGCCCGAAGGGTGACCATGCGTTGGGCTTCGGGAGCGCGGCGCGCCGCACAGCGCTGCCGCTCCCTTACGGTCGCGGCTCGGATAGGGCACCGGGCGGCATCAGGCCAAGTCGGGGCCCTCGGTATCCGTCGCGTCCGGGCCGGACTCCGGTGCGGCCGCAGGCGCCTTGCCCGACGGCCTGGCACCCGGGGCCGGCGCCGCGGCGGCGGTCGGCCGGGAACCGGCGTAGTCGTAGTACGCCTGGAAGGACTCGCGGAAGTATCCGCCCTTGGTCGCCCGGACGCGGTTCAGGACGGCCCCGAAGAGCCGGCCGCGCAACGTCACGACCTGGCGCATGGCCCGCTGGGCCACGCCGCGCGTGCTCTCGCCGGCACGAAGCACCATGATGACGCCGTCGAGCATGGGGGTCACGAGGTGGTTGTCGGCCACGACGAGCATGGGGGCGCCGTCGACGATGACGCGGTCGTAGGCCTCGATCTCCTCGGCAATCAGCCGCCGCATGGTCTCGGAGCCGACGAGCCCGGCGGGGCTGGGAGGCGGCGGTCCGCCGACCAGGACGTCGAGGTTCTCGACGGCGGTGGCCTGGACGGCCTCCTTGAGGCTGCTCAGGCCGACCAGGACGTTCGACAGGCCGATGGTGTCGGGCACGTCGAAGAGTTTCGCCACGACGGGCCGGCGGAAGTTCGCCTCGATCAGCAGGACGCGTTCGCCGGTGCGGGCCATCGTGATGGCAAGGTTAGCCGCCACGGTCGACTTGCCCTCGCCGGACCCCGGGCTGGTCACCAGGAGGCTGCGGATGGGTTTGTCGGAGGCGAACAAGAGGTGCGTCCGCAACTGGCGGAACGACTCGGCCATGAGCGAGTGAGGCATGGTGTGGCAGACCAGGGCGAGTTTCGTGCCGAGCGAGAGCCGCGCATCCTCGGTCGCGTCGGGCACGCTCGAGAGCATGGGCAGGCCGACCTGGCGGACGATCTGGGTCGGCGTCCGGATACGGGTATCCATGAGTTCGATGAGGAGACTCATGCCGATACCCACGAGGAGGCTGAAGATGACGGCCGCCAGCGAGTACAGGAACACGCGCGGCTCCGACGGGTCGAGCGGCAGGGACGGCCAGCGGACGATGCGGACGTTCGGCCGGGCCAGGGCGGAGCCGATGCGCATGCGTTCCAGGCCGTCCATGACGGTGTTCAGGAGGTTCTGGACGCGGCGGTACTCGTCGTCGCGTGCCCGGTACTCGGCGGAGAGTTTGGCGGCGCCGACGGCGGCAGCGCGGGCCTCGGCGACGCGGGCCTGGATTTCGGCCTCGCCGGCGCGGGTCCGGTCGTAGCGGTTCTTGAGGATGGCGGCCTGCTGCTGGAGCAACTGGCCGACGACCTCGGACTGCTTGGCCTCCAGGTCGTTTCCGGCGGCCTGGGCGGCCACTTCGATGCGGCGGACGGTCTCGTGGCGTTCACCGAACCGCTGCTTGAGGCCCTGGAGTTCCTGGGCGTAACGGCCGGCCTGTTCGCTCAGCGAGACGATGGTCCGGTCCTGGCGCATGCCCTCCATGACTTCCGGGAAGGCCATGAGGACGGGCGAGAGGTCCTTGGATTCCTCGGACTGTTTGCGGAGTTCCTGGAACTGGGTCCAGGCGGCGCTGGCCTCGGCGAGGGCGATCTGGGTCTCGGTAAGTTGCCGGACGAGGGCCGTCAGCCGGGCCAGGTGCTCGCCGCCCCTCTCGTCGGCCACGATGACGCTGGACTCGTCGCGATAGGAGGAGAGTTTGCGGCCGAGTTCGTCCAACTGGCGTCGGAGTTCGTCGCGTTCCAGGCGCAGTTCTCTCTGGCGGTCGGCGTCGGCCTGCTGGCGGTCGACCTTGAGTTGATCGATGTACTGGGTGAGCACCTCGCGGACGACGGCCTGGAGTTCCTGCCTCCGGGTGCCGGTGAGCGAGACCAGGATGTTCTGCGTGTTGGTGATGTAAGTGACCTGGAGGTCCTGGGCGAGGTCGTAGGCGGGGTTCGTCCCCCCGTACATCGTCTGCTGGCCTTCGAGGGCCTTCAGGGCGGCGGTCAGGACGCGGTCGTTGACGATGGCCATGACCTGCGATTCCAGGTACCGCTCGAAGAGTTGGATGGGCACCTGTTCCTGGTAGCCGGCGGTCAGGGCCAAGCCCGGGCCGGCCGTCTGGCCGGGCTCGACCTCGATGACACCCTCGGCGGCATAGAAGGGCATCCAGAAGTACCACGCCACGATGGCGCCGGTGCCGCCGATGCCGAGGACGACGAAGCAGGCGACAATCAGCCAGATGCGTTTGCGGATGACGCGCCAGACGTCCGCCGGCGTCAACATGGCCGCCGCGCTCGTTTGTGCCAGAGTCGGTTGTTGCGACATGGGTTTCGTCCTTTTCGTCCTGAGCCTATGACACGGTTTGCGTCCGGCCGCGCGGGCCGGTTCCCGGCCGGCGGCCTTCTAAGATTGCGTATTCACACCACGGCTTGCGCGCGGTGGGTCTCCCTGACCCACCGCGCGAACACGCGCGGCCGGCGGCCGCCTAGGGCGACGCCGAAGCCAATCCTTTGAGGCGTTTCTCGGCGTCGGCCCTGTCCCTGGCCTTGAGGCCCAACTCGATGGCCTTCTGGTACTCGGCCCGGGCCTCGTCGGGACGCTGCCGCGCCTCGTAGACGCGCCCCAGGTGGTAGCGTGCCTCGGGGTTGTCGCCATACCGGATGCTGGCCAGCAGGTTCTCGGTCGCCTCGTCTAAGCGCTCGTTGAGGAAGGCGATCCATCCGGCCGTATCGAGCACCTGCGGGTGGTTCGGCACCAACCGCATGCATCGCTGGATCATATCCCTGGCCCGGGTGAAGTCCTTGTGCTCGGTGGCCAGGATCCAAGCCATGTTGTTGGCGTTGGCCACGTCGGTCGGGTCGAGCGACCAGAGCATCATGCCCCACTTAAGGGCCTCCTCGGTCTTGCCCAGGTTATAGAGCGCGAGACTGTAAATACGAATCGACGTCATGTAGGGCCGAAGTTTACTCAGTTTATCGGGCATTCGGCTGTACTGGGCCTCGAACTCCTCGGCGAGGGGCTTGAGGATCTTGGCGGCGGAGTCGCTGCCCTGGGCTCCGATGTCGAGCGCCGCCAGGCCCGCCCGGATGGGAATGCTCTTGGGCATCTTCGAGAGACCCGTCAGCAGGATCTGCCGGGCCTCCTCGACCCGGTTGGCCCGGACGAGCAGGTCGGCCAGGTAGACGTAGCCGGATTCCCAGTCCTGCCGGCGCAGCAGGCCCGTGCGAAGGGCCTCGAACCCCTTGTCGAGTTCGTTCGTCTTCTCGTACAGGGCCACCAGCGCCATGCGGGGCCAGACCTCGTTCGGGTAGGTATTCATGACGTGGTGGACGCGGTCGAGGGCCTCTTTCTTGCGGTCGAGCGCCACCAGGCACCGGACCTCGCCGGTGAGGGCGTCGGCGGCGTCGGGCTGGGCGGCCCGGGCCTTCTCGTAGGCGGCCAGGGAGTCGGCGTACTTCTCGGCCCGCATGTAGGCGTCGCCCAGGGCAACGAGCAGCATGGGATCCTTGTCGAGCCGCTCCTTCGACAGTTGGGCCAGCAGTTCGGCGGCGCGGCCGGGTTCCTTGATGGCGATGTACTTGGCGGCCAGTTGCATGCGTCCGGCCATGCTGGTGGGCCGGAAATCGAGCAGGCGCCTCAGGTCGAGGATCGCCTCGGTCAAGAGGACACGCCGGGTGTTGATGTCGGCCCGAAGGAGCATGGCCTTCTCGAAGGAACTGTCGGACGGGTCGACGCCGGACAGCAGGTCGAGGGCCCGCATGGGGTCGGGGCCGGCATGCATTTCGGCCAGGCGGACTTTGGCTTCGCCGTAGTCGGGCCGCAGGGCCAGGGCCTGCTCGATGTACTTCTCGGCCTCGGCCTCGCGGTCCTGCCGGGCGGCGATGCGGCCGGCCACGACGAGGGCGGCAACGTCGTTGGGGTTGCTCTCGAGGACCGCGTCGATGGCGGCCTTGGCCTCGTCGAGTTTCCCATCGAGCATGTAGACGTCGGCCAGGCGTTTCCGGGGGACGTTGTCCTTGCCGGCCCGCTTGACGGCCTCGGCGTAGGCCTGGGCGGCCTTGCTCCACTGGCCCAGGCGGCTGTGCTGGTCGCCGAGGTAGACCATCGGGTACGGGCTCTCGGGGGCGAGTTCGGCGGCCTTGCGGAAGTCCTTTTCGGCCTCGTCCGGGCCGGAGACCTTGGCCACGAACTGGGCCCGCACGATGTAGGCGTCGCCCGAGTCCTTGTGTTTCTCGACGTAGGCGTCGATGATCTTGGCGCCCTGCGGGACCCGATTGGTGTCGGCGTAGAAGTCGGCAAACGCCCGGACGAGCAGGGAGTTGTCCGGGGCGAGTTGGTAGGCCCGTGTGAACGTGGCCTCGGCCTTGACGGGGTCATGCTCCTGAAGGTGGAGGGTCGCCAGGGCGATGAGGTTGTTGACCTTGTCGGGCACGACCTCGGCGATCTCCTCGCGGGTCTTGAGGGCGGCCGCCCAGGAACCGAGGCCGGCCTGGGCGCCGGCCTTCATCTCCAGCGCCGGGACCAGGCGCGGGCTGAACCGCAGGGCCTCGTTAGCCTCGGTCAGGGCGCCCGAGTAGTTGCCCTGGCTATGGTAGATGCGCCCCAGAAGCAGCCGCGCCGGCACCAGGTTGGGGCGCCCCTCGAGGGCTTTGCCGACGGCCGCCATCGCCTCGTCGAACTTCCTCTGCCGGGCCAGCACCTGGCCCAGCAGGAAGTGCCCCTGCGAAAGGGTCTTATGTTTCTCGATGACGGCGCGGAGCATCGCGACGGCCTCGTCGAGTTTATCCTGGCCGAGCAGGAGCAGCGGGTCGGCGAAGAGCAGTTCCGGCGCTTCGCTATCGACCTTCTTGAGTTGCTCGACCAGTTTGGCCGCCTCGCCGTATTCGTCCTTCGCGAGGTGGACCAGGAACAACTGCTGCCAGGCCTGTCGCCACTCGGGGGACGCGGCCTCGGTCTTCGCCATGGCCTTGGCGTAGTACTCTTTGGCCTCGTCGTCGCGGTCGGTCATCTGGAAGAGGCGGGCAAGGGCCAGCAGGTCGCCCGGCGTGGCGGTGCCGTCCGTGACGCGCTGGCCGAGTTCCTTCTCGATCTCGGCCGGGGTGCCCGAGACGGAGAAGAACTCGTCGCGCGGCAGGGCCTTCTTGACCTCCTCCAGGAGGGTGTTGAACTTATCCTGCTGCTTCGTGTCGCGGTAGAACCGCAGGAACCGCTGGTAGACGCGGCTGAGGTCCTTGTCCAGGGCCACGGCCCGTCGGTACATGGCCTCGGCCACGGCGTTCTGGTCCATTTGCTGGTGAATCTCGGCCATCAGGAGGTACGGGTCGGGGTCTTCCTTGACGCGTTCGGCGGCCTTCCGGGCCTCGGCCAGGGCGTCCTGCGGACGATTCTGGAGCAGGAGCGTCTGGGCGATGAGCAGCCGCATGTCGGTGTCGGCGGGGTTGGCGTCGAGCACGACCTTGGCGCTTCGCGAGGCCTTGTCGAAGTTGCGGAGCCTCAACTGGACCTGGGCAAGCGTCCGCCAAGCGGGCGTCAGGCGGGGGTTGTCGGCGACGAGGTTCTCCAGTTCTCTCTGGGCGGCGCCCAGTTCGTCGGCCATCAGGTACGCCCGGCCCAGGAGCAACCGGCTCTGCGGCCCCATCTGGAGGTCGCGGGCCTGTTCCAGGTAGGTGATAGCCTGGCGGATCTGGCGTCCGATCATGGCCCGCTTGCCCTTCAGATACGCGACCACGCCGGGCCGGGTGTCGCCTTTCTCGAGCCGCGCGATGAGTTCGTCGGCCTTCTCGTTCTGGCCCATTTCCAGGTACAGGTCGGCCTCCTGGGCCAGGAGCGTCATGGACTCCGGCAACTCGGCCAAGCCTTGCTCCAGGGTGCCGATGGCCTTCTCGTTGTCGCGTTCGAGCCGGTAGATGCTGGCCAGCCGCAGGTACCCGGTCTCGTCGGTGGGATCGGCCGCCACGGCCCCGGTGAAGTACTCCTTGGCGGCGTCGCTGTCGTTCTCACGGACGGCCACCTCGCCCAGGGCCACGTACAGGCGGGCGCTTTGGCCGGCTTTCTCGATACCCAGTTTGAGGATTTTCATGGCCTCGTCGGTCTGCTTGTTGCCAAGCAGGCGGCTGGCCTTGAGGATGTAGGCGTCGGCGCTGATCGGGTTGTTGGCAAGGGCCAGGTCGATGACCTTGTCCACCTCCGCTTCCTGGTTCAGCCGGGTGTGGATCTGGGCCAGGAGGCGGTACAGTTCGAACAGGTCGGGGGCCCTGTCGAGGCCCGCGCGGCAGAACTCGGCGGCCGCCTCGTAGTAAGGCACCTTCTTGGCCTGAAGGGCTTCGGCGTCGGCCAACCCCATCTCCACGACACCGCCCCACAGGTACGCCTTGCCAAAGGTCGGGTCCAGTTCAATGAGGCGATTGATCTCGGCCTTGGCCTCTTTCCAGTAGCGGACGGCCAGGTAGAGTTCGGCCAGGCGGCGTTGGGCCTCCACGTGGTCGGGCTTCAGGGCCACGGTCGTCCGAAGGGCCTGGAGGGCCTGGCCGACCGAAGGCGGCTTCTGCTTCATGGCAATCTGGGACATGAGGAACGTGATGTCCGGGTCCCGATTGCCCCCGCGGGTCTTGACGGCGTTGCGGATGGCGATCCACGCCTGGGCGTACTCCTCGTTCTCGTAAAACGTCTTGGCGTCCTCGAAGTAGACCTTCGGGTCACCGGTCGACAGCATGCCGCTGAACACCAGAAACAGGACCACCACCACCGGCACGCCGACAAACAGGGCGACCATGCCGAGCAATCGTTTGTTGAGTTTGCGTGCCATGTGCGGCTGACCTCCTTCAGTCCGACCTCGACCCGGCCCGCGGCGCGGTCGCCGGCGGGCCCCGGCCGGCACGACCTTCGCCGGCGAGGTCCGGATAGTGCTCGTTCTCCAAGAGCGGGATGAGCACGCTCAGGAACTTCAGTCCGATCTGGTACGCCGCGCCATCCTTGGCCAGCGGGTCCCCGGCCTCCGACGGCGGGAACCACACCGCCACCTGCGTCTGCGACAGGTAACTGCCGCGACGCCCGATCGCCCCCGACGTGGCCATGATCCGCGCCAGTTGCCGGTTCCACTCGTACGTGCCGCCCACGTTGAAATACTGGAACATCAGGGCCCGCTGCCGGCCCATGTCCTCGCCAGGCTCGAAGTAAATGACGTTGGCCCGGACCTCCTTGCCCGGCTTCGACGGGTGCTGGATGTCGTCCTGGCGGATCGCCACCAGCCGGAACCCGGCCTGCGTCATGCACACCCACGGCACGTGCGGGATGTTCGACATGGCGTTGGCGTTGTACGTGACGAACACCAGGACCTGGTACTCGCCGTCGGGCGACTTCAGGGCCAGGTTCAGGTACTCGTCGGCCCCGAGCACCTTTTCGGTGGCCTCGGGCAGGCGGGTGTGCTCGCCCTTCCATCCGGGCATCCGGGCCAGCAGTTTGTCCTTCAAGGCGACGAGCGGCTGGCGGATCGGGACGGGTTTCGGCGGCGGCGGCTCCCACACCAGGAAGAACACCGCCCCCACGCCCAGGCACGCGCACCCCACGCCGTACATCCCGCGCGACGCCAGCGGAGCCGCCGCTGCCATGTACGCCCCCACGGACGCCAGCGCCACCAGCAGCCGCGCCACCGGCAGGGCCTCGCGCGTCACGGCAACGGGGGCCGTGCTCAACACCAGGTACGCCACCGGAACCATGGCCGCCACGAGAGCCCACGCCGACCACGGCCGTTCCCGGGTCGCCAGCACGAGCAGAACCGCCCCGACGGCGGCCGCCGCCACGCCCAGCCAGGCCAGAACGGACGCCGAGGCGCCACTGAGCGCATCGACGAGCGCCAGCACCAGCGCCACCACCAACATGGCGGCTGCCACCCATGCCCAACCGCGCCGGATTGTCGCACCCTTCGTGTCCATCGCCTGCCTATCCAGACGCTCGTCACGCCGCCGGTTCGGCACCGGCCTTGCCCGGGGCGGTCGAGGCGTCGCGGCCGGAGCCCTTCTCTTCCTCAATGAAGAACATGTCGATGACCTTCAGTTCGGCCCACATGATAAGGAAGGCCAGTCCCAGCATGGCGAAGCCGAAGGCCTGGTGCGGCACGCTCTCGGGGTTCAGGACCTGCTGCCGGACCTCCTCCAGTTGGGCGGGCTCGGTGTACCCCAGGCGGATCTCGGAGAACCAGAACACCCAGACGATACCGCCCACCACCCACCCCACCACCGCCAGCAGGGCCCGCTTGTGCCGGCGCCAGTCTTCCTGGTCGAACAGCCGCAGCAGTTGAAACAGGCCCAGCGCCACCAGGGCCAGCCCGCCCCAACTGACCGCCGACCACGAGACCAGCCGGGGCGCGTACACGCTCCAAGACGGCGTGCCGAGCGCCAGTCCCTTGGCCTCGAAGTACAGATGATCGCTCGCAATGGCCATCAGCGTGACGCGGATCATGTTGCAGAAGACCGCGATGGGCACGCTGGAGGCCATGATGATGACCCGCTCCCAGAGCGGGCGTCGGTAGATGAACGCCATCATCACGCCCAGGGCCACGAACGCAAACAACAGGTGCAGACCGCTACACGCCTCGGCCACGGTAATCCTGCCGCTCGCCAACTCCAGGTCGTTGACCCGCCGCTCGACGGCCATGCCCAGAATCATGAGGATCTTCTCGGCCGCCGCCGCCGCCAGCGTCTGAAGCGGCAGCGCGATCTGCTCGTAGTACTTCGCGTCCCACGGAATCATCAGCCCCAGGTACACCACCGGAATCCACAGGGCCTTGAACATCTGCCAGCCCAGCAAGAGCAGCACCACCCCTGCCACGACGAGCAGAAACGTCGCTTCGCCCGGGTACCCGTACTTCAGCACCCGCGACCAGATGCGGAAGACGAAACCGGCCAGGATGAGCCCCAGCCCCCAGATGCACGGCTCGATGCGGCGGGGGGCCCGTTCTTTCAGGCGGTAGTGAGCGATCAGCACCGCGATGAACGGAATGAGGTACGCGTGGCCCCAGGCGCTGGAGTTACGCCACGTCAGTTCCCACCGGTTGCCCGGAAACCAGTACGGATACGCCCAGCCCACCAGGGCCACCACGGGCAGGATCAGGAAAACGACGCGGGGCGTCAGCAGGCGGTTCCAGTCCCACTCGGCCGTCGGCAGGACTGCCGCGCCGGGTGCCGCCACGTCGCCGCTTGCCGTATCGACCGCAGCCAATCGGCTTCCTTTCCGGGATGACCTTGACCTGGGCGATCGCGCGGGTCCGGCCCGGCGGGACCATGCCGGGCGCCCCGACTAGAATAGTTGATCAAAGATAGGACGCGCCCGGTCGGTCCAGGGGTAGAAGTCGGCAAAGTTCATGTCGTACACAGACCCGATGCCATAGGTAGCCCGGAAGGCGTTTCGCAAGACCGCGCTGTACACCGCGCCCTGGTCGGTTCCGACCCGAACCTGGTCTTCGGGCTGGACGTAGAAGTCGGGCGCCTCACCCCGCGAGACCTTGGCCAGGTCCACGTAGATGATCTCTTCTTCGGTTTCCGAGATGCGTCGGACCAGTTCGGTCCGCCACGGCACGGCCACGGCCGTCAGGCCGCCGGCGGCCGCCACCGCCTGAAGGAGGGTGATCTTGCGGCCGGTCAGGCTGTAGACGCCGGGACGGGCCACCTCGCCCGCCATGTAGAAGTCGCCCACCGGCGGCGCCGGAATCGTGATGATGTCGCCGTCGCGCAGCACGATGTTCTGGGTCGGGTCGCCGGCCTGGAGGGCCCGGACGTCGAACCGGATGATCCGTCGGAGTTGACCGCTGCCCTGGACGACGCCCAGGCGCCGCAGTTTGCTCTCCAGCGCCAGCCGGGCGCTCTCGGTCACACCCGCGTCGCCCTGGGCGGGGGTCTCGGCCACCCGGACGGGCTCGGCCGGTTGATCCTCGTCGGCCGGCTTGGCCGGCTCGGCGGGCTTGGCGGGCGGGGTCGGTTGGGTTCCGGCGGCCGGTTTGGGGGCCTTGATCTGGACCCACTTGCCGTCGGACCAGATCCAGCGTCCGAGTTCCTCGTCATCGCCGGCCGGCTTGGGGCCGGTCGGCCCGGGCTTCGTCGCCGGGGCAGCCGCCTCGGCCGCCTCGATCTTCTTGACCTCGGGCATCTCGCCCTCGGCCATCTTCTCGAGGAGTTGACGGACCTCCTTCGTGGTGGCTTCGTCGGGGGCCTTCGGCGTGGGCGCCGAGGCCGGATCGCTCGCGGTCGGCGCCGGAGACACCGAGCCGGGCGCCGCCTTCTCGGCCGGCGCGGCCTCAGCAGGCGCGGCCTCAGCGGGCGCGGCCTCGGCGGGCGCGGCCTTCTCCGCGGGCGCGGCCTCGGCGGGCGCGGCGGCCGGTTGGTCGCCCTCACCGGGCTTCGGGGCGGGCGCGACCCCGCCCTCAATCGACAGCATGTCGGCTTCCTCGGGCGAGTACTCGCGGATGATGTACCCGAAGTCCTCGACCAACTGAAGGACGCCGCCGGCCATCGCGACCACCTCCAGGAGGGTCATGTCCTGCTTGGCCATCGGGTACAGGCCCGCGCGCATCACGCCGTTCAGGACCGACACGTTCAGGTTCCGGTACTCCGTCACGAAGACCGTGACCTGCGGGTCGACCAGGTAATCGGGTTCCAGGAGGTCGCCCAGTTTTTCTTCCAGGCCGCGGGTCGTCAGGCCCGAACACTTGATCGTGCCCAGGTACGGAAACGTAATCTGGCCGCTCTGGCTGATGCGCTGGCGCGTCACGTAGGGCTGGCCGGGGGCCATCAGTTCAAAGACCGTCAGGTCGATGAGGTCGCCGGAGCCGAGGATGTAGTCGTCTTCGGGGGATTGCAGGTCGTCGGGCGTCGGGCCGGGGAACTGTTCCTCGGGCTCAACTTCCTTCTGAATCCAGTAGTTCTCGGACTTGACGATCTGGTTGCGGACCCGTTTGGGGTCCTTGACGACCCACATGTTGGTCCGGTAGCCGGTGTAGCGGCCCAGTTCGTTCTGGCCACAGCCGGACAAGACGAGACCCGCGATGGCGATAGCGGCCAGGAGCCCAAACCCGATGCGTTGGCCAGTACCCAAGTGCCTGCTCCTTTGCCCCGAGGTCGCTTGGACGGTTGGTGTCGTTGTGGGAGTTCGCCGGTGGGTTCCCGCGCGTCCGCCGGGCGTCGGCCCGCCGAACCGCAGGGAAACATCCCCGCCTTCGCCACGCTCACCCGCCTCGCAGCCCCCTGCTTCGCCCCTGGACCCCTCGTGCGCACTAGTCATTGTATGATGCATGACGCCTGGTGTCAAGACGGTGGAGCCCCGCTCACTCGCTGCGCCTGGTTCCAGCCCGAGCAGGCCGGACGGCGCCCATGCCCTCGCCGACGCCAGCCGCCGGCGACAGGCTCACGCCTGAGCGTAAATCGGCGTTCTCGCGGACAGGGCTTGATTTTTATTCCCCTGTCCCGGGGCGTCCCGAGGACCGAGACATCCGGCGTCAGTATCGCAGGACGACGTTGCCGCCCAGGCCGAAATCGACGACGTTGTAGGCCTCGGCCGCCCCCCGGCGTTTGGCACCGCGGCCCGGCCAGCCGCGACCCGAGGTGAACGAGTGCGGGCCCACCCAGTACAACTCGCCGTCTTCGTGGTGATGGGGGCCCAGCAGGTTCCGCAGGCTGGTCGTCAGCGTGACGGCCACGTGGTTCCGGCCTCGCACCAGCAGACCGTCAACCGGCACCGGCGCGGGCGACCGCCACACGGTGCCGGCCTCCTGCCCGTTGACGTGTACCGTCGCCGTAATCGCGTTGAGCCTCGGCAATTCCAGGACGGCCCCGGCCTCCGGTTCCCGCTTCAGCGTGACCTCGCGTTCCAGCGTCAGGCGGCCGGCGAAAAACGGGTAGCCGATCCGGATGAGGTCGGTTCCGGTCACGCGCTTCGGCTCGTCGACGAGCCTGGGCCGGCCCCGCCCCCATCGCGACCCGCGGGCCGCCCGGCGGCTGCCCGTCGGAAACGCCACGCCGAAGTCGCCCACCAGGTAGACCGCCTCGAGTTCGACGTCGGGCACCACCGTCCGGACTTCCCAGCCGCTCTCGCGCCCCGTCAGCAAGGCCCGGCAGCGGGCATCCACGTGCCACGGACGCTTGATTTCGATGACGTTGGGGCCCGGCCTGACGTACGGCGTCACATGGATGCGGCGGAAGGCCGTGTCCCAGTACGGGCCGGCATCGGCCAGGGGAGCGCGCATCCCGTTGTACCACATCTCGCAGGCCTCGGGCTGCTCCATGACGATGTCGAACCGGCGGCCCTTGAGTTCCGCGATGGCACAGTCGAACTCGAACCGCAGGACAATCAGTTCCTGCGCCCCCCGGCGGAGGAGTTCCTGCTGGATGTCCAGGACGGGGGACGGGTCGGAGTACTCGCCCGAGTCGGTCCGCCACGACGCCACGTCGAGCACCAGGGCGTTCGGGTCCTCGCGCTTGACGTTCCACCGCCCGGCAAGCACGTGGCGGCGTTTCGGCGTCTGGTTCCCGGGAGGCGGCACGTCGGCCGCCGTCTTCGGCGGCACCACGGCCACCAGCAGGCTCTCGCGCGGCCGGAAGGTGTGCGAGATCGTCATCGACTTGCCATGCAGCCGCGCCTTGGCAAGCCAGCACTCGCCGCTGTGGGCGTCCAGGACGACCGGCGTACCCGAGACGGGCAGTTTCAGCCTCGCCGGGACGGTCTTGGCCTCGTCGGTGTTCAGGAAGAAGAAGACGTGCTCCTGGCCGTCGGTCCGCCACTGGGCCAGGACCGAGTCGGCATCCCGGCCGCCGGCCTTCAGGACCTGGAGCCGCGGGGCCAGCAGGCGTCGCAGGGCGGCGCGGCCGCGGGCCGACGCCGCGTTAACCCGGTTGCACTTCCTGGCCAGTGTGGTGACGGCGTCCGACGGCCGGCCGTCCACCAGGTTGGGCACGCGCCCCGCAAAGACGATCCGCCCGCCCGATTGCCTGAATCGCTTCAGCAGCCGCACGGTGCTCATCCGCAGGTTCGTGGCGTCCGGGACGACGACCGCCCGGTACCTGCAGGCCCCGACGTCGACGCATCCCTTGGTGACGTGGGCGGCCCGTTCGAGGACGAGTTCGTCGCCGAAGTGGAAGTCCGCGTGAATGCCCAGGAGGAAATCGACCAGGGCGCGGAGACGGCTATCGAGCGTCTCGACCGGTTGGGTGTCGAGCGGGCTGTACTCGGCCCAGGCGCTGGCGATCGGGTGCACCACGAGGACGTCCGTCCGGGGCGCACCCGCCGTCAGGGCCGACACGACCGCCGCCACGTAATCGTTCCAGAGGTAGTAGTGCGACCACCAGGGCTGATGGTAGTGGAGGCTGGGGGGCCAGTCGCGTTTCCGCACCCCGCGGAGCGTATAGGCCGCCAGGTGGGTGCAGACGAGGTTCACGCCCAGGACAAACTGCCACTCGGCGATAAAACGCAGGTCGTCGAGGCTGACGTTCCAGCCGCTGCCGCCGAACATCTCGCCGAGCACGCGCGGCCGCCCCAGTTGGGCCGCCACGCTGGCGGCTTGCTTCACCAGGACGGGGCTCCCCAGGCCGCGACCCAGGTGATCGATGCCCGGGATGTGCATGTACTCGTAGTGCGGCATGGCGGCGCCGACGTGCTGAATCTGCGCCAGCAGCGTGTCCTCGCCCATCAGGTGGCCGGTAAACTTCAGGCCGTGCCGATCGCACCACTGGTAGATGGGCATCGTCCACGCCAGCAGGAACAGCCGCGTCACGGTCTGGTAGAAGTCGAACCGGGTCTTTCGGTAATGGCCCACCGGGAAGAACAGTTCGGGCAGCCGGTCCAGCAGGTCGTAGCGGCAGGCCCGGCGGAAGAACTTCGCCAGTTCCGGCGACCACGGTACGCGCCGGCCGGTGCCGGCATACTGCGGCTCGTCGGTGAAGATGCCCGGCACGGCGCGGCCGAACTCGCCGCCCACCGTCTCGCGGTACCGCTCGTACGTCTGCTTGAGAAACTCCTCGGTGGCCTCGCGGTTGAAGACGTCGACGTTCTCGCCGGTCCGATAGGCGAAGTGCACGAACCCCTCGTCGATGGCGGGCGTCTTGCCGCACGCCGACCGCGGTTCCTGGAGACGGCGAAACGACACGTACCGCCCCCGGGTATCCAGTTTGGCCACGAACACCGCCACCGTGCTCTCGGAGGGCTCCCAGTCGGCCGACTGAATATCCTCGCACACGAGGTGTTTCTGGCGGAAGGCCTCGCGGCCGGTGTAGACGCGGCCGGAGCTCGAACCGCTCGGCCAACCGTCCTCGTCGTAGAGCCACGGCGTGACGCCGGTGTGGCGGCCCTCGTCGATGGCGACGCGGACGGCCTCCATCCACTCCGACCCCAGGTACGGCGTGGCCCGGCCCCGTCGGGCGTGCATGAAGTGGCCGCCCAGGCCGCCCCGGGCCATCTCGCGAATCTGCCGGCGGATCTCCTCGGGGTCGAGCCCGTCGTTCCACGACCAGAAGGTCGTGGCCCGACAGGCCTGACCCTTGTGTCCGGCTTCGCGGAATCGGCTCAGGATATCCCTCATCGCGACCCTTTCATGCCCAGGTCGAGCGCCGCTTGGCGGAACACGTCGCCCCGCTGTTCGTAGTTATCGAACATGTCCCAACTGGCGTACCCGGGCGCCAGCAGCACGACGTCGCCGGTCCCGGCCAGCGCGACCGCCCGGCCGACGGCGGCCTCCAACCCTTCAACCCGTTCCACGACGGGCCCGCCCGGTCCAATGGCCCGCTGGAGGGCCGCGGCCGTCGCCCCAATCAGGATGACGGCCTTGGCCCGGCGACGGATCGCCGCCACCATCGGCGCCGGGTCCGAGTGCTTGTCGTACCCGCCCGCGATCAGGATGATCGGCTCAGCAAATGCGTCCATCGCCACGACCGCCGCCTGCGGCGTCGTGGCCTTGCTGTCGTCGAAGAACTGCACGCCCTCGCGCCAACCGAGGAGCTGGAGGCGGTGCGGCAACGGCTGCATCGCCGCCGCGGCCTCGGCTATCTGATGGGGCGTGACACCGAGGAGCCTGGCGGCCGCCGCGGCCGCCAGCACGTTCGACACGTTATGCCGGCCCCGCAGGCGCAGCCGCCCGGCCAGGTCGACGCGTTCCTCGCCCTGGCCGAGGCGGAACACGACCTGCCCCTCCTGGGCGAACACCCCCTCGGCCAGCACCTCGCACGACGAGAACAGGACCACCCGGCCGCGCGCCTCGGCCCCCCACGACCGGACCTCGGCGTCGTCGGCATTCAGGACGACCGCGCCGCCGGCGCCCTGGAACCGCAGGATATTCTTCTTGGCGTCGATGTACGCCGCCATGGTGCCGTGGCGGTCGAGGTGATTCTCGCTGAGGTTCGTGACGACGGCCGTCCGGGGGCTGGCGGCGATGCGGCCGAGGTCTTCGAGTTGGAAACTCGAGAGTTCCAGGACGACCGTCTCGTGGGGCCGGATGTCCGGAAGGTCCTCCAGCAGGCTCTTGCCGATGTTGCCGCCCACGCGGACCGGCCCGGCCAGGGCGAGCATCTCGCCCACGAGCGCCGTCGTCGTGCTCTTGCCGCTCGAGCCGGTGACGCCGACGATGGGGGCGGGGCACCGCTCGACGAAGAGGTTCATCTCGGAGGTGATCTCGGCCCCGGCCTTCTCGGCCATTACCACATATGGAGACGTCTTTGGTACGGCCGGGCTGACCACGAGGACCTCGGCGCCGGTGAAATCGGCCGGGTCGTGGCCGCCCAGGTGGAACGTCATCGGCAGGCCCCGCAGGGCCTCGACGCTGGGCGCCAGGACGTCGGCCGGTTTGAGGTCGGTCACGGTAACGCGGGCCCCCTGCCGGGCCAGGTAGCGGGCGGCCCCGACGCCGCCGCCGAAAAGACCGAGTCCCATGACCGTGACGGCCCGCCCCTGGTACGGGCGCGGGACCATCCGGTCCGGCTCGGCCTTCGGAGTGCTGTGAGGTGCCGCCATCCGCCAGTCCGCCAGGGGTCCCTGAGACCTGCCGAGACGCTCGCCATACGGGTGCTGCGCGCCCGCCGAGAGCCGGCCACCCCGGTGCTGCTTTCGGCCGCGACCCGGTCAGACCGTGGCGGCCCGGCGGGCCAGGGCCTCGGCCAAGCCGGCCTTGGCGTCGACGATGGCCACTTCGATCGCGTCTTCCCAGTTGACCTCGCCGAGGTGCTCGTACTCGGGCCGTTCCCATGCGTAGATGATGCTGCGCGACGCCGTGACCAGGCCGCCCCATCCGTCCTCGTGGAACGCCAGCGACGCATCGGCCAGCGTGCCTCCCTGGGCGCCGACGCCGGGCACCAGCAGAAGGCTGTTGGGCATAAGGTCGCGCAAGAGGCGCGTGTCGTCGGGATACGTGGCGGCCACGACGGCGGCCACGAGGCTGTAGCCGGAATCGCCGACGCACCCCGCCTGGTTGGCCCAGTCGTTGACGCGTTCGGCCACGCGTTCGAAGACGCGTCGGCCTTCCTCGTCTTTGAAGTCCTGGAAGTCCTTGGCCGAGGGGTTGGTGGTGCGGACGACCACGATGACGCCCTGGCCGCCCTGCTTCGCCACGTCGATAAACGGCTGGACGCCGTCGATGCCGAAGTACGGGTTGACCGTGACGGCGTCGACGGCCACGCTGTGCTCGGCGTCGCCTTCGCCGATGAAGGCTTCTTCGAGATGGGCGACGGCGTAGGCCGCGGCGGTGGATCCGATGTCGGCCCGCTTAACGTCGCCGATGACCATGAGGCCGGCCTCGTGGGCGTAGTCGACGACCTCCAAGTAGGCGCGCATGCCCAGGGGCCCGCATCGCTCGAAGCAGGCGGCCTGGAGTTTGACGCACGGCACGTGCTCGGCCACGATGTCGATGACGCTCTGGCTGAACTCCTTGGCCGCGGCCGCCTGCTCGCTCAGGATGCCGCGCGACTTCGACGCGATCTCGCGAATCTGTTTCGGCATCCGCTCGTACATCGGGTCCAGGCCGACGCACAGCGGGGCCTGTTTTTCCTCGACCGCATCGAGCATCCGGTCCGCGAAATGCTTGGCCACGGTGCCCTCCCTCATCAGATACACTCGTTCTGTCATACCCATAGGCGCGGCGTACGCCCCTGGGTGCAAGACGGAGGAGTTTAGGCAGCGCGGGGCCGAAAAGCAAGGATAATCCCGTGCGCGGCCCCCCGCAACGCCCTTCTCCCTAGCGCCAAGGCCCCTTTCGGGCCACCCGGAACACTCCCGGGCTTCCCCCCGGCGCCGCCTGCCGGCCCCCGGCCGCGCAAACATCGCGGCGGACCGCCAAGGCCCGCCGCACGAAACTGTCGCCACGCCGACCGGCCTTCAACCGCCCAGGCCCGCCAGCAGTTTGGCCAACTGGTCCTTGACCGAGTTCTCCTCGGCGTTGAACGTCCCGGCCACGTACGAGCCCGCCGGCGGCGCCACCGCCACGTTGTGCTCGGCCGCGTTCGTACTGTTGGCCAGGTACCCCTCGTACGCCGTGTAGGCGGCGCTGGCGTCCACGCCGCTGGGGTACCGGATGACGAACAGGTAGTTCAGCACGCCCATCGTGCCGGTGGGGTAGCCCATGATGGCGACGTCCGTCTCGTTGCCGAGATCGAGCATGCGGGCCATCGTGGTGGGGTCGCCCTTGGGCACGAACGGCAGCGAGGCCAGCGTCTCGAACTTATGCAGATAGTATCGCTCGCCCTGGACGGACCCGAGGGGGAACGTCTCGAGCACGGCGGGCCGGTACCCGGGCGAGGTAATCTGGTCGGCAATCCACCGGCCGAACTCCATGAGCACCGGCGCCGAGTCGTTCGTGCCGCTGTACTCGATGGCCACGAAGTACGCCCCCTTGACGAACCCCAGGGCCCGGTTGCTCATCCGCGCCGCCAGGCCCACCAGCGGAAACTGGTCGCCGCTGGCGCGGACGCTGAACGCGCCGAACGCCTCCGACGGCGTCTTCATCTCGAAGATCCGCAGCGTCACGCCCTCGCCCGCCGCGCCGCGCACGTACGCCCGCGTGGCCGACTTGACGTAATCGTACAGCCGGTACGCCGCCGCCGCCTGGCCCAGGTCGGCCTCCAGGGGCTCAACGCCGTCGGCCGTGTTGGCCGCGGGGCCATACACCTTCGCGGGGGCGCCGGCCTTCCAGTCGCCGACGTCGGCGTTGCCGGGCAGCAGTTTCAGGAGCGAGGCGTGCGGGCCGGTGGTGGCCGGCTTGGGCCCGGGCGGGGCCTTCTCCTCGTCCTCCGAAGGCGGGGTCGTGCTGCAACCGGCCGCCACCAGCAGCGTTGCCGCCAACCCCATCGCCAACACCCGCCACAGCCGTCCTGACGCAATCGTCATGACCGAGTCCTCCCTCCCGACGAGACCGTGCCGCGAGGCACGTGCGAAACACCGACGCGGATTATAGCGCCGCCGCCGCGGCGATTCAAATCAAATCGCGACAGGGCCCGTTGGGCCGCGGAGAGGCTCACCCGCTCCCCTGTCGGGTCGCGGCTAAGAGGCTGGCGCCGCACACGCTCACTTGGCGGCGCCGGGCCAGTCGGCCAGGGGCTGGATGGCCACGGCCGCGGCCGCTGCCGGGTCGGGCGAAAAGACCACCACCAGCCGCACGTCCTTCGTCTTGCCCGGCAGCCGCACGACCAGTTTCACGGCGTCGGCCTGCTGGCGCTGGGGCGGCTTGG
>Ga0307378_10004866_pt1 | contig 18910 bp, 16 predicted proteins | sample UN1MG_FD_202238 | JGI IMG/M metagenome (GOLD analysis project Ga0307378, IMG submission 202238) | Soil microbial communities from Risofladan, Vaasa, Finland - UN-1 | ecosystem: Environmental > Terrestrial > Soil > Coastal area > Acid sulfate soil | place: Finland: Risofladan, Vaasa | collected... | reverse complement strand
CTTCATGACTTCTTGAACCATTTGTGCCTCTTCTGATGCAGGTCTAACCGCAAACCTTGGAATCACCCGATCCTCGATCACTTCGATACGCTTACCAAGGTTACCTTCAGGATCTTTGATAGATTCGATCTTCTGAACCCTGACGCGTGTCACATAAATCACTTCAGCTAACCTAGACGCTCAGAAGCCTTTATACATTTCTTAACTAGAAGACGCTCACTCCATCTCAATGGTTGCAGGAGGCTTCGGTGTCACATCGTAGTATACGCTGGAAACTTTGGGGCAGTTCTCCAGAATCTTTTCAGCCGTTTCAGAGAGAGTTGTCCAAGGAATCTGGGATACTTCAGCAGTCAAGAAGTCGCGGGTTTGGATAGCTCGAAGAGAGATCACGTAGGGCTGTTTCTTGGATGTTTCTTGAATTGTGTACAATATTCTTGTGAATTGGGGATTTTCGGTTATAATCTGTGTTTGAAGAGTTACCAGATCCTTGATGGGTGCCTGATGAACCTGACCTTCCGGAGTTTGGGCAGTGATAGCTACAATCTCTCCGTAGCGTCGTTCTCCTCCTTCTACGCCAGTAACCTTGTCCTCAAACACCTTCACATGGAGATGACGTTTTGGAACGGCGAGGAATCTAGTCGCCGCTTCCTGCATGTGAACGAAAAAGTGGTCGGTAGGCTTTTCCAAGTTGTCAATGATAGACGCGAAGTATTGGCTAGGATTATGTTTGGCGAATTTTTGCTCAGCTATTGTAGTGGCTTTCTTAAGGGTCTCCAGTTTGTCCTTCTTGATTTCTCCAACAACCCTCACAGATAAGCCAGGACCGGGAAAAGGCTGCCGTTCAGAGAGATCTTCGGGAACCTTCAAGTGTCTAGCTACCTTTCTCACGTCCCCCTTATAGAGAGAGACAACAGGCTCGATGACTTGGAATCCGTAGAGTTCTTTTGGGCTTATTCCTATCTGAGCTAAAACGTTATGCTGAGTTTTGACGCCGCCCTTTGTTTCAATTATGTCCGCCTGTATAGTTCCCTGAACCAGAAACCGACAGTTCTCACTCTCAGCGGTTTCGCTCAAGACCCGGTAGAATGTTTCCCTGAATTTTTTGCGCTTCTCTTCAGCATCACGTAGCCCCTTCATTTCCTTTAAGAAACGTTCCTGAACATTCACCACTTTCATTGGCAAGTTCAGGGGAGGCTGAGACAAGATGTGTGCAACTCTTTCAGGTTCTCCTTCTCGCATGAAGGCTGTGTCGAGAATAACGCAGAGAAGATTTTCGCCCAAGGCACGGTGAGTTAGTACAGCGCATGTTGTGCTGTCCACGCCTCCTGAAACCGCTATGAGGGCTCGTTCTCCTCCGACAACTTTCTTGATGGCTTTTGTCTGCTTTTCCACAAAGTCTTTCGGATCAAAATCATTCAAGTTTCTATACCTCCCGCGGATATTAGTTGATGTACCATTTTTTCTGTTATGTATATTCCCATTTGTGGCATTTTTTCTTTTCCTATGATTTGCGCCATTGTTTTTGTTGTGACGAGTTTTGGGAATTCCTTTAGGTTCCTGAATCTGATAAAGGTGGCTTTTTTTCTTCCCTGTAAAAAATCTTGATATTCGTCATATGAGTTCAGCAAAGATTCGTGACCTAGAGATTTCCAGAGGTCTTTGGCGTCTCCGGTGACGCGTTCAATAAATTCTGCGTAGCCGTGTATCTCTTTTCGTGGGTGGGTCATGTAGAAGAATAGAAGTTTCGCGTTTTTGGGACCTACTACGCCTCTGCGAACAAAGGCGTGGATGTGTTTGCCTGCTCTGTTTTGGCTGCTTAATCGTTTCCAAAATTTTTCTAGATTCAAGACGATGAAAGCGTATTGTTTCAACTTTACTCATGTCCCGTCTGAATTTATCGTGTATTATTTAGGTTATTTATCCTTATAAGCAAAACAGACCAAGAAAGGATAACTTGACGCTAGACTTGTTGACGTCTTTGCCCGTTCATAATGAAACAGATATATTATACCTGAGCGCAAACATGGAAGGATTTAGAGAAAAACATAAACTTATGATCTGAGGATTGCTTTGATATGAAATGTCCAAGATGCGAAACCGAGATGATTACGCGAAAGCTAAAGGGAAAAAAGCAAGTGTTCTTTTCGTGCCCCAACTGCCACTACAACCGCACATCAAGGACATAACAGACCGATTAGCCTGTTTCTTGTTCGTTGGACGGTTTTTGTCCTGTTAGATACTCTTTTCGCATCAAGGCAGGAATCGGCGGCAGTATACATTCCTTCTTGAATTCGTTCTGGATCAATTCGGTAATGTTTGATTTGATGAACTCCTCGTTGGGAGGATCGTTTACCCAAAACAGGATTTCAATATCGTTTATCCACTCGCGGTTACGGAAAACAAATCTTATTTCTCGTTTTCTTTTCGGGTTAAAGATTACTGATTTGTGGTTTTTGAGGATGTTTTCTATTATGGATTTGGCTTTTTCGAAATCCGAAACGTAGTCTATAGAAACAGTTATCGACACAACTGCTTCCGCCTCTCCGCCAGTAAGATTGATTATTTTTTCTCGCATAAGCACAGAATTTGGAATGATTATCACGTTTCTGTCATAGGTCTTCAGTTTGGTTGTTCTAAGAGCTATGTCTGTGACTGTTCCGGTTAGGTCTCCAACTCTGATTACGTCGCCGACGGTGTATGTTTTTGCAGATATTAGCAATACGCCGGAAACCCAGTTTTCGATTATGTCCTTTAAGCCGAAGCCGATTACTAATGCGCCTACTCCAAGACCTGCAACTGCTGCGGTGATGTCAATTTTTATAAGAGAAAGAATTATGATGCCAGCTACTAGGTAGATGATTATCTGAAAGAATCTTTTCAGGGGGACTAGTTTTCCTTTCTTTAATTCGCCTCTCTTCTCAAGTCTACCTATTAACAGGTTAAATATTGTAACGATTAAAACTGCGCCGAGTATCGTAGAGACTATCTTCAGAAGCAGAATGGGGTCCTCGATTAGCCCTTGAAGGGTGGCAAGCATAAACAGTTCCTCGGCATAATCCTAGAAGATGGCGTCTCTTTTTTAGGTTTTCTGAACATTAACTAAGCTCTCCGTTTTGCGGATAGAAGATTCTCATATTCAGGGTTCACTTGGTTGTGTCGAGACTTGAGGTTGGAACGGATTCTGCGCCAATTCTTTACTATGTTAGGCCAAGATTCGCTGTTCACTTGCTTCATCACATAATCGTTCAATGTTTTCTCGCGTCTGACTGCCCTTTCTCGCCAATTAATGCTAATCAAACCCGCACGCCGCAGATGATGAAGGTGGCTTAGAACATGTTGGGGCTTGAGAGGATACTTCATATTCTTAGCTAAGTCGTCAAGAAGAGATTCGATGGAAATTTCATTTTCAACTCGTAGACATATTATAGCCACAATATCCAGCAGGCGTAACTGAACTGGCTGTACAGGAAAGATTTTGGGCATTATCAGTTTCTTGAAGTAAGCAAGCTTCACTACTTCTGTGGCAAATGTATAACCCAAAACAACAAGCATTGTGATTCCAAGCAAAGATAGGGGTAGCGGCGTGAATTCGAATAGGCGGGTAATGGGAAGATAGATTAAAGCAAATGTTATCAAGATTGCTCCTATTGAAGCAAAAACAAGCTGTTTGCTTGGACGCGTACCCCGCAAAAAGAATTTTTCCGTTCTTATAACGAATAGCACAAATATCTCCGACAGGACGATTTCTACAAACAGGGCAGTTCTGAAGAGAACCTGATCGGCGCCAACCACAAAGAACAGCAACAGAATCAGAATCACATCAAACACAGCGCTTACCAAGCCAAGGAGACCGCCAAGTCTGAAGATGTGTTTTATGTCCCATCTTCTTGGTCTGATTAAATCCTCTTTTTCGACGTTATCGGTTGAAACTGCAATGACAGGCGTGTCTGTCAAAAAGTTTGCCAAAATAAGTTGAGAAGGTTGCAGGGGCAGAAAATTCAGGACTGTTGACGCGGCTCCGAGGGTATATAGGTCCCCGAAGTTTCCAGCGAGGGTGTAGAGCAGATATTTGACGATGTTGCTGAAGGTTCTTCTTCCTTCTCTGATGCCGTCAACTATCACCTTCAAACCTTTTTTGAGCAAAACAATGTCCGCAGCGTCTTTTGCAATGTCTGATCCCTGCTCCACGGCTATTCCGACATCAGCTTCCTTGAGTGCCAGCGCATCGTTGACTCCATCGCCCAAGAAAGCTGTTACGCGCCCCCTTTCTCTGAGAGCCCTAACTACCCGATATTTATGTTCTGGAGTTACCCTCGCAAAAATGATTATGTTCTCAATCTTTTCTCGGAGTTCTTGGTCTGAAAGTTTGTCAAGTTCTTGACCAAGCATTATTTCCTCATCTTTTACATTCAATCCAACTTGGCGAGCGATTTCCCTTGAGGCTATGGGGCTATCGCCAGTCAGGATTTTGACTTCGATTCCCATCTTTTTGCTGATTCTGAGTGCCTGTTTTGCAGTCTTTTTTGGCGGGTCTATGAAAGCAATGTAGCCGAGGAGGGTGAGTCCGGATTCATCCTCTTTTGCATAATTTTCTTTCGTTTCTATTTCCTTGTAGGCAACTGCGATTACACGGTATCCCCTGTTTCCGTATTCCTCGTAAAGTCTAGCCGCTGCCTTCTTGTCAGTTAACAAATGGGCTTCGCAATTCTGCCAAACATGCGTAGAAGCTTCAAGTATCGACTCGGGAGCTCCCTTCGATATGAGCAGCAGCTTTCCATCTGTTTTTGCTACTACACTCATCTTTTTCCGAGTTGAATCAAACGGCATCTCCTTCAGGATAAGGTAGTCTCCAAGGCTCTTTGTGCCCAGTTTTTCTTTTCCATAATTCCACAAGACCGTGTCAATGGGATTTCCTACATCCTTTGCTTTTCTTACCGCGTTGCACAGCAATGAATAGAGGAGTACTTTTTCTTCGGGGTTTCCGTCAATGTCACAGTATGTGTCTAGAGTCAACTTGTTTTCGGTGATAGTTCCTGTTTTGTCAACGCAGACGACGTCAACGTTTCCAAGGTCTTCAACTGAGACCAGTCTTTTGACGACAACATTCTTTTTTGCCAGCATTAGCGCTCCGGAAGACAGGGCTATCGTTATTACTATCGGCAGCGCCTCTGGAACCATTCCGATAGCCAGTGCCACAGAAAACAGGAGGGTGCTGATGATGTCCCTCACAAGAAGGGCGTTGATGAAAAAAATTACGACAACACTAGCCAAAACAACTTTCATGAGCGTGTAACTGATTTTTCCCATGCTCTTTTGAAATTCGCTCTTCCGTCTAATGTTCTTCAAGAGCTGGGCAGTTTTTCCAAGATACGTATCCTTAGCCGTGGCTATGACAACGCCAATTCCCTGTCCCTCTCTAACGTAGGTTCCCATGAAAGCGATGTTCTTCAGTTCATGCATGGGAGGCGCTTCACCTGATAATTCAGAAGAGATTTTTTGAGCAGGATACGACTCTCCCGTCAAAGATGACTCGTCAATGGATAGATCATCTACTTTCAGCAGCCTCAAGTCTGCGGGAACCACATCACCGTTTCCCAGCAGGACTATATCGCCGGGAACCAGTTCTCTGGTGTTGATGACCGCCTTCTCTCCGCCGCGTATGACCTTCGCGGTGAATGTAATGTACTTTCCAAGCTGTTCCACTGCCTTCTCGGACCGGTATTCTTGTAGGAATCCCAGTGCCCCGTTGATTGTGACAATGACAAGTATGATTACTCCATTCGTCATCTCTCCTACAAGAGTTGAAATGATGCTTGCCGCCAGCAAAATCAGAACTAACGGATTTTTGAACTGTGACAAAAAGATGAAGAGCCCAGTTCTGGCTTTCTTTTTGCCTATTTCGTTGACTCCGAATCGGGAGATTCTTTCCTGTGCCTGTTCTGGTTTCAGTCCCTTTTCAGAGCTTTCTAATTGTTCAAGAACTTCAGAATTTGACATTGACCAATATTTTCGAGAATACATTCATGCACAGGTATGGTGTTTTTTGTTCAAAAGCTTTCTTCTGCATTTAGTCAGTTAGTTTCATACACAAATGGGATTATGGCGTTCTAGAAAATGAATACTGAAACGCCCACCTGTTGTAGAATGAATATGCCGTAAATCAGGCAGAGGAACATGGCTCCTTTTTTGGTTATGCGTTCACTTGATCCCACCATGTACCAGACGCTTAATGATGAAAGCAGAACGTAGAACATGATGCTCTGCACTGCTACAACGTTCACTTCAGAAAATGAGAGCATCGACGAAACTCCAAGGACGAGGGTGATGTTGGTGATGCAGCTGCCGAGCAGGTTTCCAAGAGCCAGATTGTAAAGTCCCTGTTTGAGGGCTTGGATGGTTGTTGCAAGCTCGGGCAAGGAGGTTCCGAAACCGATAATGGTTGCTCCTATAATGGATGTGGGTAGACCTATGAAGCCGGCAATGTCGATAGAACTGTCCACTGCAAACTTGGAAAGAATAATTATTAGTATAACGCCCACGAAGAATTTGATGCCTACAACGGCTATGTTTCCTTCGTCTTTTTGTGGTGTCTCATCGAAGGTCGTGGTTTCAGTTTTGCGGGAAATTGTCACACTGAAGTAGCCGAACAGAATTAAAAGTATGATTCCCAGCATCGTACCTAAACTGCCCCTCTGGACAATAAACAGGGGGATGATTGAGGAGATGAAAAGGAATTGAACAAGTTCTTTTTGAGATTGCCCTTTGATCAGGATGTCTTTTCTGCTCAAAAGTATTGCCAATCCGAGGATTATGGTGAGGTTTGCGATGTTAGATCCTAGGACGTTACCGACTGAAAGCCCTCCTTCGCCTGCTAGGGAGGCGACTATGGAGACTGAAAGCTCTGGCATTGAAGTTATTACAGAGAGGAGGATGAAGCCTGCAGCCATTTCGGATAGACCGAAGGCTTTGGATAAAGCTAGTACGTATCGTATGATCCGGTCGCTGACCACCGTAATCAGCAGCAGGGATACAGCCAAGATGGGTATGCTGTAGATTATCATCTGAAACGCACCAGCTACTTTCAGTGGCTTAGATTAAGCTGTGGCAATGCTTTTAAAGATTTTATTTCTATTAAAAGGAAAAGGGGATTCTTTAGTTATGAACCCGTTAGATTTTCTTAATGCCATAGGCGAGTGGGGCATAGCGAACCTGCCTAATATCGTGTTTTCTTTTGTAACAATGATTGTGGGGTATATTGTCATCAAACTTGTTGCCCGAGAGATAAGGTCTCTGAGAAGCCAGAATAGGCTTGAGCAACATGCCGCTTACACGTTGAATAGGCTCTTGAGATGGATTATATTCGTAGGGGTTTTTTCGATTATTTTGGCGCAGTTCGGAATAACGTTGGGTGTGGTTTCTGGGCTTGTAACGATTCTCGGGGGCACCATCATAGGTTTTGCGGCTATTAACACTCTCGGAAACACTATTGCAGGCTTGATAGTTATGACCAGTCGCCCCTTCAAGGTTGGAGACAGAATATTCTTTAACGGTCAATTCGCGGATGTTGAAGCCATTGAATTAATTTACACTAAGATGCGTACTCTTGACAACGTTTTGGTTTCAATCCCAAATCAGGAATTGTTGAAGGCTGAGATAGATAACTATGGAAAAAATTCGGTGGTCCGGAGAGGCTGCGCGATTACCCCTGGTTATGAACTCTCTTCGGAACAGGTAGAAACTGCTCTTTTGGAGGCGGCGAAGAGGTTAGTGGAAATGAAGGATATTTTGGAGGAGCCGGAAGCCTATGTTTGGGTTACCAAATTTGGAAATTATGCTGTTGAGTACACCCTTTACGTTTTCATACAGGACATCAAACGTCTGCCAGCGATAGATGCTAACCTCAAAAGAACCGTTCTGGAAACATGTAAACAGCACGGAATAGACATCAGCACGCCAACGATCATCAGAACCATAAAAAATGGCAAGGAAACAACTGAGACATAGTTGTTTGTGCCTCAGATTCAACTCTGGCACTGCTGGAAAACCGAAGCCTATGGAAGCGAGATCAGAATGCGTTTGCAGGCGATAGACTGTCTTGTTGTTTAGGAAACTGAAGTGAATTGGTGAAAATGATGAGGTGTTAGTGTTTTTGTTGAGGTAAACTCTATTAAGGCTATAGCTACATATTCGATAGATAACATGCCGAGGGCTAAGGTGAAACATGAATGAAGCTAGTAACTGTTCTTCTTCCAGAAGCTTATTTGACAGGACTCGACGAACTGGTGAGGTCAGGAATGTACCCCAGCAGAAGCTCCGCAATCAGGGCAGCCGTAAGAGACATGCTGAAGAAAGAATTATGGGCTAAACGCGAGTAGAAAAAAAGCTTTTTTAAAAAAATAGACCTCGCCCATAATTGTTGGCGGTCTGCTGGTTAAGAAACCGTTGTTAGAGCCAGACATGCTCTTTGGTAATTCCTAACAAGAAAGCAATAAGCTTCATTTTTGAACATAAACTTACTGTTTTCTCAAAATTTTGTTTGCATGTTGGAATTTTGATTGTGAATATAACCTTGATATTGACGAAATCAAGGCGCGCGCATTAACCTCAAATCCAAAACTCAATCAATTCAATTCACGATTCAATTCGTTTGATATATTTTCAATTTCAGAGACTTATTTACCTGTTAGTTACTTGCGACTGCCTCAACATCAAAAGAAAAATCAGAAGCGCGAAAAAGAGGCTTGTGTGTTAAATTTTACTCATGTGAGTTTTAGCTACTATCAACGTGGCTGTTTGAAAGATGTCGGGTAACACCCTCAGTTTATCTGTTAGAAACTCGTTTAACTGATCTAAACTTTCAGTGTTTACTTTGATGATCGCGTCGTATTCGCCGTACATCATACTTACCCTCGTGACTCCGTCTAAGTAAGCGATTTTTTTCAGTATATCCTTCTCGGTGCCCGGATTCAGCGTAACCAACACATAAGCTAAGACAGCCATCTGAAATTCCTCTTGACAAACAGCTACATTGAAAGAAATTAACCTTTCGCCTAACAAAAAACAAAGACAGGTTTTAAACAGGAATCAAAAGACAAGCTCATGGAGCTTCAGCTACTAATTCTTGTGCCAAAACAGCTGCCCCGATTGCCCCTGCATCACCACCCAGCGCAGCCTTCACAATTTCCAGCTTTTCAACAGCAGCCTCCAATGCCCGATTTTGTATTCCGTCTTTCACCATCTGAACCAACTCAGGAATACCTTCGATAACACCGCCCCCAAGAATTACAAGACAAGGATTGAAGGCATTAACGATGCTAACCACTCCAGCAGCTAAGTATCGCCCAGTATCTTCCACCAATCTTCGAGCTAAAAGATCGCCTTCCCGGTAAGCTCGGCTAACAGTAGCCGCCGTGACTTCTTCAACACTACCCGCCAAAGACACCAAACGCTGTCCCTCCTCTGGAGCAGCTCGGACAGCTTCTTGGGCACGTTCAGCGATTGCCCAGCCGCCCGCATATGCTTCCAAACAACCCCTGTTAGGGCAGCGGCACTTCCGTCCATCATATACGAGGGTGATGTGCCCCAGTTCTCCGCCACTGTTACTGCAGCCAGACAGAACTTGTCCGCCGCTTATGACTCCCCCGCCTATTCCAGTGCCAACAAAAAGAACAGCCAAATCGTCTACACCTCTTCCTGAGCCGAAACGCCATTCACCCCAAGTAGCTGCACGAACATCATTGGTCACAGCCACAGGCAAACCAAGCTGTTTCTCCAGTTTCTTCTTTAACGAAACGTTTCGCCACCCCAAGTTGGGAGAACCATGCACAACCCCCTCTAGGTCCACTTGGGCGGCTACGCCGATTCCAAGAGCTTTAGCTTCCAGACCAGTTTTGCTGAGGCACACTTCTATGCCTGCTATGATGTCGGCGATGACCCTGTTTGGTTCCTTTGAGGCGTGAATTGGGGATTTGTAGGCATGTAAAAGGCGACCGTTAGCATCCACTAATGCCACGTTAACCTTTGAGCCTCCAAGGTCAACACCTAACGTGAGGGGCTCAGTAATCTTCTGCACCATCATTTTCTCAGCTCATATACTACGCTTTTAACGTATAGTTTCTAAACTACGTTAACCTGTTTTAGTCTATTGCGGTTCAGCATCTATTGAACTGAAATGAATGTTGTCGAGAAAAACAAATTAGTTTTTCTACAAGCCTAAAAAATGCATGCGATTACGTAATGAACTAAAACAGAAGAAGAAAAGGGGGAGAGAAGACTTCGTTATGGTTTTCAGTAGTCCTCAGGCATTCCGCCCGGAGGAGCCCCTTCTTTTGGTTTCGTCGAGGCGATCACGTCGTCGATTCTCAGGATCATGGAGGCAACTTCTGTGGCTGACTTCATAGCCTGCTCCTTAACTTTCAATGGTTCAACGACTCCATTCTCGTAACTGTTAACTATCTCGCCCTTGAAAACGTCGACGCCCATCAGATGCCCATTCTTCTTTTCGTGAGCTGCCCTCAATCCAACAAGGATGTCTATCGATTCTAGACCAGCGTTTTCAGCCAGCGTCTTAGGCACGATTTCTAGCGAATCAGCGAACGCTTCTATAGCGAGTTGTTCCCTGCCGCCAACCTTTGTAGCGTAGGAACGAAGAACTTTTGCGATTTCGCTTTCTGTGGCGCCTCCTCCAGCAACGATCTTGTTATCTTCGACAACATCAGCAACCACTGACAGAGCGTCGTTCATTGCCCTGTCCGCTTCGTCCACCATCCTTTCTAGACCAGCACGGATGAGAATCGCAACCGATCGGGGTTCTTTGCATTTCTCCACAAAGATCATTTTGTCATCCCCGACTTTACGCTCTTCCACAATTCCTGCTTCGCCCAAGTCTTCACTCTTCAAATCGTCAAGCTTTGTGATGACCTTTCCTCCAGTGGCTCGAGCTAGTTTCTCCATGTCTGATTGCTTAACTCTTCGTGCAGCTATGATTCCTTCCTTTGCTAGGAAGTGCTGAGCCATGTCGTCGATGCCCTTCTGGCAAAAGAGAACGGTTGCGCCTGATGATTTGATTCTAGCAACCATATCTTTGAGCATGTGGGTTTCTTTATCTAAAAAGGCCTGCATCTGAGTGGGGTCTCGTATCCGGATTTCGGCTGAGAACTCTGTTTTCTCCACCTCAAGAGGAGAATCGAGGAGAGCAATTTTTGCTTTTTCAACACGTTTCGGCATCCCTGCGTGAACAATCTCTTTGTCGATGATTATTCCTTTGATCAGTTCAGTGTCGTAGAGGCTCTTTCCCTCTTTCTTAACTCTCTGAATGTTATCAATGTCCGCTATCGTTTTATCGCCACGTTTCTCAGCGATCAGTTTAACGGCATCGATAGTGATGTCAGACAGATGACCCCGAGCATCACCCACAGCTTTACTTCCCATAGAAGTCATGGAAACTTTCTTCAGCGTTGCACGGTCATCAATGTCAACGGTTATCGCCAATTTGGCTAAAGCTTCAACAGCCTTCTCAACAGCGTTTTGGTATCCTCTCACAATAACTGTGGGGTGAATATTCTGGTTAAGCAGATCCTCGGCTTTCCGCAAAAGCTCTCCAGCCAAGATTACGGCGGTGGTTGTTCCGTCGCCCACCATATCGTCCTGGGTCTTAGCTACTTCCACCATCATTTTTGCAGCTGGATGTTGAACGTCTATTTCATCAAGTATTGCTGCTCCGTCGTTGGTTATGGTTATGTCACCTAAACCATCAATGAGCATCTTGTCCATGCCGCGAGGTCCCAAAGTGGTCCTCAAAACTTCGGCGATGATTTTTGCAGCCATGATGTTGTTTGTTTGAGCATCTCTTCCACGTTTACGTGATGTTCCTTCTTTAAGGATAAGAACAGGTTGTCCGCCCTGTGTAGTTAAATATGCCATACAAATCCTTCCTTTTTATGGGGTAAAGTTCTAGCTACTGCACTTTCAACTGAGATATAAAGTTTTTCACTAAACAATAAGAGAGGCTTCTGTTGTGCCTCTTTCGGAAAAAGGAGTTGCGATTGTTTATTTTTCCAACACTTTTCGTGTGGCTATCTCAATGTCTTCTGCCTTGACGGTTTTTCTTCCAGCGTGCATGGCAAAGTCGATAGCTTCTTTAGCTATTTTGATGCCGATTGTGTCCAGTTCCTTTGCCAGCGCTTTCGCAGCTGCCTCGCTTACTCTGCCTGCTCCCGCTTTCTTGCATATTCTGTGCATTGGAGCTACAGATAATTCTGGATTCTTCATAATACATCCCTTCGCAGCCTCTTTTTTCTTTAAGGCAGTATTTAAGTTTTTCATTCTCTTTTAAACCGTTAATGTTCTTCTTTTCACGTTTAACCCTCTTTTTTCCGTTTACAAGAGCGGATAGCCGATAGGTGAGGATTAAGTATTAGGGTTCACATTGTGTATTTTGTTGACCAGAAAGCGGTTGCCAGCAAAGCAGGGTGTTCAGGATGGTCACGTTAAACCTCGAAAAAATTTTTGATCCTGAAAGCATCGCCGTTATTGGGGCAAGTGATGAAGAAGGTTCTGTTGGATATGCCTTAATGAAGAACCTTACCGAAAACGGTTTTGAAGGAAAGATTTACGCCGTTAATCTTCACAAAACGGAGATTTTGGGGTTTAAAGTCTACCAAGATGTGGGGCAGCTTCCAGAAACAGTTGACCTTGCCGTCATTGCTACCCCAGCCGAGACAGTTCCCTCCTTAGTAGAGGAGTGCGGCAAAGCAGGGATTCTTGGAGTAATAATTATTTCTGCTGGTTTCAAAGAGGTGGGACCTGAAGGCAAAGAGTTAGAGGCTAGAACTCTTGAAATAAAGAGAGAGTATAACTTGCGAATAATAGGTCCAAACTGTCTGGGTGTTATCCGTCCAAGCATCGGTCTTACTGCAACCTTTTCAAACAAGATACCTAAACCTGGAAACATAGCACTTATTTCCCAGAGTGGCGCCTTAGGCGCAGCGATTCTTGACTGGGCTATTCACGAAAACATTGGTTTCAGCAACTTTGTTTCTGTGGGCAGCATGATTGATGTTGACTTCGGAGACTTGATAGACTACTTTGGCACTGACCAAAAAACAAGAAGCATACTGATGTACATTGAAGGAATCACCAACGCCAGAAAATTCATGAGCGCTGCTAGACACTTTGCCAGAACAAAGCCGATAATTGTTGTGAAAGCAGGAAAATTCAGCGAAAGCGCCAAGGCAGTGGCTTCCCGCACTGGAGCGCTAACAAGCGAGGACATGACTTACGGTGCAGCATTTAAACGAGTGGGGATAGTGCGCGTAGAAGAAATAGGAGACCTGTTTAACTGTGCGGAGGTTTTGGGGGTTCAACCTTTGCCGAGGGGACCAAATCTGGCTATAATCACCAACGCTGGAGGTCCGGGAGTGATGGCTGCGGATGCGCTTATAGCTGGAGGAGGAAAGTTGGCTGAGTTGAGCCCAAAAACTGTCGAGAAGCTCAGCAAGGTTTTGCCCCCATATTGGAGTAAAGGGAATCCAATTGGCATTTTGGGAGACGCCGAGGCTGACAGATATGAAGCAGCGATTAATGCATGTCTTGAGGACGAAAACGTCGATGGTTTGCTTATAATTTATACGCCTGAAGGCGTGGCGGATTCCGTTGAAGTTGCAAGAAGTGTTAGTAAGCTTTGCGGGAAGAGAGGTTTTGGTAAGCCCATTCTGACGTCTTTTATGGGTTATGAAGAAGTGGAAGAGGCAAACAGGATTCTTAACGAAAACAATGTTCCAACCTATTCTACTCCAGAGCAGGCGATTAAAACATACATGTATATGAACCAGTATAAACGCAACCTTGAGTTGCTGTATCAAACACCCGAAGAGCTGCCTGTGAGCAGCGCCCCGACGAAACGCCCCATAACAGTGGTAATCAGGGAAGCTGCAAAGGAAAACAGGGAGAATTTGACGGAAACAGAAGCAAAAAGACTTCTGGAAAACTACAATATTCCAGTCGTCAAAACGTTGAGTGCTAAAACTGAAGATGAAGCGATTTATGCAGCTTCACAAATAGGTTACCCAGTGGTTCTGAAGATTCTTTCACCACAGATTGACCATAAATCTGATGTTGGAGGAGTCGCACTTAACATCAATTCTAAAGCTGAACTTCAAGAGGCGTTTCGTACAGTTATGCAGCGAGTTAAGGAAAATGAACCAGATGCAGAGATTCGCGGAGTCACAGTTCAGTCTATGATCAAGAAAAAGGGTTACGAAATTATTCTGGGAGCCAAAACTGATCCGCTTTTCGGTCCCGTAATAATGTTTGGGATGGGCGGTGCTGGCGCCGAAATTTATAAGGACGTCGCTATCGGTCTTCCGCCGTTAAATCAAACTTTGGCCAGAAGAATCATGAAGGAAACAAAAGTCTATCAGCTTCTAAAGGGCTACAGAAACATGCCGCCGGCGAATCTTAAGATTCTGGAAGAGATAATGGTGCGGTTTTCTCAGTTGCTTGTTGATTTTCCCCAAATAAAAGAAGTTGACATAAACCCACTGTTCATCAACGAAGAAGAGGCTTTAGCACTTGATGCTCGCGTAGTGATTGATAAGGAGCGGGTATCCGCAAAAATTGGTTCCCACGAGCACTTGGTGATAAGTCCCTATCCCAAAAAGTATGAAACAACGTGGAGGATGCGGGACGGCAGAACTGTCCTTTTGAGACCCATAAAGCCTGAGGATGAGCCTTTGTGGCTTGAGATGTTCCAGAACTTTTCTGAAGAATCGGTGCGTTACAGGTTCTTCAACATAATCAAGGATACTCCCCATGAGGTCAGAGTCAGATACTCCAACATCGATTACGACAGAGAAATCGGCATTGTGGCAGAATTGACGGAGGGGCGCCGGCAAATCTTGGGTGTTGTGAGGCTCATAATTGAACCTGACGGAAAAACTGGCGAGATCGCGTTTATAGTTGCGGACCCTTGGCAGGGATTAGGTTTGGGAACGAAGATGGTGGATCACATGATTGAAATCTGCAAGGATAAGGGTCTAGAAACGGTTTATGCCTTCATGTTGCCTGACAATTATAGGGCAATCAGACTTTTGAAGAAGATGGGTTTCATCACTCAATATGAAACTGATGTGACAAAAGCTACCCTCAACCTGAAGGATGAAGAGAAAAAGTAGTTTTGCTTTACAAAAAAGGTGTTAGGTTGCACCTATCCTAGTGTTACTTTGTCTTGGTTTGGCGTCTAGGAGTTAAAGATTTTAAAGTCTCTTCAAAGATTTCTAGAGTTTTCTTGTCGTAAAGACAATAGACCACCTTCTCCAGTTTTGTTGGTCCTTCCAGATATGCTATGGTTGTTGAAAGCATTATTGTGGCGCAACGGTCTTTTGGGAACCCAAATATTCCCGTGCTTATGGCAGGGAATGCGATGCTCTTCAATTTATTTTTGTCAGCCAACAGTAGAGAGTTAAGAGTTGCGTCTTTTAGTTTTTCGTCCTCATGATCTTCCCCATGTATCGGACCCACAGCATGAATCACATATTTAGCCGCCAAGTTTCCGCCGGTCGTTATTACTGCTCCGCCCACACGTGTTCCTCCTATTCTGTTGCATTCTTCCTGAATTGCTGATCCGCCCTTTCTTCTGATGGCTCCTGCAACTCCGCCGCCCATCTGTAATGCAGCGTTTGCAGCGTTAACTATGGCGTCTGTGGTCTGCTCTGTTATGTCGCCCTGAATCAACTCTAAGACAGTATTGTTGATTTTGGCTTTCATGTTTAAACATCTACAAAGATAGTTTATGGTTAGACAGATTAGTTTCTTGCGGCTAATGTAAAAACAAAACTGCTAACCAAGATGCTCATCACTTGCGCATGCAATCATGAGACAATAAAAAATGTTGATTTGATGTGCCTTTGAATGGTGGGTTAAACGTTTATTGGCGGGTCGGTTACTGGACTGCCTCTACTTTGGTTACTTCGGGTATGTGTTTCTTGAGGAAGTTTTCGACGCCCCATTGTAGAGTTATGGCAGACATTGGACATCCGCTGCATGAGCCTTTAAGTTTCACTTTTACGATGCCGTTATCGAATCCGACGTATTCGATGTCTCCGCCGTCAGCCTGCAATTGTGGTCTCACTTGTTCAAGAGCTTTTTTCACGCGAGTTTCTACGGTTTCACTCATCAAATTCACCCTTCAGTTTTAGTTACGAGTTTAAAATATAAACGATAATAAAAAAGCTTTTGATTTTACGACAAGCGTAGAGAATAACGTTTTTACTTGTAGTTACCATGCAACTGTTGTTGGGTTGGTCTGTTTGAGGATTGGTTTTCACGTCTCAATTCACGGGTCTATTGATACATCAGTGGACAGAGCCATAGAGTTGAACTGTAACACATTCCAAATTTTCACAAGAAACCCCAGACAATGGACAGCAACACAACTCACCCCAGAAACCGCTAAAGCGTTCTTTGACAAAGTAAAAAAACATGACATAGAACCTGTTTTTGCTCACATGCCTTACCTTCCGAATTTGGCTTCTCCCAAAGATGAAGTCTACGACAAGTCCGTAAAGACTCTCACGTCGGAGCTGGAAAGATGCAGACAACTTGAGATTCCTTACTTGGTAACCCATCTGGGCAGCCACCTTGGAGCAGGCATGCAGGCAGGTTTTATGAAATTAATCAGCGGCATCAACCAAGCCTTCAACGATACAGACGGAGATGTAATGCTTCTACTCGAAAACACTGCCGGAACAAGAAACAGTATGGGTAGCACCTTCGAGGACATTCAGCATATAATCGAACAACTATCCAGTCCTGAACGTGTTGGAGTGTGCTTTGATACTAGCCACGCCTTTGCGGCGGGCTATGACCTCAGAACAGAGGATGCTGTGGAAGCGACCGTCAGGAAGATTGATGAGGTGATCGGTTTTGAGAGGCTTAAACTTGTTCACCTGAATGACTCGAAGGGAGACTTGAATTCAGGTATAGACCGCCACGAGCATATCGGCATGGGAAAGATTGGGGAAGAAGGGTTCAGAAATATACTAGGAAGCAGGCTGGGCAAGTTGCCTCTGATACTTGAAACACCCAAAGACACTAGAAGAAGTGATGTGGGCAACCTCATGAAAGTAAAGGAACTGGCTGTTGGACTGTAAAAAGAAAGGACTGTTGCGCAGTTAGCTCCGTTTTTCGATTGGAACATACTTTCTCCCATACTCGCCGACGTACTCCGATGTTGGGCGAATAAGAACCGCATCAGCATACTGCTCCAAAGTATGTGCAACCCATCCTGTTACTCTGCTTGCGGCAAAGAATGATGTGAAGAATTCTTTGGGAACACCAAGGGCATGCATAACTAATGCTGCATAAAAGTCCACGTTAGGAAAGATTCCTTTCTTATTGTGGACGGTGTCCTCGATTTTTTTGCATTTATTGTATATGTCCAAAGTATCTTTCTGATGGCACAGCCTTTCAGCTAACTCTTTAAGATGCTTTGACCGGGGGTCCTCAGATTTATAGACACGGTGACCGAAACCCATGATTTTCTTTTTGTCATCAAGCATGCTCTGTATGTATTCTTCTACTTCACCGAGGCTGTTAATTTCATAGAGCATACTCATCACCCTTTCGCTGGCACCACCATGAAAGGAACCTTTCAGAGTCCCAACCGCAGAAGTCACCGCAGAATACAAGTCAGAACCAGTTCCCGCTGTCACACGAGCAGCAAAAGTAGAAGCATTAAGCCCATGATCCGCATGCAGGATCATATAACGTTCCATAGCATCTTTTTCTTGTTGATCTGCAGGTCTTCCTCGGAACATGTACAGAAAATTTTCAGCAAAAGTATACTCTTTAACTGGAACAACAGCATCCTGATTTATGCGGGTTCGGTAAAGAAACGAAATTATTGTAGGAACCTTAGCTATTATCCTGATGGCTCTTCGTTTGTTTGCGGCATCAGAAGTATCGTCTGGTTCAGGGTCAAATTCTCCAAGATGAGAAACTTCGGTGCGCAAAATTTCCATTGGATGGCAAGTAGTTGAAGCTGATTGTATTCGTTGAACAACGGGTTTAGGCAGTTTCATTGCAGAGAAAAGCTCAGACTTGAGGTTATTCAGTTCTGTTTGGGTGGGCAATCTGTTGTTTAACAAAAGGTAAACTACTTCTTCATATGTTGCACGATCCACAAGATCATCGATATCATAGCCTGAATAATAAAGGGCTCCAAGTGGGTCTACGAAACCAGTTTTGGTTGTGGCTGCGGCAACGCCCCTAAGACCGCGAATCACAGCTTTATTGTCATCCTCTGACATTCATATCAACTTGTTTTTTGTAATCTTTCAGACCCAATCTAACGTTCTTTTAGATTAAGTTTTTCTTTGGTTAACATTACTTGCGGTTATATATCAATACTAACATCAAAATAGGGCGAGGAAAATGAATAAACATTCAGAAGTTCTGTTTGCCAGACATTGGGGAAAGGTTATAGCATAACATAGAGAATTACATGATTACCACAATTAGCGAGGATTGTGTATTTGCATATTAGAACAGTTGCAGCCATTATTGTTTGGCTTGTAGTTGCGTTACTCCTGCTAAACAGGCTCTTAAGGTCAGAATGGATACTGCCGATAGCGATTGTTTTGACGGTTATTGCAGTTCTAGTTTACTTCAGTCCCCGCCTAAAGAAAGGAAAAAAATCGGCAGATAAGAAAGAGTCTGCCTCTATCCGACCAAGCAACGAAATGAAGTTCTAGTAATTTTGGTTTGCCAAAACTTATAGGCAAATAGCATCTAACCGATTAAAAGAAATATTGTGGTGAAATTATGCACAAACACATCAGGCTTTTCTCGGTACTCCTCATCATAGGGTTACTTGCATTATCTTCCATTACCAGTGTGATAGCACAAGAGA
>Ga0307378_10004865_pt1 | contig 18913 bp, 19 predicted proteins | sample UN1MG_FD_202238 | JGI IMG/M metagenome (GOLD analysis project Ga0307378, IMG submission 202238) | Soil microbial communities from Risofladan, Vaasa, Finland - UN-1 | ecosystem: Environmental > Terrestrial > Soil > Coastal area > Acid sulfate soil | place: Finland: Risofladan, Vaasa | collected... | reverse complement strand
CCTGATTCAATTGAGGCCATGCTAAATGACAAATACTACAATTCATTTGGTACTTTCTTGCAAAGGCTGGGATCGCATGTGAGTCTTCTGGAAATAGAGACATAAATAAAAATACCATGGCCGCTATTAATATGGTTATTACAGTAAATCGTCTCATAATCTACCTCCCTTTTATAGTTTGCTCCATCAAAGATGGCATTTTACTTCAAGCTACTTTGGGTTCATCAGGTTCAAGCCCTGCTCAGATGAAATATATTTGTATAATTCTTTTGCCTGTTTATCGGTAATCGTTCCTTGAGAAAAGGAAGGCATAGGAGATGTCGGATTGCGGATAAAGGCAAGAAAAGTTTCAAAATCCCTTAATTTCTGGGAACCTCTTATCGGTTTATTAGGGTTAATGATGTTACCGCCATTTTGGTGACAAGCCCTGCAGTGAAAATTAAACACATCAGCTCCAGCGGATAGTAATGAAGTCTTTTGTGATTCTTTATCTTGACCAGAACCTGCCATACCGTATCCGATCGTATCGCCACCCAATAATCCCAATATCCCGTGGGTAAATGCAAGGATTATCGAAACAGTAGCTAAACGATGATGCCATCTGAAAAGGAGACGACCACCTCTTTTACGCCGAATAGCAACTAAGGCAGTGGCTGCAAAAAGAAGGAGGGCAAGAATACCTAAATATGTTATTAATGAGATACCCAAAATTTGATAATAGGTTATTTTCGATAACATTTTGTTCCTATACTTCCTTTCTTTTTATAAATACACATCTTACAAAAGATCATCCTATCTAATTGCCCTTTGAAGCCAATATCATTATATCAAACTTTGATTTTTGGGGCTTCTTGCAAAGTCAATACTATTCAGAAAACTTGCTATGCGTTGATTCCCATGTAGACCCGCATTTTTATTGAGACTCAAGAAGGTGCGTAGGAGGAAGCATTTTTCCTGAAAATTCTAAAAGTAGTCTCGACCACTAAAAAAACAATCGGGCATGCACGTTTGAACAGGAAATACGCGATGTCGAAAAAATCCTGCGATACATATTTCTATGTGAACGACTCACGTTTATCGAGACTCCGAGCTGTATAACTTACAAGAAGAAGGCAAGAAGCTGTGAATAAAGTCGCTTAACTCCCTCATGGTCTTCAATTATAGCGTCTATGCGCAATATCACCAAGAGCTTTGAGAATTAACCGAACCGTGATAAAGTTTAAAATATGAAGATCAGGGAGATAAAGGCTAAAAGTGTTCTGTCTAAGTCTCAGGTCTATGATTATGCTTTAAACCCTTATGTTGGCTGCGAGCATGGTTGCGTCTACTGCTATGCAAAATTTATGAAGAGGTTTACAGGTCACTCGGAGAGATGGGGGGAGTTTGTCGACGTAAAAATAAATGCCCCCGAGCTTTTGGCCCATGAGGTGAAGAAAAAACAGGTCGGAAGGGTATGGATAAGCGGTGTGTGCGATCCTTATCAACCTTTAGAAAAGAGGTATATGCTCACGAAGAGATGTCTGGATATCCTGGTGGAAAACGGCTGGCCTTTCACACTTCAGACCAAATCCTCTCTGGTCCTGAGGGACATTGGGACCGTTAAGAGATCAAAGCATGCCGAGGTCGGATTCACCATAACCACGGCGGATGAGAAGATGAGAAGGATATTTGAACCAGGGGCACCACCATTAAAGAAGAGGATTGAAGCCCTGGCGAAGCTTCCTTGTAATAATATTTGATGCAAGTCTGATATGAGGAAAACCGAAGAAAAGGTCGATTTTAACCTATTGGAATAATAATCCGGAAGGATAAAAAAGGAGATTCACAATGGCTGAATTATTTGAACATACGTCCATAGGCAGCATGAGTTTGCCGAACCGGTTCGTGCGTTCCGCCACATGGGAGGGATTGGCTGATAAGGATGGCTCCGTCACCGGCAGGCTTATAGAGATGATGATCGAGTTGGTAAAGGGAGAGGTGGGGTTGATCATCAGCAGTTATGCTTTCGTCAGCCCCGAAGGACAGTCCAGTCCGGGCCAGCTGGCTGTCTACGACGACCGCTTGCTGTTAGGGCTTCGGGACATGGCCCATGCTGTACATTCGGCTGGCGGGAAGATGGCTCTTCAATTGGTTCACGGTGGATGCAGCTCGAATCCCGAGCTGAGCGGCCTGGAGTCTGTCGGGCCTTCCGTTCTGTCAACGTGCCGTCAGGCCAGCAGGGAGGATATCTCAGCCATCATATCTGCCTTCGCCCGCGCCGCCGGTCGAGCGAAACAGGCCGGATTCGACGCCGTGCAGATCCACGCTGCCCATGGCTTTCTGCTCAGCCAGTTCCTGTCCCCCGCGTTCAACAAGAGGAAGGACGAATATGGCGGCGAACTCGAGCACCGTGCGCGGCTCGTACTTGAGGTGGTAAGGAGCGTCCGGGAGACAGTCGGGCCGGAGTATCCGGTTCTCATCAAGCTAAACTCCGAGGATTTTCTGGAGGGCGGCATGACGCGCGAGGAGGCTGTTCGGGTTGCCGGCATGCTGGTGAATGCCTCCATCAACGCTATTGAGTTGTCGGGCGGAACGGTTGCCTCACCTGAAAAGTTCGTGCCTGTACGCCCGGGCAAGCTTAAGACCCCGAAGCAAGAGGTTTATTACCGAGAAGCCGCGATGCTCTACAAACAGAAGGTCGCGATCCCGTTGATGCTGGTGGGTGGCATACGCTCCCATGGCGTTGCAGAGGCACTGATCCAAAATGGAACAGCCGACTATATTTCAATGAGTCGGCCGCTGATTTGCGAACCATCGCTAATCAAGCGTTGGCGTAAGGGCGACCGCCGCGCAGCTGAATGCGTCTCAGACAATGCATGTTTTGCACCTGCATCCGATGGCAGGGGCATATACTGCGTAACCATGGCTAAAAAACGGAGCAAAGCACGTCAGTAGTTGCCTCACGACGGAGCATTATGTCGCTTTTATCGGCATAGCGAAAGACTTGTTTTATACGGTGGTCGTTAACACTTGTTTCCCTCATATCGGAGGTCCGAATGAATTCGGGCCGAGAATGAGCGAAAATACTGTATCTGCCGGCAGACAAAAAATTTATGAATAATGCAGGCTAATGAAGATTTTGCATTTTGGGAAGGAAAGATAGGAAAATTCAAATGAATTTTTCGCGTGACAATTTGCCGGTCAGAAGACTATTGAATGGTGAGAATTTTGTTGTTCTCGTCGAGGCGGACGATTTTGGGCTTGAATCCTGGCAGTTTGTTATCTTCAACATAACTGTAACAGAAGATGATAATTTTATCTCCGACAACGCCTTTTCGGGCTGTGGGGCCGTTTAAACAAATCTCTCCTTTCTTACCCGGTATCACATACGTCTCGAACCGTTCTCCGTTGTTCAGATTACTGATCATCACCTGTTCATAAGGGAGAATCCCAGCCTTTTTGACTATGGCTTCATCAATGGTAATACTTCCCTCGTATGAAAGATTCGATTCAGTAACCGTAGCAATATGGATCTTTGCCCTGAGTATACAGCGTAACATAATTATTTTTAGTATAACGTAACAAGACTACTTTTTTCTTGCGTCTTTGCTCATTCATCACGATTGATAACAACCTCTTAACCGCACAGATAATCGAACTATATATACACGATATACACGTTACTTGAATCGATCTATGAGTTTATGGGTCCCGACAAAAAAGAGTTTATATATGTTGCCTTCCTGCTGGAAGACGCACCGATAGAAGTCATCTACATAAAACTCCCGGAAATCAGAACCTTCAAGTTTGTGGATTTTTAATGAGGGATGTTTAGGATTCTCTTTAAGAAGGCATATTTGCTTTTTGAATTTCTTCTTTATGTCTTTGGGCAGTTCATCATACCGAGGCAAAAACTCTGGTTCTATGGCGATGAGATATTTGCTCAATCTCTCTTATCCAGTTCCCTTACAAATTCATCTACATCGTATTTCCTGTATTTACCAACCTTAAAGTTCTTCTCAGCGTTCTTAATCTTTTCCTGCACCTCTTCAGTCCAGAACCATGCCTGGGAACGGGGAATATTGATAGAGGGCTCAAGAACAAGCTTTCCCTCCCGCACTTCCAGAATAAGCTGATCGCCTTCCTTTATGTGAAGTCTTTCACACACATCTTTTGGTATGGCTATCTGTCGCTTTGGTGAAACAGTCAATGTCTTCATAACTTTCTCTCCTTACAAACTCGGACACTTAGTAAAATAGTAAAATAATCTTACTATTTTGTCAACAGGCTGAATAGAGCGAAAACATATGCTGAGTCTACTTTGTGGAAATTTATGGTGGAAATTTATGAACGAAGAATTTTAATCTATTCTATGATCTTCGGCACCCGGTAGAATTTTTCCGTATGTGCCGGGGCATTCGAGAAAGCGTCATCCCTTGGGATTGACGGCCTTGGCAGATCATCCCTCATAACATTATGCAAAGACAGAACATGGGATGTAGGCTGAACAGTCTTCGTGTCGAGCTCATTCAGTTTTTCCATGTAATCAAGAATTTTGCCGAGCTGCGAACCGAACATTTCCTTCTCTTCTTCCGAAAGGGAGAGCCTGGCTAAGAGCGCAATATGTTCAATCTCATCTTTGATTATTTTCATGGTGATGAGCTAAATTTTCTCAAGGTTTGCAAATCTGACAGCAAGTCTCTTTACGCCAAAATTGGGGAAGTTAACCATCACTTTCTGATCGTCTCCGTCTCCGCAACAGTCACGCACAACTCCTATACCCCAGGCCGGGTGTTTCACCCTGCATCCTGCATTATAAAATGAGAAGCCGTCCCTGAAATGACCGTCTTTCTTCACATAAGTTACCTTTACTGCTTGGTGTCCGCTTATCTTGTCAATCCAGTGGCACCATTCCCTGGGGATGTCTCTCAGAAACCGCGAAGGTTCCTGGTCCTGGAATTTCGCATACAATCTCCTCTTGGTGGCTCCGGTCAGCCATAAAACATCCTTAGCACGGGTCATTCCGACATAGAAGAGTCTGCGCTCCTCGGCAATCTCCTCCTCGTTCTTCATTGCCTTGAAGTAGGGGAGAACTCCCTCCTCAATCCCGATAATAAAAACAACCGGGAATTCGAGACCCTTTGCATTATGCAATGTCATGAGAGAAATACACTCTTCTCCGCATGTATCATCAAAGCTGGTTATCAGAGATACCCGGTCAAGAAACTCCTTGATGTCCATGCCCCCTGCCGAAGAAATAAGCTCTTCAATATTCTTTACCCGCTCTTCATCGAGAACCTCTGCATAACCGGATTTCTCGTACATAGTCCTCACCATATCGGCTGCGGATTTATACTTTGCAGAAGAGACCCGTTCGATCATCTTGATAAAATCGGCAAGCTTTGCCTTAACTGCCTGGGTGAAATGATCTCCGCGAAGGTTTGTTTTCACCGTATCAAACAGGGACAGGGATTTTTTCTTTGCATCCTGTTCTATTCTGTTCAGGATTGCTGCCCCGATTCCCCGTGGAGGAGTATTGATAATTCTCCTGAAACTCACATTGTCCCCTCTGTTGAAGGCGACACGCATATAAGCGATAATATCTTTGATTTCCTTCCTCTGATAAAAGCTGATACCGCCGAGAATACGGTAGGGGATCCCCTCATCACGCATGGCGTCTTCGAGAGCCCTTGATTGCAGGTTGACACGGTACAATACTGCAAAATCCCGGTAATTGTAAGCCCCTTTCAGGTAGTATTCCTTAATTGCCTTGGCAGTACATCTGGCTTCATCTTCATACGTCCTGAACCAGCAAAAATGTACCTTTTCCCCCGAGCCTCTCTCTGTCCAGAGCTTTTTGGATTGCCTCCGGAGGTTCCGTGAAATAACTGCACCCGATACGTTCAGGATATGCTGCGTTGAACGATAGTTCTGCTCCAGTTTGATCAGTTTTGCACCGGGAAAGTCATGTTCAAAATTCAGGATGTTGCTTACATTGGCACCTCGAAACTTGTAGATACTCTGGTCATCGTCGCCTACAACGCAGATATTTTTGTGAGAGGATGCAAGGAGTTTCAGCAGATAATACTGCGCAAAGTTCGTATCCTGAAACTCATCGACAAGAATATATGAGAGCTTCTGCTGATATCTCCCGAGAATTTTTGGGTTATCAGTGAACAGTTTCACCGTCAGCATAATAAGGTCATCAAAATCAAGCGCGTTGCTCCGGTTTAGTTCATCCTGATACCTTACATATACCTTCGCAAGTTTCTCATCAAAACCGAATCCGTCTCCTGAAGCGAGAAATTTCTCAGGGCCGATCAGGGAAGACTTTAAAAAGCTGATACGTGAAACAATTCCCTTAGCGAGAGCTTCATAAATCTTGAATTCTTTCAGAATATGCCGTATGAGGGTACACTGGTCATCCTCATCATAGATCGAAAAATTGTTTGCACATCCAAGCGCCGGGATCTCCCTGCGGAGTATTCTGCTGCATTGTGAATGAAAGGTACCGATCCATGCACCGTTCAGATCTTTATCCAGGAGACTCCGGATACGATCCTTCATCTCATTGGCTGCCTTGTTGGTAAAAGTCACGGTAAAGATTGAATCCGTAGGGATCTTCTTCACCTTGTTCAGATATGAGAACTTGTGAGCAATAACCCGCGTTTTACCGCTCCCCGCACCTGCAAACACAAGCAAAGGGCTGCTGATATACATAAGGGCTTCTTTTTGCTGGGGATTCAGGTCATGCATGAGTATCTCCTTTGATGTTTTCATGTTAACAGATTTGTGTTAACGAAATCTATAACACTGCCGGTGTTCAGCAATTTCCTGAGCGTTTCTCTTTCGTCACCCATACTATTCGGGAAATTCCAAAAGCCTTTGCCCTAAGATTATTCAACAGTAACACTCTTTGCAAGATTCCGTGGCTGATCCACATCACATCCCCTGAAGACGCCGATATGATATGCAAGTAACTGAGCAGGAACAGCCATTAATAATGCCGTAAGATACTGGTTAGACGGCGGAACAGATATGCACCTGTCAGAAAATGTGCAGACCTGATCGTCAATTCGGTCTGTGATGGTGATAATCTTCCCCCCCCTGCTTTTGACCTCCTGGATGTTTGAAGCGATCTTTTCATGGAGGATATCATACGGTGCAAAAACAACAACCGGGAGTTCCTCGTCGATCAATGCTATCGGGCCATGTTTCATCTCCCCTGCAGGATATCCTTCTGCATGGATATATGAGATCTCTTTCAATTTGAGCGCACCTTCGAGTGCAACCGGATAGCAGAGACCCCTTCCGAGATAAAGAAAATCCGATGCTTTGCAATAATCCTTTGCGATTATTCTTATCATTTCATCCGAACCTAACGTCTCCTCGACTTTCCCGGGGATTGTCAGGAGTTCCTCCACGAAATCCCTTGATGCATCCTCCGAGAGTGTACCCCGTATTTTGCCGACACCAATAGTAAAGAGGCAAAGTGCAATAATTTGGGTTGTAAAGGCTTTGGTGGAGGCAACGCCGATTTCGGGACCTGAATGCGTATAAAACACCGCATCAGCCTCCCGTGGAGACGTGCTCCCAACAACATTGCAGATGCTGAGTACGAATGCGCCGAGCTTTTTAGCCTCCCGTTGGGCCGCAAGGGTATCGGCTGTTTCCCCGGATTGTGTGATGATGATCATGAGGTCACCCGGCCCGATGAGCGGGCGCCGATAGCGGAATTCTGATGCAATGTCAACCTCAACAGGGATTCTTGCAACACGTTCTATCATGTATTTCCCGATAAGCGCTGCGTGGAATGACGTGCCGCAGGCAACAATGAAAATTTTCTGAACACGGTTTATCATGTCTTCATTGAGACCAAATTCCTCCATATAAACGTCCCCTCGTTCAGCGTTCAACCTCCCTCTTAAGGTATCGGCAATCGCCCTTGGCTGTTCATAGATTTCTTTTAACATGAAATGCTTGAACCCGCCTTTTTCAGCCATTGACGGGCTCCATGAGACCGTCTGTATCTCCTTCTTGAGAGGAGACCCGTCGCTTCCGAAAACACTGACCCCCTGATTGGTAAGGACTGCCATTTCCCCGTCATTCAGAAATATGACATCTCTTGAATAATTCAGAAACGCTGGAATGTCAGAGGCGATAAAAAATTCTCCATTGCCCACTCCAACAACAAGAGGGCTGTCTTTTCTGACCCCAACAATTTTGCCGGGATCTTCTTCCTTTATAACAGCAATGGCGTATGATCCCTTAACCTCTTTCAGCGCCTCCCTTACCGCATCTTCAAGAGGATACCTCCGCGCATAATTCTCAATCAGATGGCAGAGAACCTCGGTATCCGTCTCCGACGTGAACGTATATCCTTTTCCCAGCAACATTTTCTTAAGGGATAAATAATTTTCTATGATCCCGTTATGCACCAGAACAATACCATTCGACCGGTGAGGATGGGCATTTTCCTCGGAAGGCCTGCCATGCGTTGCCCATCTCGTGTGTCCTATTGTCGTATGGCTGAAGGGATTTTCTGATTCGAGGAGTGAAGCAAGCTCCTGTATCTTGCCCGAACATCTCCTCACCTCAATGCCCCGTTCTGCGAAAAACGCTACCCCCGCAGAATCGTATCCCCGGTATTCGAGGCGTTTCAGTCCATCAAGGACTACCGGTATTGCATTCCTGCTGCCAATATAGCCGATTATCCCGCACATCGTATTAGTATGCAGCAGACAGTAGACGGTAGACAGGGAAAAGCCTATCCATTATTACCCTCTCTAAAACCTGCTGTCCGCTCATTTATTTCTTTGCCTTTTGGTTTCTTTTTCTTTTTGTTCTTTGCTGTCTACTGTCTACTACATACTGTCTACTTTTTTGTCTTCTCAGTGCCCAGCCTTCAATATTTGTCTGTTCGACCCTGCTCAACGCGAGGGCGTTTGCAGGAACATCCTTTGTTATTGTGGAACCAGCACCGACGATGGACCCCTGGCCAATCGTAACCGGGGCAATAAGTTGTGAATCACTTCCTATGAAAACATTGTTCTCTATGGACGTAATATGTTTTTTAAATCCGTCATAATTACAGATGATGGTGCCTGCCCCGATATTCACACCCTTCCCTATCTTTGCATCTCCGAGATATGACAAGTGCGAAGCCTTTGTATCCGGACCAATCATTGCATTCTTGACCTCAACAAAATTCCCTATCTTTGCATTCTCGCCGATTGTGCAACCGGGTCGTATGTGAGCAAAAGGGCCAACTGATGCTTTCTTTTTGACAATCGACTTTTCTATAAGTGTTGAATCCTTGATCGTTGCATCATCCTCTATTATGCTATCCAGAATTCTTACATTCGGGAAGATTGCACACCTCCTGCCGATCTTCGTAGCCCCTTCGATATGCACATTCGGATAGATAATCGTTCCCTGTCCGATAAAACTGTTTGCAGAAATAAATACCGAGCCGGCATCGATGAAGGTAACCCCATGATCACACCATTTCCCTATAATCCTGAATTTCATCAGAGATCCTGCTTTATCAAGATCTTGCCGAGTATTTACCCCTATGAATTCGTCTTCAGAGCCTATACAGAAAGCATCTATCGCCATGCCTTTACCTCTGGCAATATGCACAATATCGGTCAGATAATATTCTCCCGTTGCCTTATTCATTTTTATCTCTTTGAGAAGGCGCAAAGCTTTCGACTCGATCGCATAGACACCACTGTTTACCTCGCGGACCTCGCTTTGCGTTGCTGTTGCATCCCTGTTTTCCACGATTGACATGACATTTCCCTGCTTGTCTCTCATGATCCTCCCATACGAACCAGGGTCGGCGGCAATAAATGAAAGGAGGGAGAGGACATGTTTTTTCCTCCTGTGCTGTGTCAGAAATTTTCTGATTGTTTTCTCAGTTATCAATGGGGTATCACCATTGACAACAACCGCAGTGCCGTGAAAGTTCTTTAGATATGGTACAGCCTGTAAAAGTGCATCCCCCGTCCCCTTTGGTTCTCTCTGTTCGACATAGGACAGTGTGCCTGGGTTCTGCATGGAATCCCTGATGAGCCCGGCATGTTTCCCGACGACAGCAATGATTTTTTCCGGTTTTAACTTTTGCAGCGTATCTACAACATACTGAAGCATGGGTACGCCATGCAGTATATGGAGAATCTTGGGCAGGGATGAATTCATCCGTTTCCCGAGACCGGCTGCCAAAACAATGCCGGCCAGGTTCACCCATTCACCTCGGATATCTTCGACGGCGTTGCAATCCCGCCTGAGAGGATAATCTTAATCCCGTCTTCTATCGGGATATCGGTGAAAAAGATATGTTCATCACGGAAAAGAGCTATGTCGCCGAAGTATATGAGGTTTGTGGGGATATACACTGCCTTCAGATTCGTCTCCTCTTGATCCTGTAAGGTTCTCATAACACACTCTTTCGTAAGAAATCCGTATGCATAGACATGAGGTCTCGGGTATTCAACAATGACAAATTTCTTAAATGACGACACTTTACTTTCAGGAGAAAAGGCGTCGACAAGCTGTTTCACTGACATATATATCCCTTTAAAGACCGGAATTTTGAGTATCAGATGTTCAAAGGATTCGATAATCTTCCTGCCGAAAACGTTTGTTGATATGATGCCGACGATGAATATGAGAACGACAGTCGAGATGAAACCGAGGCCGTGCACGTGATAACCAAGAATTTTGTAATAAAGAGGTTCCAGGAAACCATCAAGAAACTTGAAAAGCCACCAGATGACGAGAAAGGTGATAATAGCCGGTATTGATATGAGGAGACCGGCAATAAACCTCCTCTTAAAGGTTGCCCGGATGGAAATTTTCATACTACTTCTCAACCTTGGCAATTACCTCTTCAGGCACATCAAAGTTTGTGTAGACATTCTGAACATCCTCATGATCTTCGAGGGCTTCGATCAGTCTTATCATCTGTTCAGCGTGTTTTTCATCAATAGTCGCATAATTTTTCGGTAACATGGTTACCTCTGCAAAAGATACAGGGATGCCGGACTCCTCGATGGAAGCCCTCACCTTTCCAAGATTCTCAGGTGCTGTGACGACCTCAAAGTTGTCCTCTTTCGGATCGTTCTTCATATCGTCAGCACCTGCTTCAAGCGCAACGGACATAAGGGTATATTCATCAGTCTTTGTCTTCTCGACGAGAATATATCCTTTCTTTTCAAACATCCAGGATACGCACCCTGCTTCACCCATATTCCCGCCATTTTTGGACATGATATGCCGTATTTCAGGAGTTGTCCTGTTCTTGTTATCTGTGAGAACCTCAAGGAGTATGGCAACGCCACCGGGACCATATCCCTCGTAAAACGTTTCTTCATAAGAAACCCCGGGGAGTTCGCCCGTGCCCTTCATGATCGCCCGCTTGATATTTTCACCCGGCATATTGACTTCTTTGGCTTTGTCAACGGCAGTTCGCAACCGTGGATTTCCTGTGGGGTCTCCTCCGCCAAGACGCGCAGCTATAGAGATTTCCTTGACAAGCTTTGTAAAGACCTTTCCCCTCTTTGCATCGGTACTCGCTTTTTTATGCTTGATTTGAGCCCACTTGGAATGTCCGGACACCTTGCCCCCCCTGGAAAGATATTTCTCCTGCTTTGATTACAACTACAGTTTTATGATAATGCTCAGGGAAATATACTGTCAAGACTCGATGCCATACTCTTTGATCTTCGTAAGCAGGGTTTTATAACTCACCTGAAGGATTTCCGCAGCTTTGCTTTTGTTTCCTCTCGTCTCGTGAAGCGCGCTGCTGATTCGCTTTGTTTCAGCAGTGCGTAAAGCCTCTTTCGCTACAGATTCGAGTGTGCCCTCAGTAGACGAAAAAGCTGTGACAGGCCCCGATACAACTTCCTTGCTGAGAATGAAGTGATCGGGGGTGATCACTTCACCATCACAGAGAATGACCGCCCTCTCTATCGTGTTTCCCAGTTCCCTGACATTTCCCTTCCAGTGATATCCCATGAGTATATCGAGTGCTTCCTTCGAGACATTCTTAACAGGCGTCTTCATTTCGTTGCAGTATTTATTGATAAAATATTCGACCAGCAGAGGTATGTCTCCCTTTCTCTCCCTCAGCGGTGGAACCCTGACAGGAAATACATTTAACCGGTAAAAGAGATCTTCTCTGAACTTTTTCTCTTCAACTGCCTTTTCAAGGTCCTTATTGCTTGCCGCAACAATCCTCACATCAAGTGTTATGGACGTTATTGCTCCGACCCGCTCAATTTCTCCCTCCTCAATTGCCCTGAGAAGTTTTGCCTGGATCGAAAGATCCATATCGCCGATTTCATCGAGGAATATCGTTCCCTTGTCGGCGAGCTGGAATTTGCCCAGTTTTCTGGCGTCTGCACCGGTAAAAGAACCCTTTTCGTGTCCGAAAAGTTCTGATTCAAGAAGGGCTTTCGGTATCGCAGCGCAGTTAATGGGTACAAATGGATAGTGCTTCCGGCTGCTGAGATTATGAATGGCTCGTGCAAAGAGTTCCTTACCGGTCCCGCTTTCACCAAGGATCAGCACTGTCGTCTTGGTAGCAGCGACCTTCTGAACAATCTGCGCAACATCAACAATGTTCCTGCTTTTCCCGATAATCCCCGGCAGGCCAAATCTCGACGAAACCTCCTCTTTGAGCAGGATATTCTCTGTAACAAGACGCTGGGTCTCGAGAGCGCGTTTTATGAGTATGATCAGATGATCGGTATCGAAAGGTTTGGTGATAAAGTCAAAGGCTCCTTCTTTCATAGCAGACACAGCTGCTTCAACTGAACCGAATGCAGTCATGACAATAACCGGGGTAAGATGATTCTCCTCCTTGGATGCCTTCAGAACGTCGATACCGTTCTTGTCGGGGAGTTTCAGATCTGTCAGGACAAGATCAATCTTGCCGTTTTTTAAATACTTGATGCCCTTCGCTGCATCTCTGGCTGGAATGACCTTGTAGCCTTCGGCCTCAAGGGTCTCTTTGAGCATCGCTGCCATCGATTCTTTATCTTCCACAACAAGGATCGTCTCCATAAACTATTATACCTTCGCTTCTCTCATGGATTCTTTGCAGGCACATGCCCTTTTGGCAGGAATGAGATGGAACGTTTCCTTCAACAGGGTTTTGAGATGAATGGCGGATATATTCATAGTATTGATAACTTCTGTTACGGTCAATTTTTTCCCGCTCATTCCTGCGGCGAAATTGGTGACAACGCTCACTCCTGCATAGCAAAGTTCTGCCTCGCGCGCAAGCGATGCCTCAGGCATGGCTGTCATTCCGACAACATCAGCCCCCAAAAGAGAAAAGCTTTTTATTTCCGCTCTCGTCTCGAGCCTCGGCCCATTCACACACACATACGTGCCTGATTTATGCAGTGATATCCCGGATTTTATCCCGCCCTTCACAAGGGCTTCCCGTAAATCAGGGCAATATGGCTCAGTAAAATCTATATGGATAACCCCCTCTTCCCCATGATAATAGGTTGTATCCCTGCCGCTTGTAAGGTCGATAATCTGATCGAGAAGCACTATGGAGCCGGGGACCATAGCAGGGCGTATGCCTCCTGAAGCGCCAAGTGATATTATTCTTTCTGCCCCGAGTTCCTTAAAACCCCATATATTGGCTTTATAATTGATTTTATGCGGTGGAATGCTGTGTGAAGAACCGTGTCTCGGAAGGAAAATGACATCCTTTCCCGAGAAATCAAAAATGCGATAGGCATCAGAAGGACTTCCGTAGGGAGTCATAATCTGCCGCACTTCTCTCAGATTAACTCCCTCAATATCATAGAGGCCGCTGCCGCCTATGATTCCAATCATAATGGATATCCTGTATTTCCTTCCGGCATAGCTAACCGTTCAATTGTACCATATTGAATCAGTGCAGGATATTCTACTGTGTTAAATAATCCACACACCATGGTCAGCAGTCAACACAAAGTTTCATTATCATTTTTTCATTACATTAAAGTAATACTTTAGCTCTTTCCTGATACATCACCTTTGAAGCCGATTTTCTGTATATCTGTCTTATTGCATGAGGAGAGCTCTTTTCTCATCGTTACGCTGGCACTATATTTGCAAACTATAATGGAGCTTCACGTAATTTTATTATATTTAATCATACAATCATGATGCGTTTACAAAGGACAGTAAAACAGGAAGTGAGCTTTGAAGGTATCGGCTTGCATACCGGCCGGCATTCCAGTGTCTGTCTGAAGCCGGCACCACGGGATACAGGCATTTTATTCGTAAGAAAGGACAAGGATTCACTCATTAAAGCGTCCGTAAACGCAGTTACTGATACCGCATTCGCTACAACAATTGGGTATAACGGCGCGAAAATCAGAACTGTTGAACATATCCTCGCTGCACTCGCCGGTCTTGGCATAGATAATACCTTTATCGAAGTGAATGGTCCTGAAATTCCTATCCTTGACGGAAGCTCTGTCGGGTTAACACAGCTGATTCTTGAGGCCGGGATTGCAAAACAGAGCAAGAAAAGGCCATTCATAAGAATCACGACCCCCATCTTACTCTCAGATGGTCATGCCGAGATAGCAGCTCTCCCTTTTGAAGGAAGACGTATCACATACAGGATCCAGTTTCATCACCATTTTCTTGGCGAGCAAAAGCTGAGTATTGATCTTACTGAGGAGAACTTTGTCGTTGAGATTGCTCCGGCAAGAACATTCGGGTTTCTCAAGGATGTTGAATATCTGAAAGCGAATGGATTTGCACGGGGTGGTTCCTTTGACAATGCCATAATACTGGGTGACAAAGGTATTATGAACTCTACAGTATTGCGGTTCAAAGACGAATTCGTCCGACATAAGATACTTGACCTCATAGGAGATCTATCCTTATTAGGGTTCCCTATTCACGGCCATATTATAGCGAATAAGTCCGGGCACACCACAAATCTGAAATTTCTGAAAAAACTCCTCTCGTGCCCTGAATACTGGGAGCTGGAATCAGAATTGAGCCAGCAACCGGTCCTCGCATACACCTAAATAACACTATATTTCAGTAAGTTACAAAATTAGCTTGAATTTTTCTTCCGGATAGCGTTTCATATCTAAGAAGACCGCAAAAAGAAGGCTGGAGAATTTCTTCCCCAGCCCAAAAAATTGTGTGCGTGCGTGTAGAGGGAAACTTATTTCTTCTTTGCGGTCTTTTTTGTTGCCTTCTTAGCTGCTTTCTTTGTTGCCATTTACAATCACCCCCTTTCTACCCGCATTTTTCATTCAAAAAATACGGGGCGCTCTGTGCTCAAAGTCGTCCTATGAGTGCAATGCGTTTGCCTGATAAAACCTTCTTCAGGTTGGCATCTCCTTTCTTCTTTTTGAGTCTGTACTCCTCATCATCTATGATTGTACAGTCGATCTTTTGATCAAACCTCTTTTCGAGGTTTTTCAATTCTCGTGTAAGTGATGGCAACGCACCGATAACAAACATGCTAACGGAGGACTCGTCATGCCCTTCGGCGTACGGGCCATAAAGAAAGGCGGCTTTTGCGCCAGATGCTCTCAGGACTGCTTTGAGTGCGCCAGGAAGGCCAAGGGATTTTGTTATGAGGTTTTTAAGTTCAGAAAACAGGGGTGATTCCTTATTCGCCTGGAAATATTTGAGGTTGACAATCTTCTCACTGGTTAAGATTTCCAACTGCTCAAGCTTGTCAAGTTCCCTCTTGATCCCGGATGGATTCTTTCTGAGCAGTTTTGCAATTTCCCGGATATAGAATTGTTCGTCCGGACTGTTCAGAAGCAGGGAAAGAACATCTGCTCGTATCGATGATGAGAATAAACTTTTTAACATTTCTTTCTACCTGTATAGATTTATACACAATAAAATTCATTTTGTCAACAAAAAAATTACATTTAAGAACAGATAATGCATTTTTGTAAACGATCCAATCTTGAAACGATTGTTCCTAAATATTGAACTATCGTTTCAATCGAAGCATCTTCCGTACCGTCCGGAGATTCCTGGGATCATCGGATTCCTGTTTTTTCGGTGTTTCGAGAATGACGGGAACGGTGCAGAACGGCCTGCTGTGGATCAATTGCTGCAAACCTGCTACGCCGATCTTCCCTATACCGATGTGTTCATGTCTGTCGATGCCCGAGCCTCTCTCTCCTTTCGAGTCATTCAGGTGGATAAGCTTTACTTTCTGCATGGTGATATGTGTTTCGATCTCCCGGACAATCTTCTGTATTCCCTCGTCGTCCCTCATGTCATATCCTGCTGAAAAAGCATGGCAGGTATCGAAACAGATCCCTGATATAAGTGATCCGTAAACGCCGTTCAGAATTTCAGATAGATCGGGAATCTTTGACGATATATCCCCGCGCTCGCCGGCAGTATTTTCGATCAGGAGGCCCGCCTGCCATGTTCCCGTCTGTGCAACCTCATTCACCGCAGCGATAGCCCTTTGCCGTGAAAGACAGTCGTCATCTCCTGATGCACTCCCTGTATGCAGTATCACAAAATCTGCACCTAATGCATCTGCCCTGTTCATTTCCTCACGAAGCATAGCAATCGATTTCCTTCTGAGGATACTGTCCTTTGATGCCATATTGATGAGATAGGATGTATGGATATACACAGGTGAGATATCGAGTCTCTGTCTGAGTGTTTTAAAGCGCGCACTTTCTTCTTCAGGGATCTCCTTTATTGTCCATCCCCTCGGGTTGTGAGAAAAAATCTGCATGGTGTTACATCCGAGAGCATGTGCCCTCTCCAGGCTAAGCGATAAACCACCGGCAATCGATGTATGTACACCAAGCCTGCGCATGCTGATACAATTACACACCTTATAGAAATTTACAAGAAGCAGCAGTCCAGCTTATTTCGTGCTGTGCACCGTTTCCCATAAAAAAGGAGTTTGTGTTAGTATTTTTTGATGATACTCATGAAAAGCTCTGAACTGTCTCTGGAAAGGACTGTGCACAAATCTGTCGAAATTCTCCGTGCAGGTGGCATTGTGGCTTACCCCACTGAAACGTTTTACGCCCTCGGAGTGAAGTTTGACATGGAAGAGTCGCTGAAGAAACTGTATGCCATAAAGCAGCGACCTCTCGAGAAAGCCATGCCGTTAATCATCGGCCATCGGGAATTGCTCTCCATGATAACTTCCTCTATCAACAGGTCAGCCGTATCCCTTATGGACAGATTCTGGCCCGGTCCGCTCACGTTGATTTTTCACGCATTGGCCAAGCTATCCGATTATATTACGGCCGGCACTCATACGGTTGCAGTGAGAATTCCCGGGGAATCCTTTGCCTTCCAGCTGGCAAAATCTGCTCAATTCCCTCTTACTGCCACCAGTGCTAATATTTCCGGCAGACCGCCGGCCCGTGATGCGGAAACTGTCATAGCGTATTTCAACGATACGATTGATCTCATTATTGACGGCGGTAAGACACCGGGGGGATTGCCTTCAACAATCGTGGATGTAACCGGTGAGACCGTGCGAATACTCAGAGAAGGTATTATTAAAAAGGAGAATATGGCAGCCTACATTATGCCTGGTTTAGACTGCCATACCTTTCGGAGGGGAGTATGAGGGATATGTCTTGGGTTTATGATAAAGAGAAAACCTACCGCCTTATGTGATCAATATCACCTGAGAGTGAATATCTTCAAGAAAATGCAACCGGGTCAATGTTATGAGATATCAGGTGATGCTTTCTTGGATTCCTGTTTGGCTGATGGTTTGAAACGTATCAGAGATGTAATGATAGCTCCCGCGATCATACCTCCGATCGCAGAGAGAAAGATGACAATTGCAAGGGATGCCTCGAAGCTCCAGAAAAGAAATGTGATAGCCACAGGTACAGCATTCTGAACAGAAAAAACTGCGACAAGAAGCAAAACCATCAATAATATAATAATCGTTGCCATGAATATATCCCCCTATTCGCTCAAAAATATTTTATAAAAAGTGTATCAGAACATACCGGAAGACTCAATTATCTGTCAGATGCAAAGGATGGAATCATTGCAGCCTGATACGAATCTCAATCATCTCATCATATAGAGCACCATGAGGTTAATGAGATAAATGATGACAATACCTATAGAATCCCAGGCCAAAAATAGAGGTTTCTTCATCGAGCGGTAAGTCAATCCGATGATCGCTATACCTGTCATCATGATGGCGGATAATGCCGGGATGATATGATTCTGATTTGCAACAGAAAGGATCGGTCCCGGCATAAAGAATAAATCATCAATTGCAAGGATAAATATATTGAAGATATTACTTCCAAAGAGATTGCCGATAGCGAGGTCTATCGCCCCCATTCTTACGGCAGAGATTGACACCACAACTTCCGGGAGTGATGTTGAAAAAGCTATGAATATGTTTCCGACAAAGGTTTGCCCAAGGCCTGTTGTTTCTGCTATCCCTTCACCGATCTTCGGTAAAAAAGTGGCTGCAATAACAACGAAGAATGCATTCAGGCTGTAATTCATTACAGCAGTTTTTGTTTGAATGTGATTGTATTTCAATTCAAGAGCTTTGTCTTTCAGAAGGATAGCGATCTGTCTTTTCTCATATGAAAAGATTAACCGTACGGCTATGAGATAAATAAGTATGAACATGAGGCTATAGGGGCCAATCCAGCCTAAAGGTGACACTGTCCTGCCCAGGAAAATGCTTGTTGTCACCATGCTGAGAAGTAGGATTCCAAAGGCTGCTGACAGGATATTCCCCTGATGAGCCTTGGCGGATATCGGCATAACTCTATATTGGGCATCAAGCACAGCAATAATGAGCATATTAAACACACAGCTTCCCAGAACATCACCAATGGCGATATCAGGGACACCTGCAAAGCTAACAGAACTGATTCCTGTTACCAGTTCCGGGAGCGAGGTAACCGATGCC
>Ga0307378_10004864_pt1 | contig 18914 bp, 15 predicted proteins | sample UN1MG_FD_202238 | JGI IMG/M metagenome (GOLD analysis project Ga0307378, IMG submission 202238) | Soil microbial communities from Risofladan, Vaasa, Finland - UN-1 | ecosystem: Environmental > Terrestrial > Soil > Coastal area > Acid sulfate soil | place: Finland: Risofladan, Vaasa | collected... | reverse complement strand
GTCGTCCACCGCGCACCCCATGTACTCCGCGTGAAACTTCAGGCCCCGCACCCCCGCCTCTCTGAGGCGCTCGATCTCGGCCTCGGGCTGCGGATAGTCCGGATGGATGGAGGCGAACGGCGTCACGCGCGCGGAGGCGATCTCGACAGACCACCGGCTGATGTTCGGCACCTGCTCCGGCCTCGTCGCCACCGAGCAGACGACCGCCCGCTCGATCCCCGCCCGGTCCATGCTCCGAAGCAGGCCCGCGAGCGTCCCGTCGTGCGACGGCGCGACCTTCTCCCACACGGCCATCTTCACCAGCCGCTCGAGCGCCTTGGGCGCCAGCGCGTCTGGAAACGCGTGGGTGTGCACGTCGAAGAATCGCATCGTCCGCCTGTCCTTTCGCCCCTCGCCGGGCCCGCTTTCGTTCCGCGCGATTCTATCACCCCGGCGTCTCGCCGCAAACGCGCATTCGCGCCGGCGCGCACCGCCGCCGGTACTGCCTCGCCACGAAATGCGGGGGCGACCCGTGCGAAAATGGGGCCTTGAAAGCCCCGGGATAAGTCCCGACGACTTGTCCGCCGAAGCCCAACCTGTCCGCCATAGCCCGCAGGGCAACGGCGGAAGGGCGAAGGCGGAAGTCGGGCGAATCCCGGGGAACCGTCCCCCCTCCAGAGGCTGCATCCTTCGGCTTGGCGGGGATTTCGTTTGGGTATTTTTCCCCACTGCTGCGCAAAAATCCCCAATCCGAAACTCCTCGCCCTGTAGCGAATGCAGGAAATGCCCTTCTGGGGCCCAGAAAGGCCCTTCTCGTTTCAGAAACCACTGGCATGTGTTTTGCAGTACATCTACTGCGCTGGGATGGGTTAAAAACTTGGGCTATTCCATGCGGGGCGTTCCCGCATGCAATGCTAGTGGCCGAATGTCCCCCCGTTCGGCCACTGCTTTTTGGATTGCGCCGGGATTTTCCAGCGGCGCTTCTTCGTGCCGTTCGAGCCGCCCGCGGACTTGTCTCGGCGTAGCCCGCAGGGCGGAGACGGAAGCGGGCGGGCACGTTCCCTACCCTGGCACGTGCCACGGCAGCGAACGTGGCCGGCGGGCTTCAGGCGCCGATCACCTCGCTCAGCCGCCACTCGCCGTCTTCTTCCACGAGGCAGCTCGGCCGGTCCGCCCAGTCGCCCAGCGTGAAGAGCGTCTTGGGGCGCCCGTCGATGGAAAGGTCGCGCCGTTCGGCGCGATGGACGTGTCCGCAGACAATCACGTCAGCCCCGTTTCGGAACCGTTCCTCCAGAAGGGTCTCCGACAAGACCACGGCCCGGCGGGGCTTCGGTTTCCCCGGCAGGAAGCGGCGCTCCGAAACCCCGCGGTAGAACCGTGCCCCGGCCTTCGCCAGGCACCCCGGCAGCCGCGTGTAAAACCACTCGACCCCGCGCGACCGGATGAACTCCTGCACGCCGATCCAGAATCCCCGCCGGCCCTCGAGGTACTCGCCGTGGCACAGGTACACGCGCTTTCCGCCCGCCGCGATCTCATGCTCCGTCCGCCCCGGCGCCACGGCGACGCCCGTCGCCTCGGTGAACCCCTCCATGTAGAAATCGCGATTCCCCAGGAGAAACGTTGCGCGCAGGCCCGCTTCCGTCGCGGCGTGCAGGGCCCGGATCGCCTCGCGGTAGCCCGGCTCCCGGAGGTGCTTCGGGCCGATCCAGTAATCGAACAGGTCGCCGAGGATGTACAGTTCGTTCGTTCTCGGCGTCTCGGCGTCGAGGAATGCCAGGAAGCGGCGCGTCCGCTCCGGGTCGCGGGGCGTCAGATGCACGTCCGATAGAAACAGCCGACGCATGCCGCCTCCCCGCCTCACCGGCTGGCGCGCGACTCGCGCACCAGCGACAGGAACTCCCGGATCGGCGCGCTCAGTTTGGTGAACGAGCGCAGGCGGACCACCGGCTCTGCCAGCGTCCCCGTCACCTCCACGAGCACCAGTTCCCGGCGGACGCCTTCCAGGAGTTCCTCGAGCGCGGGCACGAGCGGCGGATCGTTCTTGCGGCCGGGGAGGAACGTCAGATTCAGCCGGCCGCCCGGCTCGATCGTCCCCGCGCCGTACAAGTCCACCGCCCGCCCCATCAGCCGAATGTCCCCCAGCACGATGCGCTTGCCGCGAACGAAGTACCAGATCTCGGCCTCGCGAAAGGCGGTCCGCTCCGGCGGCTCCAGGCGCAGCAGGCTGAGCATCTGGACAACCGCCGGCAACTCGTACAGTTTGGCGTCCGTCACGTGGGCATAGCCCGATGCCTCCATTTCGTCGGCCCGGGCGCCGGCGGCCCGCAGCGCCAGCGTCGCCCGCATCCGCCCGCCCGTGATGTTGTGCTCCAGCCGGAACCCTTCCCGCAGGAGCCGCTCAAAATCCACTCCCTTCGCCGCCAGGCTGAACCCGTATCGCCCCGGCGGCTTCAGCCCGAGCGACGCCGTCCCTTCCACGCGGCCCCCGTAGAAGTCCCCTTCCACGCTCCGCACCTCGACCTCCTGCGACGCGCTCGCCTTCTGGAACGCCAGGCGCATGTTCGACACGTCCTTGTCCGCGATCTTCCCCTGCTGAATCCAGAGCGAGCCGTCGAGCGCCAACTGCCCGCCGGCGAACTTTCCGCGAATCTCGGCCGTACCCACCACGTTCGAAATTTTTGCGCCCGGCGCGAGATTCACCTCGTCCAGAAGGGCCGTCCCCGACCATTCCGCCTCGAACGTCTCCGGCCCCGTCCGCCGATACACCAGCCGGTCCAGATTCAGGTCCACGCGGCCGGTCGCGCCCAGGTTCTGAAACGCATCGGCGAGGGCCTTCGGCAGCGCCCGCCGCAACGGCCCCTCCAGCCGAAGCCCTTCCGCCCGGACCACGAGGTCCATGTCCGGCCCCCCGTCGGCATAGGAAACCCGCCCGCCCAGGACGAACCGCGCCGGCCCGTTCCGCGCCTCGACCCCGTGCAGCCGAACCTCGTCCCCCTCGAACTCCAGCACGCCCGACACCTCCTCGAGCGGATACGGGAACGCCTCCAGGCGCGCGCTCGCCCCGTGCGCCGTCACCCAGACATGGTGCCGAAGGATCTCGCCCTTGCCGGCCGCCTTCACCAGGTGGGCCCGCACGTCCACCCGGCCGCTCGGCGCCAGGCGCTGCCACGCCGACCGGATCTGCGGACCGAGCGCGCCCCGCAACTGCGTATCCAGCAGGACGTTCTCGCCCGTGACCTCCATATCGAGGGAGTAGTCGTCCGGCCGCTGCTCCACCCAGCCGCGCGCCTCCAGTCTCGCGCCGCTGTTGTAGCCCGCCAACGATTCGATCCGGCACGACTCGGGCGAGAGGTGAATCTTCCCCGTCACCCCCTCCGCCAGAAACGGGAACGCCTCGTAAATCATCCGCGCGCCCCGCAGCGAAATCTCCAGGTCGTACTGCAGCCGGCCCTCGGTCTCGGGCCCGCGCGTCACCGTCCCCTCAACGTCGGCCGGCCCCGACAGATGAAACGCCTGGAGCGTTGCGCGCTCGCGCTCCGGCAGGGCGTTGTGGAGGTCCTCGTCCATCGGCACGTTGCGCCCGCTCAGCCGGAGACGCAGCGGCGAGGGGCCTTCCCGCGCCGGCAGCACCTCGCCCGACAGCACCAGTTCCGCCGGCCCGTGACGGCCCGTCAAATGTTCGATCTCGGTCCGCCCGTCGGCGGCGATCCGCACGCGCCCGTTCGCGCCCGTCACCTCGTATGGAAACTCCTCGTACCTGAGCGTGCCGTCCACCAGGTCCCCCACGATGGCCACGCTGAGGCGAGCGCCCGGCTCGGGCGGCCGGCGAATCTCGGCCTCCAGGTCCGCCCGGCCCGACGGCGCGAACCGGTCGTACGCCCGCCGCTGCATCTCCGGCAACGCCGACCGAATGTCTTCATCGAGCGCCACGTTCCGCGCCCGCACCGTCACGAGCGCGTCCACCTGCGGGCCCGGATTCCGCGCGTAACCCGCCAGTTCCACCGATGCCGACCCATGCGTGCCCCGCACGCCCTCGATCTCGAACCCCTCCGGCCCGAAGCGCACCGTCCCCTGAATGTGCTCCAGAAGGTACGGAAACCGGAAATACGTCATCTGGACGTCCCGGCAAAAGACGCTGCCGGAGGTCTCGACCGGGCTGTCGGCATTGGGGTCGCGGCGAACGCGCACGGCCACGTCCACCCGGCCGTCCGGCTCGTATTGGCTGTACAGCGCCGCCAACTGCGGCGCCAGGCCCACCAGGACCGGACGCTTTTCGCCCAGGTCCACGTTCTCGGACGACACCGACAGGTCCACCCCCAGCGCCTCGCGGTCGAAGCCCGTGACCTGCCCCTCCAGGCGCATCGGCGCGCCGTTCAGGATGCCCTGGATCCCCTCCAGCACCAGCGCCGTCCGCGAAAACACCGCCCGGCCGGTCAGGTCCTCGAACCGGTGCGTGAATCCCTGGTACGCATACCCGAAATCCACCCCCGTCAACTCCGCCGCCAGACGAAACCCCTCCTGCTCGTCGAACAGGACCTTCAGGTTCATCGAGCCGGTCGGCTCGAACCGGTCCCAGACGCGCTGGGCCTCTCTCGGCAGCATGCGGTAGAGGTCCGGCGTCAGGGCGACGTTCGACGCCTGGCCCTCGAACCGCAGCGACCCCGTCCGAAGGTTCAGCCCACCCGACGCCACCGACAACTGCACTTCCTGGCTCGTCACGTCCGTCTGGAACCGGAATGCGTCGCGGTCCCTCTCGTCGGGCAGAAGGAGCCCCGAGATCTGCATCCGATGGTCGTAGATCGTCTCGCCGGCCACCTTGCGCTTCAGGGCCAGCGCCCCATCCGCGAGCGCCACCACCGGCCGCACCGGCAGCGCAACGTGCTCCGACGGCCGGGCCTCCGCCAGTTTCTGAAAGTTCCACACCTTCTCGTCCCACAGCACCAGCGCGACCGCCGGCTGATGGACGATGATCTCCGTCACCTCCAACCGAAAACGCACGAGCGCCATGGGATCGATCCGGAGGTCCACCTGGGCGGCTTCGAGAATCGGTTCCTGGAACGGCGGCGGGGCCGCGATCCGAAGACCCTCCAGAACCAGCGCCCCCTCGGTCGGGCTGAAACTCGCCTGCTGGATGTCCACATCCGTCCCCAGCAGGTCCTCCAGGTACCGCTCCGCGAACTTCTTGACCCGCTCGTTGTTCGTCAGGCTCCAGTAGGTGATCGCCAGGCCGACCGCGACGAGAGCGATGACGGCCAGTGCGATCCGGCGGCGCCGATGTTGCTGGGCGCGCCGCTCCCGCCCGCGCTCGTCCACCGGGTGCCGCCAGTGGGACGGCCGCTCCCGCCGCGTTTCGCTTCCGCCGGCCGACGCATCGGCCATCTGTGGGGTCTCCCGGGGCCTCGGTGGAGCCATCGTATCGGCGCCGGGCGCCGAAATCAAGGAATGCCGGACGCGCGGTTTTTCGTGGACGCTCGGCGCCCACGCCTTTACAGTGGCCGTCGGGCGGGTGATCCGCCAAAGGAGCACGTCATAAGCCAGCCGCCGGGATATGAGCCGCGAACGCCGATGCCGAAAAAGGAGACGCCGGGCATCGCCATCGCAAGCCTCGTCTGCGGCCTGGCGTCGTTTGTGTGTCTGGCGAATGTGCTGACGGGCATCCCGGCGGTCATCACGGGACACATGGCGCTCGGGCGGATCAAGCGCTCCGCCGGCGCGCTCGGCGGCCGCGGATTGGCCTTCGCCGGCCTCATTCTCGGCTACACCTCGATCGTGGCGATGACCGTGCTGCTCATCCTCATCTTCGCCCTCGTGCTGCCGGCGATGAAGGAAGAAGCCTCCAAGGCCGAGTGCCTGGCCAACCTGATGATGATCGAGTCGGCATGCAACCAATACGCGGCGGAGCACGACGGCCGCTATCCCGAGCGCCTGTCGGAACTCTACCCCGACTACGTGTCAGACCTGGGGGTCTTCGGCTGCCCGGCGACGGGCACTAAAATCCTCACGCCGGACGAGATCGACGCCAAGACGAGTTACGAATACTACGGCGCCGCGCTGAACGCGAGTAGATCCTCGGCCAACCCAAGGCGCAGGTCTTCGCGCGTCCTGGCCTGCGACAAGGACGGCAACCACCGGAGCGGGAAGAACATCATTCACGGCGATGGCTACATCGCGTTTGAGTGGAAGGGCGGCGAGGCGGGCGGCGGCGATTGGGATGGGGACTGAAGCCCGCCGGGCAGGGCCTGCGGAAAGGGGTGCGATCATGCTTGCCGTTGCAGCCGTCATGCACTCGGAACCGTCGCCGGTGTTCATGCTGATTCCGTGCCTGTTCCTGGTGCTCTGGATATTTCTCTTCGTGGTGGGATTAGCAGTAGGCGTGCTGGGGACGGCCTTCTGGATCTGGATGATCGTGGACTGCGCGAAGAAGGAGAAGGACGAGGGGAACACGAAACTCGTCTGGATCCTCGTCATTCTTTTCGCGCATGTCATCGGGGCGGCCATTTATTACTTCGTCCGGCGTCCCCAGCGCCGAACGGAACTCGGGCGGTGAGGCAGGCGGCCGCCGCCGGAAAAGGTTTGCATTTCGCGCGGAAGTCTGGCGTACTGCCGACGGGCAACGAGGGGCGGGAACCACGGAAAGGAGAACGCTCGATGGAAACCTCAGCGGGAGAGGCGGCAGGCGGGGCATTTGCCTGTGTCATCAGCCTGGTCTTCGGCCTGGTGGTGCTGGCGATGATGGCGTTCTGGCTCTGGATGCTGATTGACGTCATCACGAAGTGCCCAAGCGAAGAGAACAAGAAACTCATCTGGATTCTCGTCGTGATCTTCACGGGGGCAATCGGAGCGGCCGTTTACTACTTCGTGCAGCGTCCGAAGAATCCGCCGGCCGGAGCGCTGCCGCCAAGCGGACCGCCGCCGGGCGCCTGACGCGGATAGCCGTGCGACCCTTACGAGCCGCGCGCGGGGTGCGCCGTGCCCCGCGTGCGGTTTCTTTTGCGCGTGACGGGGCACGGTAGGGAACGTGACCGCCCGCTGACGCGGGCGGCTCGCACGCCATCGCGCCGGGGTCATTGTTGTTTGTCGTTTGTCGTCATCTTTCCCCTCGTTTCCGCCGTTCTCTGCGTTCTCCGCGTGCTCTGCGTTGAGACCCCCCGCCCTTCCTAGTCGGCCTCCTCCTCGTGGCCGGGGACGATGACGCGGCAAGGAGGAAGCGCGCGAAGGAACGCCTGGCCGTAGCGTTTCCGCAGTATCCGCGAGTCCAGGACCACCACCATCCCCTCATCGTCCTTCGTGCGAATCAGGCGACCGAAACCCTGCTTGAACCTCAGGACCGCCTCGGGCAACTGGTACTCGTTGAACGGGTTGCCGCCCGCGGCGCGGACGGCCTCGATGCGTGCGGCCACCACGGGGCGGTCGGGCACTGCGAACGGCAGGCGCGCGATGATGACGTTCGAGAGGGCCGCCCCCGGGACGTCCACGCCCTGCCAGAACGTCGCCGTGCCGAAAAGGACCGAGTGGGCGTCGCGGCGAAACTCCTCCAGCATCTTCCCGCGCGGAAGCCCTTCGCCCTGCACCAGCAGCCGCCAGCCGCGCTTCGCCAGGTGCGGCCGGAGCGCGTCGGCGGCGCGGGAAAGCATCTCGTAGGACGTAAAGAGGACGAACGCGCGGCCCTGGGAGAGGTCGAGGTACCGCTGGATGGCGCCCACGGCGGCGTCGAAGTAGGCGGGGTCGGCCGGTTCCGGCAGGTCGGCCTCCAGATACAGGCGGACCTTCGATTCGTAATCGAACGGCGAGCCGACCCAGAGCGTGTCGCAGTCCTCTCGCCCGGTCGAGTCGCCTGCGGTCGAGCCACGGCAGGCTCGCCCTGCCAGGGTGGCGACCAGGCCCAGACGCTGCCGCACGTAGGCGAACTCGTCGCGCGGAGCAATCGAGAGCGTCGCGCTCGTCAGGATGGCCGAGCGAACCTCCTGCCAGACAAGCAAGTCGAGCATCCCGCCGACGTGGACGGGTGCGGCATGGAGCGAGACGCGAGAAACGGTGTCAGGAACCTTTTTTCTGGCCGTAAGATCCGCCGGCACAAGGGCTTGCGCGCCAGGCAACGTCTCGAAAAACGGTTCCTGACACCGTTTTCCGACAACTTCGACCCAGTAAACCGCGCCGGCGCCGGGAGAGTCGGAGGCGTAGGTCTGGCTGACGAAGGCGGCGATCATCTCGGCGAGCCGTCGGGCGCGGTCGGCGTAGGACGCGAGTTCGTCGGCCGACTCCTCATCGCGGCCCATTTTCTTAGCGAGCGCGCCGAGGGCCGAGGCGAGGCGCCCCAGCGCGGGCGAGAGGGAATTGGCGAAAGCGTTCGGCCGCGCGACGCGCCCGCTCGGGGCGCCCTCGCCTTCGAACCAGGCGCGGAGCGAGGCGAAGAACTCGTCCGAGGCGCGGCCGGCATCGTCGCAGGCGAGCCGGGCGGCTTCGGCGCCCGACTCGATGGTCGCCAGGAGGCCTCGCGGGCGCTTCCCGCCGGCGCCGGACCAGAGGAGGCCCAGGAGAAACGCGACCTGGCGGGAGGAGACGGCGATGCCGAGTTGGTCGCAGGCGACGGATTCCAGGTTGTGGGCCTCGTCGAAGACGAGGGCGTCGAAGGCCGGAAGGATGCCGGTCGAGCCGGAGGCCCGGATCGCCAGGTCCGAAAAAAAGAGGGCGTGGTTGACGACGAGGAGGTCGGCCTGGTGGACGCGCCGGCGGGCGCGCTGGTAGAAGCATCGGCGTTCGTGCAGACACTTTCGTCCGCGGCAGTTGCCGTGCTCGGCGCACACGCGGTCCCAGACGCGCGGGGCGGGCTGGGGCGCGAGGTCCGAGAGGCTGCCGTCGCCGGTCGCAAGGGCCCACTCTTCGAGGCGCGCGAGTTCCCGCCGCTCGGCCTGGGAGGCAAAGAGCGTGGCGGCGCGCCGGCTGGCGCGTTCGAGGCGGCGGAGGCAGAGGTAGTTGGCGCGGCCCTTGACGAGGACGGCGCGGAACTCCAGGCCGAGCGCCTTCGCGAGAAGCGGAAGGTCCTTCTCGACAAGTTGTTCCTGGAGGCTGATGGTGTAGGTGGAGAGGAGGACGCGGCGTTTTTCGCGCGTCGCGAGGTGGATGGCCGGGACGAGGTAGGCGAAGGACTTGCCGACGCCGGTGCCCGCCTCGACGACGAGGTGCCGGCCGGCGCGGAAGGCACGGTCGACGGCCTCGGCCATGGCGATCTGCTCGGGGCGGTGCTCGTAGCCCTTGAGGCTTCGGGCCACCAGGCCGTCCGGGCCGAGGGCGGATTGAACGTCGTGGTCCATGCGGGCTTCCCGTGGCACGCCTTTGCGGCGCGTGCTCGGAACGGCACGCGCCGCGCCCAGCCTTCGCCCTTCGGGCTTCGGCGGGTCTCCGCTGCGCTTCGACAAGCGCGGCGGCTAAACATGCAAGCGGCACCGGTCAACGGAGGCCGATGGCTATTCGGTAGGCTTCGGCGGCGGCCCAGCGGACGGCGGGCGTGCACGTCCGTTCCTTCCGGTTTTCGCGGTGGAACCGTTCCACGGCGCCGGACTCCGCCCAACTGAATCCCAGGAGGGCGGCGCATTCCGCCGAGCTGAACGCCTCGACAAAACGGTTGACGAGTCCAGCGGCCAGGGTGACCGTCTCGTCCTTCTTGTCCACCAAGGAGCCGTCGCCAAACCGGTTGACCGCCAGGCCGAGGGCCATGACGGCACCCGTCGCGGCGCCGCAGATGCGTCCGGTGTGTCCGACGCCGCCGCCCAGGCCGAGGGCGACGGCGGGGATGCACGCGGGGCACGCCAGATCGAGCGACTCGACGACGGCCCTCAGGACGGCCATGGCGCAGTTGTGGCCATCGGCGAAGTAGCGTGCGGCGCGGTTGGCGACGTCCTCGGGCGATGGTGTCATGCGTTCACGTTCCCCCTTGTGCGCGCCCGGCGAGGCACGGCGGCCGGCGCACCTCACGGCGACGGCGCGATGGTGCCTTCGGTGGGGCTGGAGGCGGAGGCGTAAGGCCGCCGCGGAATGCGCCCCGCCAGGTACGCGTCTCGTCCGGCCTCGATGGCCAGGCGCATCGCGCGGGCCATCCGGACGGGGTCCTTGGCCTTGGCGACGCCGGTGTTGAGGAGCACCCCGTCGGCCCCGAGTTCCATGGCGACGGCGGTGTCGCTGGCGGTGCCGACGCCGGCGTCGACGATGATGGGGACCTTCGCGCGTTCGATGATGAGGCGGACGTTGCCGGGGTTGAGGATGCCCTGGCCGGAGCCGATGGGCGACCCCAGGGGCATGACGCTGGCGGCACCGGCGTCCTCGAGCCGCCGGGCCATGACGGGATCGTCGCTCGTGTAGGCCAGGACGCAGAACTTTTCCTTGATGAGCGTCGCCATGGCCTTGAGCGTTTCGACAGGGTCCGGCAGGAGGGTGTCGGGGTCGGCGAGGACCTCGAGTTTGACCCATTCGACGCCGAGGGCTTCGCGCGCGAGGCGTGCGGTGCGGAGGGCCTCGTCGGCATTGAAGCAGCCGGCGGTGTTCGGCAGGATCGTGTAGCGTTTCGGGTCAATGTGGTCGAGGAGGCTTTCCTTGGACTTGTCGGCGAGGTTGACGCGCCGGACGGCGACGGTGACGACCTGGCATCCGGAGGCCTCGAGGGCCTCGCGCATGAGAGGGAAGGTGTCGTACTTCCCGGTGCCGACGAAGAGTCGGCTGGTGAATTCGTAAGGCCCGAGTTTCAACACGTCTTGTTCCGCCATGGGTGACTCCTCCTGGATTTTCCCGCTCCCCTTCGGGTCGCGGCTAACCGTATGCCCTTTTGCCGTTCCATTCCGCGTTCCGAGTTCCGCCCTTCGATCCCGGCGCGCCGGGACTCAGGGCGGCCCTCGTTCGACCCACCCGTCGAGAGCCTCTGGGTCGAACGAGAGGCTCTCGACGGGGAGCATAGTCGAGGGGCCGTGTTGGGTTCAACCTCCGCCGACGAGGGTGACGATTTCGACCGCGTCGCCTTCGGCCAGGGCGCGGTCGGCGTGGAGGGAGCGCGGAACGATCTCGCGGTTGACCTCGACGGCGACGCGCCCGCCGGCGGTCGGGAGCATCTCGAGCAGGCGCGCGACGGTCGTGCGGTCGGGGACGTCGCGCGCTTCGCCGTTCACGGTGATCCGCATGGACCGCCTTTCTCCCGGGCCTTGCCCGTCCGCGGGATTATAGGGCCGCGGCAAGGACCATTCAAGCCACCGGCCAAACGCCGGGCAAACTCTTGCGGGCCGACGGGAATCGCGTTACATATTGGGTCAGCACGGGTTCAATCCGCTGGAAGCGCGTGCGGGAGCAAATCCTTCGATGAAACGACTTCTCGTGATGGGCGTCGCGGCGGTGTTGGCGTGCGCAGGCCTGGCGTCCCGGGCCATCTCGCAGGAACCGTCCCGGGCAGACCTGCTGCGCGAGGCGGAGGCGCGCCTGCGGATCGAGAAGGACCCGCAGCGACGCCAGGAACTGGCGGACCGGATCGAGCGGTACAAGCACGAACTGGGTCCGTACGACGAGAAGGGGGCGGCGCGGCGCCCGTCGGCGATGTGGCACGCGACGGCCATCGGGTCGCTGAAGGAAGAGGTCCAGCGTCTGGAGGCGCGGCCGAGACCGACGCCGGCCGGCGCCTTTGCCGCCACCCTGCGGATCCACACAAGACGGATGGCGATCACGTGCCTCGAGCGAGGCTGGGGCTGGGGCGGCGAAAGACCGAGGTTCCAGTTCGACGCGTTCGGGGCGTACCTGGCGAACAACCTCGGGGCGCCGGACTCGCTGGGCGACGCGCTGGCCGCCTGGATCGCCAAGGAAGCGAGCCTGACCTCCGGCCCGTCGGGCGAGGCGTTCAAGGCCGCGCTGGCCGACGCCCAGGCGGCGCTCGGACGAATGGGCGAGGCGGTGGAGCATTTCACGAGCGTCCGGGGCGAGAGGGAATCCGAGAGGCGGGAATTGGCGGCGGATTTGGGCCGGTTCGCCGAGGCGCTCGACGCGCTGGGCGAAGCAAAGTCGGCGCTCGAGGCGTTGGAGGCGAAGGTGTCCGGGGGCAGGGCGGGGGCGGCCGGCCGGGAGTCGGCGGCGCCTGAAGCGCCCCAGGTGACGGAGGACGACAAGGCGCAGCTGCAGAAGATCCGGCGTCTGGCGGCGGAACTCGAAGGGCCGGCGTGGGCGACAATCCGGTCGGACCTCGAGCAGTTCGCGACGGTGGCGGAATCCGCCCTGGGGGTGCGTCAAACTCGCGCCAAGGCGCTGGACTTGGTGGAGCGCCTGGAACTGGCGGCCCAGTACGCGCAGAACCTGGCGCAGAGCAAGTCGGCGTATCCGGAGTACCTGGATCGGGAGCGCGGTGGGCTGGAGCGTGCGCTGCAATTGCTGGGGGAAAAGTCACGACGCCAGGAGGGGTATGCGAGCATTCGCCGGATGCGGGCGGACGCGTATGCCCGGCGGGTGTTGGACTCCTCGCCGTTGGAGCCGGCCGTCTGCCAGAACGTCCTTCGCGCCTACGCCATCCCAAAGAAGACGTTCCTGCAAAAGGGTAGCGAGTACTGGTGGGGGGAGTTTCGGGGGTCCTTGGGCCGGACGATCGCGACGCTGGAGAAGATGCCGGTGTGGTCGTCGGAGACGGTGGCGGGCCGGCTGGTGGGGCTGTACCCGCGTTTTTCGAAGGCGTTCCTGGACGCGGTGGGGCATGCGGGGGAATCCGCGACGCCGTCTTCCGAGGGGCTCCGCAGGGATTTCATCGCCGCCGCCGGCGCGGGCCAGGACCTCGAGCGGATCGTCTGGGCGAACCGGGCGGTCAAATCGGTGACCAAGTACGTCCCCTGGCGGGCGGACCCGATGGCGGCGGAACTGGGGGCGATGACGGTGAACCTCCATGAGACGATCCCGGAGAAGCGTCAGCACCTGCGGGCGAACCTGGACCGTTACATTCGGCCGTTCCGGGCGTTGGAGGATTTTCAGCCGCCCGGCTCGGAGCAGGTGCGGACGGCATCGCGCCTGACGGGCGGGCTGTACCCGCGGGCGGTGATTAAGTTCAGCCAGGATGCGTCTAACGGAATCGAGGGGGCGAGCAAGGGGTTGCCTGCGGCGCTGGACACGGCAATGGCGGGGCGGTGGATGTTCGTTTTGCTCCGGCACCGGTGTCTGGCGGAGGCGGAAAACCTGGCGAAGGCCGACCCGGCGAGCCTGATCCCGTTCTGTGTCCCCCCGAAGCCGTGGAACGCCTTCCTGGAGGTGATGGAGAGACACTTGCGGGGCCTTTTCGGCCAGTACCTCGTGCCGAAGGCCCCCATTCCGGACACCGGGTACCTGGGAGACTGGGACACGGTGTATTGCACGGTAGCGGCGGCCCAGCGGATGACGCTCCAGGAGCAGAAGGCCGAGGAGCCGGACCTGGACCGGCTCCTGGGGAACCTGTACGGCGTGGCGGACCCGGACGCGTCGGACGCGGCGGTGCTCGGCTGGGCGGTGGGGTACCACACGACGGAAGCGTCGATAGCCCTGGTCGGAGGGTTCCGGTGGACGGCCCGCTGGCACCTGGGCGAACTGGACCGGCTGTGCCGGATGTGGCAGATGAGCCCGCCGTTCACGGCCGAGCAACTCGAAGCCGCGGAACCGAAGGAGGCGAAAGGGGCCGGCTGACGCCTGCCCTGTAGTATGACACTACAGGGCCTGCCGGCGACCCCGAGCCGACGCCCGGAGCCGGGGGACCCCAAAAAAATCGGCCGACCTCGATATTTTGTCTTGACGCCTCCGCGGCCGCGCGGTACGAGAGGCGTGCCCTTCCTTGTCCAACGTTCCCCGAATGAGCGCGCCGCGCGTACGTCTGACCCGGAAGGAGGCCGGCCGTGTATCGCAATCTGATGGAGATCCTGGATGAGTATCTGTCGGGCGTCGGAGAGTACCGCTATGTCCTCTTGATCGGGCTGGCGGTCCTGGTGATCGCCTTCGTGCTGCAACTCGTGCCGCCCTGGCGCCGGACGGTGCGGGACGCCCGCGCGGGGCGCGGATGGAAGGCGGTGCTCCTGGCGCTGGCGAACGCGCTGATGGTGCTGGTCGTAGGCGCGGCGCTGGTGGCGGCGTTGGGCGCCGGGCTGCTGCATCAGTGGCGCGAATTTTCGCAACGCCAGGGCAACGTCACGCAGAAGAATCTCTATACCGTCCAGAGCGGGTGGGGCAACCCCCACGAGCAGCGCGAACTCTCGGTCAATCATTTCATCACCAAGGAGCGGAGCGTCCTGGTGTTCCCCGAGGGGCGGGAGATCGTCGAGGAAGAAGGCGCGACGAGCGAGTTGCCCCAGGGCGACAACGCTCCCACCCGCATCAAGCGCAAGGTCCGCGAATCCGTGCCGCAGAACTCCATCATCAGCGGTGACGTCCAGATCGACGTCCAGGCGCGGTACATCAAACTCGGCACGGCATACTACACGGGCTACGAGGATGCGTGGACGATGGCGTACGTCGTGAAGAACCGCAGCGACAAGAAGACCGAGGCGGAGTTCCGATTCCCGATGCCCGCCGAAGGGGGCGACTACAAAAATTTTAAAATCGAGGTGAACGGCAAGGACTGGCGCGAGCACCTCGTCCTCGCGAACAACGCCCAGACGTGGAAGATTCCGATGGAGCCCGGCCAGGAGGTCCAGGTCAAGGTCCACTACGACTCCACGGGAACAGGGCACGTCCGCTACTCGCAGGCCTACATGGCCCAACGGGACCGCTTGAAGGTCGTCCTGCGGCTCTACCCGGAAACCGACAATGGCCCGAAGCGATTCCTCTGGGGCAACCTGACGCCGCTCGTCGGCGGCATGAAACCGACCAATCGCGAGGCCCTGCTCGCATGGGAGCCCCGGAAGGACGGCGAGCCGATCGTCCTGGAATGGGACCTCGCCTCCTCGGTGACGACCTCCGACATGGGCATCGTCCTGCCGCAGATGACGCAGCCGGGAACCTACGCCGGCCGGCTGCTCCACGAGGCGCCCTGGGGCCTGATGCTGATGGTCAGCGTCCTGGTCATCACGTGGATGCTGCTGGGGCGCGACGAGTTTCTGATGAGCCTGGCGGTCCTGACGATCGCGTACTTCCTGTTCTACACGCTGACGGCCTATTTTTCGGAAGTGCTGCCGTCGTTCGCCGGCTGCTTCGCGCTGGGCGCCCTGGCGACGCTGCTGGTTTCGGGCGCGTATGTCTGGCTCGGCTGGGGGCGGACGTATGCGGCCCACCAGACGATGGCCCTCGTGGCCGTCTTCACGATTTACTACCCGCTGGCCCTCATCTCTGAGAATTATGGGAATACGCTGATTCAAGTCCTCTACTGGGCGCTGGCGGCCTACGCGGCGATGCTGGCGGTCGTGATGGTCTGGCGCCGTCGGCGGAAGGAAGCGGCCTAGCGAAAACTAGCCGCGAGACGAGGCGGTGGCGCGGCGTCCATCCGGGCGCCGCGCTCTTTTTCGCGCGCGGCGCACCCCCGCACGCCGCGAAAAGGCGTTGCGGACACCGCCCGTTCACCGCTATACTGTGCCTTCCCTGCACCAAGCCACGAGGCACGAGGGGGTCATGGTGAGATTTCGCTGGCGCTGGCGGGGCTTCGTGTTCCCCGGCGATCCGGTTTTCGATCCGGAGACGGGCGGCGTGGGTCGCTGCAGCAGCCAGACGACCCCCGAGCGGTTCCGGGCGGGATTGGTCGTCAGCCTGGACGGCGTCGGCGGATACAACTGGGGACCCCGGTGGATCCGGCGGGGACTGGACCAGGCGGGGGTCCGCTCGGCCATCGTCATCTACGACTGGACCGTGGGCCCGGCCGGGATGTTCCTGGCGGACTTGGTAGCCGAGGAGCGGAACCGCGCGACGGCCCTGCACCTGGCCGACTGGATAGCGGCCTACGCCCGGGCGATGCCCGGCCGCCCGGTGACGCTCATCGGCCATTCGGGCGGGGCGGCCGTGGCCGTCTGGGCCCTCGAGGCCCTGCCCGAGGACGTTCGGCTCCGCCGGGCGGTGCTCCTCGCGCCGGCGCTCGGGCCGGCGTATAACCTGGGGCCGGCCCTTCGGGCCGTCGAGGACCGCCTGGTTGCGACCTGCTCGTGGGCGGACGCGGGCATGCTGGCCGCCGCGACGACCGTCTTCGGAACGATGGACCGCCGCCATTCGCCGAGCGCGGGCTTCACGGGCTTTCGGATGCCCGAAAACCTTGCGTCCGACGACGCAAAAGCGTATGAAAAGGTGCGCCAGGTGCGATGGACGCCGAGCCTCGTGCGCCACGGGAACCTGGGCGGGCACATGGGGTGGACGACCGCGCGGTTTGCACGCGAGTTCCTCGCGCCGATTGTGACGGGAGCAAGCGACCCCGGAGAGCCGATAGCGTCTTTCGAGGGGGCGGCCGCGGGCGAAGGAGAAGCAGGATGAGCCGATGGGGATGGGTCTTCGCGCTGACGGCCCTGACGATGGTCGCCGGAGGCTGCGGCCGCGCGACCTATACGTCGCCGGAACGCTACGAGCGCGGGCTGGTCGTGTGCCTGAGCGGCGCGGGCGGCATGATGGGCGAGGTGAACCGCATCCGCGACGGGCTCTCGTCCGGCGGCGTGGACCAGGCGATCGAGGCGTTCGACTGGTCGCGCGGAGAAGTGTTCGGCGACCAGATAGACGTGGCGGAGAACCGCCGACGCGCCCTGCAACTGGCCGCACGCGTGGAAACCTACGTCAAGAACCACCCCGGCCGGCCGGTGCACCTGATCGGCGTCTCGGCCGGGACAGGCCTCGTGGTCTGGGCGCTGGAGAGTCTCCAGGGCGTCCGGGCGACCGGGGCGGTGCTCATCGCCTCGAGCCTCGACACCCACTACGACCTCTCGCGCGCGCTCGGGAATATCAGCGGACGCCTGTACAGTTTCAACAGCGTGGCGGACACGATCCTCAGCCTCGGCGTGACGTTGGCCGGGACGGTGGACCGCGGCGGCGGCGTCGGCGGCGGCCTCGTGGGCTTCAGCCCGCCGGACGGCGCTTCCGAGACCACCAAACGACTCTATCAGGAAAAACTCAAACAGTTCTCGTGGAACCCCGGCGAAGTCCTGCTCGGACACCTCGGCGACCATCTCGGGGCCACCAACCCGACCTTCGTCCGCGTGCGGATCGCGCCCCTCGTCCTCGGCAAGGAACCCCAGACGGCCGACAAACCCCAAGCGCGGCCCGCAGCGACGGAACCCCGGACCCACGCCTCGCGGCTGACTCGCGACTGGAAAGATTTGCCATGACCGACGGCACCGCGTCGCATCGCAGCCCCGTGGCCGCACTCGTCCTGGGTTGGATCCTGCCCGGCGCGGGCCACGCCTATGCCGGGCAGCGAGGCAAGGCCGTTCTCTTCGGCGTCCTGATCACCGGCCTCCTGGTGGCGGGGTTCGCCATGGGCCGAGGCACCAACCTCCTGCCGAACGAATGGTGGTTCGCCCCGCAGTTGGGCGCCGGCGGGCCGGCCGCCCTCCTCACACCCCTCAGCCAGTATCTCGCCATCCGCCAGCCCGTTGACTGGGCTTCGCCCGTCCGGGAGATAGGGACGCTCTACACCGCCGTCGCCGGACTCCTGAACCTCCTGGTGATGATGGACGCGTATGTCCTGCTGGCGTACCCGGGCGAGAAGCGGGAGCGCGACCTGGTCCGCGAAGCCGGAGGCAAGACCGACGATGCCTGAATCCCTCAGCCACTTCTTCCGCAGTCTCGTCAGCCTCCACAATCCGCTCTGGCTCTTCTACCCGCTCCTGGCGGTCATCGCGGTCGTGTACAAAGCGACGAAGTTCGACAGACCGAAGGACATCGCTCTCTCGTCCATCCACTTCTTCGTGTCGGTCGCCCTGGGCATGCTCGCCCTGGGTCTGGCGTTCTACCTCGTTTCCATCCTTTTCTAATGCTACTTCGTCAACTTCGTGGGGCCCGGCTTGGGATAGCGCGGTGGGCATTCCTGCCCACCGCGCCACCGCTTGGTTTGAAGCACGCGAAGTTGACAAAGCAGCACTAGGCGGTTTCGGTCAGCTCGCGCGCGACGTACGTCCGCACGCTCTCGCGCCAGCCGGGAAACTGGTGGCCCGCCTCCCGCCGAAGTTTCTCCGTCGACAGGACCGCGCGCGCGGGCCGGCGGGCCTCGCGCGGCCGCTCGCGGCTGGTGATCGGTTCCACGGCAACGTCGAGCCCGGCGGCGCGCACAATCTCCTGGGCAAACTGCCGGCGAGACGCCGACCCCCGGCCGCAGGCGTGGTACGTCCCGCGAAGGCCCGCCCCCACCATCGCGACGAGCGCACCGGTGAGATCCTCGTTCCAGGTGGGGCACCCCACCTGGTCCCGCACGACGCGCAAGCGTTCGCCCGCGCGGGCCGCGGACAGGATCGTCTCGACAAAGTTCGGCCCGCCCGCCCCGTATAGCCACGCCGTCCGCACAATGAGGTGCGAACCCGGCGCGGCCGCACGCACCCGGGCCTCGCTCTCGGCCTTCGAGCGGGCGTACACGCCGAGCGGGCTCGGCGGGTCGTCCTCGACATACGGCTCGGTCTTCGTGCCGTCGAAGATGAAGTCCGTGCTCATGTGGACCACGAGCGCCCCGGCGTCGGCGGCGGCGCGGGCGACGGTCCCCGCCGCCTCCACATTCAGAAGCATGACCTCGGCCGGATGCGTCTCGGCGGCATCCACGTCGGTCCAGGCCGCCAGGTGAAAGACCGTCCGCGGCGCGAGGTCCCGGACGGCCGCCTCGACGGCGGCCGCGTCCGTGACGTCGAGGACCCGCCCGGCCGGTGGCGAGGCCGCCAAGTCCGTCAGGCAAAGCGATTCCGGGGCGGGGGCGCACCGCGCGAGCCGCGGACCCAGGGCGCGGCCCAGGAGCCCGCCCGCGCCGGTCACGAGAATCGGATAATGTTCGGGCGCCAGATCGGTCATGTGTTTCA
>Ga0307378_10004863_pt1 | contig 18916 bp, 18 predicted proteins | sample UN1MG_FD_202238 | JGI IMG/M metagenome (GOLD analysis project Ga0307378, IMG submission 202238) | Soil microbial communities from Risofladan, Vaasa, Finland - UN-1 | ecosystem: Environmental > Terrestrial > Soil > Coastal area > Acid sulfate soil | place: Finland: Risofladan, Vaasa | collected... | reverse complement strand
TGCCGGGTCATCTTTCGGACGGCGTACAATAACATGTAATTGGCCCTGCGGGGCTTGGAGATCCTGCCCCGACCCTTGGTCCTCTTCCCTACCAGTCCCGCCCCCTTGATGGCCTGTTCTGGCTCCATTCGCAACGTTCCCCAGACAGCAATCAGGCTGGCCAGGACCGCGGTGAGAGGGCCGAAGAGGCCACCGATTATGAAATATGAAGGTTCCAGGACGATCTTTGCTGACGGGGCGCTGAACATTAATTCCACGTAGTAATCCGACAGTGCCTGGCCTATAGGCAGGCTCAAAGCCAGGCCCAATAGGGAACTGATGCCCCCTACCAGCAAGGCCAAGTAAAGATAGGAGAGCAGGATGTTCATTCGTCCGTAACCCAGGGCGCGCAGGATACCTATCTCCCTGCGCTGTTCCTGCACCATGCGGGCGAAGGATGAATAGACCACGAAGAAGGCCACAATCAATATGAGGCCGGCGATGACCCCCATGAAGGAGTCTCCTTGCCCAAGGTCCTCCTTGATCAATGCGTATCCATAAATATCCTCCTGGTGCAACTTGAAGAGAATGGTCTCACTGGCCAAGGCCAGATCGATCATTGCCTCTGCCCCCTGGTCATCGAGAAGGAAGACGAACTCATTGGCCGTATCTGTCCCTAGGCTGAAGCTGTCTTGCAGCCAGGTCATGGGTAGGTAGACCACGACCAAGTTACCCGGGACCGGATTGATCGACTGTGGATTGATGGGCAGGAAGAGGAACTCCGGGGAGTTGACCAGGCCAACGACCTCAAGTTCGCTCCATCCCCCTTCGGTCAGGATCGAAACGCTGTCCCCCAGGGCGATCCCAGCCTTTTTTGCGGACCCTTTCTCCAATACTGCCTCTCCAGGACCTTCGAACCAGCGTCCTTGGGTGAACTCAAGTTTGTTTATTCCCGGTGGGGCGTCGGTATCCAGGCCGATAAGCGTGGCGGCCATCTCTTTTTCTGCCAAGATCCTGGATGCTAAGTTCAACCGCGCCTCCGCCGCCTCAACTCCATTGATGCCTTCTAGATCATCCAGAATTTCAGTGGAAGCGAATCCCGTACGGATGATCAGGTCGTTCAGGTTCAACGCATCCACTCTCAGTTCTAGAGACTCCTCGGCGGATGGCATCATGGTCCCCATCCCCACGTACATCGAGACGGCTAGAAGTATCAGCAACCCCGCTCCAATGGCACGGAATCCCATCCGGCGTAGCTCCCGGTTCATTTTTCGGTACAGGTACCGGTTCATCGACCTGCCCCCGGCCCGGATATCCGCTCGATCCTGCCGGAACGCAAATACAATGTCTTATCGGCGAACTCCGCGGCCTCGGCCCAGTGGGTGACAGCGATGACCGTGGTACCGGTCTCTCTGTTCATGTTCCGCAGTAATGCCCAGACGGTCTCCCCGGTCTCAGCATCCAAATTGCCGGTGGGTTCGTCGGCTATAAGCAGTTCCGGTTGGCTTGCCACTGCCCTGGCTACCGAGACCCTCTGCTGCTCCCCTCCTGAAAGTTGGTCTGGGAATTTGCTCTCCATGTCCTCCAACCCCACCATTTTCAGGTATCTAATGGACCGTTCCCTCAGTTCCATGGGGTCTTTTATCTTCAGGGCTAGCCCGATCTCCACGTTCTCGAGAACAGTGAGGGTGGGGAATAGATTGAAGAACTGGAAGACGAAACCGACGGAATCCGCCCGAAATCTGGTGGCCTGGGTGTCGGTCATGGCGCTGATGTCCTTACCAGCCACCCGAACCTGGCCAGAGGTGGGGCTGACCAGTCCCGAGATTATGTTCAGCAGGGTGGTCTTGCCTGAGCCACTGGGGCCAAGCACGACCACGAAGCTACCCCGCTCGATGCTCAGGCTGACTCCGTTGACCGCTCTTACCGCCCGTTCCCCGTTACGGTACTCCTTGACCACGTTCTCCAATACTACTATCTCTTCCATGGCTGATTATTGATATACTACTGGAGAATTAAAATACCACTCGGCCCTCTCAAAATTTCTTGCGAGGGTATTGCCCTTCGAGATACCGGTCCTTAAGTCTCTGATAGCTCAGGGCGCTCCTTTCGGCCTTTTCCCTGATACTGCTGTCGTTATGCCGAACGACCTTTCCCGGCAGTCCCATCACTACCGATCGAGGTGGAATGACGGACATGCTGGTCACCAAGGCATTGGCCCCGACGATGCACTCATCCCCGATGATGGCACCGTCAAGTATCGTAGAATTGATGCCAATTATGCAGCGGTCGCCCACGATGGCGCCGTTGATGACCGCTCCATGGCCTATGGTCACGAACTTGCCAATGACAGTTGGAAAATCAGGGCCGGTATGCAACACTGCACCCTCCTGAACGTTGCTACCCGCCCCCACGCGTATGCTGCTGGCATCGCCACGAAGAACCGCTGTAGGCCAGATAGAGACCCCTTCTTCCAGCTCAACATCACCGATTATAACCGCGGTGGGGTCTACGTAGACCTTACGCTCGACCATAGGTTAGAGAGTGACTTGAAAAGATAAAACGTTGGCCTTACTTCTCGGCCGGTTTGGGAGCAGAGCCGGGGCGCCTCGCGGTCACCCTCTTGGGGAAGTATTTCAAGAGAACGATATCTCCGATGGCCTGTATCCAGCGGAAGGGTACGTTGACTGCCTTGGAGTCCTCCACCAGCAAGGGATTGGACTCGCTGACGAAGAGCCCGTCAACCTTACGGTTCTCCACGTCGATCACCAAATTGTTCACATTGCCCAGGAACACTCCGTTGGGCGTGTACACCTGCATCCCTATAAGTTCAGAAGCCTCCTCTAACATTGGCACTCCCTGGTCGGATATCGCAATCTTCTATTAAAAAGATTATCGGAAGCTTGGCTCGGATAGGCGCTTGATATCCACGGGCAAGCAGTTATGAGCGAAGCATGTCATCGCGCATAGCGGGACAGAGATGCGGAAACGGGGCTCGGCATTATTGGTAGTGCTAGTGGCAGTGATGCTGCTAGCCATATCGGGATGGGCCTTGGAGGGTGGCCTGAGGGTCCCGGAGATATTTCCGGATGAAGGGGTCCAGGACGACCCTGACGTTCAGGGTAATATGACCGTACATTTCATCGATGTGGGTCAGGGCGACTCCGTTCTCATCATCACCCCCGATGGGAAGAACGTGCTGATCGACGCCGGTGGCACCTATGCCCCGTCAGATCTGACAAGGTACATCAGTGATCATGGTATCGAGGTCCTCGACGCACTGGTCATCACCCACCCGCACGCAGACCATTTGAGCTATGCGGACGATGTGCTCGAAGCCTTCGATGTACGCAGCGTCTACCACCCCGGCATGGACTATGACTCGGTCGGCTACCAAAGGTTCCTGGCGGCGGCAGAGGCGGAAGGTTGCCCCGTGTACACTGACATGGAATTGGATGTTGGTGACGAACTGAACATAAGCGTGGCGGTCACCTTCCAGGTCCTCTGGTTGGATTCTCAGGCGGAAAACGCCAACGATGCCAGTATCGTGCTCAAGGTCACCTATGGAGAGAACGACCTGCTGTTCACCGGTGATATCGAGAACAACATCGAATCGATCATCCTTCATGATCAGCGATACGATCTGGACATAGATGTACTGAAGGTATCCCATCATGGGAGCGACACCTCTACGACCCAAGAGTTCCTATCGGCGACAACCCCCGAGTTCGGTTTCATCTCCGTGGAGGAGGGGAACAGCTACGGCCACCCCCACTCCTCGGTGCTGAACAGGTTGGAGAGCAATTCCGTGCAGTACTTCACTACAATGGAGGAGGGAAGCATGATGATACGTTGCGATGGTGAGAACATATGGTTGATGTTCTGATCTTTCAATGGTCGATCGTTTTCCACCTTGCAGCTATGGGGTGGGAAAAAGATGTTCTGCAACCCAGAAGGATTGTGATAAAGGTTATATACAGATGAACCTCAATACGGTTTTGTAGTAACAATGCACAACCGATTTGAGAGGTCTCTAGATGAGCGATGATGAACTCACTGAGATCAGGAGACGAAAGTTAGAGGCATTGATGGGAGAAAATAACGATAAAGGAGTGAAGAAATTGTCCGGAGTCACTGAGGTCAAGGATAGCAATTTCGAGGAATTCATCAAGAGCGCGCCCATAATCATCATTGACTGTTGGGCTCCTTGGTGCGGTCCCTGCCGCATGCTAGCTCCGATAGTGGAGCAATTGGCGGCGGAGCTCGAGGGAAAGATCAAGTTCGGAAAAATGAACACCGACGAAAACGAAAACACTCCAATGAAGTTCAACATCACGGCAATTCCCACCATGCTGGTCTTCAAGAACGGGGTTCAGGCCGATCGTATCGTTGGTGCGGGAAACAAGGACTTCATGCGACAGAAGTTCTCGAAGTACCTGTGATCAATCGATCGAGCGCCCAAACCTCTTAAGCAAACCGTTTATCCTCACACTTTCATTTTACGGGGGGTTAGAATGGATTACGACGTTATTATCATCGGTACCGGCCCGGCAGGATTGCAGGCGGCCATACACGCTTCAAGGAAGAAGGTCAAGGTCTGTGTTCTCGGGAAGATCGAGAACAGCGCTCTTCAGAAGGCAGATGTCGAGAACTATTTCGGGGCTCGCCCTATCAAAGGCCGCGAAATGCTGCAGATCGGTCTCGAAGCCGCCCGGGAGTTCGGCGCCGATCTATTGTCAGAAGATATCCTTACAATAGAAATGATCGAGGAAGGGTTCAAGATCAAGACCGATTCCCTTAAGGAAATGACCACGAAGGCACTGGTGCTGGCACCGGGCATCTCCCGTAAGAAATTGAAGGTGGAGGGGGAAACGGAGTTCCATGGCCTGGGTGTAAGTTATTGCGCCTCCTGCGACTGCAACTTCTTCAAGAAGAGGACCGTGGCCGTTGTGGGCGACGCCAGCATGGCCGCCTCCGCGGCCCTCTTGCTCCGGGAATATGCTGCCAAGGTCTACTGGGTGGCCAAGGAGTTCAAGGCCTCTCCTCAGCTAATGGAAAGGGTCAAGGCCACCGATATCGAGATGGTGAAAGCCTGGCCGTCCCGGATCCACGGGAACGAAGTGGTCAAGGGGATGCTACTGGACGACGGTCGGGACCTGGTGTTGGACGGTGTGTTCATCGAGCTTGGGGCCAAAGGGGTCACCGAGCTGGCCATGGAGGTGAACATCTTCCCGGACGAGAAGGGTTACATCACCGTGGACCGTTCCTGCGCCACCGAGACGCCGGGGGTGTTCGCTTGCGGTGACGTGACCGGACTTCCCTGGCAGCTGGCGAAGGCAGTGGGCGAGGGATGCGTAGCAGGTCTGGCCGCGGCCGCCTACGTAAAGAAGGAAAGTGAGTGATGACATGAGCATGGTCGAGGAACTGATGTCGGGCATCCTGCGCAGCGAGGAAGGCTTCCGCGAGGCGCTGCGAAAGATACTGGATGAGGAACTGAAGATATCGGTCCCGGAGTTCTGCGATAAGACCGGACTGTCACCGAGCACCATCTACAAGATATTGCAGGAGCAGCGCGAACCGAACCTGCGCACGATACGTGCGGTCATAAAGGGTGTGCGGAAGCTTGATGCTAACCCGGGTGGAGAGTTTATAGCGGTCATCGCTAGCCGTCCGGTCCTGAACAAGATAGAGGAGAGGATGATGAGGGTCGGCGGAAGGAACGTCCGGGTGAAGGAATATCCTGCTTCGACCATGGAGGATGCCATAATCGCCGCCGTCAAGGCGGAGAGGGATGGAGCACTGGCATTGGTCTGTGCCCCGATAGTCGCTCCGACAGTGGAACAGATCGTCAGAATACCCGTGTCAGTGGTCGTACCCAGGGACAGCATGGTGCGGGCCATCGAGATAGCCGCTTCGAAGGTGCTTTGATCATTCCTCGATCCTGACCATGCTCTCCAATTGGTCCAGTATCTTCTTCCTCAGGAGAGCGAACTCAGGCGAGGCCCGGTCGCGCGGCCTCTCCCATTTTATCTCGTATATCTCCCCGATGCTACTGGGCCTTGCGGTCATGACCACGATGCGGTCGGAAAGGAACACCGCCTCATCGACTGAATGTGTGATGAATATCACAGTCTTCTTCGTCTCTTCCCATATGTGCAGCAGCTCCTTTTGCATGAGGTTGCGGGTCTGTGCATCAAGTGATCCAAATGGTTCGTCCATCAATAGGATCGCAGGTTCATTGGCCAATGCACGAGCTATGCCCACTCTCTGCTTCATCCCTCCAGAGAGCTCATGAGGATGGGCGTTCTCAAAACCATCCAGACCCACCAGATCGATGTATTTCTGGGAGATCCGGGTCCGTTCTTCGTCGGGCACCTTTTTAAGCTCCATTCCGAACTCTATGTTCTTACGAACGCTTCGCCAGGGAAATAGCGCAAACTCCTGGAACACCATCCCACGATCTGAACCCGAACCGGAGATAGGTTTTCCGTCCAGGAATATGTTCCCAGATGTCGGGGTATCGAGGCCGGCCAATATTCTAAGTATCGTTGTCTTGCCGCAGCCTGAAGGGCCTAGGATGCAGACGAACTCACCTTTGGTCACTTCCAGATCGAATTTTTCTATAGCAACAAGTTCCCCCTCGTCCAAGGGAAATGTCTTTCTTAGGTTCTCAATGATCAGTTTCACGACATCCCCATCCTCTTCGAGACCCGGCGCTCGATGTAGCCACTAAGCTCGGTGGTCACCAACCCAAGAATTGCGATGACGATCAGACCAGCGAACACTTGGTCATACCTGCCAATATTGGATTTGAAATAGATGTACTGCCCCACTCCTCCCCCGATCGGGGCGATGAACTCGGCAGCCACGATACACATCCACCCGATGCCCAGTCCTATGCGGATGCCGGTCATGATATATGGTATGGTGGAAGGCAGGATGACCTTGATGAACAAGTGAGACCTCTTGGCTCCGAGAGTGCGTGCCGCATCGATCAGGATCGGATCAATGTTCCTCACACCGAATACTATGTTGGAGAGCAAAGGGAAGAATATGCCTATGAAAATCACAACTACCGGCCCCAAGAACACTCCCATGGCAATGATGAGGACCGGAGCCCAGGCCAGCGGTGGGATCGGTCGGAACACCTCGATTATAGGTTTGCTGAAATCATCAGCGGTCTTGGAGAATCCCATGACCAATCCTAGAGGTACAGCTATGACGAAGGCCAGGGCGAATCCCCACAGCACGCGGTTAAGACTGGAATAGATATTATCCCACATATTACGCCCGACCGATATATCCGTGATGTTGAAGGCGTCCACAAAGGCTTGGAGAACAATCGAAGGTTCCGGCAAGTAAGGTGAGTTTAAAAGCATGGACAGGCCCTGCCAGACCAGCACGAACGAGACAAGGGAGATCACGGTGATGGTCAGGGTCTTAAGAAACGCCGGGCCTTTTTCTTCATGGAGCAAGTGGCTTATGGGCCAGATATGGCGCAGAACGCTCCGTACCTTGTTAATTTTCTTATCATCTTCTCCCATAGTCAACGCTCCTTATGGAAATGGCCACATATAAAGGTAAAAAATTAAAAGGTTTGGCATCCTGGAACCTACTTGGCCTTGACCACAAAACCATTGCTGGTGAAATAGTCCAAGAACATCAGATGCTGAATGGAGGACGGTCCGGGGGTACCAATGGTCTTACCGTTAAAGTCGTCCAGGCTAGTGATGGACGGATCCACGAATATGGCTGAACCAACGGTGTTCACCTGGGAAATTATCAGCGTATTGACCCCGCCGTTCAGATGTTTCAGGATGGCCGGGGGGCTACCCAGATAACCGATGTCCACAAGACCAGATGCGAACGCGTCCATCTCCGGACCACCGGCGGCGTAAGGCCCGCCTGTGGATGTAACGGTAGCTACTCCGTATACTTCGAACAGGTCCTTATCCTCACCCCATAGGGTATCATTGGCAGCCACCACTCGAGCGAACTGGTGTAGATCCCCTAGCAGATATCCCAGTCTGACCGGGTCATCAGGGTTCAAGATGGTGGTTGAGGGTTCCACATCGGCCGCTTGTGCCTGAAGTGAAGAGTCCACATAGTTGTCAATGAAATCATCAACATCATCATATCCACGAGTGGCCAAGGTTCCGTTGGCTATCAGCGTCAGGTTGATGTATTTCTCGGTGATCGTCTTCATCCACCCTTCGAATTCATCAGTAATTTCGTAGGTCAGTTGCATATGGTCCAAAGAGCTGGCAACTACACTGGTGTTACGCTGGGAGAACTCAGCACCAATATCTAGGAGCTTGGTGTAATTTTCACCATCTGGATTTTGTAAACTGTCCAATATCCAATCTGTAGCCACTTGGTGAGCTTTTAGGACTCTTAGCACAATATTCTCATTTTCCGCCAGATAGTCCTGATCTACGACCATGACGCAGCAGGGATGATCGGACCAAATCTGGTCAGACCATTTGTAGATAGAGGCCGTACCGTCCAAGTAAGCATCAGAGGCGTAGGGCTCCCATGTGATGGCTCCATCAATGATCCCTGCCTCCAACTGCGCTTTTTGGTTGATGGGAGCGACCTCAACCCAATATACAACTTTCTCATCATCGGAATTTCCTCCCATGAATGCGACGGCGATAATGCCTACCAACACTATTGCCGCCACAGCAATCGCAATTATGGTAATCTTCTTATCCATTTGAAGCACCGTATTAACCAAAATCTGGACATCATATAAAGGATTTTTGTCTACTAAGGTAAAATCTATCCTCTTTGTACAATTTTCCTTATGATTTAGACAAATGTATTAACGGGTAATAGATAATAATTGGACGTGTCCAAACGTCATTAAATCTGCATAATCTATAATAATTATGCTAATTACTTAATTAATTATTTATATCTAGTTTATAGTAACGATAAATTCGATATTATGTTCGAATTAAACGTCATGAGCAACACGCCGCTGACCCCGGTGGAAGACCTCAGGGACGTGTCCCTGCAGTTCCTGAAACAGATCGGGTACATTTCCAAGGGATACGACCCCAAGACCGACGTTGAAAACATACAGGAGAGCATTCCTTACAGACTGTTCACCGAGTGCTTCTTGGGTAATATAAACCGGGTGTGGGCCGTGGAGGAACTATCCGCATACCTCGGCACCACCAAGCCAACCGTGTACCGGCACCTCAACAAATTGAAGGCAATTGATGTCCTGGAGGACGTATCCGTGGAGATCGGTGGTCAAAGGAAGAAGGGCTACCGTATTCGATATGGTGATCTGGGCAAGGCATGGAGCTTCACCGAGGCCAATGTCGAACTGGCAATGCAGTCCTATCGTAAGACGGTGGAACACCTTCAAAGGCTGGCCAGGGAGGTATAGGAATGGACGAAAAGTACCCGACCAAATTGACCAAAGGATCTCACTACCGTCTGACGCTTTCTCTGGGCGGTGAAGGAACTTTGGAGATGGAGGGGGAGTTCGTCGGCTATTTACAGTATGGTAGTGACATGGCACTGATGTTGCGATTAGATGGGGATGCGATCAGGGTGGTCCCCTCTCGATCGGTGCTCTTCTTTGATATACTGGACTTCAAGGATGAGAAGGATGACCGCCCCAAGGAGAACGGGGTCTATTTCGGATGATGATCACCGTTTTATAATCGATCAAAATTGAGGATACGAATGGACCGTCGCCTGGAATACCATCAGCATCTCATTCGCCTGCTCATCTCCGGTGAGATCAGCAATAAGGATGAACTGCAGCGCCGCAAGGTAAAGCTGAGCGGAAAGTACGGTCTACCTGGCGTACCACGTAACTCCGAGACCTTGGCTCTGGTGTCCCCTGAGGACCTGCCGGCCATGAGGGACATCCTCCGCAGGAAACCGGTCAGGACATTAAGTGGGGTGGCGGTCGTCGCTGTGATGACCTCTCCGGCACCTTGTCCGCATGGTCGGTGCACCTACTGCCCAGGCGGAGTGGACAACAACTCCCCCCAGTCCTATACTGGCAAGGAGCCGGCGGCCCGGCGGGGCGCGGACAACGATTTTGACCCATATAGGCAGGCCATGTCCCGATTGGAACAATTACAGGCCATCGGCCATCACACCGATAAGATAGACCTCATAATCATGGGCGGGACCTTCACCTCCCGCCTGGGGGAATACCAAGAACATTTCGTGCAACGGTGCTTCGATGCTTTCAATGGAACAGCATCGAAAGACCTGGCCGAGGCGCACGCTATTAATGAAGGGGCGGATCACCGGGTGATCGGAATGACCGTGGAGACCCGTCCGGACGCCATGACGGCGGAAGTCACGAAGGAATGCCTTAGGTTGGGAACCACCCGGGTGGAGCTTGGGGTCCAGATCCTGGACGATGAGATACTGGCGGCGGTGAATCGGGGGCATGGGGTGAAGGAGGTTGTGGAGGCCACCCGCATAGCCAAGGACCTGGGATTGAAGGTATGCTACCACATCATGCCCGGGCTACCGGGATCGAACCCTGAAAAGGACATCCGTTCCTTCGCCCAGATGTTCAATGATGAACGTTTTCAGCCCGATATGATCAAGATCTATCCGACCTTGGTGGTCAAAGGCACACAGCTGTATGAATCGTGGCTCAGGGGGGAGTATCACCCTTATTCCACCGAGGAAGCGGTGCAGGTCATCGCCGAAATGAAAAGACTGGTGCCCGAATACGTTCGCATTCAGAGAATTCAACGCGATATACCCGTACCTCTGATCGAGGCTGGAGTGGACAAGGGGCACTTGAGGGAACTAGTTCAGCAACGTCTGGGTTCCCAAGGAACTGGCTGCCGCTGCATCAGGTGCCGCGAGGTGGGACTTTTAGGCATTACTGATTACACCTGGGAGGACCTTCGGTCAAGGACGATACGTTATGAGGCGTCCGGTGGGAAGGAGGAGTTCATCTCCTTGGTGCTTCAGGACAATAATTCCCTGGCCGGTTACGTTCGATTGCGCCTACCAGCTGGAGAAACGGCCCTGGTGCGCGAACTGAAGGTCTTCGGTCGCATGGCCCGACTACATGAAGGGGAGGGGGAATGGCAGCATCGTGGACTGGGCCGGCGCCTGCTGGGCGAGGCCGAGGAAGCCGCCAGGCGGGCCGGGTATTCCGCTATCAAGGTCACTAGCGGAGTGGGCGTTCGAGGATATTACGCCGCATTAGGATACGAAAAGGACCTGCCTTACATGCGAAAAAGGCTTTGCAGCGACAAATGATTAATCATCCGGTAGCCATTATCCTCATTGGGATGCGTATGGTCTGCACTTTCTGCGGTGCCCCGTCATTGGAAGGGGCCATGGTTTGCGCTGCATGTTTAGAGAAGGTCCAAGGGGAGCTTTACCTTCGTGAATGGGCGGTGGACCCCCGTTCCGATAATAGGTCATTTGGCTCGCGAAGCGCCTGTTTGAGGATCGGTCCCAGTTCTAAGGGGGAAGTACAGCTGGGCAAAGGGTCCGATCCCTATCTGTTGGTACAGAGGACCCTGCAGGTGGAGGACCGTTCACACCTACCTACCGTGCTTGACCAATACCTGTCCGGTCTAGGGGCGGGCCTTTGTCTCATGGGGGACGAGCAGATCCCACCCCGATCGATGCTGGGTGAGCTAGTGGCCATACCGGAGAAGATGGATTACCCAGGGGAACGGTGGGGGATGGTCCTGATCCGTCTGGGCAACCTTCTAGCCATAAGCGCAAGGGACATTTCCCGGTTGCCTCTGGGAGAGAACGCTCGGAAGGAGGCTTTCCGCGAAAGGGCGGGCAAGGCCGCCGACCTTTACCGAAGGGCAGGCCAGATCGCCGAGCTGGAGGGAACCGCTCGTGGCAACCTAGCAATGCTAAGGCACTGGGCGGGAGATCACCAGGCCGCAGAGGACGAATTGAAGGTGCTTTCCCCATCGTCCGATAATGCCAAATTGCAGTTGGCCAAGGTACTTTGGGACATGGGAAGGGAGGAGGAGGCGGTGGAGTTCACATCACAGACCCTCGATCCCGATGGAGCCGCGGTAAGGATCAGGAGGGGATGCGAATGACCGATCTCGCCGAGAAACTTGACCAGAACAAGAGGGAAAGAGTGGTACAGGCTATACGCTCCCTGAGCTCCTCCGATTACCGTGAACTGATACTGTCCTTGATAAGCGGTATTGGCGTCCGTGTGCAGAAGGTGAGGGAGGAGCAGAACTCCATAATCATACACGGACAGGGTGAGGAAAGCTATCTGATACTCACTTCCCGTGGCGAATACGCCGATCCCGAGCTAATAGTCCGCTCCTTGGTCGAGGAGGCCAAGACCTCCGGTCGTGTCGCGGTCTTCATGACGCTGCAGGGCCTGGACCCCGGCACGCTGAACTACCTGGAGATGGAGAAGGTATCCTACGCCGACATGGATAAGTTCCTGGCCCTGTTGGAGAAGTACGGGCTCGACGAGCCTCTACTGTTGAAGGAGGACCGTAAGATACTGGAGGACCGTGGAGAACCCTGTCTACCCTCGGTATGCAAGCTGGAGGCTTTGCTGGAAGAGGCAGAGGAGAGACACGAGAAAGGGGAAATGGCCAGGGCGATCCAGGTGCTGGACATGGCACTGGAGATCAAGCCCATGAACGATTCGTTGTGGCTAAAAAAGGCCGAATATCTTTTGGAGACGGGACATCCGACCGAAGCACTGAGCTCGGCCAACCGAGCCAGCGAACTACGTCCCGGCGATGCGACCACCTGGTTCCTCATCGCTCTTATTCAGAATCAGATCGGGGACAGGGAGAAGGAACTGACCGCTTACGACAACGTGTTGCGCATAAACCCCACGCACACCCCGGCACTGCTGAACAAAGGGGCCACGCTCTTTGAGATGGGACGCCTGGAATGGGCGCTGAAGGTCTTCAACGACCTGGTAAAGCATCACCCGCAGGAGCCGCAGGGATGGAACAACCGGGGATTGGTGTTAAAGGGGCTCGGACGGCTCAAAGAGGCCCACGCCTCATTTGAAAAATCCAGCGTACTCGACCGGGAGTTCGCCGATCCGCTTATCAACCTCGCCCGTATGCAGGAGGAGCGGGGCGAACGTTCGGCCGCCGTCGAATCCTGGAAGGACGTGCTGCGCTTGGTCGATTCAAGGGCGGACATATGGGCTCATCTGGGGAGATGCCTGATGGAGCTGGAGCAGAACGAGGACGCCCTGACGGCCATGGACCGAGCGCTTTATCTGGAACCGTCCCTGGAACAGGTGCGCAATGAGAGGGACTCATTGGCGAAGCTCATGGGACTGGAGGAGCCCCCCGCGGAAGAGAGCGCGCCAGAGCAAACGTTCGTCGATGAGGTCATCCTTGTCGAGGAACCCGAGGTCGCCATACCTCCCGCGCCCGATGAGATAATCGAGGAGTGCGTCCCAGAGGAAACGCCTGAGACAGTTGAAGAGGCTCCTGTCGTTCATGAGGTCCTTCAACCTACGGAAGTGCTCGAGGATGTCGATGCGCCCGATGAGATAATCGAGGAGCCAACGATCGAGGAGTGCGCCCCTGAGGAAGAGACCGAAATGATACCATTCCCTGGTCATCCCCTGCCGGTCGAGGTCTCCAAAGAGAGGTCTCTGCAGGAGCTCGAACCCCCTGGCCAGCTGGAATCGCTGCCGGAACTGCTCAAACCAGTGACGGTGAACAAGGAGTCCTTGGCCATCGAGACCTTTCCGGAACCGGGGGCATTGCAGCTGGTGGAACCGCCGATGGAGGCGCCCGAGAGGGAGCCCGCACCAATCGAGGCCGTTCAGCCGACCGAATCTGAGAAAGAAGTTGAGGTACCGCACCCCAAGCCGACATGGGCTTTCGATATTTCCCTGCCCCCGATAGGAACGGAAAGACAGGAGAAAGCTTGGCAGGAAGCCAGCATACTGCTCATAGGTGGCCAAAGGGAAAAGGTCCTTAAGGTCATCGATCTCAGCCTCAAGGAATCTTCAGACGTGGAACTGCTGCGGTTGAAGTCCCGAACACTGCTTAGTATGGGAAGGGGCGAAGAAGCCGCCGAAGCCCTCAAGGAAGCCTTACGGCACTCTCCAAACGATCCACGAACCATTCTAGACCTGGAGGCTCTCTTTCACCGCTTCGGGGGGGAAGGGGGTCGTCTGTTGAAAGGGGCGGAAGGGTGCCACGAGGCCCGTTGCCGATCTGCCTTGGACCTCCTTGAAAGGGGGGAATATGCAGAACTAGTGCGTATGGAAATGCGGAACGAGGCGCTACCGATGAAGCACGCCAAGATACTGGCGTTGATACGATTGGGAAGATACCGCGAAGCCTCCAAACTGTTGAAGGTCATCTTATCCGAGTTCCCAGCCTTCCCCGAGGGGTTGAACAATATGGGGGTATGCATGCGCTTCATGGGGGAGTTCGATTACGACCAGGCGATCCACATGATGAAATTGGCCCTGGAGGTCGATCCCCATTACTCCGATGCCATGAACAACATCGGATGCACCCTCTTCGCCTCCGGGCGGTACGATCAGTCGATCGAATGCCTGAAGGCCGCGGCGGATGAGGACCGGCGACCAGAGTATCTGCTTAACCTGAGCAACGCCCAGATGGCCCTAGGGAACACCAAGGGGGCCAAGGAGAGCCTGACCTCGGCTCTTAAGATGGATGAGGGGGCGGACGTGCTCTTCATGTTGGGCGTCATTGCTGAGAGCGAGAAGGACTATCGCTGGGCCTTAACCCTGTTCCAGGATGCTCTGGACCTCAGTCCAGGGTTCCGTGAGGCCCAAGCGGGACGTGATCGGGCACGCCTATTATCAAAAAAGTAAGGGCGCTCACGGCCATGTGGAGAAAGGTACAGCCTTAGCTCTTACAATGGCAAAGGCCGTGTGACAGTAAAAATTAAGGAGCTTGGGGTTTAGCGGGAGATGCTCATGACCACAACGTCACGGACATCCTTCATTTCGCTGAACGGGAGCACCAGGCGGCCATGGCTGTCAGTGCGGAACAAACGGCTATCTATCTCTTCGGCCGGGACGACCAGTACATGGTTGATCTCGCCGGTCAATGTGTCCACCACGAAGTTGTCTATCATGCCCAAAATCTGACCGTCGTTGGTCATGACCGTTTTCCCCTTCAACTCGGTTATGAACTTCCTCATTTCCGCACCCCAAACAGATGGCCCTGTTCTACTATCGCATGAGATTTAGCGTATTTATAGATATTCGGCTGGGCGTCCTAAAAGACAGCGAAGTAACGGCATCGGCAATACCCCTGGACAGCCCCCTTTTCCGTGGTGCATTCCTGGCAGGGAAGAGGCATCGATTCAAAGGCCTCATCGATGTTCATTCTCTTGCCGGCCATCTTCTTACAGGCCGGGCAGGCGTCCTCCGCGCATTCCACCTCCACCCATTCGAAGCCCAATTCCTTGAACGATTTCAGATTCACCCGGGCAACGATCCCCTGGACCATATGCAGGTCTTCCTCCATCCCTAGGCTGCTCAGTAGATCTGCGATGGCCTGATACATCTTCAGTTTGAGATCTACGTCCTCGGTTATGATCACCCGGTCCTTAAGAAGCTCAAGTGCCGCTATCGGATCGGAGACCTCCTTCCCATGGGCGATGCTGATCTGCCTCGATTTCATGTTGAGGTCTGTCTCACCGATGTAGAATTGGGAGAGTATGCGCAGGCTTTCCGCACGTGGGTCGAGAACATCACTTTCCTTTTTCAAGGCGTTCTCTTTTACCGGTACCGTCTTGGTCTCTCTCTTCAGTTTCAATACTTTTACCATGATCACACCTACCTGAATATCCCTAGATCGTTCATTCCGGCCCGTGCCTTGTGCAAGTTCTTTCCCATCTGATCGTACTGCCGCGCCGATTCCTTGTCCACCGAAGGCTTGACGTTCTTCAAGGCAGTCTCGAAATGCTGCATCTCCACTAACTGGGTGTTCTCATCCAGTCGCAGGGCGGCCATGGCGGCCTCCCGGCAAAGGTTCTCCAGGTCCGCACCGACGAACCCATCGGTGCGGGCGACCAGAGATTCCATGTCCAGGTCCTTGATGGGCATATTTCGGGTATGCACTCCTAATATGGCCTTCCTGGAGTTGGCGTCCGGCACTGGCACTAGGATGAGGCGATCGAATCGACCGGGTCGTAGCAAAGCGTTGTCCACTATATCAGGACGGTTCGTCGCGGCGATGACCGTCACTCCCTCCCTCGATGCCAATCCATCCATGGACGTCAGCAATTGATTGACCACCCTCTCGGTTACGTTCGAACCCTCGCTCCAGCCGCGTCGGGGAGCGATGGCGTCGATCTCGTCCAGGAAGATGATGGTCGGGGCCACCTGCCGCGCTTTCTTGAACGCTTCCCTGATCGCTTTCTCGCTCTCACCCAGCCACTTGCTCATGATCTCCGGTCCCTTGATAGAGATAAAATTGGCCTTGGATTCGTTGGCGACGGCCTTGGCCAATAATGTCTTCCCTGTCCCCGGTGGGCCATATAGCATAACTCCCCTCGAAGGACGGATCCCCAATCGTTTGAATGCATCTGCCTTCTCGATGGGCATCTCCACCATCTCCCTCAGTTGCTGCTTCGCCTCCTCTAGGCCTCCCACGTCGGACCAGCCTACGTTGGACATCTCCACCAGCACTTCGCGTAAGGCGGATGGCTCCACCTCCTTTAAGGCATCATCGAAGTCGTACGCGGTCACCTTCATGAGCATCAGGATGTCCACTGGAATGGATTTATCCAGGTCCAACGCGGGCATGAAGCGGGCCAGGCATTTCATGGCCGCCTCCCTGGCCAGGGCGGCCAGGTCCGCGCCTGTGAAGCCATGGGTATAATTGGCATAATGATCCAGGTTCACATCCTCGCCTAAGGGCATACCTCGGGTATGGATCTGCAGTATCTCCTTCCGTCCCTGGAAGGAAGGGACGCCGACCTCGATCTCCCTGTCAAAGCGTCCCGGGCGGCGCAACGCCGGGTCCATGGAGTCCTGCCGGTTGGTCGCGCCAATTACGATGACCTGCCCCCTTTCCGATAGACCATCCATCAAGGTGAGCAATTGAGCGACCACGCGGCGCTCGACCTCCCCAGAGACATCTTCACGCTTAGGGGCGATGGAATCGATCTCGTCGATGAAGATGATCGAGGGGGCGTTCTTTGCGGCCTCATCGAACTTCTCCCGCAATTTCTCCTCGCTCTGACCGTAATATTTGGACATGATCTCCGGTCCTTGGATGGAATAGAACGCCGCCCCCGATTCACTGGCCACCGCTTTGGCCAGCAATGTCTTCCCGGTCCCTGATGGACCATAGAGCAGTACTCCCTTGGGGGCGTCTATGCCCAAGCGATCGAACAGTTCCGGATGCTTGAGCGGAAGCTCGATCATCTCCCGTATGCGTTGAAGAACGTGTTCCAATCCTCCGATGTCGTCATAGGTGACCGAAGGGGAGAAAGCGTCAGTTACCTCGGTCGGTTCGGCCTTGACCACTACCTCGGTGTGATCAGCGACCACCACCCCGCCGGTTGGCTGGGTGGAAATGACCATCCACGAATAGAAGTTCCCACCGACCGCGAAGTTGGGAACGATTATCTCATCGCCTTTGATGACCGGCCTTCCGGTGAGCCCTTTTCGGAAGAGGTCGTCGATCCCCGCACCGAAGGTGATGCGCTTACCGGTGGGGATCTTGGGGGCAAGAACCACCTTACCGGCCTGAGGAAAGTCAGCCCTACCGACGGTCACCCTCTCACCGATGGAGACCCCGGCATTGGCCCTGGTCATCCCGTCGATGCGTATGATGCCTTTCCCCTCGTCCTCTTGAACGGCCCGGAGGACCTTGGCCACGGTCAATTTCTTCCCGGTGACCTCCACGGCGTCCCCGATCTCCACTCCCAGTTCCTTCCTGGTCTTCATATCGAGGCGGGCCCGTCCCAACCCGGCATCTGATTGTTGTTGGGCCTTCGCCACACGGAGGATAACCGACTCGACCATAATTATCGTCCTCCAAATCAGTTCTCTGGATATTAACTTTGCATCGTACGAACGAAAGCAATATTATCGCCGCCTCGCTTTCATGGTCATGGAATTCAGCGCCGAATGTGCTCCTTGCCTGCTCCGCCGGGTACTTTTCCAAACGAGATTAGTGGACAGTGCGTTAGAAGCACAGGTGATGTCCGCCTGCGTCCGCCTCGTGGCCGAAGGATGGAGCCCGGGCATCAACTCGGCAAGACTGGCCACCCGGGTGCATCGTTTGTCCTATGATATGATGGGAGTGGCCGATCCATATAGGGACCTGAAGGCAGAGGCCAATCGGGTGGCGCTTTCCTTGTTGCCCCGGGCGCAGGAGATGGTCGATCTCTCTGAAGACCGATTGAAGACCGCCTGCCTGGTCGCCATCGCCGGCAACGTCATGGACTTCGGTATCGGGGGCTTCGAGAGCCCGGAGGAACTGCGTTCCACCTTCGATTCGTTGACGATCGAGGAACCGGAACCCAACGATCTCCCCCGAATGCGGGAGCTGCTTCGCGAGGCGAAGGAGGTGGTCTACCTCTTCGACAACTGCGGAGAGATCGTGCTCGACCTGCCCCTTTTACGTGAACTGAAGAAATTGGGGTTGAAGGTCACTGGAGTGGTGAAGGGCGAGCCCATCATCACCGACGCCACCTGGGAGGACCTTTCCATATCCGGCGCGGACCAGATATTGGACCAATGCCTGACCACCGGCGTATTCGCCATTGGGGTGGACCTGAAGGCGATGCCGGACGAGCTCAAGAGGGCGTTCGACAGCGCCGACCTGATCATAGCTAAGGGCATGGCCAACTTCGAGGCGCTGTCGGACAGTGACATGCGCCCCATAGTGCATCTGTTGCGCAGCAAGTGTCACCCTGTCTCTTTGGCCATAGGCGCACGGAAGGACCGTAACGTGATCAAGCTGTT
>Ga0307378_10004861_pt1 | contig 18923 bp, 13 predicted proteins | sample UN1MG_FD_202238 | JGI IMG/M metagenome (GOLD analysis project Ga0307378, IMG submission 202238) | Soil microbial communities from Risofladan, Vaasa, Finland - UN-1 | ecosystem: Environmental > Terrestrial > Soil > Coastal area > Acid sulfate soil | place: Finland: Risofladan, Vaasa | collected... | reverse complement strand
GAAAGCATGCGCCTGGCCTCGGATACCCATGCTTTCGCAACGGCGCGAAAGCATGGCACCCGGCTCCCGAACACTGGCGGACAAGCCGCCAGTGGCACCCGGCGCCGAAGTGACCCGCCGCGCGGCAGCCCGTCACTTGCCGACCTTGCGGTACCGGACGAGCACGCTGCCGGGGGCGGTGCTGATTTCGACGCGCAGGGCGGCGAGGTCGCGGCCGGTCAACCGCTTGGCCTCGCCCGGCGTGTAATCGTGCGCGAAGGTCACCTCGTAGGTCGCCTCGGGTTCCAGGCCGCGCAGGGCCGCGTCGAGCGCCGGGTACGGGCTCTTGGGCCGGCGGAAGAACATGGCGAAACCCTGGCCCAGGTCGGGCCGGTCGAACTGCCAGCCGATCCACTGGCGCTCGTCGAGCGTGACCTCGGTCAGCGGGTAATAATCGCCCAAGTACAGCGGCCGCAACGACTTAGCCTCGGCGATGGCGGCCTTGGCCTGGTCCATCGGCGTGTCCTTGCGGCGCGTATCCATCGAGATGTTGGTACCCGTGGTGGCGACGCTGCGGAAGATGTACGGGTCGAAACTCCAGCATCCGCCCGCGTGCAGCGGCACGTACAGGCTGAGGCCAGCCGTCTGGCATTGGTCCTGGATGGCCTCGGCGTGGCCGCAGCACTGGGTGTCGCTCCGCCACAGGGGGAGGCTGCGGCTGATGGTCTCCAGATCGATGCGCCGGCCGCCGCTGGCGCAGTTGTCGATCCAGAGGCCCGGGTGGCGGCGCCGCAGGTCGTCCCACATCCGGTAGTGCCCCTCCACGTACCGGATCTCGGCCATGCCGCGCCGGTCGGGCGCGTCGGCCGCCTGCCAGAAGGGCAGCGGGTCGATGTTGTAATCGCTGCGGTACACGTCGATGCCGCCCTTTTCGATGCACGCCGAGAGCTGGTCGGTCATCCACTGGCACGCCGCGGGGTCGCCCAGGTTGAAGAGGCCGTCTCCGCCGCCCGCGCGCAGCACGAACTCCGGGTGCTCCTTGCCGATGCGGCTGGCGGGGTGGACGCGCTCGGGCTCGAACCAGACGATGAACTTCATGCCGAGCCGGTGCGCGGCGTCGCTCAAGGGCTTCAGGCCCCGCGGAAAGGCCTGGGCCTTCGGCACCCAACTGCCGACGCCCGACGGCCACCCGCCCTCGAACCACCCGGCGTCCAGCCAGTAGAATTCGTTGCCCATCTCGGCCATCGGGCCCATGGCCTCAATCTGGTTCTGTTCCGTCACGTCGTTGCCCGTGTTGAAGGTGTACCACGTGTTGTGGGTGATGGGCGGGACGACGATTTCGCCGTCGATGCGCGGCACGTAATGGGCCAAGAGGACCCGCCGCAGCAGGTTGTGGCCGTGCAGGCGGTCGTCGCCCTTCCAGAGGACGAGCAGGATGCGCGGCGTGCGGATGGTCTCGCCCGGGTGGAGCACCAGGTGCATCTGTTGCTGGCCCATGCGCAGGGTGACGGTGCCGGTCTTGTTTCGGCCGACGTTCATGGCCCACTGTCCCGACCATCCGATGCCGCCGGCCAGGCCGCCGCCCGCCCACGCCAGGTTGAAGAACGGCAGCCGCCCGTTCGACGAGCGGCCCCCGGCCGGCGCCAGGTCGATGTTCGTCCCGGGCGCCAGCGGCCGGTCGAGCGGCAGGAAGTCGGTGGCCGCGCACGTGCTGCCGTGCGCGTGGTGCAGCACCACCTCGCCCTTCTCGGGCGTGGTCACGTTCAGGTCGAGCGGCAGGACCTTCTCGAGCACGGGCGTGTCCTTCGTGCCCGTGTTCTTCAGGCGCAGCACCCACTCGGCAACCGGGTAGTCGGCAAACAGGGTGACCTCGGCCGCCACCTCCAGGCCCGTCTCGGGGTCGGTGTACGCCACGACGTGCTGCCGGCGACCGTCGGCGGCCGGCGAGGCCGTGTGCGTCCGCTTCCACGTGGGCAGCAGCCCGTTGGACGGTTTTCCGTCGTAGACGAACGAGAAGGGGATGGCCGTGCTGATGCCCGACTGCTGCGTCACGGCCGCCATCTCGTCGAGCCAGACCCTCTCGCCGTTTTCGAGCATGACCGATGCCTCCGCCCAATCCGCTTGGTCATAACTTTCGCCATCGCCGGCGTCGAAGACCCGCAGGACGAGTTCCCGCGCCCCGGCCAGGTCGACGCCCACCGGCACCGCCGCCTGGCCGCCCTTGCAGACGCCGCTGCGGAAGACCTCCTTGCCGGCGGCCTCGACCGCAAAGACGATGGTGCCGCGGGTGCCGGCCGTGTCGTCGTTGTCGTCGACACCCACCTGGGCTTCAAACCGTTTGCCGGCCGCCGGCAGCCGGACGACGATCTCGCTCGTGGCGTGGGTGCCCAAGCCGCGGGCGCAGGGCTTGCCGCCGATGCGAAGCGGCGTCTTGAGGACCGACCGGTTCTTCTCGAGCAGGCCGTGGTCCTGGCGGCGGACGTCGAGGCCTACCGGGGGCGCCTGGGCCGCGGGTGCGGCCTCCTGGAGAAGGGCGGCGGCGGCCCAGGCCTGGGCCTCGGCGCGTTCGTCGGCGGCCCCGGCCCACGCCGTGCCTGCCGATGCCGCCAGCCATACCGCGACGACCGTGGCCACGTGCTTCATGCCGAATCCTCCTCGCCGAAACGCCTGCCGCCCGGGGCACGGCGGCCCGTGCCATGTCCCCGTAACACGCCCGTGGCCGGTCGTCAAGCGATAACCGCCGTTCTTGGGCCGGTTCTCGCGGTGTTTCGAGGGGTGGCGGAGGCCGGTCGCCGGAAAAAAATCATTTTTCCCCCGGAGTTCATCTTCTTTTCATGTCGCCGGGGTATACTGGACGAGACGAGTGGGGGACGAAACGCGGCTTGCCGGCTGGTCCGGGGCCGCTGGGCATTCGACAGGAGAGGAGACGGACGATGAAGAAACTGGCTTGTCTGCTGATTATTGCGGTCCTTGGCATAGGTTCGGTCGCCCTATGGGCATGGGCCGACGGGTGCAAGGGCGAGAAGACCGAGAAGAAGATCACCATCGACCAGGTTCCCGAAGCGGCCAGGAAGACCATCGTCAAGGAGGCCGGCAGCAACACGATCACCGAGATCGAGGAAGAGACCAAGGACGGCGTCATCACCTACGAGGCCGAGTGGAAGGTTGACGGCAAGGAGATCGAGATCAAGGTGGCCGCCGACGGTAAACTCCTCAAGAAGGAAATCGAGGACGGCGACGACGACGACGACTAGTAAGCAGGTTTGACACCCCTGCGGGAACCGGCCATGATCGGCGTCGAAGTCCGATGCCGGACTTCCCGCGTGCCGGCCGCGACCTCAGCGGCTCCGCGGGTGTGCTTTTGCGCGGCGGCCTTCCCAGGCCGCCGCGTTCTTCTACTGCGTCCATGGCGTGTCGATTTCAATCATGGATTGGCCATCGGCCAGGTAGTTGTGGATACTCGACCAGGCATACTCCTGTGCCGTCGCCACGATCTTTGCCCGGACGGGGTTGTTGTGGATGTACTGGAGCACGTCGCGCAACTCGGCTAAGGTGGAGATCGCGTTGTCATCATAACGACGCTCCCACAGACTCGTTCCGGCGGGCTTTGCAGTATTGTGTCTGCTCGTCCACGTCTTAAAGCCATCCACAAATCGCGGCAGACCGGAATTAGGCCCGGGCCGCACCACTATGTGGACGTGGTTGGCCATGATAACGTATCCGTACAGGGCGCAGTCGCCGCGGCGCCGGTAGAAGTCCAAGGCGAGCAGCAGAGCCTGTTTCTCGGCAACACTGGCCATGTAGAAGGCGCCGTTGGCCGTGCGTGTGGTGACGTGGAAGGCGACTGCCTTCTCGTCGAAATGTCTTACGCGTGGCATTCGGCGGCGTCTCCTTGCGGTTCTCGCGGCGGCCTGATGCTACTTCGTCAACTCGTCACGACCGTGCGCGGGGGCCTTCCTAGGCCGCTGGGAGAGGTTGCCCTGCGTCAACTCGCGGTGGCCTAGGAAGGCCACCGCGCGGGTTCTTTCGTCGCCGCCGCGCGGGAGTTCTTGGCCGGCCGTGCGCCTAGCGGCTCCGCGGGTCGAAGGCGTCGCGGAGGCCGTCGCCCGCGAAGTTCAGCCCCAGCAACGTCGCCCCCAACGCGAGGCACGGGAACACCAGTAGCCACCAGTACACCCGGACGGGGTTCAGGGCCTCGACGGCGTCGCTGGCCAGCGTGCCCCACGAGGCCAGCGGCGGCGGCACGCCAAGACCCAGAAACGAGAGGAACGATTCCTGGAGGATCGCCAGCGGCACCGTCAGCGTGGCGCACACCAGGATTGTCCCGGTCAGGTTCGGCAGCATCTCCTTGACGATGGTCCGGCCCCCGCCCGACCCGATGGCCCGCGCCGCCTGAATGAATTCCGACTCGCGCAGCGCCAGCACCTGTCCTCGCACCACGCGGGCCATCGTCAGCCACGACACCCCGCCGATGGCCATGAACAGCACGACCATCCGCAGCCAGATCGTCTGCTCGGCAAACAGGACCAGCAGCAGAATCACCAGCAGGACGTACGGCAGGCCGTAGAGGACGTCGACGATCCGCATCATGGCCGTATCGACGCCGCGACCCGTGTACCCCGCCGTGATGCCCCAGAACGTGCCGATGATAATACTCACCCCTGCCGCGCACACCCCCACGCCAAGCGACACGCACCCGCCCACCAGCGTCCGGGCGAACAGGTTGCGGCCCAGCGGGTCGGTGCCGAACGGAAGGAACGGGTCGAGGCTGGGCGGCCGCGGATGGACGCCCTCCAGCGGCGTCTGGTACGGCTGCGGGCGTCCGGCGGCCACCTCCCAGCGGTCCCAGACCACGCCGCCGAGGCAGAAGGCCACGATGACGCCGAGCACCACGAGCCCCGCCATGGCCAGGCGGTTCCGCCGGAACCGGCGCATGGCCAAGCCCAGCGGCGAAAGGGCCGGCCGGGCCGCCGCCGCGTTGTCGCCCGCGTCAGTCATAACGGATCCTCGGGTCGAGCCACGCGTACCCCAGGTCGACCGCCAGGTTGAAGATGACCAGCAGCGCCGCGTACAGCAGGACCGTGGCCAGGATGAGCGGGTGGTCGCGGTGCAGGGCCGAATCGACGAAGTGCTGTCCCACGCCCGGAATGGCGAAGATCTTCTCCACGACGAACGACCCCGTGAAGATGCCCGCCGCCGCCGGCCCCAGGTATCCCAGGACGGGCAGCCAGGCGTTGCGCAGGGCGTGGTCCAGCAGGACGCGCCGCTCCGCCAGGCCCTTGGCCCGGGCGGTCCGCACGAAATCGGCCGAGAGGACCTCCAGCATACCCGTCCGCACCAGCCGCGCGATGTACGCCGCCGGCAGGGCACCCAGCGCCAGCGCCGGCAACACGATCTGGCTGGGGCTGCCCCATCCGCCCACGGGCAGCCATCGCAGGGCGAACGCGAAGACGGCCATCAGCACCGTGGCGATGACGAACGACGGTTGGCTGATGCCGATCATCGCCCCGGCCATGGCGGTGTAATCGATGAGCGACCGCGGCCGCGCTGCACTGACCACGCCCGCCGCCGTCCCCACGACCACCGCCAGGCCCAGGGCGCAGATGCCCAGGCTCAGGCTCACAGGGAACGCGGGGGCCAGGATGTCGTGGATGACGTTGCGGTTCGGGTACCGCATCGACGCTTGGCCGCGCAGCGTCACCAGGTCGCGGCCGTACAACAGGTACTGCACCCAGATGGGCCGGTCGAGGTGGTACTCGGCCATGCGGGCCTCCATCACTTCGGGCGGCAGTCCTTTCTCCTGGGCGAAGGGGCTGCCCGGCGCGGCATGGATGAGCAGAAACGCCACGGTGTAGATGGCCAGCAGCGTGGGGATGAAGTACAGCATCCGTCGCAGGATGTAATAGCCCATGGGCTCCGTCCCGTTGGCGACCGCGCCGCCAAGAAACTGTTTCATAACCTCTGAGGGTGGCGGGTCTCCCGACCCGCCACCTGCGTTTGTGCCTCGCCTGTCGTGCCGGGTCAGGAGACCCGGCACGCTCATGGTTCAGAGGCCGCCGGTTCTGAAACAGTCTAAGAGGATAGTCGCCCCGCGGCGCGAAGGCAAGACCGGCCCGGCGTCAAGCCTGGATCGTACCCCCGGACGCGGGCCTCCGGGGCCGACAGCATGCGGAATCCCCCGTCGTCACCCGGCGGCCGAGGTGCTCCGCGGGTCGCGGAGCGGAACCAGAAAGGCCAGGCTCGCACCCACCGACACCACCGTCAGCACGGCCAGTGCCGCGAACCGGTCCGGGCCCGACCACACCAGCGCGCTGGTGACCGTGGCCGCCACCATACTCACCAGGCACGTGAACGAGATCACCGCCAGGTACGTCGACCGCTGCCGCAACGGGCACACCTCCAGCGACAGCGTCATCGTGCCGATGTTCATGGCCGAGAACGCCAGGCCGAACAGGGCGAAGATGACCTGGAACTCGACGTCGGTGCCCGCCACCGCGCTCCACGCCGCCAGCACGATGAACGCCACCTGGCTGAGGATGAGGACGGCCTTGCCGCCCGCCCGGTCGCCCAGCGCGCCACCCACGACGTTGCCGACGATGGCGCCCACCATCTGGACCATCAGCAGTTGCCCCAGGTAACTCTCGGTCTCGCCCAGTCGGTGGCGGGCGTAGATGGCCAGGAACGGCGTCAGGATGAAGACGCCGCTCATCAGCGACCGGGCCACCATGTATTGCCGGACGCGTCGCTCCTGCCGCAGCAGCTGCGGGATGGCCCGCAGGTTCTGGGCCAGGCCCACCGCCGGGCCCGGCGGCGGCTCGGACGGCGTCTCGCGGATGAGCGCGAACGCCAGGTACCCCGCGATCAGCATCCCGAACGCGCACAGGTGCAGAATGGCGTACCCCTGGGTGCCGGGATGCGATGCCAGGACGGCCTTGGCCGCCCATCCGGCCCCCAGCCCCAGCAGGCTCGCGATGACGTACCGGCTGGCCATCAGCGACGACCGGCGCCGCTGGGGCACCGTCCGCAGCAGCAACTGCTGCCACGCCGTCAGGCTGACGCCGCTCGCCACGCCCGCGACCAGCGGCCCGAAGGCCACCATCGCCAGCACCAGCAGCGGTCGGGCATCGGCCAGGTAGAAGAGCGCCAGCGCCGCCGCCAGGTACGGCAGACGCTGAATGATGCCCGTCACCAGCAGCAGCGGCATGTACCGGCGAAGCCGGTCGATGCGGTGGGCCGTGAAGACCGGCGGCAGCATCAGGCCCGACCACATCATGATGGGCGTGAGCGAGACGAGCCAGTCGGGACCGCCCAGGTGTTTCACGACCGTCGGCATGAGCGTCGTGAAACTGACGAACGCCAGGCCCCCCATGAACAGACCGCCCTCGACCGCGTGCACGGCATAGTTGTACCGGACGTGGCGCGGTTCGGCCGGCTCGATGGGACGCGTGTCGCCCATGACGTTCCTTGTACCGGGGTTATTTCTGCAACGCTATTTCACGTTCGTGCGCGGCGGGTCCCCGTACCCGCCGCGCTTGACGCGATGCCAGATGGCGTTACGGTTTGCCTGACTTCGCCTTGGCGCAGGGCAATCCGGCGCGGCGGCCTAGGAAGGCCGCCGCGCAAAAAGTCAAGGAGTTGACAAAGTAGCACTAAGAACCTCCTGCCTCCGCCGCGCGCAACCACCGGACGCGCTCGATCCGGTACCGCATCCGCTCACTCGTCGGGTTGCATCCGATGGCCATGGTGCGGATCTCGGCCACGTCGAGGCGGCCGTTCGCATCGGGTTTCGACCAGCCCGCGCCGTGGGTGCCGTCGGCGAACAGCGCGACCGTCTCGACGGTCTTGCCGCGCTCGGGCTGGGTCACGAAATCCACGGCGTACCCGCTGCCGTTGGCCTCGGTGAAGACGGTCCGGAAGACGGCCTCGCCCTCCAGAAGGGTCAGCGTGGCTTGGACGCCGACGGCGTCGGGGGGCGGGCGCTGGTCGTCGGCGAGTTCCATCCGCGGGTAGACCCACCGGTCGCCGCCGCCGAGTGTCGCCTCGACGAGCATGGCCTGGCCGTCGGCCTTGACTGTCAGGCTCGACCCGCCCGACGCCTGCGGCACCCAGCGGTCGGCGCGGTCGGCACCGGGCACGGGCAGGTTCCGGCCCTTGGGGAAGGTCCGCGGTTCCGGCATGACGGCGAGCGAGAGAACGGGCCGGCCGGCGGGGCCGAAGTCGCCCGCGATGCGGACCGTCTCGGTCAGGCGCGGCGCCACGCCGCGGGCATCGACCGTCAGTTCCAGGTGCGCCCGATCGCCCGCCGCCACGGCGACCTTTCGGGGCAGCGTCAGGTGCCAACCCTCGGGCCCGGCAACGCCCAGCGTCCCCTCGACCGGCTGGTCGGAGAAGTTGTAGGCGTAGACGGGTATCGTCTCGGCCTGCTTCGACGACAGCCGATAGGCCGACCTCGACAGCGCCACACGCTCCTTCGGCCAGACGGCCTGGAGGACCACGGGCGACGGCTTGCCCGGCAGCCGCGGCGGGGTGGCCGGCGGCGGCGTGAGTTTCATCTTCGCGGCCGCAGCGCCGCCGGCCAGGACCGCCGCAAGGATAAGGACGGCGGCCGGGAAACCGAATGCAGAGAGGACATGGCTTGCCATGGGGCGCCTCCCGAAGGGTGCCCCGGGATTATCGCGCCCCTGCGGCTGGGCTGCAAGCCTGAGCGCGGAATCAAGACGGCCCTGGCCTTGGCATTTGCGTGCAGTGGCATTCAGACGCGACTCTTGGGACCACCAGCGCTACGTTGTCTGTGAGCGCGTCACCTCGCAGTCGCGGTAAGGATCCGTGTTGGCGCCTTTCACAGTCGCAGGCGCCCGAATCGCGCTTGAATCCGTGCCGCACGCAGCTCGCCGGCAGGCGTAAGCCCCCACCAGCCGTGGCGCCGGCGCTCCATGTAGCCCTGGTTGATGAGCCTCTGGCGTGCCCACTGCACCCGATTGTGCCAGAACGACTCCGCACGGCCATCTGGCCTCTGTACTGTGCGCTGAGCATCCGTGAGCGCGAAGAAGTCCGCAAGAGGTTCATAGGTGGAGGAAGCCGCGACTTCCTTGTCTTCTCCTCCGTTGAGGAAGACGAAGGACAAGAGGGCATCAGCTAGATCTATGTACTCTGGGAATGCCATTAACTAGCCCCTAAGGATGGCCCCGCCACGGCCTTAAAGTGCCTGCGAGATACCTCCGGCGCGCATGTCCCCAACCTGGAAGACGATGTGCAGGGCGGAGACACATGAGCGTATATAGTAGGGGCAGAACGGGTCTAGTGCAAGGGGATTCCGCCCACGGTGCTCACGCAGGATTGCTATTCCGAGCAGGGGGCGAAGCAGCGACCAAGAATTCCACACGGCTACGCGTCCGCAGGGCGGGATTCCTGGCTGCGCTCGGAATGGGGGCACGCGCTGGCCGTTTTTTTTATGCGGTGCGTTTGGCGGCGGGCGACGCTAAAAGAGGGGCAGAGGTCTGGGCGGCACTGGATCGCTTGGCGGGTAGAGGGAAGTCTCATGACGCGAAAGATGCCCATCACCCTGGCTTCTTTGACGCTGGCGGCCGCGGCCCTTGCCGCCACGGTCCTGGCCGCGACGGCCTTTGCCGAGGAGTGGCCCGCCTGGCGCGGCCCGCGGGGCGACGGCACGAGCACCGAGACCGACGTGCCCGTGTCGTGGTCGGCCACCGAGAACGTCGTCTGGAAGACGCCGATTCCCGCGGTGGGCCACTCGTCGCCCGTCGTCTGGGGCGACCGCGTCTTCGTGACCACGTGTATCGAGAAGGAAGAGAAGCGGATGCTGCTGGCCGTCGACCGCCGCACCGGCCTCGTGCTGTGGGACCGCACGGTGCTGGTGGCGCCGCTGGAGACGAAGAACAGCCTGAACTCGCACGCCTCCGGCACGCCGGCCACCGACGGCCGGCACGTGTGGGTGACGTTCCAGGAGTTCCCGAAGGTCCAGGTCGTCTGCTACACGGTCGAGGGCCAGGAGGTGTGGCGCGTGTCGCCGGGCGAACTGCACTCGGTGCACGGGTTTTGCAGTTCGCTCATACCGTATAAAGACATGATCATCCTGAATGCCGACCAGGACGCCCAGTTGCCCAAGCGGGCGTACATCGTGGCGCTCGACAAGGCCACGGGCCGCGAGCGCTGGCGCATCGACCGGCCGAACCGGGTCCGCTCGTACGGCCCGCCCACCGTCTTCGAGGCGGCCGGCAAGATGCAGATGGTCCTGTCGGGCTCGGAGTGCGTCGCCTCGTACGACCCCGACACCGGCGCCCCGCACTGGCTCATCGACGGCCCCACCCAGCAGTTCGTCGCCAGCCTCGTGTTCACCGATGGGCTATTCATGATGACGGGCGGGTTCCCGTCGCTGCACATCCTGGGCATCCGGCCCGACGGCGCCGGCAACGTGACCGACACGCACGTGGCCTGGCACCTGAGGGACCGGAAGATCGTCTCGTACGTGCCGTCGCCCATCGCCGCGGGCAAGCACTTCTTCGTGGTCAGCGACGCCGGCCAAGCCACGTGCCTGGAGGCGCAGACGGGCAAGGTCGTCTGGTCCGAGAAACTGGGCAGCCATCATAGCCCCAGCCCCGTCTCGGCCGCCGGGAACCTGTACTTCCTGGACGACGACGGCACGACGCACGTCGTCCGGGCCGGGCCGACGTTCGAGAAAGTGGCGACCAACCCGCTGGGCGAGCAGTGCCGCGCGTCGCCCGCGGTCTCGCGCGGCCAGATTTTTATCCGCGGCTGGCACCACCTGTATTGCATCGGCGCGGCCGCCAAGTAAGGCTGGGGCAGGGGGCAGATGCGATGATGACACGCCGCCAACGACTCATGGCCACGCTGCGGGGCGAGACCGTCGACCGGCCTGCCGTCAACTTCTACGAGATCGGCGGTTTCGGCATCGACCCGGCGGACACCGACCCGTTCAACGTCTACACCGACCCGTCGTGGCGTCCGCTCATTGACCTGGCCGAGGCCGAGACGGACCTGGTTCGGATGGTCTCGCCCGCCATGAGGCCGGCCGCCGGCAACCCGCGCGGCGAGTTCTTCGCCGAAGAGACCTGGACCGAGCGCGGCTCGCGCTTCACGCGGACGACGCTGCGCGTGGCCGGCCGCACGATGACGGCCCTCGCGCGCCGCGACCCGGACGTCAACACCTGGTGGCAGATAGAGCACCTGCTCAAGACTCTCGATGACCTGCGGGCTTACCTCGAGTTGCCCGACGCGGTCTTCGCATCCGAGCCCGACACGTCGAACCTCGAGGCGGCTGAGCGCGACGTCGGCGACCGCGGCATCGTCATGGTCGATTGCGGCGACCCGCTGTGCGCGGCCGCGCCGCTCTTCGCGATGGCCGATTACCTGGTGGTCGCGTTCACCGAGCCGCGCCTGTTCCACCGGCTGCTCGAGAAACACGCCCGCCCTATCCACGCGACGACCGAGCGGGTGGCCCGCGCGTTTCCCGGGCGGCTGTGGCGCATCTGCGGGCCCGAGTACGCCACCGAGCCGTACCTGCCGCCGCGCCTGTTCCGCGAGTACGTCGTGCCGTACACGGGGCCGATGGTCGAGGCGATTCATCGGCACGGGGGCTTTGCGCGGGTGCACTGCCACGGGCGGCTGCGGTCGGCCCTGCCGCACATCATGACGATGGGCCCCGCGGCCATCGACCCGGTCGAGCCCCCGCCGCAGGGCGACGTCCGGCTGGCCGACGTGCGGCGCGAGTTCGGCCGCGACCTCGTCCTTTTCGGCAACATCGAGTCGAGCGAGATCGCCAACACCCGTTCGGCGGCGTTCGAGCGGCGCGTGGCCCAGGCCCTGCGCGACGGCACCGCCGGCCGCGGCCGCGGATTCGTCCTCATGCCGTCGGCGTGTCCCGTGGGGCGGAAGGTCACGGCCCGCGAGATGGCCAATTACCGGACGATGGTCCGCCTGGCGACGACGTTCGGCGGGTAGGGGGCCTTTCCCCGCGTCGGCGGCGGCCTATAATGCACCGGCTGTAACCGTTGCCGCGATGGTGGAGACCGGTTTCATGCGGACTGCTCGACGCCTCGTGTTGCCGGCCATCGAACGGATGGACAAGTAGTCCTGCAACGCTACGTGTTGCGCGGCGGAAAGGAAGGTACGCCTTGGCGGTGATGCAAATGCCCGATGACCCGGCGTCGCTCTTTGTGCGCGACGACGCTCACCTGCGCGACGTGTGCGACCGGCTGCGTGCGGCCGGGTCGGTGGCGTTCGACACCGAGTTCATCCGCGAGCGCAGTTACCGGCCGCGGATCTGCCTGGTGCAGGTGGCGGGGGCCGACCTGGTGGCGCTTATCGACCCGTTTCGCGTCGACCTGACCCCGTTCTGGGACCTCGTGCTCGACGAGTCGATCGAGGCGGTGGTCCACGCCGGCGGGCAGGACCTGGAGATCTGTAACCTGATGACCGGCCGGGTGCCGGCCAACGTGTTCGACGTCCAGGTGGCGGCCGGTCTCGTGGGGCTGCCGTATCCGCTGTCGTACGAGAAACTGGTGAAGCAGGTGGCGGGCGTGCGAATCGGCAAGGCCGAGACCTTCAGCGACTGGTCGCAACGGCCGCTGACGCCGGGCCAGTTGCGGTACGCCGTGGCCGACGTGCTGTACCTGCCGTCCGTGCGCGAGCGGCTGGGCCGGGGCCTCGACGAGCGCGGGCGCATGGCCTGGATGCGCGAGGAGATGCAGCGCCTGGAGGCCGAGGAACTGTACCTGCGGAGCGCCCGCGAGGCCTGGCTCCGCGTCCGCCGCCTCGGCGGACTCTCGCGCCGGCAACTGGCGGTCATCCGGGAACTGGCCGAGTGGCGCGAGGCGGCGGCCGAGCAGGCCGACGTGCCCACGCGGACCCTCCTGCGCGACGAGGTGCTCGTGGGCCTGGCCCGCCGGATGCCCGCCGGCGTCCGCGACCTGCACGCCATCCGCGGTCTGCCGCACCCGCTGGTCGACCGCGCGGGCCGCGACATGCTTGCGGCCATCCGCCGCGGCCGCGAGTCGCCCGAGCCGGGGTGGCCCGACGCCGCCGACACCCGCGAGGGCGGTCCCGCCGAGCGGATGCTGGCCGACCTGGCGGCCGTCGCCGGGCAGGGTCTGTGCCTGGCGGGCGAGGTGGCCCCGGGCCTCCTGGCCGCGCGCGCCGACTACGAAGAGGTGGCGGAGTGGGTCGCTCAGGGCGGGAAGGAGGCGGAGTCGGCCCCGCGGCTGCTCAGGGGATGGCGCGGCGAGTTCGCCGGTCGCACGATTGAGGCCGTCCTGGCGGGGCGGGCTGCCCTTCGCCTGACAGGTCCGCCCGACGCCCCCCGGCTCGACGTCGAGTAGCGCGGCAGGCAGCCCGGCCCGCCGCGCGTCATGGTACGGCTTGTCGGGTCACACCTTCTCGGGCACGACGAAGGGCGGCCGGTACCGGTTGTCGGCGGGGCCCTTGGCGAGGAAGTTGGCCTTGTCGGCGAACGGGCCGGTGAACTGTTCCTTCTCGGGGTCGAACGTCAGCCACGGTCCGACCTGCGGCTGCCACTTGGCGGCGTCGTCCTCGTTGGCCGAGACGTGCTGCTGGAACCGTTCCCAACATTCCTGGGCCACCTTGTCGGTCTTGAACGCCTCGGCGGCTTCCGGCTGCGTCACGTCCTTGCCGACGCGATACGAGATGTTGGCGGCGTGGAAGCAGATGGCCGAGCGGTGTCCCTCGATGGCCTGGGCGGGGTTGTCCTTGGGGTCTCGGCTGCGGAGGGCCTTGATGAAGTTGGCGCGGTGTCTGCCGCCGCCGTCGCGTTTGATCTGGCGCACCTTCTCGCCCTTGGTGTCGTAGATCCATCCGCCGGCCAGGTATCCGCCCTCGCACTCGATGACCTCGCCGATGCGGATGCCGCCCTTGGAGTAGGCGTCCATCGGCGGGTTCTTGTCCGCGTCGGTGGCCTTGTGCTTGGGCAGGCCCCGGACCTCGAAGATGATGGGCACGGTGTCGGTCTCGAGGAAGGCGATCTCGGTGTTGGGTGTTTCGTCGTCGTCGTCGTATCCGAAACGTCCGCCGATGCCCATGGCCCGCTTGACGATTGTGGCGCCGATGCCCCATCGACACTTGTCCATCTCGTGGATGCCCTGGTTGCCGATGTCGGCGTTGCCGGTGGCCCAGAACCAGTGCCAGTCGTAGTGGAGGTTCTTGCGTCGCAGGGGCGTGTTGGGCGCGGGCCCGCAGAAGAGGTCGTAATCGACGCTCTCGGAGACCTTCTGCGGCCCGGTGGTCTTGCCGATGCTGCCGCGAGGCTTGTAGCAGAACCCGCGTGCCCGGAGGATCTTGCCGAGGTTCCCTTTGTGGATCCAGTCGATGGCCTCGGCCAGGGCCTCGTCGCTGCGGTTTTGCGTGCCCACGTAGACGACGCGCTTGTACTTGGCGGCGGCCTCGACGACCTGGCGGCCCTCGAAGACGTCGTGCGACAGGGGTTTCTCGACGTACACGTCCTTGCCGGCCTGGCAGGCCCAGATGGTGCACAGCGAGTGCCAGTGGTTGGGCGTGGCGCAGACGACGGCGTCGACGTCCTTCATATCGAAGATCTTGCGCATGTCCTGGACGGCCGTGACCTTGGCGCCGGCCTTCTCGCACTTCTGGACGCCGCGGTCCAGGACGCTCTTGTCGACGTCGCACAGGGCGACGACGCGGACGCCCATCTTCTTGAACTCGTCGCTCAGGTGGGTGCCCAGGTGGCTGCGGCCCTGGCCGCGGAACCCGATGATGCCGATGCGGATCTCGTCGTTCGCCCCCAGGACGCGGCTCCAGGACGAGGCCGACAGAACGCCGGCCGCCCCGGCCGCCAGGGTCCCCTTGAGGAACTGCCTGCGTTTCATCCCCGTCATGGTGGGCGTTCTCCTTTCCGGAAATGGTCGAGTGCCGAGCGCGCCGGCGAGGTCCGGCCCGTCGCGTCGCCTTCTGTAGGAATCTAACCCTACCATCTCGTCGTCGTCCCGGCAAAACCTTTCCGCTCGCACCCCAAGGCGCGGCGCGCTTCGGCCCGTTTTGCGTTGACCCCCGCCGGGTTCTGACGTACAGGTTACGCATGGCATGCCGTCGCGCCGGGTCATGTAGGGCGCGCCGCGCCATCCTTGCTGAAGGAGGAGGCATGCCATGACTCAGGAGAAGCAGGGCGAGCGTGCGAAATGGCTGTCCTTCTTGAGCAAGGCGGCCATTGTGGCGGTGATCCTCGTGGCGATCGGGTGCGTCTGCATTGGAGGTATCTGTCTCGTGTTCTGGAAAGCGACTCACAGGCAGGAAACGGAAGGAGCCCGGATGCGTCGTCTGGTCGAGCAGTTGGGTGCCAGGGAGACCGAAATCGCTCTTCTTCCCCATATGATTCTGTACAGAACCCACAGGCACGACGAGGCCAAACGAAAACTCCGCGCAGAGGGGAAACGGGCGGTTCCGTTCCTGATCGAGGGCCTTCACCATGAGCACTGGTTGGTTAGAATGGACTGTACGGGATTGCTCTTTGTCACTCCGACCAAGGAGGGGACTGCCGCACTCATCCGGTGCCTTGGCGAAGGTGAGAAGCCGGTTCCCAGTCCGTCCGATGTACACACCTACCTGGAGGGAATCACGGGGTATAGTGGCGGTCTGGATCGCGAGAACTTCGACGACGAACGCGACAAGGAGAAGACACGCCAAGTGTGGCAGCAGTGGTGGGAGGACTACAAGGATAGCCTGGTGGAGACCCCAAGCGGGCTCGGGATCCGCCGACCGGATGGCACGGTCATGCCTCTGCCTGCCGAGTGGGGTCCTGATCCCCCTGCGTGCATGGCCTCCGAGAGGTTAGCCGCCGGCTGCCACTGGCTGCTTGCAGCCAGTGCCTCCGGAACACCGGCGGACAAGCCGCCAGTGGCACCCGGCGTAGGGGCACGACATGTCGTTCCCCTACAACAAAGACCGTTCTCGGAAGGCCCACAGGCGGGATGAAATGGCGAAGTAGCCGCGCGGCTCGCCGTCACGCGTGCTCGGCCTCGGCCATCCGTTGGGCGAGGAAGCGGCCGGTGTACGACTCGCGGCAGGCGGCGACCTTCTCGATGGGGCCGGCGACGATCTGGTGGCCGCCCATCTCGCCGCCTTCGGGGCCCAGGTCGATGACCCAGTCGGCCTGGCTGATGAAATCGAGGTTGTGCTCGATCACCAGCAGGCTGTGCCCGGCGTGGACCAGCCGGTGGAAGGTCCTCAGGAGCACCTGGATGTCGGCCATGTGGAGGCCGGTGGTCGGCTCGTCGAAGACGAAGAGGTACTTCTCGCCCTTTCTGGGCGCCGCCAGGTACGAGGCCAGTTTCAGCCGCTGGGCCTCGCCGCCGGAGAGGCTGGCCGTGTTCTGCCCCAGCCTCAGGTACCCCAGGCCCACGTCGACCAGCGGCTGGAGGCGCCGGACGATGGTCTCGTGGGCGGCAAAGTGGGCCATGGCCTGGTCGACGGTCATGTCGAGGATGTCGTCGATGTTCTTCGCGTTCCACCGGACGTCGAGTACCTTCTTTTTGAACCGCTTTCCGCCGCACTCCTGGCACACGACCGTCACGTCGGCCATGAAGTACATGTCGTAGGTCACCGTGCCGACGCCCTTGCAGACCTCGCAGCGTCCGCCGGCCACGTTGAACGAGAAATCGGCCGCCGTGATACCCGCCACGCGGGCTTTGGGCGTGTCGGCCAGCAGGTTCCGGATGGCCGCGTACGCCTTGACGTACGTCACGGGGTTCGACCGGGTGCTCTGGCCGATGGGCGAGGAATCGACGAGCACGATGTCGTCGACGGCATCGAGCCCCTCGACGTCGCGGCACTGGCCCACGTCCTCCACGGCCTCGCCGAGGCGGTGCTTGAACTGGCCATACAGGCACTGGTGGACCAGTGTCGTCTTGCCGCTGCCCGAGACGCCCGTCACGCAGCACAGGAGGCCCAGCGGGATGCGGACCGTGAGGTCCTTGAGGTTGTGCTCGCGGGCGCCCACGAGGACGATCCAGTTCTTGGGCCGGCGGCCGTAGGGCGAGACGGCCCGGTCGGCGTGGGTCCGCATGAGTTGGGCCGTCTGGCTCTGGTCACACGCCGCCAGGGCGTTGGCCGGGCCCTGAAAGATAATCTGCCCGCCGGCCTCGCCGGCCCCCGGGCCAAGGTCCACGATGTGGTCGGCCGCCTCGATCACCTCCGGGTCGTGCTCGACCACGACCACCGTGTTGCCCTTGGCGATGAGGTTCCGCAGGATGCCGAGGAGGCGCTGGGTGTCGCGGGCGTGCAGGCCCACGGTCGGCTCGTCGAGGACGTACAGCGTGTTGGTGAGCGACGAGCCCAGGGCGCTGGCCAGGTTGATGCGCTGGGCCTCACCGCCCGCCAGGGTCCGCGTCTGACGGTCGAGCGTCAGGTAATCCAGGCCCACGTCGTCGAGGTACGATAGGCGGCTGCGGATCTCGCGCAGCAGCACGGCCGCGCGCTCCTCGTCCTCCGACGAGAGGCGCAAGGCCTCGAACCATTCCCGCAGGTCCTTGACCGGCAGGACGACCAGGTCGCTCAGGCGCTTACGGCCCACGAAGACGTTCAGGGCGTCGGCCCGTAGCCGCTTGCCGCCGCAGTCGGGGCACACGTAGTACCCGCGGTACCGGGCGATCATGACCCGCACGTGCACCTTGTATCGCTTGGTCTCGAGCCAATCGAAGAACCCGCGGATGCCGCACCAGCCGTCCTCGTCGTACTCGGGGTCGCCCTGCCAGACGTACTGCCGGGCGGCCTCCGACAGGTCGACGTACGGCACGTCGGTCCGGATACCGTGTGCCCGGCACGCCTTGCGGCACTCGCGGTGCAGGTGCTTGTAGGCCGGGGTCTGCCAGCACGTGATGGCCCCGGTGTCGATGCTCTTGCGCGGGTCGGGGATGATCTTGGCCGGGTCCAGGCCGCTGACCCGCCCGAACCCCTCGCAGGTGGGGCACGCGCCCACGGCGCTGTTGAACGAGAAGAGTTGCGGGTCGGGCTCGGGAAACTCGCGGCCGCACGCGGCACAGTTGAACCGGATGTCGAACGGCAGCCGGCGGCGCTCGGCCCGGGCGTCGTCGAGCACGACGGCCACCGCCCGCCCGTGCCCCGCCTTGAAGGCCGACTCGAGCGACTCGGCCACGCGCGGCCGGCTCCCGGCCGGCGGGTCGGTCAGGACGAGGCGGTCGATGACGACCTCGAACTCCGCCGGCACGTCGGCCTCGGCCGCCTCGGCCACGTCAACCTGTCGGCCGCCCAGGTATAGCCGCCGCAGCCCCAGCCGTTCGAGTTCCCGCCGCAGGCTCTCCCACGGTCGCTCGGCCCGCGACACCGGCGCCACCACCAGCAGCGGCGCGCCCGCCGCCAGGCCCAGCACCTCGTCGACCGCCCCGGCGACGGTGTGCCGGACGACGCGCCGGTTGCACTGGGGGCAGATCGTCTGGCCGACGCTGGCGTACAGCAGCCGCAGGTAATCGGCGATCTCGGTGGCCGTGCCGACGGTCGAACGGGCGTTCTTGACGGTGTTCTTCTGTTCCAGGGCGATGGCCGGCGGCAGGCCCGTGATGGAATCGACCTCGGGCCGCGCCATCTGCTCGAGAAACTGGCGGCTGTACGCCGACAGGCTCTCGACGTACCGCATCTGCCCCTCGGCATAGAGCGTGTCGAACGCCAGGCTCGATTTGCCCGACCCGGAGACCCCCGTCACGACGGTCAGTGCCCGGTGGGGCACCGTAACGTCGATGCCCTTGAGGTTGTGCGTCCGGGCGCCCGTTACCTCGATGACTCGCTGCATGCGCAGGATTACCCCACGGTACGAAACCGTCAGGATACCCGCTTCGGCCGGGGGCGTCAAGCCCGCCGGGGCCGCAAAAAATGCGGGGGTGTGGCCGTATTTTGTGGCAGCCCCGTCAGGGGCGGATGGTCTGTAG
>Ga0307378_10004858_pt1 | contig 18931 bp, 17 predicted proteins | sample UN1MG_FD_202238 | JGI IMG/M metagenome (GOLD analysis project Ga0307378, IMG submission 202238) | Soil microbial communities from Risofladan, Vaasa, Finland - UN-1 | ecosystem: Environmental > Terrestrial > Soil > Coastal area > Acid sulfate soil | place: Finland: Risofladan, Vaasa | collected... | reverse complement strand
CCCTCCAGTATTTCGACGCTCTCTATGATGACCAGGGCAACATCTTCGTCGGAAAGGCGAAGAAACTGGTTGTCAACAAGAGCCTGCGGGTCAAGGCGTATCAGATTACCGGCGCGGACAAAAAGCCCTTTGAGCAGAGCAACACGAAGTACGACCTGAACTCCTACTACGGATTCGACGTTGTTCCTTTCGTCTATCATCGGTTCTCCGGCTCTACGGCTTGGATGTTGATTGGCGACGTTGCCGACGCCGACTACGGCCCTCGGGTCTACACGGCCCTTGAGCCGGACCTTGACACCAAGGACGGCGACGACAGAACGCGGGACACGGTGGTCACGAGCATACAGTATTTCAAGTATGGGTTCAGTGACCCCCGCATGGTGTATGTCGGCAACACCTGAGGCACGGTAAGTAATTGAGTGTATGGCACTTGGACGCCTTTGAGTATAAAGGTTCTATGGGGTCGGCCAAGCGGCCCCGTAGTCTAACGGGTCACGAAGGATGAACGAATGGAAAGTCGTATTTCGGACCCAAACAGCAATGCCATTGACGAATAAGACTAAGAAGAATCGCGGGACAAAGATTAGCCAATATCTTAAGGGAGTTGGGAAGTGGTCCGGGGAAGATAACCCCAAATGGTCTGGCGGGAAACAGGAACGGGCGTGTGAGTTGTGCGGAAAATTGTTCTGTGTCCGCTCAAAGAGTCACCCCAAAAGATATTGTTCTCGTTCATGTTCGGGTAAAGTTAATTCTAGCAAGAAGTCTAACCTAGGAAAGTGCAGGGGCGTAGAACATTGGAATTGGCGTGGTGGCGTAACTACGGAAAATCACGCAGAAAGAGAATCTTCTAAATACGAAAAGTGGAGAACTGCGGTATTTGAAAGAGATGGTTATGTCTGTGCTGTTTGTGAATCAGACAAACCAAGGATAAACGCCCACCACATTCTAGAATGGGCTAATTACAAAGGCCGAAGATACGAAGTTGATAATGGGGTAACTCTTTGCACTCTGCACCATCAACTGTTGCACCCGAATATTGTCCTTACAGATACTAGGAAGTATTTTCTAAGAAATGGTTTGCTGGGAGAATTATAATGAGTACTTTCCCGGATGGTTTGTACCAATACGGGGGTCAGCCCGTAGGGGGTAACCTGTGGGCATCACCGTGGTCAACTGTTTATTTTGTTGACGGATATAGTGGGAACGACGGCAACTCGGGGCTTAAACCGACCGAGGCGAAGAAGACAATCGGTGCGGCTACGACACTTCTTACTCGCGGTGACGTAATTTATATCAGGCCGTATCCTTACGGGATTGGTCATGGCATGGAAAGATACGCCGAAGACGTAACCATGACGGCATCTACGGGGTCACTTGGTATCGCCGGGACATCTAGTTACCCGATTGTTAGCCCTTCGGATGTTTCTATTATCGGTTGTTGCAATACGGTTACTCCGCAAATGAGTGTTCGGTGGAAACCAGCTACGACCTTCTGCCTTACCAATACTACTCCGTGTCTTCACATTGAGAACATCGGGTTCTATGCAGAAGACCTATTGGCTATCTCTCTTCTAAGCAACGGGACCACAGATACACAGAGGGGGATGGACGGGACGACACTGTACAACTGCGACATTAAGGGCGGTGGCATTACTGCGGCTGACGGGTTCACGAGCTTGGCTTTCAATAGAGTTAGGTTTGAACCGAAGTATAACGGCGACGTTGACAACGCGCTTACCATTACCGCTAGCACAAACCCAGCCACGAAGTTAACTATCGAGAACTGTGAGTTCTTGGATGGAAGCGACGGGACCGTTTGTACCGACCAGTGGATTACGCTAACCGGCACCATTACCGGCACTGTTATCAGGGATTGCTATTTCGGGCAAGTCCCAACCGGTAATGCGTACATCGTTGCCGCCGCTGGGGTAGAGGGCATTATTGCTAATTGTTACTTTGCCGCCGCCGACATGGGTACGACCGCCATTGAACAGGGCGGATTGATTTCGGTTGCGTGCTACGACGTTACTGGGTTCAACGTTACCGCTCTGTAAGTAGTTAATTCATGGAGATGGGGGCTGGACGGTTAGCCCCCTACTCCGATATCAACGGAGGGTTAGTGGAAATAATCATTCGCGGAAAATCCAAGTTCGGAAGAACCCGCTCCGAGCAGGAAATCAACCTTCGCAAAGAGGGGATGAAAAGTCTTAGCGACGAACAACTTGACCGGGTTAAGTTCCTAGAGAAACGAGTAAAGAATGAGCAGGGTTCAACGGAGAACTACATCGGTCAACACGTAGTTGGCGGGGACAACGAGATACGGTCAGAGGGATAATGGCCCACTGCCGATTTTACTAGGAGGCGCATGAGAAAGAAACTAGCAGTAGCGATTCCGCTTTCGTGGAGTCATGTCTACTCTCCGTTTTTCATCTCTTGGACACAGATGTTGATGTATTCGTCTGGCGATTTTGAGATTCACGTTTACCTGTCAAATTCATCTCTTATTGACCACATGAGAGAATTGCTTGCAGATGAGGCGTTGTCGTTGAATCCAGACTACATCCTATGGCTAGACGCTGACCAAGTATACCCGATTGACACGATGATTAAGTTGGCAAAGCACGTGGACGACGGGCATCTTGTTGTCGGCGGGATAACGCCTGACAAGCACACTGGAAGGCCGATGGTCTACAACTTCGTCGGGGAAAGGGGTTCAACCAACAAGGTCAGGAGCTTTGAGGTTGACCGGGGGTTGGTTAAGGTTGACGCTATGGGGTTTGGCGGGATAATGACACACCCTAGCGTGTTCAAGACCATAGGAACTCCGTATTTCCAGAGGACGTGGAACCCAGAAATGGAAACCCTAACCGGAGAGGATTTTTGTTTTTATACTCGTTGCCGAAAGGCGGGAGTTGATGTGTGGTGTGACACCGACCTGCACTATAGTCACATGGTAGCACAAGTCGTTAATCTTAACAAGAGTCCCGTTTGCCAAACCTATCAGACAGCTAAAGAACTTGAAGAAAAAGAAATAAAGGCAAGGGGTTAGGACTAAATGGCCTTCACCAGTGATTGGAAATGCCGGAAGTGCGGGGCCACATCCCCCGATGTTCCGACTAGTATCAAAGACCAATACTGTCCGCATTGCGGTGTTCCGATGAACAGAATTTATACAGCACCCCTCGTAACTTTCAACGGCGACGGGTGGACGCCTCGTTTCCACGGGGCAGGGAAAAAGGAGAACTAAATGGCAGTTCAGACAGCAACTAATAAAAGCGGGAGGGTCTGGGTTTTATACAAGACCGAGGTTGTTTCACAGGAACCCGTAACCATCAAGAAGATGGTTCTTGTGCCGGGTGCGTCCGGGCATGGCGGGTATTTCTCATACTATAACAAGGGTGAACTCATCACTTCCGGGTATCCCAATACGGGTTCGCTTACTTTCGCCGCCGGGTCAGACGACGCCGACGATAATCACCTAATTACAGACGCCGGGTCTACCGGGATATTCCACAATGCCGTGGTCGGGGATGTCGTCCACATATTTGAATCTAGCACCGGGAACAACATCGGGATATTTGTTATTGTTAGCAGAACTAACGAAAACGTGGTTGAGGTCGCTGACGTTGCCGGGGAAATTACCAACGAAACGGCTACGGCTTGTGGGATTTGGGTCTACAAGGGGCACGCGTTTGCCAGGATGTATCCTGCCGCCTCAGAGGTGGTTGAATTAGATTTCGGTGAAGGATACCACTTGCCGAGCCTTGTTTGCTACACATCGAGCAACGCTGGCAACTACTGGTACATCTATACGGTGTAACCGTGGGCACCTTTAGGTTGCCCCCGAGGTCTGATTTCGCCCGCAACGATGGTGCGAAGTGGTATGAGTGTGTCCTTTGTGGAATCAAACGGACTAAGTTCTTAGTCCATTTCGATTCCGGCTCCAAGGCCCCCACGGTTGGCGAAACCATAACTGGGGCCACGTCAGGCGATACGGGTGTTGTCGAGGGATACACCATAACCAGCGGGGCCGTTGCTGACGGGGATGCAGTTGGTGTGATTGAGGGGAACACCCCTACGGGGCATGACGACGTGAACTTGGAAGTGTTCAATAACAACGAGGCCCTTAACGGGTCCACGTCGTTGTTAGATTTTGCTACGGTGAATGGCAAGGGGGCAGTCCAGATTTCAGGCAGGTTGATACCGGATAGCGACATCGTTGAGTATCAGGGGAAGAACTATTGCCGCGCCCATTTCAGATTCCTCTTTGAACACGAATGGGCGGACGACGCTAAGATTGATACGACGAAAGAAGGAGACAGGGAATGAGAGTTAGGGTAAATTCTGACCGTATCTACGTGGTTCTGACGCCGATGGTAACGACCAAGGAGATTACGCTTGAGTCAGGGAAGAAAGTCAACATCGCCATCCCAGAACAACACCACGAGCGGTCACGGATTGGGATTATCAAGCAGGTCGGGGAGGAAGTGACTAAGTATGTCCCCGGCGACATGGTTCTGCTGTCAACCTATGCAGGGGTGAGGATTCATCTCATTGACCGTGAGATTGACGGGGAACCGATTGACGAAGACCGGCATCGTATCATACGGGCCGAGGAAATTGTTGCTACTTTACTAAACGATTAAAAGGAGGCCCCCATGGGAGCCACCGATTTTTCTACGTTTACCGAACTCCTAAAGTTTCGGGCGGGGAACAATGCGGCCCTTGACGCGGCCATGGCATCTGGTACGAACCTATATGGGTTCTGGATAAACCAATCCTACCGGCAGTTGTGTTCGCAGGACTATATTCTCGGCCTGAAGAAACGACTCTACTTTCCGCAACTATTTACTAGTTCTACCGCGTCTACGGCTGACACGACCGCCTTTGTTTCAGTCCCGGAGAATTGCCTCTATATCACAGAGGTGTTCGATACGACCAACGGGAAGAAACTGAAACACATCACTTGGAAACAGTATATCGAATATACCGATAGGACTGCCGCCTCATCCGAGGGCGACCCGAGCGAGTGGACACGCTCCGGGGGCAGAATCTATATCCACCCGACGGCTGACGCGACAATGACGCTGACCATCTACTTCAAGAAACTCGTAACTGACTTGTCGGGGACATTGACTACCGACATCGGGGCCGAGTGGGACGACGCAATTATCGAGTTAGCAACGTACAAAATGTTCGTGTGGACTCACGAGGACCAAGCAAAAGTAAAACAAGCGAAGGAGTCGTTTCTAGAGATTGCGGCAGGCTTGGCAGATATCTACTGGAACGAGAACAAGGACAGGGACGAATCATTCGAGCCGTCCGCTTCCTACATGGGTTAAGACCGTGGCAAAGAAAAGCCTTCGTATCCAACCACTTGCGTATCTCTTAGACCTATCTCAAGGGGGGATGAGTTCTAACCCGTTGACGGCCCAGTGGCCCTCAATGAATGTCATGGTGTCATCCAACCGGATAGAGCGTCGGTGGGACCATGCGGTATTCAGGACGTTTGCCAACGGGGATACTATCCAGTCAATAGCCATATTCAGAACCAATCTCGGGGTTCAATACGTTCTTGCCCTTACGGAAACAGATATCGTTAAACTTATGGGCGAGACCAGCGAAACCTATCAATATTTAACAGACACCTACACTACTGGTGCGGTGACAGATATAACCGGGGCAGTGGTTACAGGGAATGTTTGGTGCCAGTGGTCCGCCAGCGGGTTGGCCGCCGGGGACAAGTTCATTATGGATGCCGACCACTCGGCGGCGATAGAGCCGGATACGAGTTGGGCGACAATCTCAAGTATAGACAGCGATACCCAGATTACATTAACAGCCTCGTATACGGGGGCGGCGGGGAGTTATAAGGCCCGCAAAATTCATTCCGTTCCTTCTGGGGAGAGGTGGCAATACGCCTCGGTCAATGGCAAGTTCTGTTTTGTGAACGGGAACGTCTATGGGCAGTATTGGAACGGAACAGACACCTACGCTACGAACATAAACACGACCTACTGTAACCAGGCCCGGTACTGTGTATCTTACGCTAACCGTCTTGTCATAGCAGATATGTACGATGGGGACACGGCGGCTAGGAACCCGTGGAAGGTTAGGTGGTCTGCCGAGGGCGACCCGACGGACTGGACGGATGTTACATCAGGGTTCAACGATTTCATAGACTCAGAGGAACCGATAACCGGGTTAGGGGTTGTCGGGACAAACATTATTGTCTTTAAGAAAACATCTTACTATCTTGGTAACAGGACCGGCGAGGCGACTTCACCAATTTCGTTCTCCGGTGGCGGGAAGCGGGGGATTGGGCTGTATGCTCCGTATAGTCTTGTTCACGTTGCCGGTACTGTGGCGTGGATGGGGCTGACTGATTTTTATTATATGAACGGTGATACCGCTGAGTCAATCGGCGGGCCAATCAGAAAGAAGTTCTTTGAGTTAGTTGCCGACGACGAACTAAAAAGCGTGTTCGGGGTAAACAACGGACGATACAACGAAGTCCTCTGGGTTGCTAATACAAGTGGTGGTCAGTATACGTTTTCATATAACTGGGTGGAGAAGTCATGGGGGCCATATCAGTTTTCTAGTAACCTGACAGCCCTCGGAAGCGCGGGGTACTAAAATGGCAATAGAGTATACGGCCCCATCTCTGTCGGCGGCAACTGTATCTACGGACGAGGAGCTTTGGACTACAACTATCGGGCTAACTTGGACTGACGGTGATACCCCACCGGTTGGGATACAAAGAAAGGCGGCTGGCGGGACATATCAAGGTCTGGACCAAGTAGCTAACGATGTAGAGACATACACAGATTCAACTTGTAGTGCGAATACACGCTATTATTATCGGATTCGTCACTCCGACGGGGATGGTGGATACTCGGAATGGAGTGATGAGAAAAACGACTACACTCATCCCAAAGCCCCTACGGTTCTTGCGGCAACATGGGTCGGGGCAACCGCCGCTCTGACTTGGGCAAATCATAATGTCTATTCTGCCATAGGTGTTTCTTATAAGCTATCGTCTTCTGAGACGTGGGGAGAAGAGGAACAAATTACGGGGACGCTGACAACAAAGGCCGTAACCGTAACCACAGAAAACACATCCTACGATTTTAGGGTTCGTGGCTACAATTCTTCGTCAGGATATTATTCTAGTTATGATACCTTAACAAGTTCGTCTGGACTTTCTGCCCCGACCGGGCTGGCTGGGATAAGCGATGGGGCGGGGCAGGTTAGTCTAACATGGACGGACAATGCGTACTTTGACGGCGGGTTTAGCGTACAACACAAACTAACGTCAGCATCTACGTGGACCGAATCTGGGACGACGGCGGTTGGCGTTGCGGAACTGGTAGTTGATGAACTTACGGCAGGCCTTAGTTATGACTTCAGAGTTAAAGGGAAAAACGGGACAACCTGGTCCAATTATTGTACCTCGATTACCGTGGTCATATTGACTCCTCCCGCCGGGACTCCGGGGACTCCCACGGCTACGATAACCGGTCAGACTACGGCTACCGTTACTTGGACGGATACCTGTACCGGCTTGACACGGATGTACCTATACAGGTGCGAAACAGAAGGCGGAACATACGAACTCGTTGATACTACCGGGTATGTGGCTAATGCGGTCCAGACGTATGCCGTGACCGGGTTAGAATCGTACCATTCCTACTATTTCAAGACTCGGGCATGGAATACTGGGGGATGGTCTGCCGCTTATTCGTCGGCATCAACGGTCAAGACAACTGATATCGACCTAGACCCACCGACGCTGGTTATGGCCGAGGCGAAGACAAGTACTCGGATAGACCTATCGTTCACGGTCAACGCCGGGGACGCCACATCTCATTATGTAGAGAAGAGAATCGCTGGCGGTTCTTACTCTACTCCCGGCACCGAGATAACCGACGAAACCGCAACGACATATACAGACGGTTCATTAACAGCCGATACCGAATATACTTTCCGTATCCGAGCGCATAGTTCCGCGTCTACTACATACGGGAATTACAGCGTCCCGGTTTCAAAGAAAACCTTGGCGGTAGAGACGGATACGGTTCGCCGGAACGAATCGTATTTCGCCATGGGGAACATCCTATGTATCGCCTCGGAAACACCGCAGAACTCGTTCTCGTCCTACTGGACAAGCAAACCGATTGAGTTGGAGGAAGGGAAGAACGCAACAGTAGACCGGGTTCAATTGGAATACTACGACAAGTATGCGGCCGTTCCCGTGGTCGTTAGTCTAAGCACAGACGGCGGAGGGACGTGGGCTACATCTAGTTTGAGCCTGGGGGATAATTCAAAAATAGATAGGGTTGCTGATTTCCACTTCAGTGGTGTTACTGGTCGAAACATCACGATGAAGATTTCCAGTACCGACAATGACACTGGATTTTGTTGGACAGGCATAGAGATATACTTTATCCCTAGGGGCGACTACTTTGATGCCGCCGGTTCGGTAAGTGCGTCAACAACCGAGTCAACTTATTCCAGCGTTTCCGTGACCGGCCCGACTGGGCCTACTGGTTATACGGGGGCTTCGTCTAGCGTTACTGGTCCGACCGGACCGACTGGCCCCACGGGATACACAGGACCGCAGGGTGTGGCTGGCACCGCAACGACGACGGGGGCTACTGGATACACTGGTTACACGGGATATACCGGCTATACCGGGTACACGGGGTCATCCGGGTCTGCGTCAACAGTTACTGGGCCTACAGGCTATACTGGTTATACGGGGTATACTGGAGCGTCAGGGGCCGCCTCTTCAACAGGGGCTACGGGTTATACAGGGTATACGGGTTATACTGGATATACCGGTTCGACGTCTACGGTAACTGGTCCAACCGGCCCTACCGGTCCAACTGGATATACCGGAGCAACCTCTACGGTTACGGGTCCGACCGGGTATACTGGACCAACTGGTTACACTGGAGCGAATTCTACGGTAACTGGCCCGACGGGACCTACCGGACCGACAGGATATACCGGAGCATCATCTACTGTTACTGGCCCAACAGGCCCAACTGGATATACTGGGCCAACCGGATTTACTGGTCCCGCAGGGTCGGCATCTGAGACGGGGGCCACTGGATATACAGGTCCAACGGGTCCTACTGGATATACTGGTCCTCGTGGGTATCAGGGTTATACTGGATATACTGGTGATACGGGATACACTGGTCCTACGGGATATACTGGACCAGCCGGGACTGCATCTGAAACCGGGGCGACCGGACCTACTGGATATACTGGTCCAACTGGTTTCACGGGGCCGACTGGATATACAGGCACGGCCTCAACTGTTACTGGACCTACTGGATATACTGGGTATGGGCCGACTGGATACACAGGATATACTGGTCCTACTGGTTATACGGGGCCAACCGGTCCAACTGGGCCAACTGGATATACTGGCCCAACGGGGCCTACGGGTTATACTGGTTATACTGGTTCTGCTGGATATACGGGGGCTACCGGATATACTGGGCCAACCGGGTATACTGGATATACTGGCACATTTGGATATACTGGGTACACGGGTCCCACCGGTTACACGGGGCCAACTGGCCCTACTGGTCCAACGGGGTTTACTGGTCCAACCGGCTATACGGGGCCAACCGGATACACAGGATATACAGGGCCAACTGGATATACTGGTTATACTGGAGCGTCGGGCACTGCTTCCACCGTTACTGGTCCAACTGGGTATACTGGATATACTGGAGATGATGGGCTTCAGGGTGATATTGGTCCTACTGGTTATACTGGCCCAACCGGGTACACGGGTCCATCCATAACTGGTCCAACGGGATATACGGGAGCGGCATCTACGGTTACCGGGCCAACCGGGGCGACGGGGTATACTGGATATACAGGAGCATCAGGAACGGCCTCCACCGTGACTGGACCAACAGGACCAACCGGGTTCACTGGCGCGGCTGGTTCGGCATCTACGGTCACAGGCCCCACTGGGCCGACTGGATACACTGGGGCGGCGGGGAGCGCATCAACTGTCACCGGACCGACAGGTTACACAGGATATACAGGGGCGTCCGGTACAGCTTCGACAGTAACGGGACCTACTGGATATACTGGATATACTGGATACACCGGATTCACGGGGTATACCGGTCCATCTGAACACGTTTATTGTTGGTCATTGGGGACGGTAGCCATCGGCGGTAAACTTGGGCCGAAACTAAAGACAGCCCAGACAGTGACTAGGGTTGACGCTTGTATCTGGGCGGGGACATCAGGGGCGATATTCAACGTTGAGGAGCGGGAAACGGGTAGCGTGGCAGGAGTCAATGTAATGGCGGCAGACCTTCTAGTTACTGGCGTTGGTCCGGGAGTGACGACCACCGGATTCACCAACTCAGCACTGGCGGCGGATACGTGGCTTTATCTTGACATCTCAGATGTGACTGGGACGATTACGGGTTTATCAGTAAACGTAACTACATCAGCCCCATGAGGATAATATGGCAAACACAACTAAAGTAGTTCTTGAGGTAGTGGCGGCGGCAACATTTAGTCTATCTACTCCAGTCCGAGTCAAGGCCGGGGTTGTCGGAGATACGATTACTTATGTTGTCACGGCCTCTGCTGTCGGGGCGTATTCTGGAACTACCCACGTTGTTTTGACCGGGGCACCTACGGGAGCCGTAGTTACATATGCCCCGACTAATGGGAACATGGCGGTGGACGGGTCGGTAACAATCTCCGTTGATACCACGTCTTGTTCGGCGGGGACATCCACGATGACCATTACTGGCTCTACGGTGTGATATGCCTCAATCCATTGATGTTAAACTAGAACTCTCTGCAACGGCAGATTTCAATCTTGTCGTCAAGGACCGCCGGGAAACTGTCGTTGCCGGAACAGATGCGGTCTACACGGTTGAGGCTGAATGGTTGACCGGATATACGGACGACATTGACCTTACTGTTACCGGTTCACCTTCAGGGGCAACAGCCGTATTCGCGGACAATGTTCTTTCAAGCGGAGAAAGTTCTACATTAACCATAGGGACGACTGGCGTTACTCCGGGGACACATACACTAACAACTATTGGTGGGGCCGGGGCAAATGAATATGAATGGCTTTATGGAGCCAACGCCTCCCGCCTCATCGACTGGACCCACTGCGGCGTTCCCGGCGGCATCCCGAACAGGACGACGATATATACGACTCTCTATCAGAGTTCGACGGTGGCTCAGATAAATGCCGCCATCGCCGCCTGCCCATCGGGGCAGGTTGTCCTTCTCGCGGCCGGGACATATCCTCCGACGGGTTCTTATTCCACGTCGATAGACTTTGCTCAAAAGTCCAGTTGCACACTTCGCGGGGCAGGCCCGGGGCAGACGATTATCAAATCCACCGCCGCCAAAATCATCACCTGCGACGATTGGTATTTCAGGGAAACCGACGGTGTGGCTATCGCAAGCGGATACACGAAGGGCTCTATGGCCATCACCCTTTCGGCGGCTCCTCCGGCGGCATTTGTCGCGGGTCATCTCATCCACATAACCCAGGCCGACAGCCCCGACACATTTGGAACGGGGGTTGGTGTTTACCGGTGGACGGGCTCTACTGGCCCCTATAATTTATCAACGTCGAGGAATTTACGGTTCACGTCCAGGATTACGAGCGTTGCCGGGAATACGATAAACCTGGCTACGCCTATCCCGATAACCTTCTCGGCCACATACAGTCCCCAGGCGTATCCACTACCGTATGAGGCATCATGGAATACCATCTCCTTGTGCGGCGTGGAAGAAATGACCCTTGATGGGGTTGATAGCGCGAACGAGGCCGTCTACTTTTACAGTTCCGACAGATGCTGGACGAAGGACGTGGAGGCCAAGAATTGCCAGGGCGACTACGGCTTCATCTTCATGGGGAATTGTTGCCAGTCTGAAATACGGCGGTGTTATACACATGACTGTACGGGGTATCCATCCCAGGACGAGGGATATTCCTACTTCCTATTCTACGGTGCATCGAGTTGTCTCGTCATAGACAATATTTCTTATAAGACACACGCCCTGATGATGAATGGGGCTTCAGCCAACGCCATTGTCTATAACTACATCGGCCTCAACGATTTCAGGGACGCGAGTTGGCCGGTCCAGTCCATTGACATGAACCACGGCGCGGGCGGGATGATGAATCTCATCGAGGGGAACATGGGGGCCAGGTTCCAGAACGACGGATACCACGGGAGTAGCCCTTACAACTTCCTCATGCGGAATCACATCCACGGCCTGAAACCGGGATACACCCCGACCCGGAGAAGGTTGGTTGACCTCTGCCGGGGAAGTTACTACCACAGCGTCATCGGGAATATCATCGGGGATGCTTCCTATTCGCTATTGCAATACGATTACCCCTATGGCGGGGGTTCGGAGATGGGCGCATATATTCTCGGGTTCCCGTCGATGGACAACACCGACATGGGGACCTATACAGATGTCCCGTTCACGAACTGGGCAAAGTCTATAACGGTTCCCGACGCGGATGTCATCGGGACACTTCTCCGGCATGGTAACTACGACTACTTCGATGACGCGACGGTCTGGGATGGGGGGATATCGAGTCACGATATCCCAGATAGTTTACTCTATGCCTCCAAACCGTCATTCTTTGGCTCATTGACATGGCCAGCCATCGGCCCGGACGTAAGCGGGCTAGTGGGGGACATCCCCGCCAAACATCGGTGGGACAACTACGTTATTTCCGCAGACTTGGACGACTTATTTGCCAATGAGGGATAAACATGGCTACGTTTGGTAGAACATCAGAAGACACAAACGACACAACCTATGGCTCCACCTACATTTGGGGGCATAAGTTTACGATAAGTGAGGAAGGGGACACATCCAGCATCAGCGCATACATCTACCGTTGGGCGGCTGTCAACGTCCAGATGGCTATTTATACGGACGACGCCCCCCCGGCGAAGGTCGCATCATCGGCTACAGTCCAGAACACAACCGGATATTCGTGGGTTACGGCTGACATAACGGCGAACCTACCAGCTGGTGATTATTGGCTGTGCATTTGCTCGGCGTCCGATGTCTACGGGAAGTATGCGACATCTGATGAGGTATTCTACCGGCAAACCGGAACATACGGAACATGGCCGGATACACTCGCCAGCTGGACCGCATACGCCAACGGGATTATGGACATATACTGTACCTATGACCCGGCGGGCGGCGGGGAAGAAAGCAACGTCCTTTATATGTTATTTGAGTCATAAAGGAGAAACCGTTTTGACTAAACCGAAATTTTCAGTCATCTCAGTCGTTCGGAATGAGTCTAGCACCATTCCGCGCTTGGCTGACTCGCTGAAGGAATTTCTAGCAAGGGGTGGGGAATTTATCGTAGTGGACACGGGGAGTTCTGATGGCACCCCAGATGTCGCAAGGAAACTCGGGGCCAAGGTGTTTGAGGTCGGGGACCAGTTCCGGTATGTGGTAGACGAGGAAACGGCGAAGACCATAAACGACAAGTTCGTTGTGGCCCCCGACCCGGACATCATCAAGGCCGGGGACTCGTTCTTTGCCTTCGACCAAGCCCGGAACTACGCCATGGATTTGGCTTCTAACGATTTCATTTGCACTCCCGATGCAGACGAAGCGTGGACTACCCTGAACATTGACCGTATCAATGAACTCATAGAGCAGGGATACGAGAAGTTCTTGGTTGACTTCGTGTTCGCCCACAACCCGGACGGAACCCCGTCCGTAGCGTTCTGTGCTGATACCCGGTTCTATGACCGCAGGAAGATAAAGTGGAAAGGGATAATCCACGAAACGATGCAACATCAGGGCGAAGTCAAGATGACCCGTATAACCAAGGACGTGGCCTACCTTGAACACTATCAGAACATGGAAACGGACAGGTCAAAGTATTTGGCGGGGCTGGCATGGGCGTGTTATGAGGAGCCGGGCAACGACAGGAACTCACACTATTTCGCCCGCGAGTTGATGTATCGAGGATATTATAAGTCGGCAATCAAAGAGTTCCATAGGCACATAGACATGAACCAGTGGGCTGATGAACGTGGGCAGTCTATGGTGTTCTTAGGGACTTGCTATGACGCTATCGGTGAATCAGACACGGCGTTGGGATGGTGGCACAAGGCGTTTGATTTGACTGGTTCCCGGCGGGAACCCCTAATCCATCTGGCCTACTATTGGAAGAAGGAGAACAAGCCCGCGATGGTTGGGGCATATGCGGCGGCGGCACTACAGATATCTAATAATGGGTTCTACGGGAACCGGGTAGCGAACTACACCTTTGAGCCACACGCCTTGATGTATTGGGCGAAGGGTTGGCAGGGGGACATCCCGGCGGCGAGACAGCATATCCTGAAGTGCCTTGAATACCACCCGGACGACCCGACATTCATTCGGGACTTGGAATACTACTTCTCTAAACCCAAGGTATCTATTGTCATCCCATCTATTAGGCCCGACAAACTTGAGCGGTGCTTGGCGGCGATTAAAGAGAACGCAGGGTATGAAAACTATGAGATTATCGTAGAGAATGACGACCCGGAGAACCCGCAGGGGGCACCCAAGGTCTTGAAACGGGGGGTGGAGAAATCAACAGGGGAACTGGTCATGTTCCTTGGGGACGACACTATCCCTAAGAAGAACTTCCTTCTACACGCCATAAACGCTATGCGTAGGCAGTTCCCTGACATGGACGGTCTTATCGGGCTGAACGATACACTATGGCCCGATGGTATGCTGGCTACCCATTGGCTTGCGTCTAAGGCCCTTCTACCGTATCTGGGAGGGGAGTTCTTCCATACGGGGTATAATCACCTGTCGTGCGACAACGAACTCACGGAGATGTGCCGGAAGATTGGGAAGTACTTCTGGTGCGAGATTTCCAAGGTTGTCCACGACCACCCCTCGGCACATGGTTGGTCTGACGAAACGTATGACAAGCACTACCGACGGGTATATCAGTACGACACCATGCGGAAGGACAGGGAACTCCTAGAGAAGCGGTCTAGGCTATTGGGGTTCCCGATAAACAACGGTTCCGGGTGTTCAGGGAAGTACCCGATTGTCCCAGAATGCATAGACCTGCGGAAACGAATTACTCTGAATGATGGGAGGGTTCTGAACGTTGGGGTCGGGCCGGGGACATCGTGGCTGGCACAACAGTTGCCATTCATCCAGTTCAAAGAGTTGGATAACCTAGATGTTCACAAACCGTATCTAGACAAGGCGGCGGAGATTCCGTGGGCGGCGGGAAAAGTCAACTTCATTCACGGGGACATACTAGAACAGGATGTATCAAAGTATGACCTGTTATTGATGTTTGATGTATTGGAACATATGCCGAAAGACAGGGCATTGGAACTACTCAAGACTAAGCCACGGAAGATTATGTTCGTCCCGCTTGAAAACGGGTATGTCAGACCCAACACGACGGGGGTGCCGAGCGAAAACCATATCAGTAAATGGACGGCTCAAGAGTTCAAGGACTTGGGATATCGGGTAGAAGTAATCAAGGATTTTCATAGTATCCCCGGCGGGACTATGGATGCGGTTTGGGTAACATCATGTGTTGGAGGCAAATAATGGCGCTATTCGGTAAGCCTGGCCCTACGGGGCCGACCGGTCCTCCTGGGCCTATTGGCCTAGCGGGGCCACAAGGGATACCGGGGGTTGCCGGACAGCCGGGAGCCGTCGGACCTATTGGGCCTCCGGGTGAACAGGGAATACAAGGTGACATCGGGCCAGCCGGGGACGTTAGTTCTCTCTACCCCATTGGTTGTGTCTATTTCTCTACGACCCAGCAAGACCCGGCAAACACACTGGGGTTCGGGGCCTGGGACATGTTCTCTTTCGGTGAGTTCGAGGAAGGTGACCCGACGGCCTACATCTGGAGGAGATTGACCTAATGGGAATACGCCGCCCCAGCACTTATTCGTACCCGCCCAAGTTTACCAAGTTTGAGGATGTGGATAACTACACTAGGCGTCTGTATGCGGAGTTGCTTGAGAACGATAGCCGGGGCGAGGAGACAACGGCGCGGGCTACCGATAAAGACCTGAAGGCGTTGATTGTCAGACCCGAGTGGTACGGGGCCAAGGGGGACGGGGTAACGGATGACCACGTTGCTATAGAATCAGCAAACGCGGTTGGCGGTAACATCGTATTCGCAGACAAGACATATCTAGTTGATGACAACATAACAATATCATCGGGGACGACTTTGGTGTTTGTCAACGGGGGGAAGTTCTCCATTACTTCAGGGCACACAGTAACCATAAACGGGAGCGTTATTGCTGGCGCACATCAGATATTTGATTGCGCGGATGATGATTGTGTATATGGCTTGAAATATTCTGTTCCAGAATGGTTTGGGTCTAACACAACTCCGGGTACAACCGACATGACCAATGCCATTCAGTATGCAGTTTCATCTCTCGTCCCAGGAGGTGAACTTAGTCTGTCTCCGCTGGATTATTTGGTATCTTCAACAATTACCATCAATAGGAGGATATATTTTCACGGCACGGGGTGGAGGTCTAGAATAAAACCATCGGCCACTATGTTAAAAGGAGCATATATTTCAGCCATATTATCTGGGCTTACCCTCACTCTTGTTGAAGATACTTTTGACGGGACTATCGGGATAGGTGATGAAATAATTGGAGGGGCAGTAGGGACTAACGCGACAATAGCGAGTCTAGCCAGCGGGACGGCAGATACGGCCGGTGCTGTTTATAATATATCTACAACCCCAATATCGGATAGAACAATATATGCAATACCGCAACACTTTGCAATAGGGGGGCAGGACGTTATCCACGTGTTGCCGTCAGGCGTTGTTGATGAGGACAATAACAATAACCGAGGATACACGTTTGAGGAATTTGGAATCGGTACGGAAGATGCTTTCCCTTATGCCAGAAATGGAATTTATCTTGATTTTATTGCTGGCGTGGGGCTGGTTGCCGTTCTAATAAATAGGGTAAAGATTAGAGTCCTTGGGCGGTATAGCATATTCTCAAATGAAGCCACTCAACTTCTTGTGCAAAATTCAGAACTGTGCAACGTCTCCCTTAATATTGCGGGAGATATAATGAAAGTAATAAACAATAGTATTGCTAACTCTAATATTACAACCCCCTCGTTATATCTGAATTGTTACCCGGGGGCTAATCTATTTATAATAAGTAAAAATACATTTACACATTGGGGGGGTAGAGAATATATTTATATTGAAAACGCAGAAGCTGGGCTGGTTTTAGACGATAATTATTACGAGGATGTATCTGCAACTCCGCACCCCAGCGGATTAAAATATGCGATATTTATTAAGACAGCAATTCTCCCCACCATTTCAAATAGTGTTTTTAACATCCGGGATGTGGTTAGGTCACGAATTTTATATTTTGACGATGTTATTTCCCCGTCTGTTTTTCATAATCGTTTTTTTTCTTTCCCCGGAAGGGGGAGAGTCCCCATATTTGAATCTACGGCGAAGACAATGGCTCTCAATTTTTCTTACGATAATTTTATGGAGGTGTTTTCCGGGACTTCGCTTAACAGATACGAGGCTAGCAGAACAATGATTGGGGAAAACCCTTTTTATCAACCAGCTTGTGAGATTGACGCATCCAGCCAGCTTACTTTAACTGCGGCGATTGAGGACATATATGACGAAACCCTAATGGCCGACCGCCTTTCTAATGGGACTTGGTGGGTGCAAGGAGATGGTATAACGCGGGGCACATATCTGGTGGCCTTAATATCTGGGGTAATCGGACAGGTGGGAAGTAAATATTCTCTATCTACGTCTCCGGGAGAGTTGAGTGCTAGGCCAATATATATTATTCCAAAATTATTTATTGACTTTGGTTGGGGGACAATGGGAGTCTGGAATTTATTGACGTTGCCGGCAGATGGAACAATATTGCCATCTAATGTTCTTGGAATATCTGTTTCTGGATTACCATCTTACATGAAAACAATAGACGATATCGTTGCGTTTGCCGGGGGCGCATCTATCTCAACGCCAACGGAAGGCATGAATGTTTGTTCCCCGGAAGACATTCGGGATGGGTACAGGCCAAATAACTATTCTATGGTGGCAATATCCGGCAAAGAAACAACCGATGCTTTTGTGGGTTTGTCGCTTAGGGCTACATATGAGGGAAGCCTAACAATACGAAACGTCCCCGAAAATTTGGACCTTATTTATCTTGAGGGTGCCAATTTTAGACACACGCTATATTGAGGGTCGGGCGCAGGAAAAAAACCATAACAGGAAATGGATATTGATAAAATGAGGAACCAACTCGATGAGCCTCCTTCTGATTCCGGCCTATTTCTTGGCGGGGCTGGTAACGGACTTTTTGATAGCCCATTACTACCAGTATTTATCAAATCGCCAGCGTGTAAGAGCGTCGGGTTTAGCCGTTGCGATAGATTTTCTTGGATACGCAATAACGATGACATTAGTATTGAACCGGGATTTCGTGTCGGCGTTGGCGTTCGCCCTCGGGACTGGGGTGGGCACTTTTTTGGCCCTCGGGAGGCGTAAACATTGAGTGAACATTTCAAAAATATGGAATTCGCCTGTCCGTGCTGTGGAGCAAACAATATCAAGTCTGAATTTATAGACAAACTGGAATCCGTTAGACAAATCTACGGTAAACCAATGTATATCAATTCCGGCTATCGGTGTCCCCGGCACAATTCCGCTGTCGGCGGGGTATCAGAATCTGCCCACGTTGACGGGGTGGCGGCTGACATCGGTTGTACATTCGCCACCGACAGACTGAAGTTGGTAGACATCGCTATAAGCAAGGGGTTCAGGCGCATCGGCATATCGAAGTCATTTATTCACCTAGATATATCCGAG
>Ga0307378_10004857_pt1 | contig 18932 bp, 12 predicted proteins | sample UN1MG_FD_202238 | JGI IMG/M metagenome (GOLD analysis project Ga0307378, IMG submission 202238) | Soil microbial communities from Risofladan, Vaasa, Finland - UN-1 | ecosystem: Environmental > Terrestrial > Soil > Coastal area > Acid sulfate soil | place: Finland: Risofladan, Vaasa | collected... | reverse complement strand
TTCGGATGCGGTCGCCTGGTTTGGGCACTGTGGCTATCGCTACACTCAAGCGTGAACTGCTCTAGCAACGGCGATTGGCGCTGTCGTCGGGTGGCATGGTCATCCCGGAGGGTGACCATGTTCAGGCCCCCGCGCACAACTAGCCGCGCACGCGAGTAAGCGGCTCGCCGTGCCGCTCGCTAGCGCTCGCGGCTAGCAACGGCGATTTGCGATGTCGTCGGGTGGCATGGTCGGCCCGGGGGGGGGTGACCATGTTTCAGGCCTTCGGGCCGGGTCGGGTCTTCAGGTACTCTTTGGCGACGAGGGCGGCGACGACGCCGTCGGCGGCGGCGGTGGCGGCTTGTTTGAGTGTGCCGGCCCGGACGTCGCCGGCGGCCCAGATGCCGGGCACGTTCGTCTCCAGGCGGCAGGCGTGGGCCTGGATGAAACCGTCGCCGGTCAGGTCGAGGGTGCCCTTCAGGAAATCGGTCTGGGGCCTGAGGCCGATGAACACGAAGACGCCGTCGCAGTCGAGGCGCCTGGTCTCGCGCGTGGCTAGGTCGGTCAGGCCGACGGCCTCGACGCGTTTCTCGCCCAGGATTTCGGTCACCGCGTGGCCGAAGTACGTTGTGACGCGGTCGGCGTGCGAGGCCACCTCGTCGGCCAGGATCTGCTGGCCCGTGAAGCGGTCGCCCAGGACGACGTACGTCAGGTGCCGGGCGAACTTCAGGATATGGAGCCCTTCCTCCAGGGCGGTGTCGCCGCCGCCGGCAACCACGACGTGTTTGTCGCGGTAGAACGGTGCGTCGCAGGTGCCGCAGTAACTGACGCCGTAACCGGTGAGGCGTTTCTCGCCGGGTGCGTCGAGTTTGCGGTACTCGCTGCCCACGGCCAGGATCATCGCGCGGCCGCGGTAGCGTTTCCGGCCCGCGTGGGCCTCGATGTAACGCGTGCCGCGCTCGACCACGGGGCCGACGCGGGCGACGTCGGCGCCGGTCACGATCTCTGCCCCGAATCGCTTGGCCTGCTGGGTCAGGCGGTCGGCCAGTTCCATGCCGTTGACGGGCTCGGGGAATCCGGGGTAGTTCTCGACGCGTGCGGTGGTCAGGATCTGTCCGCCGGGCATGAGGCGCTCGAGGACGAGTGTGCTCATCCGTTCGCGGGTGGTGTAGATGGCGGCCGAGAGGCCGGCCATGCCTCCGCCGACGATGAGGATGTCGTAGAGGGTATCGGCGGGATCCGCCGGTTTGGCTGTCGCTGCCGGTTCTGGCATCTGAAGTACCTCCCTGCCCGTGCCCCGCGTGCCCGATGCTCACATGACCGCCGATGGTAGTGGCCCAGCCCATTGGCGGTCAAGGGGCAGGGCGGGGTGATTCGCGTCCGGCGGGCCGTAATTTCTCCCCCCCGATTTGACTTTGGCCCGTTTATGCGTAATATATACCGTGCGGGAATAGCGGGTCATGACTGTTCGGAGGGACCGAACGGCATGGCCCTTTTCGTTTGCGCCCGGGGCGGATAGCCCGGCGCGCCCGACGTATCCGGTCGCTGACACAGGGCCGGACGGGCGGACCCCCCTGCGGGGAGAGTCCGCGACAACCTGGTGATGGACTCGATTGGGCGACTCTCGGAGGGAACGGCCCTCCGGTGCCGCCCTTTCTGTTTTTGCGGACCTGTAGCACATTAAGAGGGGAACCGACGATGAGGAAGATCGCTGCTGCTGCGCTCGTACTGCTGGCGCTGGGGGCGTATGCCTGGGCCGATAGCAAGGTCCTCGATGGCGTACCGACGTATCAGGCCGTCTTCGGGCAGGGGGCGGCGTACAGTCTGCCCGCGACCGGGCCGGGCGATTTCGGCGTGGCCACGATCACGCCCGATGCCCTGTGGCCGGTCTACGGCGTCAACCCGTTGGCCGGCGTGCCCGAGTACGTCTGGTGGTACGGGTGCAGCCCGACGGCGGGCGGCATGATGGTCGGCTATTGGGACGGCATGCCCGGGCGCGGCAACCTGTACCCCGGCGACGCCGGCGCCTGGGGTGGCAGCGGCGCCTCCGGCACCAAGTCCATGGTGGCCAGCACGGCCCACATCGTGGCCGGCGCCGAGAACGGCTACACCTACGGCGACTGGCACAACTCGGTATACTACCCCAACCACGAGAGCAATCCGAACTGCCTGGCCGACTTCATGAAGACGGTCGACGGCGGCAGTTACGCGGTCAACATCACGGCGGGCCTGGAGACGTACTGCGAGTGGGACAACCCCGCCACCCCCAGCAACGAGAGCCTGCCGGCGACGGCCATTGACAACGACGTTCCTTACGGCGGCGGCCCGTTCTCGTACGCCATGTTCAAGGCCGAGATCGATGCCGGCCGGCCCGTCCAACTCGGCGCCACGTGCGCCGAAACCATGGACGACTGGGTCGGACACAGCATCGTCGGCTACGGGTACCAGGACGACATGTTCCAGATCAAGGTGCCCATAGGGGTCGACGACGCGCTCGACCTGACGGTGGGCGGCTTCGCCGTCATGGACACCTGGGCCAACGGCACCGGCTCTAGCGAGTGGGTCGACTGGGACTGGAACGTCGTCCCGTCGGTCATCGATGTCAGCGGCGTCGAGTGGTGGCCGTTCGTTGAGATCCAGGGTGCCAGTTGGGTATACGACGACGGCACGCTGGGCCCGTACGATTGGATGATCACCCACGGGATTACGCTTGATGTGGTTCCCGAACCCGCTACGCTCGCGTTGATGGCTCTTGGGGTGGCGGGTGCTCTAGGGCTGCGCCGTCGGCGCCGCTGAGAGCACTTGCCAGTTTGGAGGGACCCCACCGGCCCTCGGCCTTCGGGCCGAGGGCCCCTTTTTTGCGCGGATTACCCGGGTGTGCCAAGAGTTTCTGGCACGGGTGGCATGCCCAGGCCGCCGTTGCCTGGGCATGCTCCCCGGCCCACGTGCGACATGCCCACGCCAGCAGCGGCGTGGGCATGCCACCCAAGAGTGGGGGCTTGCCAGAAAGTCCTGGCACACCCGGATTACCCGGGGGCTTCCTTTGGCGTTGACCCATCCTGCGGGCCGTCATACAATCGGCTTGGCAAGCCCCGGAAGGAGCAACCGCCATGGCCGATGGCCCCTGGACGCCCGGACCCGCAGGTCCGGTTTCCTCCGCACCGCAGGGGGTGCCGAACAACCCCGCGCCCCGCAAACGGACGAGCGTTCTGGCCGTCCTGGTGGGGGTATTGCTGGTCCTTTCGATCGTCGCCAACGCCGTGTTGCTCGTGGCGGTTATCGGCATGGCCACCGCGCTGGGCGGGTCGCTGGGCGGCGGCGGCATCGACGACACCTACCTGGAACGCGTCGTCCATCGCGGGCCGTCGTCGCGCAAGATCGCCGTCATCCGCATCGAGGGCATCATCTACGACCCGCTGGTCGCGTCGGTTCAGAAGAAACTCGACCGCGCCGCCCGCGACGAGGACGTCAAGGCCGTCATCATCCGCATCAACTCGCCCGGCGGGTACCTGACCGCCAGCGACATGCTCTACCAGGCCATCCGGTCCTTTGCCCAGGAGACGGGCAAGCCCGTCGTGGCGGCCATGGACGGCGTGGCGGCCTCGGGCGGCTACTATGCCGCCTGCGCCGCCGACCACATCGTGGCCCAGCGGACCACCGTTACCGGGTCCATCGGCGTCATCGCCCAGTACTTCTTCCTGAGCGGCCTCCTTCAGGACAAACTCGGCATCCGCACGGTTACCCTGAAGATGGGCGACCAGAAGGACTGGCCCAACATGATGGCCGCCGACATGACGCCCGAGCAGCGCGACTACATCATGGGCGCGCTGCTGGAGCCCGGTTACGACCAGTTCGTCGAGGTCGTGGCCGCGGCCCGCGAGATGGACCGCGAGAAGGTTCTCGCCCTGGCCACGGGGCGGATCTTCATGGCCCGGGATGCCCAGGCGAACGGTCTCATCGACGAGGTCGGGTTCTTCGGCCGGGCCGTCGAGGTGGCCAGGGAACGGGCCGGCATCGAGGAGGCCCGCGTCGTCGAGTACATCCAGCCGTTCGGCTTTCTGGACCTCTTCGGCGTATCGGGCCGGGCCGCGTCGCTGCTGAACCTGACGCCCGACACGATTCTATCGCTCGTCGCCCCCTCGCCCCAGGTCATGTGTCTCTGGACGGGGCGCTGAGGGGCCCGGGCCTGCCGGCACCCTAGCGACGGCGATCTGCGGGGGCGGAGCGGCGCCGGGATGGTCCGCGCCGTCCGCCAACACGAAGGGAGCACGCGACTCATGCAGTATCGACCGTTCGGGAAGACCGGCGTCCGCGTTTCGCGCCTCGGTTTCGGGGCGATGCGGCTGCCCATCGAGAAGGACAAGAAGGGCCGGATAACCGGCATCGAGCAGTCGGCCGAACTCATCCGCCGCGGCATCGACGCCGGCATCAACTACGTCGATTCCGCCCCCGGCTACTGCCACGGCGAGAGCGAGACCGCCATCGGCCTGGCCATCAAGGGACTGCCGCGCGACCAGGTCACCCTCTCGACCAAGAACGGCGTCTGGAACGCGTGCGGCCAGTGCTTCCGCCTGAAACTGGACCTCTCGCTGCGGAAACTCGACTGCGGGTACATCGACTTCTACCATTTCTGGGTTCTCTCGTGGCAGGACTACCTGAACCGGTGCGTCGGCAAGAACGCCCCCCTGGCCCAGGCCCTGAAGGCCAAGGAGGAGGGCCTCATCCGGCACATCTCGTTCTCGTGCCACGACAAGCCCGAGAAGGCCATTCAACTCATCGACACGGGCCATTTTGAGTCGATGCTCGTCCAGTACAACCTGCTCGACCGCCAGTCCGCCCCGGCCATCGCCCACGCCCACGCCAAGGGTCTCGGCACGGCCGTGATGGGCCCGGTGGGCGGCGGCCGCCTCGGCACGCCCTCGGAGGTCATCGCCAAGGCCACCGGCGTCTCGTCCACGGCCGAGGTCGCCATCCGCTTCTGCATGGCCAACCCGGACCTCGACGTCGTCCTCTCCGGCATGGGCACGCCCCAGATGGTGGACGAGAACGTGGCCACGGCCGACCGGGCCGAGCCCCTCTCGGCCCGCGAGGTCGCCCGCATCGACCGCCTGGCCAAGGCGAACCGCAAGATCCTCGACCTGCCGTGCACCGGTTGCGGCTACTGCATGCCGTGCCCGCAGGGCGTGGCCATTCCGCAGATCTTCGAGATGCTCCAGTGGCACACGGCCTTCGACCTGAAAGGCCCCGCCCGCGAGCGGTACGGGTGCCTGGGCAAGGGTTGGCAGAAGCGGCAGAAGCCGGCGAGCGCGTGCGTCGAGTGCGGCCAATGCGAGGAAAAGTGCCCCCAGGGCATCTCCATCATGGAACGGCTCAAAGAGGCCCACCAGGCGCTCGGCGGCCAAGGGGGCAAGTAGGGCCGCCTCCCTCGAATCCCCATCGGATGCGATGGAGGTCGGACCCCATCCATGGAACCCGAAGCCTCCGGCCCCGCGGCCGGGGGCTTCGTCTTGCGCCCGCGAGCGTTCTAAGATCGCGTATTCACATCACGGCTTGTGCGCGGTGGATCCCCGTACCCACCGCGACGACCCGCGGTCGCACCTCGAGCGCGGCCCGCCCGGGGCGGGCCGCGCGAACACGCAATGTTAAACTGCCCTTGCGGCCCCGGCACCCCCCTTGCGAGGGCCCCTGTCGGTTGACACTCCCGCGCTCGGGCCCTAAGATGGTTTCCTTCCGTTGGGGATCTGTGACTGTGCGAGGTCTTGCCGTGCCGATCGAGCCAAAGAGGTTGAAAACCGACGCTTCCGACCGGGCCCTCCGCCGCGCCGAGGCCCTGATGCCGGGCGGCGTCTCCAGCCCCGTCCGCGCCTTCAAGGCCGTCGGCGGCCGGCCCCTTTTCATCGCCTCGGGATCCGGATCGGCGATCCGCGACATCGACGGCAACGTCTTCCTGGACTACGTCATGAGTTGGGGACCGCTCATCCTCGGCCACGCCCACCCCCAGGTCGTCGAGGCCGTGGCCGCCGCCCTGAAGGACGGCTCGTCGTTCGGCGCCCCGACGGTCCGCGAGGTTGAACTGGCCGAACGCATCGCGGCGGCCATGCCCGCCATCGAGCAGGTCCGCTTCGTCAACTCCGGCACCGAGGCCACAATGAGTGCCGTCCGCTTGGCCCGTGCCGCCACCGGCCGACCCGGCATCATCAAGTTCGAGGGGTGTTACCACGGCCACGTCGACGCCCTCCTGGTCCGGGCGGGCAGCGGGGCCATGACCTTGGGGGCGCCCTCCAGTCCCGGCGTGCCCGACGACACCGTCCGGCACACCCACCTCGTCCCGTTCAACGACCTGGCGGCCGTCCGGAAGGCGTGCGAGGCGTCGGCCGACCAGATGGCGGCCATCATCGTCGAGCCGGTTGTCGGCAACATGGGCTGCGTCCCGCCCGCCGAGGGGTTCCTCCAGGGGCTTCGCGAGGTGGCCGACCGGTTCGGCCTGCTGCTCATCTTCGATGAGGTGATGACGGGGTTCCGCGTGGCCCGCGGCGGCGCGGCCGAGCGATACGGCGTGCGGCCCGACCTCGTGACGCTTGGCAAGGTCATCGGCGGCGGGTTGCCGGTGGGGGCCTACGGCGGCCGGCGCGACCTCATGCAGCAGGTCAGCCCCGTCGGGCCGGTGTACCAGGCGGGCACCCTCTCGGGAAATCCCCTGGCGATGGCCGCCGGAATCGCTACGCTGGACGTCCTGGCCGGACCCGGCGCCTACGCGGCGCTCGAGCGGGCGTCGGCACGCCTGGAGGCCGGCCTGGCGGACGCCGTGGCCCAGGCCGGCGCCGCGGCGCGGGTCCAGCGCGTCGGGTCCATGTTGTCGCTGTTTTTCAGCGCCGGGCCCGTCACGGACTACGCCTCGGCCCTCCGGTGCGACACGGCGGCGTTCGGCCGGTTTCACCAGGGGATGCTGGCGCGCGGCGTGTACCTGCCGCCCAGTCAGTTCGAGGCTTGGTTCGTCAGCCTGGCACACACGCAGGAGGACATCGACCGGACGGTCGAGGCCGCCCGGGATACGCTTGCGGCCGGCGCCTAGTGCTGTTTCCAGAAAGGTGGTATCACTTTCAGCGGGGAAGTTCGATGCCCAGGGCGTAGCGCCGGGGCACGGCGGTAGAGTCCAGATCGGAGATACGTCATGGCACAGGAACAGAGGCGGGAGCAGCCGGTTCGGTTGCCGAACCCGAGTGCGCAGCCCTTTGTGGCGGCCCTGAAGACGACCCGGTTCTTCGCGGTGCTCTTCTTCTGGGTGACGATGGTGTGCGTGCTGGCCCACGCGGCCACGTTCTGCCTGGTCGAGTGGGTGGGCGCGTACGACCTGCCGGCGGCCGAGATCAAGCCGGCCGAGATCAAGCCGGTCGACGAGACCGTCCGCGGCCCGGCGCCCTGGCTGGGTGTGTTCGAGAACGCGGCGGCGGCCGCCGTCCCCGGCGAACTGTTCCCCAACGTCAAGCCCGAGCCGAGTTCGCGGCAGCCTGCGCCGTCGAAACCGGCCACCGCGGGGGCCTTGGAGGAAGAATCGCCCCCGGACCAGGTCGAGAGCCCGTCGCCCGAGACCGAGGGCCGGGTCGTGGCCGAGCCCGAGGAACCCGTCCGCAAACCGGCGCCCCTGACGCCCGAGCAGCGTCGGCTGCGGGCCCGGTATTACCGCAACCTCACGTCGTGTGTCTTGCGTCCGGCCCGGATCATCGGCACGCTGTCGGGCGTTCTGCTGGCCGTCACGCTTTTTCTGTACCTGGAGATTTCGCTGCTGGGCCGGCTGGCCGGCATCCGGCGGTTGACGCGGTCGCTGTTCGTGCTGCTGCTCTTTTTGTGGACGGTCCTGCCGTGGGACTGCGTCTTCGAGGGGTTCCGCACCAGCGCGATGTTCGACTTCGAGGCGCTCCTGGCGGCCCACACGGCGCGGGCCGGTGCGGCGGCGGGCGACTGGCTCGGCGCGGCGATGTACTTCGGCCAGTTCCTGGTCATGCCGGCGGTCAGTGTCATCCTGCTGGCGTGGTCGGGCATCCAGTTTGCCGGCGGGTACGGCGAGTCGGTGCTGGCCAACGAGTAATCGGGCGGGGAGCGCCTCATGATCCGGTTCTGCTGTCCGAAGTGTGAGTCCGAGATGGAGGTCGACGAATCGTTCGCCGGCCGACCCGCCCGGTGTCCCACGTGCGGCTCCGGCCTGAAGGTGCCGAAGGCCGGCGATGCCTCGCCCCTGGCCCCGCAGGCCCCCGCGCCGCGCCGCCCCGGGGCCCACATGGTCAAGATCGCCGGCGAGCAGGTCGAGGTCGTGCCCCCCCTGGAGACCATGGTCGTCGTCAGCATCGCGTTCGTGGCCCTGTCGGTGCTGGCGGTGGTGGGGGTGGGGCTGGGCCAGTTCGTCACGCTTCCGTGGACGGTGGGCATGGCCCTGGGCGCCGTGCTCGCCCTGCTGGGCGTGATGATCGGCGTGCCGGCGTACCACAACGTCCGCAGCAGCCGCGGACGTAAGCGTGGCCGGACGCACGCCCTCATTGCCATGCTGGCCGGCACGGGGCTTTTCCTGGGCTTTCTGGTCGGCGCCCTGGCGGGGTTTGCGACCAACGTGTGGCTGCGGCCCACGTGCGAGCAGAACCTCGAGAAGATCTACGCCGCCCTGCGGGCCTACGCCGACCAGCACGACGGCGCCTTCCCCAAGAGCCTCGACATCCTGGTCGACGAGCGGTATCTCGACAGCCGCAGCGGCCTCACGTGCCCCGCCTACCACGTCCAGGTCGGCACGACCACGTACATCCTGACGCCCGACATCAACATCAACGCCAAGGACCCCGACGGCCAGGCCTGGTGGTCGCCCGAGACGATGGTCGTCAGCGACGGCCCGCCCTACGAGGCCCACGGCGATGGCGTCGTCCGGGCCATGCTCCTGGGCGGCGAACTCAAGGAAGTCCCCCTGTCGAACTGGGACGTCTACCAGAAGGCCCAGGCCCAGCGCTGGAACGACATCCTGAACAAGATCCGCAAGCAGAACGAGGCGGCCGCTGAGGAGGCCGCCGAGCCGCCCGCCGCGCCCCCCGCCGCGCCGGCCGCCGGGGCCGCCAAGGAGGCCGCGCCGTGACGGTTTCGCACCCGCCCTCGTCCTCCCGGCCCCATGCCGCTGCGCCACGCCTCTCGGCCGGCCTCCGCGCCCTGGGCATCCTGCTCTTGGTCGTGCCGATGGCCGGGCTGGTCCTTCACCTCGCCCTCTACGGTCTGCTCGACCCCGAGATGCTGAAGGCCTACGTCCACGGTCCGTGGCTGAAGGCGGCCGCTATCGTCGCCTTCGTCAACCTGGTCGGCAACTGGTTCCATTACCGCAAGACCCGCATGGGCCTGGACGTGGCCTCGCGCATCATGACGTACCTGTGGGTCATCTCGATGATCGTCCTGCTGCGGGTGTCGATGTCGGTGCCGTGAGGTTTGGCACCAGGCCATTACGCCGTGCCACGAGCGGCGGGTCCGGGTCAGCGCCCTGGAGGTCTACAGCCGCCTGCCCAAGACCAACTGCCGCGCGTGCGGCGAGGCCACGTGCCTGGCCTTCGCGGCCAAGCTGCTGGCGGGCGAGCAGCGCCTGGCGAACTGCCAACCCGTCTTCGGCGGCGAGCACGAGGGCCTGAAGACCGCCCTGCTCGAGATTGCCGCCGGACTGGGGCTGTGAGACGCCACGGCGAGGCCGTGTCCTCTTCCCGCTCGGTCTATCCGGTTTCTCAGGAAACCCTCGACACGGCCGCGCGCCCTTCTTACTCTGATGCGGTGCCACTTGCTTCAGCTTGAAGGAGGTCGGCGATGAAGGACTCGACGCGGCGCGAGTTCCTGAAACACGTGGCCGCCGGCACGGTCGCCACGGCCATCGCCCCGGCGCTGCTGGCCTCCGGGGCGCGGGCCGCGCCCGAGCCGCCGGGCGGCAAACGCCCCAACATCCTCTGGATCTCCGCCGAGGACATCAGCCCCACCCTCGGCTGCTACGGCGACGCCTATGCCACCACGCCCAACCTCGACCGCCTGGCCGCCGAGAGCGTCCGTTACGACCGGGCCTTCACCCACGCCCCGGTCTGCGCGCCGGCCCGCAGCGGCATCATCACGGGCATGTACCCGACGACCCTCGGCACGACCTGGATGCGGTGCCAGGGTGTTCCGCCGCCCGAGGCCCGGTGCTTCCCCGAATACCTGCGCGGGGCCGGGTACTTCTGTACGAACAACGTCAAGACCGATTACCAGTTCGCCCCGCCGCCCTCGGCCTGGGACATGAGCAGCAAGACGGCCCACTGGCGCCATCGACCCGAGGCCGACCAGCCGTTCTTCGCCGTGTTCAACCTGACCGTCACGCACGAGTCGAGCACCCGCCGGTGGACGCCGGGCAAGCAGCAGCACGACCCGGCCAAGGCCCCGCTGCCGCCGTACTACCCCGACACCCCCATCGTCCGGCAGAACGTGGCGTGCTACTACGACCGGATGTCGGAACTCGACGCCCAGGCCCGGAAGGTCCTCGACGAACTCGAGGCCGACGGCCTGGCCGACGACACCATCGTGTGGTTCTGGGGCGATCACGGGTGGGGTCTGACGCGCGGCAAGCGGTGGGTGTACGACTCGGGCACGCGCGTGCCGCTGCTGGTGCGCGTGCCCGAGAAGTGGCGGGCCTGGGCCGGCGCGGGCGAGCCGCGGTCGGTCGCCCCCGGCGCGGTCGAGGGCGAGTTTGCCACCTTTATCGACTTCGCCCCCACGGTGCTCAGCCTGGCGGGTGTCCCCATCCCGAGCCAGATGCAGGGCCGCGCGCTGCTCGGGCCGCAGAAAGGTAAGCCGCCCGAGTACGTCTTTGCGGCGCGCGACCGCATGGACGAGACCATCGACTGCATCCGCGGCCTGAGGGACAAGCGGTTCAAGTACGTCCGCAACTTCATGCCGTACCTGCCGCGCAGCCAGCACATCGATTACATGGATCAGACGCCCATCCTCCAGGAGATGCGGCGCCTGGCGGCCGAAGGCCGGCTCGAACCCGGCCCCCGGATGCAGTTCTTCGAGCCCGCCAAGCCCGCCCATGAACTCTACGACACCGTGGCCGACCCGCACGAGGTCCGTAACCTGGCCGACGACCCGAAGTACAAGGACGTCGTGGAGCGGATGAGCGCGGCCCTGGGCGAGTTCCTGAAGCGAATCGGCGACGTCGGCCTCATCCCCGAGCCCGACTTCGACGCCGCCAAGGGCGGCGGTAAGACGGCGGCGCCCGTCTTCTGCCGGGCCGATGCCGCGCGCGTCGCCCTGGCGTGCCGGACGCCGGGCGCCTCGATCGTCTACCAGGTCGGCCCGGCCGGCAAGAAGGCCGACGGGGCGAAGCCGGAGCGGTGGCTCCTCTATGCGCGGCCGGTCGAGGTGGGCGCGGGCGAGGTGCTCCGCGCGAAGGCCTGCCGCCTCGGCTACGCCGGCAGTCCCGTGGTCACGTTCCGCCGCGGCGACGCGTTGGCCGCCGGGCCCCCGGCCGTCGACGCGGGGCCGCTGTGGCGCGAGAAACTCAATCGCACCGACCTCATCGCCCGCATCCTCGCCGTCAAGGCCTTCGACGGCCGCTGGGCCGAGGGCATCGATGCGTACCTGGACGCGCTGAAGGACCCCGACGGCCCGGTCCGGTACTGGGCCGTCGTGGGCCTGCACCAGGCGGTGCTGGCGTTCTCGTCCTCGGTCGCCTCGCACCGCTCGGCCCTGGAGCCGCTGCTGGCGGACGCCTCGCCATCGGTGCCGGTGGCGGCGGCGCACGCGCTGGTCGATTGCGGGCGGGCCGAAAAGGGCCTCGCGCGGCTGGTCGAGTTGCTCCAGGCGCCGCTCGAAAAGACGCGCTTGCTGGCGGCGCACTCGCTGGAGCGCCTCGGCGAGAAGGCCCGGCCCGTCCTCGACCGCATGGAGGCCGCCCAGGACGGCCAGCCCCGGTACCCCGGCGACGTCCTCAAGCGGGCCGTGGCGGCCCTGAAGAAGGCGTGACCCCTGCGGCGGACAGAGCGAAAGGTGAGATGACCATGACCGACCTGACCGGCGTTGTTCTGGCGATGGCGTGCCTCGGGTTGCCGGCCCTTGCGGCAACGGCCGCCGGGGCCGAGAACCCCCTCAGCCCCGAGGCCGTCGAGGCACGCATCCAGAAGCACCGCACCGCCCAGGTCACCCTCACGGTCCTCGGCGCCGACGGCCAGCCGTGCGCCGGCCGGGAGGTGACGGTGCGGCAGGTGGGGCACAAGTTTCTGTTCGGGTGCAACTTCTTCGGCCTGAAGCCCGGCGACTCCTCGCCCCTCCAGAAGGCGTACCAGGACCGCTACACGGCCCTGCTGAACTACGCCACGCTGCCGTTCTACTGGGGCGGGTTCGAGCGCGCCGAGGGCCAGACCGACACCGCCCGCGTCCTTGCCATGGCCCGGTGGTGCGGCGACCACGGCATCGCCACCAAGGGGCACCCGCTGTGCTGGCACGAGGTGAAGCCGAGGTGGCTCGGCGGCAAGTCGCTCGAGGACGTCGAGCGGCTGCAACTGGGGCGCATCGGGCGCGAGGTGGGGGCCTTCCGCGAGGTCATTCCGCGATGGGACGTCGTCAACGAGGCGGTCCGCATGCCGACGTTCGACCTCGAGAAGAACGAGATCGCTCAACTGTGCAAGAAGGTCGGCGCCCCCGAACTCATCCGGCGGACCTTTGCCGCGGCCCGCCAGGCCGACCCCAAGGCCACGTTGCTGCTGAATGATTTCGATACGTCGCCGGCCTTCGAGAAACTCGTCGCCGACAGCCTCAAGGCCGGCGCCCCTATCGACGTCATCGGCATCCAGTCGCACATGCACGGCGGCTACCGCGGCGCCGGCTTTGCCTGGGCGGTGTGCGAGCGGTTCGCCCGGTTCGGCAAGCCGCTGCACTTCACGGAACTGACGATCATCTCCGGCGAGATCAAGAAGAGCATCCGCTGGGGGGGACCGGCCTACGGCGACTGGGTCTCGACGCCCGAGGGTGAAGCGCGCCAGGCCCGCGAGGTCGAGGAATTCTATCGCGTCCTCTTCTCGCACCCGGCGGTCGAGGCCGTCACCTGGTGGGACTTCTCCGACCACGGGGCCTGGCTGGGCGCCCCGTCGGGCCTCGTGCGCAAAGACATGTCGCCCAAGCCCGCCTACGAGGCGCTCCTCGCGATGGTCAAGGGCGAGTGGTGGACGGCCCCGCAGAAACTGAGGACCGACGCCCAAGGCCGGGTCACGTTCCGCGCCTGGCTGGGCGACTACCGCGTCGAGCAGGCGGGCGGCGCCGCCGCGGCGTTCGCGGTCGCCGCGCCCGGCACGGCCGCCGTCAGGGCGAGGCTTGCGTCGGGCGGCAAGTAGGGCCGGCCCCCGCGCTTTGCCGGAACCAGCCGCCCCCGGGCGGTGTCTAATCCCGTGACGACCCTTGGCGCGGCAGCCTTCCGAGGCGTCCGAGGGAGGGGCCCTGCCGAGAAGGAGCAAGCCATGACACGCGCGTGGACCGCCGTACTGGCCGTGGCCGTGTTGACGGCCTCGGCCGCCGCTGCCGCGGCGCCCGACCCGCACGCCGCCGAGAAGGCCGCGATCGCCCGGTCGGTCAACACCTTCGCCTGGGACCTGTACGGCCGGGTGCGCGGCGAGAAAGGGAACCTCTTCTTCTCGCCGTACAGCATTTCGTCGGCCCTGGCGATGACGTACGCCGGCGCCCGGGGCCCCACGGCCGACCAAATGGCCGAGGCGCTGCAACTGCCGGCCGACTGGCGCGCCGGCCCGGAGCGCATCCACGCCGCCTTCGGTCGCCTGAACGCCGACCTCAACGCCCAGGGCAAGACGTACGAACTCACCGTCGCCAACCGCCTCTGGGGACAGAAGGGGTACGGATTCCTGGCCGACTTTCTCGGCCTTCTGGGTGAGCACTACGGGGCGGGCCTCGCGGAACTCGATTTCGCACGCGACACTGAGGGGTCCCGCAAGACCATCAACACCTGGGTCGAGAAGGAGACCAAGGACCGCATCAAGGACCTCATCCCGCGCGGCGGCGACCAACCGCTGACGCGCCTGGTCCTGACGAACGCCATCTACTTCAAGGGCACCTGGCAGACCCCCTTCACGAAGGACCGGACGCGCGACGCCGACTTCTTTGCTCCGGGCGGCAAGGTCACCGTGCCCATGATGGGCCAGACGAAGCACTTCCGCTACGCCGAGGCCGACGGCTGCCAGACGGTCGAACTCCCGTACAAGGGCGGCGAACTGGCGATGGTCGTCCTGCTGCCGAAAGAGCGCGGGGGCCTGGCGGCCGTCGAGAAATCGCTCTCGGCCGATGTGCTGGCCCAGCGCCTGGCGGCGCTCAAGCACGAGAACGTGGCCCTCGCGCTGCCGCGATTCACCATGACCTGGGGCGCCCTGTTGGCCGACCACCTCAAGGCGATGGGCATGCCGCTGGCGTTCGACATGGCCAAGGCCGACTTCACGGCGATGAACGGCGGCAAGGAACCCCTCGGCATCTCCGAGGTCATCCACAAGGCCTTCGTCGACGTGAACGAAGAGGGCACCGAGGCGGCCGCCGCCACGGCCATCGACGTCTGGCCAACCGAGGACGTGGCGCCGCCCCCGGAGTTCCGGGCCGACCACCCGTTCCTGTTCCTGATTCGCGACTTGCGAAGCGGGGCCATCCTCTTCATGGGCCGCGTGGTGGACCCGAAGGCGTAGGTTGTGTCCGACACCGGTACGCGCGGGCGTCATCCCGCCCCGGGTGTGTTCACCCGGGGCTAATGGGTTGTGTGCCTGGGCGCCAATCCGCAATCTCAAATCTGCAATCTGCAATATCTTTATGGCACCAGCGCCACCTTCATGGCCTCGCCGCGGCGCATCAGGTCGTGTGCGGCGTTCACCTGGTCGAGGGGCATCGCGTGCGTGACCATTTGGGCGAAGTCCGCCAGGTGCCGCTTCATCAGGTCCAGCGCCCGCCGCGTGTGCCGCGTGTGACTCACCCACACGCCCACCATCTTCAGGTCCGGCCGCACGAGGTCCGCAAACGGGTCCCACGTCATCGTCCCGCCCGGCTGACCGAACCCCGCCGTGACGTACCGCCCGCCCGGCCGCACCAGGCCCAGGCCCTCGCGGACGACGGCGGCCTTGCCGACGGCCTCGTACACGGCGTCGGCCCCGCGGCCGTCGGTCAGCGAGCGGACGGCGTCGCGGCGCTCCTGGGCAGTCGTCTCGGCGATGCTCAGCGTGTGCGTGGCGCCAAACCGCTTGGCGAGCGCCAGCCGCGAGGCCGCCTGGTCGATGGCCACGATCCGGCCCGCGCCCCGGTCGCGCGCCAGGGCCACCATGAAACACCCGAGCGGCCCGACGCCCTGGACGACCACGGTCTCGCCCTCGGCGGGCTCGAAGTGGTCGAAGGCGTGCGCCGCCGTCGAGCCGGAGCACGACGCCGTCACCAGGGTCTTATGGTGCTCGCGCGGCACGTCGTCGATGGCGAAGAAGTCGGTCCGCGCGTCGAGCGGCAGGTACTGGCTGTAGCACCCGTTGACGTGCGGCGGCACGGCCGTGCCGCGATGGATGCCGTACACGAACCGCTTCGTGCACAGGTGATGCTCGCCCCGCGCGCAGTAGAAGCATTCGCCGCAGACCACGCCCCGGTTCCAGAGGACGGGCCGGCCGACCGCCAGCGGGCGGCCGTCGACGTCGGTCTTCGTGCCGCGGACCTCGACGATCTCGCCCACGCCCTCGTGCCCCAGGATGATGGGCAGCGGCGTCCGCGGGTCCTCGCCCGAGGCCATGTGCAGGTCCGACCCGCACACGCCCGCGTAGGTGACCCGCACGCGGACCTCTCCCTCGGCCAGCGGCGCGAGGTCGAACTCGCGCGGCTCGAGCGGTTTTTTGAACGCCGTGAGGACTTGCGTCTGGGTCTTCATTCGTGGTTCCCCTGCGGCTTGAGTGCGAGCGTGGCCCATGATACAGCCGCCGCGGGGCCCGGGCAACGGGCTTGGGTCTTGCCGGCGCGGTTACAGTTTCACCAGGTACCCGCTGCCGTTGGCGGTCAGGACGGTGTGGCCGTTGCCGAGTAGGTGGTTGAGGTCGTGGGCCAGCGCGGCGTCCATGGTCACGCGGAAGTTCTCGCTGGCTCGGATGAGGGTCTTGGTGCCGGCGGCGTTTTCGAGTTGCAGGAACACCGGCAGTTGGCCCGGGTGGGCCGTCAGCACGTCGCGGAGGGCGGCCAGCATGGCCTCGTCGAGGCCCTCCTCGGTCAGGCGGACGACCACGGCGCTGGCGAGCCGGCGCTGGCCCTCGGCCACGTCGAGGACCTCCGAGGTGCGGATCTGTGGCTCCTCGCGCTTGCGGTCCACCTGGCCGCGCACGAACACCACCCGGTCGGGCTGGATGACGTCCTGCAGCGCCTGGTACTCGCGGGGAAACACGACGCACGAGACCGTGCCGGCGAGGTCCTCGAGGTCGAAGATGACCATCTTGCTGCCGGCGTTGCGGCCGGTGCGCGTGATGAGCATCCGGACGCTCTTGATGAGGCCGCCCAGGATCACCTGGGCGTCGTGTGCGAGTTGCCCGAGGTCGCCCGAGAAGGCGGTTGCGAAGTGCCGCAACGTCTTCTCGTACTGGCCCAGGGGATGGTGGCTGACGTAGAGGCCGAGCGATTCCTTCTCGCACTTCGAGAGTTTATCCTCGGGCCACTCGGGGATATCGGGCAGGGCCACGTCGTCGGCGGGGGCCTGGGCCGCGAAGGCGTCGAGGAAGTTCATCTGTCCCTTGCGGCTATCGTCCTGGGCCTGGCCGCCGGCGCTGAGGGCCTTGTCGAGGACGGCGGCGAGTTGGCTTCGGCGGGCGCCCGTCGAGTCAAACGCGCCGCACTTGATGAGGCTCTCGACGACGGTCCGGTTGACGGCCCCCAGGTCGGCGTTCTCGGCGAACGCAAAGAGCGACTCGAACCGGCCGACCTTCTGGCGTGCGGCCACGATGGCCTCGACGGCGCGTTCGCCGACGCCCTTGACGGCGGCCAGGCCGAAGCGGATGCGGTCGCCGACGACCGTGAAGTCGGCCCCCGACTCGTTGACGTCGGGCGGGGCTACCGCGATTTCCATGCGTCGGCACTCGTCCATGTATTCGGCCAGTTTGTCGGAGTCGCCCATTTCGTACGTCAGCAGGGCCGCCATGAACTCGACCGGGTAATGGGCTTTCAGGTAGGCCGTCTGGTAGGCGATCTGGGCGTAGCGGGCCGAGTGGCTCTTGTTGAACCCGTACCCGCCGAAGTGGGTGATGAGTTCCCAGATGCGCTCCGAGAGGGTCTTGTCGAGGCGGTGCCTGTGGCAGCCGGCCAGGAAGGCGTCTTCCTCGGCGTTGATGATGTCGTCGTTCCTCTTCGAGATGGCCTTGATGAGTTTGTAGGCCCGCTCCAGGGGGATGTCGCCCAGGCGGTTGACGATGCGCATGACCTGTTCCTGGTAGGCCATGATGCCGTAGGTCTCGCCCAGGATTTCCTTGAGGGCGGGATGCGGGTACTCGGGGACGGCGCGACCGTGTCTTCGGTCCAGGAAGTCGCCGATCATGACCATCGGCCCGGGCCGGTACAGGGCGTTGGCGGCGATGAGGTCGTCGAGTTTGTCGGGCTTCAGTTTTTGGAGGAGGTCGCGCATACCCGCCGATTCAAACTGAAAAACGCCCCGCGTCTCGCCGCGCTGGAACACCTCGTACACCTTCGGGTCGTCCATCGGCACGGTGTCCAGGTCGACGTCGACGCCGCGATGGGTCTTGACGAGGTCGACGGCCCGCTGCATGGTCGAGAGGGTCCGCAGGCCCAGGAAGTCCATCTTCAGGAGGCCGATCTCGGCGACGGCCTTCATGTCCCACTGGGTGGTGATGTCGTCGCTGACGCGGCACAGGGGGACGTAGTTGACCAGCGGCCGGTCGGCGATGACCACCCCCGCGGCGTGGACCGACGCGTGGCGGGCCACCCCCTCGAGCCGCTTGGCGATGTCGAGGAGGTCGCGGACCTGCGGCTCGTTCTGGTACATTTCGCGCAGGTCGCTCTCGCGGCTCATGGCCAGGTCGAGCGTCATGCCCAGGGCCAGCGGGATTTTTTTGGCGATGCGATCGACCTCGGGCAGCGGGATGTTCAGGACCCGCCCGACGTCGCGCACGGCCGCCCGGGCCGCCATGGTCCCGAACGTGATGATCTGGGCCACGTTCGCCTCGCCGTACCGGCCGCGCACGTACCGGATGAGGTCGCGCCGCCCATCCTGGCAGATGTCGATGTCGAGGTCGGGCATCTCGTTGCGGCTGGGGTCCATGAACCGCTCGAACAGCAGGCCGTACGCCACCGGGTCGACCGTCGAGAGGCCCAGCAGGTACGCCACCATGCAGCCGACGCCGCTGCCGCGGGCACCGCACGGTATGCCGCGCTCCTTGGCGTACCGCACGAAGTCCCAGACGATGAGGAAGTAACTGGAGAACTTCTTGGCCTCGATGATTTTGAGTTCGTGTTCGAGCCGTTCGCGCAAGACCTTGGTGACGCGGCCGTAGCGGTGCCCGAGACCCTCCTCGCACAGCCGCCGCAGCATCGTCTCGGGCGTCTCGCCCGACGGCGTCGGAAAGACCGGGGCGTGATGCTGGCCGAACTCGAGCGCCAGGTTGCACCGCCGCGCCACCTCCAGCGTGTTCGACAGGGCCTCGGGCACGTCCGAGAAGCGGGCCTGCATCTCCTCGTACGTCTTCAGGTGGAACTCGCGCTCGCGGTACCGCATGCGGCTGGTGTCGGACAGCATCTTGCCCGTGTTGATGCAGAGGAGGGCGTCGTGGGCTCGGGTGTCGTCGGCATGGATGTAGTGGACGTCGTTCGTGGCGACCAGGCTGGCGCCCATCTCCCGGGCCAGGGCGATGAGCAGCGGCCGCACACGCCGCTCCTCGACGATGCCGTGGTCCTGAATCTCGATG
>Ga0307378_10004856_pt1 | contig 18937 bp, 18 predicted proteins | sample UN1MG_FD_202238 | JGI IMG/M metagenome (GOLD analysis project Ga0307378, IMG submission 202238) | Soil microbial communities from Risofladan, Vaasa, Finland - UN-1 | ecosystem: Environmental > Terrestrial > Soil > Coastal area > Acid sulfate soil | place: Finland: Risofladan, Vaasa | collected... | reverse complement strand
AGCCCCACCGTGTAACTAGGCGCGCCCATGCCGGAACCACCGCCTGCGGCAACGTGGACAATGTCCGTCCAGGCACCGACATTGCACTCCCCGGCGGTGTTGCTTCCCACTGCGACCACCGTGCCGTCGGACTTAAGCCCCACCGTGTGCCAGTAGCCTGTGGCGACCTGGACAATGTCTGTCCAGCTGCCAACATCGCAGCAACCGTAGCTGTTGTCTCCCGCTGTAATTACCGTCCCGTTGGATTTAAGTCCCACTGTGTAACCCAGGCCTGCGTCGACCATAGGAGAGCAGACAGCATCCGGAGTCGCCACCAGGTCGACCACTGTTCCCTCGTCATAGGTAAAAGTCCCTTCTCCAGGCATGGTTACACTGCCGCCTGATGTGCTGGAAATGGTTAAGTCGTACTCGGGAGGTGCTAGATGGATAACAGTTACTGCAAAAAGAGCCATACCTGCGTAGCTCCCTCCCCAAGTCATGCTATGCACACTGTTGTCCCAGGTATCGTGGATGTAAATGCTGTTCGTTGACGTATCATAGCCTATACCGACCGTTGTATGCCCTACAAGATGAATCAATACCGGACGTCCAGCGTTAATTTCTGATTGGAATTCCACGAATGTGAAACCATTCGAGTTTTGATTATTCGTTAGTTGATTATAATTGGCATCTACGCTATATCCCCGGGATTCGGCAAACAACTTCATTCCATGGCAACACGATGTTGTGGGGATCCCGTAGGTAGCCCCAGGATACCAATCATAAAGCTTTGAGCCGTCACCATACGTCCATATTGTGGTGGCTCCGTCTATATTGCTGTCTTTGGTGCCGTCAGTACCTGGAAAAGAACTGTAATCCCATTTCCACTGGTTAGTTCCCAGGAAGTCTGCTGTGCAGAGTCCCCACGTGTGTTCGGGCCAGTTTCCTTCCCAGGGATCAGGCCCTGCACTACTGTAGGAGATCCAGTAGTCATCAACATGAGCATTGGAGCTTATTCCATCCAAACCATTCTCTGTAGCTATGATGTAACACGCACCGGGAATGGGATATCCTGGGTTTGTGGGCTCCCCCTGCCCCAGATCAGTGAGGGGACACACCCCCCCGTTGGTTGGTCCTGTATACATATTTGGGTAGCCTATCCTGTCATAATAGCCGAAAAGCATCCCTGCTGAAGTGGCCGTACACCCGTAGGTCCACTCTGACGTCGGAACATCATTCAGGATGACTGCAGATGCAGATAGATGATCGACACTTACTATAGTGCGACTCACATTTACTGGTGGTGTTGGAGGACTATCTATGAGTAGCATTTCAATATTGCCATCGCTTGCAGGAGTTTCATAAGAGGACAATATGGCTGTTGTACGTTCAAAATCCAACTGATTTGGTGTTGCCGCCATATTAGGAGTACTTCCACCTATGAAGCACTCAAAATTTATATGGTCTTGGTCAACATCAATATTGGGCTCCGCACCGTCCCAGCTCCTGTTTGCCTCATAGAGGGTGCTTTCTTCTGGCTTGCCCTCCCCGTCGCCAGTGATTGCTAGTTGGGTTATGAATAGAACACCAATACTTAGTAGCAGCGATATAACGATTGTTACGCTAAAGAGCCTTCTAAAATTTGCCATTGTGCATCCTCCCACTATTTAATTTACTTACTTTCGATAGATGTCCCAGTATTTATAATCAGATCAAATCACTTCTAGCTTCGACAACAAAGAAAGGCAGCGGCCACTACCTTTACTTAGTAATTCCGCTGCCCTTGTTCATCCTCTCAGCGCCCAAAACAACTACTACCTTTTGCCTAGTTTAAATACGTCAATTCACATGTAAGCAAAGTATTCCCCTCATTGTGGGGATCACCGCAAATTTCTGACGCACAGACCGAACCAACGACCTCATGCTGGTCCAAGATTACTATTTCTAATATATTATATTCTAGAAAAAACTATTCTGATAAATTCTATTGTACCACTATCTAAGGAATTGTCAATAGTTTTTTTGCGCTGTGTCCAAGACATACTATAGAGTTAAGGAGTCACAATCCGATGAAATGTTCAGTCCCCCGATAGAGGTTCAAGCTATCCTCAGACTCCGCTTAGCTGGCAAGGTGTATAATAAGGTTTATAATTTAGATTGCGATGTATGCTGCGGCTGATGGATAACCAAGCCGGAGACTCGAAGGAACGTGGGATTTTAACTGGCGATGAACGAGCGAGAGTTTAGGTGGTATGAAGGCAAACATGGAGAGCACCCAGATGCCTGTACCTGTCCTGTTTGCTGTGAGAAAAGGAGAAAGAAGGAGGAAAAGGAGAGATTTAGTGGCAAAATAGAATGTCCGATGTGCGGGTATTTGTCTGTGAATTGGGTTGAGAGGCAGAAACGGTATATATGCTCAAACCCTGAGTGCGGGATTTCAGGAGAGACATTGTTTGAGCTGTCGCATGGTTCGGCTACCTTGCCTCCCCGTTCAGAGATAGAGATACCCAAGTCGCCTCCACGGTCGGAAACACAAATATCCACACCTACTGTAGCACCACAAGAAGAAAGAGGAGAGAAGAGAACATCCCCTATTCTAGTACGTGTCTTATTCGCGGTTGTGTTGGTCCTAATCATCGGATTTGTCTTGTCAAAGCTTGTACCAGACCTCAGGACCGCCATCTCGAACACCCCTGCAGAGACGATTTCTGTCGATCCATTAGCGTTGAATCCCGCTGCGGAGAACTACCTTAATCAGACATGGGGAGGCCAAACTATAGACGTGCCTGCCGAGGGCACGTCGAAATTACCCTACCCCCATGTATTCAGTCAGGATTTCTATGTGAAATACTACGACGGTAGTTATGTCACTATCACAAATCATCAGGACGCACATAACCCAACAATGGCTGAATTGAAGGCATTCTTAAAAGAGGACCATACTGAGAATTACCCAGGTTCAGTCACCTCGTTTGTATGCCTAAACTATGCCGTGATGTTGCATAACAACGCGGAAGCCAACGGTATCCGATGCGCTGTTGTGGCCATCTATGGTTCAAGTGATGGTCATGCATTGAATGCATTCCGAACAACGGATGAAGGCTTGATATTCGTAGACGATACCGGCAACATACAAGGTCAGGATGTAGACAAGTTCGCCAAGATTACTATGGGACAAGAGGTCAGCGAAGTACCTGCCTTCCGATCCGATTCCCTTGTACAGGTTTCCGGTCCTTCCGGACTAGGCCCTGTAGATAGCGGCTACATGTGGTGGTGAGCCCGCCAGGACGCAATTTGGCTGTTTGTGTTGTTTCTGTTCACCTCCCCTATATATTATGTCGCGGTGTCGCGGGTTTGTAAGCGGTGCACGGGGCAGAACTTTTTGCCTTTTCTTTAGTATATAATGGCAACACATGTGATTATGGCAACCAATAATGCTCCCTATGGAATCAATGTCCCTTGGGATTCTGCATACCTCTGTAATAGATGTGGTGGCTTGATTTATTACGACATTGTCACACAGAGACAAGTATGTCTTAATCCGGCATGTAAAGATTACCCCAAAGAAATAGAGCTATATGGCACTAAAGAAGCAGACTTGACATTCCTCTATAGTCAGTTCGCACAAGTTGAGAAGAGCCTGGGACAAATGGTAAGCACCTGCGATTACAGATTCCTAGCACTCTCACTCTTACAAATGCGAAGAAATATTGCGAGTGAGTTTTTCACGTCTGGAAGGATGCACATTGATAGCTTCTTGGTGTCAAATGACATCCTATCCTTTATCTCCAAATACAAATCCCTTGGAATCAGAAAAGACGCCAGGACTTTAGTAACAATCGTTCAATTATATAAAGAATACTTAGACCACCTTAATATGACTGAAGATTTCAAGGAAGGTCGATACGTAGTAGCTAGAAAGCCGCCAAACCATCTGTTCAGGCTGAAGTACTACGACGTGGTCGTCGAAGAAATTTGGCCAAGTTACGGCTTAGTCGATATCAAGTCCATGCCAGACTTCAATGCCTTTCACTATCACGATGTTATTCAGAAGCTCATTAGTACACACGTAACAATACCTACTACTGACTATGGACCATTCTTTGATAACCTTTGGCCGTTAGCTATAAGCTTTCAGTATTTGGTGAAAAAAAATTATGCAACGTCACTAAAATATCAGTACGCGGTAACCCCAGCTGATTTGGCTAACATTCTGAGTATAATCGTTAGCCTTAGAGATAATGAAGTTAAAACCTTGCCGATTGCGAACCTGTTAGCGCATTTTGTTAGGCAACCCCAAAGGGACAAGGAGTTTATTGATTTTATAGGTATGCTGTCAGGAGATAGCGGAAAAGCCCCTATTCTCTTTAAAATTGATAGTGATGTCATGCTCGATAGACGAACTATGCTTCTTTTCTTCATCCTATTACATACTCAGCATATCGCATCATCTACTACTCCAAGCGGACAGCAGTTAATCGATTCGCACAAACAACAGGCTGGAACAGAATATGAAGCATACCTGAAAACTAAGCTTAGGAAAAAAGGCTATCGCTGTATGCCCCAATCAACCCGGATTGCGGGACGTGACTACGACCAGATAGGTATCTCAGAATCAAAACGCGAGATTCTTCTTGTCGAAACTAAATTCAGAGACCCTTCATCATCTTCATTCTCAAGACATACTCTTATTGGCCAAGAATTCACGCTGGCTAAGGACGGCCTTTTACCCCAAGCCATAAGACATCAGGGACGATACGACTTGGTATTTGAGAAACCTCAATTGTTCCAAACTAAATTGGGTTTGAAGAGTAACATCGCAGATTACTCAATCAAGGCATACCTTATCACCAAATTTACTCCACTAATGCACAGCTATGGCAACGTAGGAATTATGTCTGAACGACAGTTTCGAACCGAAGTACTTGGCTAGTAAATTCCCTTATGAGGTTGTGATGGCTTGAGTTCGAGTTAGGTCTTTAAAACATTGCTTAATGCACATATTGACGGGTTGTGTGACCGCCCTTCAATATGGTTGTGTCCAGCTTGAGTGAATGGGGTAGACAGAATGGTGATCGTTATGGCTTGTGAACGTAGACTATTAAGGTGTCACGAACAAAATATCGGCGAAGTGACCTTAGGTATTAGATCAATTAACCCCTATCATCTTCAGTCGAAGTAAAGAGCCGAGAGTGGAGTTTCTGCAAGACTCGGTTCGAAAACGCTATCGCTATCTCGATCTCCTCTACTGATACTGGCACATCGCGCCCTTCAAGCTCACCCGACCTAACCTTTTCTAGGTACTTTCTGTCAACAATGCCGAGATTGTGAGTTATTGGGTGACGTTTTTCGAAAGTCAATCTGAATGCTTCGATTTCTCCCTTATCAAAACCTTCAAATAACTCGACGCCAAATTCTCGCTTAAACACCTCGGTCGCAAGCTGGACGTTCTGATATTTATTTGCAATCCGCTTCCTCAACGCATCTTCTAGGTCTGCATCCGAAATCCCAGAGTTTTTCATGTAATGTCTAGTCATTGCGCGCAATGCAGCTTCAAAAATGGATACTGTATCTTCAAGTGCGTTCTCTACATCCCCAGCTGCCACTCGTGCTCCTAATTGCTCGCGTCTCCTCTTCACATCCCCTAACATGTGCCTAACAACCTCGAATTCCTTGTCTACGTGGACAAGGAAAATATCGGTCCCACAATCGGGACACCAGTTAGCCAAACCAAAAACGGCATGCTCCAGTCCACACTTTGGACAGGTGACATCGCGTCGGAGTTCTTCCTCAATGGGTGGTCTGACAGGAACCAAATGCCCAGGCTTATAGCTTATCTCCATTGAGATAAAGTCTCCGCCAAAGCGTTTTTTCCTTGAGGGGCCGAGCTTTAGGGTATTTTCAATCACGTTGCTGATGCCTTGTTCTGCTTCTCTAAGCACAACATTCTTAGCATATTCGACCTGCATTTTGGTCATGAAACCACCAGGCTCATTAGCATGTCGACAATACGGACAATAAGCTTTTACTTGGTCTTCAGTAATACCAGTTCCCGGTTTTACTTTGAAGTACCCAGGGGAACACAAAGAATCTGGGCATTCCCGTCCTATCAAACCATCGGCATCAGCCGGTATTGGGACGCTCATTGTATATTCGTCCTGTCCGCTTCGTTCGATCTTATAAGGCCCGCCCTCTTTGAATACACCATTTCTCATTTAGGCACCATACACCGTGAAAAACTGTGGACCGTTGAAGTGAATCAAGTGGTCGGGGTTATTTTCAATCCATACCTCGGTGTCCCACGCAATGTTACCGATATGTCTCTTAAACTCACGGAAATCTGGAAATGCGCTAACATATATCCTCTTGGCGCTAGAATGCTCCAGAGTTTCCTCTAGCTCTATCTGGCGCTTGGGGGACAAAGGACCATGTGCCGTGACAGCTTCTATTAAGAACAATTGATTCTTCGTGGGGTCATAGAGCACGACATCAGGCAATTTATCATGCTCTGTTATCGGGATCTTCAGTTGCTCCAATAAAGCCCTATCTACGTGTAATAGCTTCCTTGCGGTATCGCCTACATATACTACCTCGGTCTCAGGACAAAATCTTTTTCGGAACTCTTCGATTACCTTCACTTGAAGTTCATTATGCTTCCCCGGTGAAAAGTTGACGAGTGTACCGTTGGGTAGATTAAGCGACATAAGGTGAGTTTCTCTCCGTTTCTCATATCTTTCGATCAGTCTACCCTTTTTCTTTACAAATTCGGCAACAGCTGATTCCCAGTTAGAAGTACTATAATTCTTAATAACCTTCAGAGCATCGTCTGCAATGGCATAGACAGTCTTGGGGCTATTTGTTGGTCTTAGTGAGTTGTCAGGGTTCCTAACAGTGATTCCAGCTTGTTCAAACTGGTGAAGCGTTTGGCGCCTAATCGTTTCCCGAGTATTCTCAGCGTAGTGCTTGCCATAGTGCTCCTGAATGAAAATCAGGATGTCATGAATCCTTATGGCCCTTTTCTTTGACTTCGACCAATGCGTATCTTCTTTCAAATCTATCAAGGCCAGCAAAGTTAGTGCCGAACGTTCATTTTGTTGAGCTTTGGGCAACCCCAAACCTTCCAGGATAGTAATGGCTTCGTCAATCTTGCTCATCTTTGATTCCACTTTTAAGGGTGTTCTTGGCTATTCCAAAGTTTTAACACCTAAAACCTTGCTTACGGCTTGTTCTAAATGAAATCCGCTCCGACAGGATCGTGACTCATATACAACCTTACCAATTCTTCTGACGTCTTCAATGCTTGGCAACGGCAAGCTTCTGATGTCTGTCGCATTCACCTGGGTATTCCCATTAAGTGATCTGAAGAAGTTGTCTATCAACCTAGTGCTCAGTATTCCCGCAACACCGTAAACCTCATAAACTGATAGGTTACCCTTCGGTCGATGTATGTAATTTACATGATTCTCGATACCTACGCTTCCACAAGGAAATTCTGATTCTAGCAAGACGCTAGCATACAACCTACGCTTCTGTTCCTTCGAACTAAAACGCTTAACGAGCACATAGTTCCTCACAGGTAATAGAAGAGAGGCTGTTTCGTCGCATACGCGGATTGCAGACGCCTTACCCTTTTTTTTCACTGGCCAGACAATATCCATATCTCGCATGTTGTGCATCCACAAAAGTGGTACAGATTCTGGGCTATCTGGCAATTCAGATATTAAGTAGCTCTTAGCACGAAAGGGGACTACCGGGCCTGTCGAAATTTCCAAACCTAGATCCTTCAATGTCCCATACCACCCATCGACGATATGCAAAATATCGACGTCGACGGAAGAGGTGGGAATCCGTATGAAGGTCTCACCATTCCTGTGCCGGACCACATCAGTTGATGAGACTGTGATACTCCCCAGTTTTTCAAATTCTTTATTTCTGCTTGTGGTAATAACCACTTCATTGTGTTTATTAGTTTCCCTTCGTTTTTTCGCTTTTATGATTACATTTTCTTGTAGAACCTCGTCCTTATCGAAAATCTCTTTTCTCGATTCGAAAATGTGTATATTGCTGATCTGGACGTTATTGAGGAACCATTCTCTGAACCTTTTGTAATACAGTCCGGAGCAGAAGCTTCTCGGAGTAATGAATACCATCTCTCCTTCAGGCTTTACCATGCTTGTGCATAATGCCATGAAGAGGGCATATATATTAGGTTGCCCTGAGATCCGTTCCATCAACACACTAGATTGGCGAGAATCCTTGTTTAGTTTGTAGTAGGGAGGATTTGAGATTGCAAAGTCATAAAAAGTGGCTTCCATGTTTGTTGTGAACAGATCCGGTTTTGTAAAATACCGATCGTTACTGAGAATAAAATCTTGGTCGTAGATATGGTAATCAACAACATGACCCTTGGCTTCCAGTTCCAATTTGCATATTTCAAAAGTCTTCCTTAATAGTGGCAAAAGGGCAGGATCGTTCTCATAGGCGTCTATAGTTAGTTCTACAGTTCTTTCATTGTTTAACAGGCGCTCACAGAACGCAGCGGTGAGAATGCCAGTGCCTGCTCCGGGGTCCAGCAAACGAATCACGTCGTGATTTATCTCAAACAGACCTGCCATGTATGTGCTCACTTGTCTGGGAGTAAAGAACTGACCTTTGAGCTTCCTAACATTAGCATCATAATGTCGGGCGTAGAGGTTCGAAAGACTTTCAGCATATAGTACAAGGTCTTGATGTTTGAGCTTATCTGGAATCTCATGGATAAGTGTTATCACATCCATTAGCCTAATTAGCCCTTTGCTCTAATCTAATAAGATAGGACTGGCGTTGCAGCTAATGCCTATTTGCTAGGCCAGGCAATCCTCTCAACTCCATGCAGTTGCTAGCATGATAGCATCTATTTTGAAGAGTCTCAAGCTGATAGGATAGTCGTCTCCAGACCGGGGAAATTAGAGCGCGGGTAATCGATGAGGTGCGAAGCAACTCTTAACGCTGGCCACATCTTAACCAGATTACTCCTTATCGCGTATCACCGCTGAACTTTTATGCGAGGCAGGTATACTTACTGAAGCTTCTGGGTAAAATATAGTATGGTGGCCGCTGATATGGACAAAACCCACATTGCTTCTGCAAGACTCACAACAGAAGGTCCAACTTGTCCATGTGCGACACCGGGCGCGGCACCTCTGTATGCATAAATCTTTTCAATAGCCTCTCTAATTATTAGATGAATCCCTGAAGAAAAAGGCTCTCTGTCAAGAAGTCTATTGAGCTGAACCCCAGTTGTCCCTGCAAGGATGTTGGCAACGGCTTCTACGGCGCCGATAGCGTCTTTCACGCAATTCTCTTCTTCAGGTTCAGGGCGCTTGCTCATATACCCAATGGCTCTCTCAAACTGTTCATCTGGGCCCTTGAACCTTGGATTTGTTAGAAGTATGCGTGCCTCCTGAATCTGTCTTGCGATTTGGGGATTAAGAGCGCGTATCACACGACCTTGATGATCTAACCTCCAAGGGATACCGTCACGGGCAAGAATTGTGTTGACCTTTTCTGAGAATGCTGATATATGCTCCTCCCCCCACCCCTGGTTCATACACGCAGATATTTGTTCAATAATATCGTAGAACTGCCACCAAGAACATTGTGCTAATGTCCGAGGTATATACATAGCCCAGGGCCCGCCTACTGGATTGTTCGGCGGTTCTCTCTGCAGCACTTTCCAAATGTAAGGCCGAAACAGCGAGTATATATCTAGATAAGGATAAGCTACTGGAGGATTGTTCTCAATAAAATCCCTGAGCACGTTGGTTATGTCTTCTCGCACCCAAGGCGGTAAGTAATCATCAGCCTGAGTTTCAGGTTGTGGAGCAAGCCCCTCCCTTTCTGAGAAGAGTGGTTCAGCCATATGACGTTTCTCCTCTGTTGGCACACGAACCATTTTGCTTAGACTATATTATGGCAATACTCTATTGAAACATCTAAAAATGATAAAGTCAATCAGCCTTAAATTACACAATCCTCGGTTTTGTTAACGCAACTTTATTTGACTTGGTGTATCGGCGTCTATCTTGCTAACCAAAAATGACCAGCCTAAAATGACGAACTCTCACCTGCCCATCTCGTCGCTTGCTTTCCTGCCTATGGTCGCCACTCGGCGCCGCATGGGCTCCGGAAGTTGGCAATAAATCAATTCAATCCCGTCAGCCACTTTTCCCTTGCTTCTTTTCACAAAATCATCGTACATTTCTTGGTTGGTGAACGTGAGCAGCCTCTTCTTTGCCTTAATCAAAGACAGGAAGTAAAGCTCTTGGTACAAGCTGGCAAATTTGGCCGAAGGGAGATTGCCGCCCGCTGTCTTGAACGAGTGGCCTTTAATCGCCGCTATTATCGAGCCATCTTCCGACACGGCATCAAACTCGTGCTGACCAGGGTCGGTTCCCCCAATTCCTGTGAGAGGCGTCATCTGGCTTTGAAAAGTTTGGCCATACCTCTCCTTTAGCCAGTTATCCCTGACCCACGGCTCTACTACTCGCTTGATATAGGTTGTATCAGCCAATTCCGTTTCCCTCCTTTCACTTCGATGCTATATCATTCAGTTTGTTGAAGTAGCAACACCAAAAGCACGATGGCGAGTGAGCAGGCTAGCCATCTTGCTGAATATAGATGGCAGCGGGATTGACGGCGGCGTGACATTCTTCACCACCTTCAAATAGAAACACCGCTTACAGTCCTTGTAAGTGAAGGTCAAATCGGATGGACTCAGCTTGTAATTCATGGCTCATCTATGGACTGGCAGTCATTTCTTGCATAGGATGGGCCAGCCGTGTTTGCTTCGCCATCCCTGCTCAACAGCTACCCTGAACAGCCTATCTGAGTTTTGCAGTCCGCTAAGGCCTGAAACCGGCACATAGCAGAAAATCCAGCGGTACGAGCGCAGGCTGCCATGATCCGACAACGCCAAGCAATACGTCTTAGGATGGCCGCATTCGTGTTCTCTTGCTCTCGCTTTGAGGTTAGCCGCTTGTCCATTATAGACCACGTAGTCTTTGTCATCCGACTGAACAATTGCCATACCATGCTCTCGCAGCACGGACGTCGCGTAAATAGTCTCAGAAAAATCAGCGTGAGCCTTATGAGACCTTCTGATGGCCTTCAGTATCTGCAGCGGCGCATTGGTCTTGATTAGATACCAGCCTGCTTTAGAAGGAATGTCCTTTCGCCAAGCGTCATTCTCGAAATCAATCTGTACACACCCGAACTTCCGATCAATTTCGTCGAGAATTCTCTTAAGGTTCGGCTCGTAGTTCATCCTCTTACATTCAGGAGGTCCATGACTTGCCGGAGCTCCATTCTGCAACTAGAATAATTCTCGTCGTACACACAGAAATTACCTTTCAGTGGATAACTCTTGACATGGAGTATTGGAAATAGAAAATATTGTGTGTCTGCAGTGAACTTTTTCCCGCAAATTCTCTTGAATGCCCCTGGCCGGCTTGGTTCATAGTAAGGTGGGTCGCTCCTCGTCCCTATCTCCTTCGGCGTTGACTCTTCGACAAAACCAGCATTTGCGGGGTAGAACCCCAGCACTTGCAGCCAGTAGTTGACCTGTTGAGACATCGGGAAGATCAATCTGACTTGGCTGCCTTTCAGAAGAGACCTTATCTCTTTAAGCCCCTTTTCAGCCTTATCTTTGGGTATGAAGACAATTTTTCTACCATGAGGACGGGGAAGCGCTTGATTACAGAGATTCGTGACCAGTACCTCTTTGCCGGAGATTCGGCCACTGGTCAAATCCTTGATGCACGTAAAGAGAGCCTCTGCCAACTGGTACTTTGCCAAGTCTCTCTTTACGGTGGGTTTATCTCGAAAATAGTAATCGGCAAAAAAGCAATAATTGGCTAGGGTGCTGGAGCCCTGCAACCGAGGGTCATGTCCGATAACTAAGACCCTGGCGGCCTCAGGACTGCCCCAAGGTTTTGTTACTGCATTGCTTGTTGCGCACACAACGGCTTTCCTGCGGACATCATATTGGCACCTCATCCGTGTGTTGTACAAAATATATGCCTGGTTAGTTCTGTCAGTCAAGCTGCAAATCTGGATTGATTCTCACGACGAGGGTGATTGTCGGCCCTTAGCACAATTACTCAAAGTGTTGAATCTCAGGCTTCCAAAAGAAGCAAGTGCCTCAGCTATGTGATAGTGAGTTGGACATGCGAAAGGGGGGGCAACCTATCCTAAAAGACGACTTGATACATTCTTGGGGTGAATGGTATTCTTTAGCACAGGAGACAGGAATGTGAAGACAGATTCGTTGTTCAGGTTACTATACATGCCGGAAAACTTTCAAAAGTTCCTAGCAATTTTCAATTAGGCCTACGCAAAACTCGGAGAAAGTAAAGAACAAAGCTATGGTCGTCTAATAAAGAAATACAATAATACCCCCAGCTATCTTAGGCTGTTTGCGGACAGCGAATATATCAGGTGGGCCTACGATGCTTTGAAGGAATTCAAGATGGACCAGCGGCGTGCAAGATTGGTTCCGTATTCACAATTTGCGTCATCTCTTGTTAGTCAAAAGCTAAGGCTACATGGCCTCAGTAGATACAAGATGGAAGAACATACGTCAGATACGATGTCAGTCTCCAATTTATTTTCCGAGTTCCATGTGTTGTTTAAACAATTGAATGTGATGGCATCAGGCTCAAAACTAGTCGGTGTTTCCAAAGCGCTGCACTTCATGTTGCCAAACTTGGTGATGCCTGTGGATGGGGATAGTGTATTAAAATTCTGCTATGGTTCAAATTATGTGCCTCCCAGTTTCGATGCCCAATTTGAGAGGTTTAAGGAAGTGTTTCAAAGGTATGCTGACTTGACTCGGCATCTCCAGTTAAAGGTAAGTAACGCAGATGGAAATTGGTGGAATATTTCAGTTCCGAAAAGGATTGACAATGCTATTGCGGGGTTCTGGGTTGGGCTCAAAAAAGGGATGCTGAAGTTTAGCTAAGAAAGGACTGCCGAACTACCCTTTAGCTTGTGGCTGCGACCACACAAAATAGCGGAATGTGTGATGCACCGAATCACTGGTGCACATTCCTGACTTTTATTAACCCAGTGTGGTTCTACTTGAAGTTCCCAGACTCTTGTTTGGGAAAAAGCACTTTGCTCCGGCCTTGCAGCTGCTGCAAGGTTCGTGCTCCTAGAGTTAGATGCATGATGTATAATGATACAGATAAGAAATGTTGAATCCAACATATATTGGCGTGGTGATGATAGGGCTTTTGCATGGCTTCGAGCCAGGACACGGCTGGCCGGTTGCCGTCCTGTATTCCATAAAGAGAAGAAACGCTGTTGCTAGTGCAACTCTTAGTTCATCCGTTATCGGTATTGGTCATCTTGCATCATCGATAGCCGTTGTTGTCGCCTATGTTCTGCTCCAAAAGTGGCTGAATTTTGAAGCCCCATGGATAAAGTATGTTGCGGTGGCTTTACTGCTGGTTCTCGCTTTCAAGTTATTCAGAGAAAAGGTGGATGACCTTGAAAGGCAGCATGGTCATAGCCACCCAGGTGATCCAAAAATCGAGCACGAACATGAGCATGAACACCCCGGGCAAGGTTGGCATACACACAAGCACAAACACCGCGCAGCCGTTAAACTGAGCCTTCTCGGTCTAGCTTCGTTTGCCTTCATCCTTGGTTTTGCCCATGAGGAGGAAATCGCTTTGCTCGCTCTAGTGGCCGGTGGTCTCAATGCGTGGGTGCTTATGCTAGCATACGGTGTGTCGGTACTGCTAGGGCTGATAGTGGCAACCATCACCGGTGTCAAAATTTATAAGTGGTTCCAGCCTAGGCTCGCACGCTATGAAAAATACATCCCAAAGATAAGTGCTGGTCTTCTCGTGGTAATGGCTATGACAATCGTGTTTTGGTAGTTGTCCGCATGTCACAATAACTTGTTTTGTGCAGTAAGTTACATTAGCCTTTTTTGATTAGTGAGTCACAGTCCATCGGATTGTGATTGTTGCCTGTGAGATACGTCCCTCGAGTTGATCTGGTCCTGTCTCCCCCCACTCTTCGCTCTGTCGCTCTTTTGCATGAAGGAGCAGGCACAATGGAGCGAAGAGTGGGGAGCAAAGAGCAGGAAGTATGGAGTATGGAAGATGGAGCGTAGAAGATATGCGATAAGCGACATACGACATATGACAGAGTATGACGGATAGGTATAACAGGGTCGAGGACTAAGAGACGAGCGACACGCAATAAGGGATTCGGTTGCCACTCAGGAGAAGCATCCAATTGAGCGATTTTAATTCTTGTTGGCCCTTGTTGACTCTGTCAATAGCCTCCTGGAGGACTCGATAAAGTTGGTCTCGTAGCGGCCCGAATCTCTTTATACTCTCAGCAATATACTCCGCACTGGCAGCCGCATATTCCGAGCGGGGTTCTTCACAAGTGCTGCGAGACTGCATATCACACGCTCTACCTACCTAGCCACTCATTCTTGACTATCGCTTTTTCAGTATGGTCTATTGCAGAAAGAGAGGCAAACGGAATCCCCTTTAGTTTTGCCGACATTTTGCCGACAAACTGCTTAGCATCCAACGGCACAAGGTAGCACCACCAGATACAAACCACCCCTTGGCACTGGACTAGACAGGACGTTATGCTATTAGGGGGCAACAAGCGGCACAACCGCCTCATAAATGGGGTTCAGGTGGTCGGAGGTTCAAATCCTCTCACCCCGATTTCTACTCGGATACCAAGACCTGTTAACCCAGACAGGAAATACTGACGCTTGACACGGCAGAGTTTATTGTAGTTGCACAGGTCCGTTCATGAAGCCCCGCAGCACAAGCACAATCTGAGCAACTTCATTTGTGTTGTAGTAGTAGGTAACAAGTACCGCCGTTCAAAGATGGGTAAGGTAAAAAACGTAAAGGGTCAGGCGTGGTATCTGAGCAAGTACTTAAGTGGAGAAGATTTTGAGAGGTACTATTTTGGTAAAGGCTGGGTGTTTCCCGGCTGGATAGGCTTCTCTCAATGGTTTAAGAAGGAGTTTGGTGTTTATCCACCAAGAGAGATGTTGGTTGAGTTAGCGAGGATGAGCAAGGCAGAGCGTGAGGAGCATGTATGGTTTGGTGTGTATTTGATGGAAGTTAGAAAAATAGCATGGAAGTGAATGTTCTCTATATTCAGCTGTGATATAATTAGCGAAGTATGGCAAAATCCAAGAGTAAAGTTAAGAGGGGTAGTTTTGAGATAGAATAGGTTTGGTAGATGTTAAGATGAGACAGAATGTCCTTTTGGGGTTGTTAATTTTGGTCGCAGGATTAGGAATATTTTCAATAGTCTACGCTGTGATGAATCCTGAGGAAAATGTAGTTAGCTACATCTCGGGGTTAACGACGGTGGTTATAGCAATCCTAACAATGGGATACGTGTATGTGACTTCGGGACAACTTAATGTGATGGGAAAACAATTGGAACAGATGGAGGCTGGGCAGAAGTTTGAAAATCAGCCGTTGCCGTATATCAATGATATTGATGTGTGGATAGATAAACCAAGTTTCTTCTTCACTCCTAGCCAAAAAGGTGAGGCGTACAACGCTCAATCAAGGTATTGGGCAAGGATAAAAATTAGAAATGTTGGAAGCCACCCGGCGGTTTGCATAGATGTGTCGGGGCGTATTATGGTGCGTGGTGGGGGTAGAGAACGGAATTTTTCTGCCACATCGATTAACATTCCGACTCTGGGTGAAAAGGAAGATTATCCGGCTAAGGAGGAAGGGGGTGATAAATTTCTCTTTGCAGAGGATGGGGAAGGCTTATTGATTCAAGCGTTACGAGAGGAAAACCCGGACCTATTTCCGTTATTGGGTTTTAGAATTCTTTTTAGAAACATCTTAGGCGGATGTTTTCTTTTGACCTGTGGATACAGGCTATATCCGGGAAAAAGAGAAGATGATTCTTTGTTTGTTGAGTGGTTGAGTGGAATGAATTCTTTCTGGATTAAGTACAAGAATGATGTTGCGAATTTGAGGAGTCTAGAAGACTCAACCTCAGAGAAGTGGAATGAAGAGTTTGGGAAATTAAGGAAATCGTTTGAGGAGTCTATGAGCGGGAAGGATATAAGGCTTGTGCCTTGGTTAGTCCCCGGTAGCTTTGCGATAATGTCGATAGGAATAGAGGAATACAAAAAGGAGATTGCGGAAATCGCTTATGAAGTGAAATTGAGTGATTCAGGCTTATGGGCTATGCCGAAATCAGCAATGAAGTAATAAATAAATCGAAAGGAGGCAAGCGGTTGCTGCCTTTTCTACTAGCTATATGGGGTTTAGATAACTTCCCACCAATTCCACTGGTCGATACTACGGTCGTTTCGAACAGTCTCGTAGATATTGTTATAGAGGCGGTCATACCCATCATAGTAATTCTGCCAGCCAGGAACAAGCCAGTCGTCGGAGTATACGATACCAGGTGTTCTAAACAAGAAGATGTTAAGGAACTTGTCCCAGCCAGTTAGCGCAGTTGCCTCAATAGCTACTCGGCGCTCTTTGGTGTTAACGATGACCCAGGCATGATATCCGCTGTTTTGGTCCCAAGGTGTGGGTCCGACTGCAATTTGAGTGTCAAAACCAGCATTCTGCAAAGCCCATTCGACGTATGCGGAAGATTCGCTACAATCAAAGACATTCTGTTCATAACTTCTCGTTAGTGGAAATTCGTGGTCCAAGAAATCGCATAGTTCTGCATACGTATTGGAATGGTAGCCAAATGCCGTAGAATGGTAATAATTATGAGGGACCTGTTCATATTGTTGCAGAAGGGTGCGCAAGTTTGCATTCTCAACCTCAAGTTGGTTATAGCTGACCTGCAATGCGGTCAGAGTCTGCTGGAGCGCCTCATAGTCTGCCTCTAGGGACTCGTAATTGTCATGAAGTGTCTGATACGTTGACTGGAGTGAATTGAAGATCGTTTGTAGGTGTGAGTAATTTGACTGGAGTGTGTTTAGTTCGGTTCTCATATCGGCTATGTTGATTCCAGAATACACCACTGCAGCCACTAGCAACACAATCAATATTACTGTGGCGGTTTGCCAACCGGTAAGTTGCCTCTTATTCTCATGTCCCATGATTCACCTCTTCATTCATTGTACATTAAATAATCGTATAGCGTAACTGTAGTCAGATTTGGGGACGCAATTGTATTCATTCAGCAATGATGCAGCAATCATCAAGGGTATTACGTAAGTCAAAGGAACGCTGTGTTATTATACTTTCATTCAGAGTGCTAAGATGCAGGTGGAAGCGACATACACTCGCGAAGTTTATGGGATTCTGGTACCATGTGGGGGAAAGGAGGCAAGCGGTCGCTGCCTTTTCTACTAGCTATATGGGGTTCAGGTGGTCTGGGTTTCAAAATTCTGCTGCTTCATAGAAAATTCAAAAATTGGAGGTGTGTAAGATGTATCTTGATATATTGTTTGTTTTGGCTATAGCTGGTACGGTACTTCTGTTGAATGGTGTGGTAGGACTATGTGTAAGAAATAAAACGGGTCCGTGGAAAGAAGGTGGCGCAAGTTTATTGGCTGGTGCCATTGTTGCAGGAGTGTCACTAGTGCTATTAGGGATTTTTATATACTGGCTACCCGATTGATTAATAGACAATAGGTAAAGTAGAATAGTGAGGAAAGGAGGCAAGCGGTCGCTGCCTTTTCTACTAGCTACATGGGGTTAAGGTGGTAGGTGGTTCAAATCCTCTCACCCCGATTTCATATTGGAAATAAAGCAGCCAGACCAACTAATACATCGGGAAGACTTCCGTAGATATGTTTTCCTGTAGACAAACATTGGAAGCGGGTATTTGCGTTTCCCTATTCTCCTTCAGGAATATTACGTCGGAGTCCACGGAGGTGGGATTGGCAGGTTGTCAGAAAAGTGTAGCCAATAATATTCATCAAGGTACTTAACCAGCGACTTGTGACAGCCGTGTCTCGTGTAACCAAGCTTCTCTGATATGAATTCCTCGGGTGTGCCTTGATATCCTCGCTCTTGAAAATCCCTAGTCACTTGCCTCGCAATATCCTGTAGAAATTTGACCCAAATATTAAATGCAATACTGCGGTCTTGAAGGCGAAAGTGAGAAGAAATATCCAGATTTAATAGTACGAGTAGCTTGTCATTCAACAGGTGGGCGATTTTCGATACACCAGTGACCCAGAGACCGGGAACGGAATATAAGGAAACGTATATCTTCTCTATTCTTTTAGCTATAGCATTATCAGAAAGGTCACAATCAAGCAAAGTCAGACCTTGCAGGGCGGATACATCGGGTTGCAGGTCAATAATGTTTTCCAAAAGACGCTCAGCTAGTTTATGCTCAATAAGCACGTCATAATTGCTGATATTCACATAGTCCAGGATAACCTTCTGCTCAAACTCCGATACCGTGATGCCATGCGGTGTTTGTCGGAGCTTTTCTATGAAAGGTTTGTCACCAAGGATTTTACAGTACTTTATGTCAGCAACTGACTTATAGTAGAAAATGATTGCTGCCCATGCAATATCATTGAAATTTACTCTCGTATTTACTTCACCCATTATTGAGTTCACTGCCCATTAGTTACGATAATTAGATTACTATTAAGTGCCTCATACGTCAAGCACAATGTTAATATTAACCTTAGTAATTAGTATTATCAGAACTAATTATTGACAATGACCTGACCCCCTAAAACGATACCAGTTATAATCTCGTAAAAGGGGGAACAGATGGCCAAGAAAGGATATGCACCGGAACAGATCATAAACAAGCTCAGGGAAGCTGAGATCCTACTCGTCCAGGGAGCTACCATCGCCATTGCCAGCAAAAGAATAGGGGTTAGCGACCATACCTATTATCGCTGGCGTAAGGAATACGGTGGGATGAGAGTAGGCCAAGCTCGTCGGCTTAAGGAATTAGAGCA
>Ga0307378_10004855_pt1 | contig 18940 bp, 17 predicted proteins | sample UN1MG_FD_202238 | JGI IMG/M metagenome (GOLD analysis project Ga0307378, IMG submission 202238) | Soil microbial communities from Risofladan, Vaasa, Finland - UN-1 | ecosystem: Environmental > Terrestrial > Soil > Coastal area > Acid sulfate soil | place: Finland: Risofladan, Vaasa | collected... | reverse complement strand
CGCCCATCGAGAAAGTCTTGCGTGGCAACGCGCCGTCGAGGATCACGGTCTTGAAAAGGTCGTCCTTGTTCATGGCGGGCAGGTAGAAGCCTATGTTGCCGGGCCCGTGGCCGAGCTTGTCGACCACTGTGGTGCCGTGGACATAATCGATCTCCTGAGCTCCGCCGTCATCGAGAAACTTGTCGAGGAAAAGCTGCAGTGAGCCGACGGGCAGAATCGAATCAGGATTCGAGATCTCGATAATCCCATAACCCTCAGGCCTGATCACGCCGATCAAATGCGGCCCTTCCCGGTTGTCGACTCTCGATATCATCTCATCGAGCGAGCCCACAAGCGAGAAGCCGAAGCGACCCGCATAGTGCGCCTCCATCTCAGCCAGAAGTTCCCTATCCCGGCTTAGCTCGAAGAGCACACGGTGGATCGGCTCGAACACAAGGGCCTCGTCGTGAACGTTGACGATCTCGACCAAGGCGAAGCGGCGCAGATCGTCCATAACCGCCTGCTCATCGGCTGCATCTTCCTTGACTTTCTCCCAGATAGCTTTGGCGGTGGCCAGGGAATGATTGCCGTCGCCCATGGCGAACAGCAGGACGGGAGTGTTCTCAGCCAGATCGTAATACTCGGCAAATTTCCGCGGATCCGCCAGGTTCTCCAGCGCGTTGACGACGCCGTTTTCCAGTGCAGTGTCTTCAACCAGGTAACCGCTCAGGCGGCCGGACTTTTTCATCAGCTCGAAGTCGTAAAGCGAGAGTAACTTGTTTTTACTTTGCGACAGCGGACCGATGACGGTGTTCTGCGGATCGTCGATTAGGATCATGATGTGCGGCAACTCGAGGCTCGCACCCTTGCGGATCCGAACGCGCGGCGGGATGCGCTCGAGAATCGTGCCCTCGGTCGCTCGGATCAAGTTGGACGACCCTTTGTGATAGTCATACCTCTGGAGATCGACGCAGAGCACCATCCCTTTTCTCGTTTTCCCGGCGGCTTCGCGTTCGACGTAAACGATGCCTTCGAAAGCCTTGAAAACATTCTGGTTGAGGTACTCGTCCATCTTACTGCGGATCGACGCAATACGCCGATCGGGGTTTGCTTCGCTCAGATACAGTTCCGGATAAATCAAATGGAGCGTGGATGGAGCATCGCCGACGAATTGCTCGACTTCCTTCCAGTACTCGGGCTCCGAAGTGAACTGATCGCAGGCGACAATCGCCCACTTAGTGGGATCGATCCCTTTCTTGGGCAATAGAACCTGGGGGATTCCTATTCCAATCGATTCGAATTTCTTCATGAGTTTCACTCCTTCATGCTGGCAAATCAGATTATCCGTATTCTCGAGTGAAACTCAAGATCGATTGCCTGTTTTTGCCGTCTTTATTAGCTGTCAGAGACCGCGCAGCTATTTCTTGATGAACCTGATGCCTTTCACACGCCCTGCCGAAATTTCAAATCCCTTCAGAGCGCCGGCATCGTCCCTGAAGAAAGAGGTGCCGATGAAACCCATCCTGAAGACGTCGGCTTCGACAGCCTTGGCAGGGGCATCAGGTGCGTTACGGAATCTTGCGTAAAGCTTGCCATTCTCTGCCTCGATAGTGTAGATCATGTCCAGCTCGTCGCTGTAATAATCTCCCGTGTATTCAGCGAGTTGTGCGGCGGTGTAGACGGGTGGAACATAACGCTTGTAATCGCCTCTTTTCGCACCGTCGACATAGAACTCGAAGCCGAGTTCACCACCTTCTTTGTCGAATTTGATCAGAAGAAGACTACCGAAGATTTCTCCCCTGAACTCGTTCTCACTGTATGGAAACATTTCCACCTGATACTCATCACGGATCAGCTTCAAGCCGCCTTCAATTGCCTCAATTTCCCAGAATCCGGTGTTTGTGTCGATCTTGTATTGTCCTTCAAAAGCCTGAAGTGTGTCAGCGTCCATTGCGATGCGCTCGGCTCCCGTTGTAGTCGGCATTTGCTCACTTGGAATTGATTCCACAAACCTGTCGGCGAGAAATATCTCGGCTACCTGCTGGCACAGGCGGCCGGGATCCATCGTGGCCAAATTGGAGAGGCAGACGACACTGAAACGCTCATCCGGGAAGCGCAGGACGGCGGTGCGGAAGCCGACGAAAGCCCCGCCGTGGCCGACCGTCTTCAGGCCCTTGTAATCGCCGTGAACCAGGCCGAATGCGTAGCTGATTTCCTCACCGCTGTTCAATTTCCCTTTAGTCAGAATCAGATCGATAAGTCCATTATCCAGTTTGTTGTCGTAGAAATTCTGATCCCACAAATACATGTCTTCAACCGTGGTGAACACACCGCCGTCGCCAACGATATCGAGTATCGTCTCGTTAATCACGAGGCCATCCTCAGTGGGCGCATATCCGGTGGCCCTGTTGGGAACGATGACGGTGCAGTCATCGTGAAAGTGGGTGTTATTCATGCCGAGCGGCTCGAAGATATTCTCCCGGGCGAACTCGGCCAACGTCTTGCCGCTGACTCGCTTGACGATCTCGCTCAGGAGGAAAAAGCCGGAGTTGGAATAGAGATATTCGCTGCCTTCCAGGAAATTCAAGGCTTTTTGCCGGGAGATCACCTCCAAGGCATCCTGAGCGGTGTAATACTCGTCGTCGCCGATACCCCGCAGCGCCTGCAGCACAAGATAATCGCGGACACCGCTGATGTGATGGACCATCTGACGGACTGTGACCGGTTGATATGTTTCGGAGAGCTCCGGGATGTATTCCCGCACGCTGGCGTCGAGGTCGAGCTGGCCGCGCAAGCTCAGCATGGCGATGCAGGCGGCGGTAAACTGCTTCGACGTGGAGGCGATACGATACACGGAGTCCGGTTTGTTGGTAATGCCGTGCTCGAGGTTGGCCATGCCGTAGCCGCGCTTGTAGACGATCTCTCCGTCTTTGATCACGGCCAGAGAACAACCGGGAGAGACAGTGGAATCCCATTCACTGAAAATCTTATCGATCTTGGCGGATTTCTCGTCCGCACTTGCACAGAGCGAAAATAACGCCAGAAGAAGGATTGTAAACAACTTGGACGATGCGGGATGTTTTCTCATTCAATTTCCCCCTAACACAATGAGAAGTTATCAAGGCATTGTAATCCGCCGCTTGAGCGAAGCTGAAAAGACAGTATAGCCCGACAAAAAAGCTGCAATTTGCGGAATATACTCCTAAGCGAGACTAGTCACCTCCACAACAAGATGCTTCTTTCTTTCCCGTCAGTGCGGCAATCATCAACGCTATCGCACATCCTGTTCCGCTGTCGACATAGATCGCGCCGGTGGGACAGTTGCGCTGGCATGCCCCGCACTCCATGCAATTCTCGGGGTGTTCCAGGATAGCAGCATCGGCGCCGGCGGCGAATACTTGATGCGGGCAGACTGTACTGCACATTCCGCAGTTGCAGCATAGTTCGGTGTGGTACTTGAGCGTGTTAATCGTCGTATCCAACGTCATCGCGCACCTCCAAGGAGGCTTGTGGCAATCAAGAGTAGAACCAATAAAATACCACCCCCAAACGAGTATGCCATGATTGGGACAAAGCGAAATATTTCCCGTTTGACGCCGGTTTTGGATGTGAAAGTGGTAGAGCCGGTAAACGAAAGTGCCAGAAAGGCTGTTACAGCCGGCATCGTGAGCAAAAAGGCCAGTGCCCATCCTATACTCGGCAGGATGTGGCTTTCAAAGTTGCTGAAGAAAGCCGCAAGAGCAAAAGGTAAGGCTGCAAGCCCTCCCAGCAAAAACCCTTTCGCACTGAAAGCACGCATGGGTAGGAATGGCAGCGCGACGGGAAATAGGACGATACCAGCCAATGTGGCGGCAACAGCAGCCGCGGAAGCCGTTATTCCCAGAAGGAAAAACAAGATCACAGCAACAAGAAGCAACGGCGGGATAGCGTGAACCAGATCGACCGGAATCACTGCCAGGCGTTCGCGCAATCCGAAGCTGACCTTTCGCATATGCGGTTGAGCGCCGTTCAGCATGTAGGCTGGCAGGTCTCTTGCCCTTATCGGGCCGTATTCAACTCGGAAGCCGGAGCGCTTCCTGACCTCGTGGGGGGATACACCGGACGCTCCCAGCTGAGGTAGGATGAGCCGGCGATGGTTGACCACTTCTGCCAGGTTCTCCACAGTGATCCGATGGACCAATTCCTCGGTTCCGAATGTGCCTTTGCCGGCGGCGCACCAGACGTTTATGCCCTTGGTGTCCAGCACCAAAATGTACGCGTTTGTCCCCTTCAGCGAGGCGCGCAAGGCATCGAAACTGAGAGTGTAGTTCGCGGTGACGAAAACCGGTGTGTCGGCATTGGGATGCCCGAGTGAGTAGAGACCGGGTTCAATCCGGTGTCGGCTGCGCTTATATCCCCAGCGAGCGAGGAGGTGATCAAACCTGTTGGAGAAGGTGATGTCACTGGTCGTTTCCATCGCAGAGATCACATCTCCTCTCTTGATCCGGTTGCTTTCCTAAGTGCGGCCCTGGCCAGTAGGCGTGTGGAATCCAGCGTCGGCAGCGGAGAGACACTGTCGTTCACGAGCAGTGGGATCTCCGTGCAGCCCAAAACCACCGCATCGCAGCCGGCGTCCTTAAGTCTGTCGATCACACCTGAAAAATAACTCCTCGATTCATCGGTGAAGACCATATTCACCAGGTCGTCGAAGATTATCCTGTTGATTTCGGCTCGTTCTTCCGTCGACGGGATGGCATACATGATGTCAAATTTCTCAAGAGCCCGCGGGTAAACCGGTCCTTCCATCAGGTACCTGGTCCCGGTGATGCCCAACTTGACATAGCCGCGCTGGTTGGCTTCAGCGCCCACTTCTTCAGCGATGTGAAGCCAGGGCAGGGGGGAGCGCTTAGCGACTATCGGCATCGCCTCGTGGATCGTGTTATCAGGGCAGATCAGGAAGTCGGCACCGATGTTGAAAAGCTTTTCCGCCGACGACAGCATCAGAGCGGCCACTCCCTCCTGGTTGCCGGCGTCGATGTGCTTCATGTACTCACCCAGTGGGTGGGTGTGCATCGACACTTCCGGGTGCATGTGGCGGCCGAGGATCGCCGAACCCTCGTTACAAATCGTTCGATAGCAAAGCGCCGCGCCCTCGGCACTGCAGGCTGCAATTCCGATATGTTTGGGCATCCCGTCCCCCCCCCTAAGAAGCCAACAGAATTTCCGGGTAATTATCTCAGAGCCATTTTTTTGATTTAAAGAAAAATAACATTGCCAGACCGATCAACCCCATGAGACCGAGCGCTGCCGGATATCCCCACGGCCACTTCAACTCGGGCATCCAGTCGAAATTCATGCCGTAGAGACCGGCTATGAAAGTAAGCGGGATGAATATTGTGGCGATGATGGTGAGGAGTTTCATCACTTCGTTCATCTTGTGGCTGGCGACGGAGAGGTGGCTCTCCTGCAGGCCTGTGAGCATCTCGCGTGCGGTTTCGACGGTGTCGGACACCTGGATGACGTGGTCGTGAAGATCTCGCAGGAATTTGTGAGTCGACTCGTTTATCAGCTCTGAATCCTCCCGCTCGAGGTAGCTGACGATCTCGCGCATCGGCCAAGCTATTTTCCTGAGGAGGATCACTTCCCGTTTTAGTTTATAGATCTCATGTAGTGTTTGCGGCTCGATATTATCGAGTGTTTCGCGCTCAAGCTCTTCGCTCTTGTCGGAGACGGTCTCGAGCACGATGAAATAATTGTCGACGATGGTGTCGATCAAAGCATATGCCAGGTAATCGGATCCCGCAGCGCGTATGCGGCTGCCGGCTTTCTTGAGGCGTTCGCGGATGGGGTCGAACACGTCGCCCTCGCGTTCCTGGAAGGTGATGACGCAGTTCTTGAAAATGATCAGGCTCAGATGTTCCACGGTGACCACGATACTGTCCGGCTGCGAGCGCACCACCTTAAGAGCGATGAAAATATAATCGCTGTAGTCCTCAACCTTCGGCCGTTGGTTGGTGTTGACGATATCTTCCAGCACCAGGTGGTCGATGCCGAAGCGTTTGCCTACCTTCTCAATCACGTCAATTTGATCGATACCGTCGATGTTGATCCAGGTGACAGACGGCCGTTCGACGAACTCGAAGCTCTCCTCCACTGAGTCGACGACTTTCTCGATCAATTCTTCCTTGTTGTAGTCGATCACCGAGATTCTGGCTTTCTCGGTTGTCCTATCACCGACGTGGAACAGAGTGCCGGGAGGAAGTCCGGCTTTCATGGAGCTTTTGCTTCGTTTTTTCATCAAGGCGAATTCTCCTTGGCTTCGATAAGCATAAAGAAGTGGTGAGATGTACCCAAGTATATGCCAAGCAGGGGAGTGTTTTCAAAACGCGATAAAAGGAAAGGCCGCTATAGCAACCAGCGACCTTTTTGTGGGGGGATTAAGGGGGAAACTTAGGAACTTAATTTTTTTGCAATCTCGGCTACGCGCTCGCCCAGTGCGGCTGCAAGTTTCTTGTCTTCGGCTTTCGGGCCTTCGTTTCCCCGCGCGCCGACGACAACGGAGGCGCCATAAGGGCTGCCGCCTCGAACTTTTTCAGTACCGAACAATTCCTGGTTGGAGTAGGGCAGGCCGACGTAGACCATCCCCTGATGGATAAAGGGGATTATCGAAGTCAGGATCGTGCTCTCCTGGCCGCCATGCTGCGTAGCCGAGCCCGTGAAAACGCCGAAAGGCTTGCCGATAAGACTGCCCTTCTGCCACAGGCCGCCGGTCTGGTCGATGAAGTTCTTCATCTGCGCGGCCATGTTGCCGAAGCGAGTCGGCGTGCCTATCAAAAGACCGTCTACATCCTCCAGCTCTTCTATTGTTACAACGGGAACATTGGACTGGGCGTCCCGTGCGGTTTTCATCGCGTCGTTGAATTTCTCCTCGGGGATCAGCTCGGGTACCCTCCTGAGTAGCACATCTACGCCTTCCACGCCCGCCGCGCCCTCGGCGACGGATTTCGCCAGCTCGAAAATATTACCGGTCATGCTGTAGTAGAGAACCATAATCTTCATTGTCTTAACACCCGATTCCGATTCAACGCATTTATCTACGAAATGCCTTGCAGGCATATTTCATGTGGCAACATATTATTTAAGTGTTTTTAAATGGCGTAATAAGAGGCACAACACCCGTGGGCCCAACTGGGGGCCTGAATAAGCGAGCGGATTTTATTCGCGATTTTTTCAAGATATTACGGTAATAGCGATCTCAAATGTTGAATGCCTTCAGCATCTGTGATCTAATTGTGCCAGTGGTTGCAATAAGTGCATCAAGATACCTTCCCTGCTTGGCATTTTTCTTTATTTCAGGAGGATAGGCTCTCATGGCGGACGTTGTTTCTCACGACGTTATTATTCTGGGCACCGGTCTGGCCGGCCTGCGGGCCGCGGTTGAAGTAGCCCGCCAAACGGGCAATTCGATCGATATCGGTCTGGTGTCGAAGGTGCAATTGATGCGCGCCCATTCGGTCTGTGCGGAGGGGGGCACGGCAGCCGTTTTGCGCGAGGATGAAGGCGACAGCCTTGACCTGCATGCTTGGGACACGGTCAAGGGGTCTGACTTCCTCGCCGATCAGGATGCCGTGGATGTGTTCGTGGCAGCAATGCCCAACGAGATCCGCCAGCTGGACCACTGGGGCGTGCCCTGGTCGCGTACGGAGGACGGCAGGATCGACCAACGCCCGTTCGGCGGGCACAGCTACCCGCGCGCAACGCTGGCGGCCGACAAAACGGGCTTCTTCGAGATGCAGGGGCTTTACGATACGCTCCTGCGTCACAGCAACTTCACGAGTTACGACGAGATATTTGTCACGTCGATACTCGTCGAGGATGGAGGATTCCGCGGCCTGACCGCCATCCACCTGCCGACCGGACGTTTCATGGTGATGCGGGCCAAAGCCCTGCTCCTATCGACCGGCGGTCTCGGTAACCTCTACGGCTTCACGACCTACTCGCAGACGGTTACCGGCGACGGCCAGGCGATGGCCCTGCGCGCGGGCATGGCGATGGAGGATCCCGAGTTCATCCAGTTCCATCCGACGGGGCTGGTTCCCTCGGGCATCCTGATGACCGAGGGCTGCCGCGGCGAGGGCGGCTACCTGCGCAACGCCGACGGCGACCGCTTCATGGAGAAGTATGCTTCCAAGATGATGGAGCAGGCTCCGCGCGACATCGTCTCGCGCTCCGAGCAGACTGAGATCGAGGAAGGCAAAGGTGTTCCGTCGCCTGACGGCGGACATCATCTCAAACTCGACCTGACGCACCTCGGCGCCGAGAAGATCAACAAGCGCCTGCCGTTGATCCGCGAAGTCTGCATGAAGTTCATCGGACTCGACCCGATTATCGAGCCGATTCCGATCCGCCCGGTGGCTCACTACTCGATGGGCGGCATCGAAGTCGACCTCAAGGGAAAGACGAAGATGGAGGGCATCTGGGCCGCCGGCGAGGTCGCCTGCGTCTCGATGCACGGCGCAAACAGGCTCGGCTCCAACTCCACTGCAGAGTGCCTCGTCTGGGGTGGCATCTGCGGCCAGGAGATGGTCAATCACATCGGGAACACCCCCAAACTGACGGAGTTTCCACAGGAGAAAGTCGACGCGGAAGAGAAGAGAATCTACGGCGATTTCCTCGAGAAAAACGGCCCGGAGAATCTCTACGAGATCAAGCATGAGCTGCGTGCCCTGATGGACAAGCACTTCGGCGTTTTCCGAACGGGCGAATCGATGAGCGAAGGGCTCGACAAGGTCAAGAAACTGCGTGAGCGTTTCAGCAACATCTCGGTCAAGGACAAGAACCGCACCTATAACACCAACCTGATGAACGCCATTGAGACCGAAAACCTGCTGATTCTCGCGGAAGTTGCCGTCAAGGCCGGGCTGACGCGCCAGGAGAGCCGCGGAGCCCATTCGCGGCGCGACTTCCCCGTCCGCGACGACGACAAATGGCTGAAACACACTTTGGCCCACTATACGCCTGACGGGCCCGAACTCGATTACAAACCGGTGACCATCAGCAAGTGGAAGCCGGTTGAGCGCAAATATTAAGGAGGGTGGCAGCCATGGCTGAAGGCAAGCATTATCCGAACAAACTCGGCATAGCAGGCTGGGCTTTCCGCGGACGCTGGGGTGTGGACCGCTACCTCTACACCCTCCACAGGATCACCGGGCTGGGCCTGCTTCTTTACTTCCTGATTCACATAATTGTCACCACCTCCAGGGCTTATGGCCCGGAGGCGTGGGGGCAGTGGATGGATACATTCGCGCACTCGTGGATCGGCTACGGCGAGTACCTCGTTTTTCTCGCTTTCGCTTTCCACGCTTTCAACGGTGTGCGCCTGGTGATACTCGAGCTTTTCGGCGGTGTGGGCAAGCCGATCGAGCCCATCTATCCCTACAAGACATCACTCAACACGCAACGGCCACTGATGGTGCTGATCATCCTGGTCATCGTCGTTGTCGTGTTGGTCGGCAGCTACGATTTCTTCGTTCACACCAAGCCGTTATTCCAGTGAGGGGGCGGTCATGAGAGAGACAAAATGGTGGGCCTGGCACATGATTGCCGGGATAGTGATATTCGTGCTCCTCGGCCTGCATATGCTGATCACGCACTTCGATGACATACTGGGCTGGTTCAACGTCCTCGGCCCCTCGCACGCGATCGAATGGGAGAATGTCGTTGCCAGGGCGCAGAACATCTTCTTCGCGGTCACTTACGTCATACTGCTGATTGCCGCACTGTTTCACGGCTTCTATGGAGCGAGAACCATTATTTGCGAAATGAACATCGGGGTCGGCGCCAGGAAATTTGTTGACGTGCTGTTCTGGCTTGTCGGTCTGGCATTGTTAATTGTCGGCACCTGGGCGGCAATCGCCTCGATGGCGATCAAGGGTTGAGGAGGGAGATAGAAATGGCAAACAAGATTCAGGTACCCTCCGACGTGATCTTCACGATCAGGCGCTACGATCCCGACAACGATACGGCGCCTCATTACGAGGACTACAAGGTTCACGTCGATCCGGGCTTGACGGTCCTCGACGGCCTGCACCTGATCCGCGAGAACCAGGATCCTACACTCTCGTGGCGCTACTCGTGCCGCATGGGCGTGTGCGGGTCTTGCGGAATGCTGGTGAACGGCCGTGCGATGCTCGCCTGCAATAACCAGATTCTCGATATCTCCAAACGACGACTGCTTATCGCGCCGTTGCCCAATTTCGACATCATCAAGGATCTGGTGCCGGACCTCGGCTCGATGTTCGAGAAGCATCAATCAATCCATCCGTTCCTCATTCGCGAGAGCGACAAAGAGGAGATGGAGAATCCGACCGGCGAATACAACCAGAGCGAAGAAGAACTGGTGCGCTACCTTCAGTTCAGCTACTGCATCCGCTGCGGCTGTTGCATGGCAGCCTGCCCGACGCTGGCAACGGACGATAAATATCTCGGCCCGATGCCTCTGGCCCAGGGCTACCGCTGGAACGCCGACACTCGCGACGAAGGCTTCGACAGGCGCCGCCCGATCGCCGGAGACACTCACAGCGCTTATCGCTGCCACTACGCCGGCGAGTGTTCCAACGTTTGCCCCAAGGGAGTCGATCCGGCGCGCGCGATTCAATTGCTGAAGAAGCAGCTGGTCAAGGATTACTTCCATTTGATGAAGAAGGGCCCTGGCTGTCAGAGCCAGAGTTCGCGCACCGGCAGCGAGCGCAATCCCAAGATACCTGATCCGCCGCCGTTTACGGTCGAACAGACTTGATGATCGAAAGGGCCGCTCAGCGGCCCTTTTTGATTTAATTGCACGCTTTCCGTAATGGCTGGTGGGGTTTGTTCGACAGATTAAAGACCATTGTTTCATGGCTGACGCTGGGCAGAGTCTGGCCCGATAGCCACCCGCGCTATGCCCACATGCTTCCCAAAGACCAGTTGGCGGTTAGAGGCGAACTCCTCGCAGAGAAGGAGCTGAAGCGGGCGGGTTATTCGATCGTTGCCAAAGGCTGGCGCTGGCACCGCTTTGAAATAGACCTCATCGCACGTAAGGGGGATGTATTGGCGGTGGTTGAGGTCAAAACCAGAAGGGACGACAGTTTCGGCGCCCCGCAGGAAGCGGTGTCAAGATGGAAGCAGAGAAGGATTGTCACCGCGACTCGGGCATATCTTCAGAAAGAGCATCTTGAAGATTGTATAGTCAGGTTTGATATCATGGCGATCCATATTCCGGGGGAGGAGCCGCCGAGAGTGGAACATATTAAGAACGCCTTTCAATATTGACTGCATTCGGATCCGGGGTAGAGTTGACACAACTCACAAGCTGCCGGAAATGCGAGACTGTTTTGGGAATTTTTAAATCGGCGCAACTTAAGATATTTCGGAAATAATTCAGATAATTCCATGTTGAATAAGGATTGTACCTCGGTTAACCTTCTCACAATCTGGTGATGAAATCATGAATGGTAAAGACGAAAAGATCCGCCTGACAGGTTACACCCACTGCGCCGGTTGAGCGGGCAAGATAGGTCAGGATGACCTGCAAGCGGTGTTGAGGAGGCTGGATCCGGTCACGCACGATAGAGTGCTGTTGGGCTACGAGACGGCTGATGACGCCGGCGTATATCTTCTGGATGACGGTCGCTGTCTTGTGCAGACGGTGGATTTCTTCACGCCGGTGGTCGACGATCCTTACGATTACGGTCAAGTCTCCGCAGCCAATTCTCTCAGCGATATATATGCAATGGGCGCAGTGCCGCTCTATGCGATATCGATCGTCTGTTTCCATATTGGCAAGCTGGGGCACGAGACGCTGGCGCAGATCCTGCTGGGGGCTCAAAGAAAAGCGGCGGAGGCCGGAGTGCCGATAATCGGGGGGCACAGCATCGAGGACGAGGAGCCGAAATTCGGGCTCGCCGTTACCGGGATCGCCGAACAGGATTCACTTGTTCGTAACGACGGCGCCAGGCCGGGCGATGTTCTTGTTCTGACCAAGCCGATTGGTAGCGGAATTACAACTACAGCGATCAAGCAGGGCAAGGCCACGTCTGAGCAAGAGCGGATGGTTGTAGAGGTGATGACGACTCTCAACCGCGACGCAGCAGAGGTGATGGTGGAAATCGGTGTGCACGCTGCCACCGATATCACCGGTTACGGCTTACTGGGCCATATGCAGGAGATGCTGGAAGCAAGCGGTGTTTCTGCCATAGTCACAGCCGGCGAAGTTCCGAAACTGCGTGGCTTGTACGATCTGATCAAGGACCATTCAGTGCCGGGAGGATCGATGACAAATCTCCTCCACGTTGAAAAGTATGTGGATTGGCATGCGAGTGTTGATGATCTGACCAAGGTGATTCTCTGCGACGCGCAAACCTCCGGAGGATTACTGATCTCGTGCCCGGCGGAGAAAGTACAGAAGCTGTTAGCGGTGTTAAAATCCCGCGGCGCCGATGCTGCTGCGATCGGTGTCGTTTTCGACGGCCCCGCAGGGGCCATTGGTGTGGTGCCCTGAGCCCTTCAAAATCGAATTACTACTTAGGTTCTCCCAAGGCAATGTTAATGCGAGTCGCGCCCTTTGCGCGGCGCAGCATCAACGGATCGCCGGTGATCCTGCCGATGATATTGACCCGGTCGGCCGGGACCGGCTTGCGGCTGGAGCTCATCGGTGTCGGGCCGAAGAACAGGCAGACTGCGTGCCCGACCGGCCAGTAGGCGATAGTCCCGATCTCGATATCGCAAGTTGCTGTCTCATCGCGGTTGCAAATGTACGGGATCTCGAAATAGATCTCGTCGCCCCAGAGCTTGAATGGCGCGGAGGTTGGCAACAGGCCGACGATTGACTGCGCGCATTCCGTGTCGAAAAGCTCGGCATCGAGCTCGACTTCGCCCACAGTGATCTTGACCGCAGTACCCATCCGCCACCCCGCTATTGCACGGTGAAGGTTGTCGTTGCGCTCTCGCTGATACCGTTGTGCATCGTAACTGTCACCTCAACATTATAGTCGCCGGAAGGCATCTCAGACGGTATTTCATAGGGAACGGTGGATGAGCCGATACGCCAGCGCCAGTTTGTCCCCACAGCATTGGGATAGAATCCACCGTCGGCCGCGTTTTTCTTGAAAATAACTTCCCCATTTGAATTTCGAATGTACCATGCGGCCGAAATCGTTCCGTAGTAGCTGCCGTAGTTCGCGTTTTTAACCACGCGGAAATAGACGTAAGCATAGAAATCGTCTCCAGCCGCAAAGGTGGTTTTCTCTTCAATGTTATTCCAGTCGCTGGAGCTCGAAGTTAACATGCCGTTAAAAATTATCTTGCCTTCATCCAGGATTTGAGGGGAGTCGTTGGCCCTACCGGCGGAGATGACAAGTGCATAACCTTGGGGACCTAAAGCCACCCGCGTTCCTTTGATGAAGATCTTCCACTTGCCTGCCTTCGGATTCTCGACAAGTACGTACTCCACATTATCTCTCACATTACGGTTGCGGATAGCAGGAGCATCCGGATTATTGGGATCCAGACAGAACGGCAGCGCTTTCTTTGTCTTGAGGGTTTTCATCCAGATATCGAGATCGTTGACCAGGGCCGGGCCGGCGGGATCGTGCCAAACGAGAGTTGCACGAAGCTCATCGGCTCCTTCCGGGACTTCAAATACAATCACCTTTTTCTTGCCGTTGGAGATGACATCTTCAACGATCTTGCTGACAACATCGAACGACGTTTTCTTTGCTGATGCTACCGCAGCTTGCGCAGATGCTCCCAATACCTGGGCGGATAACTCCGTATCCACGATCCCATACCCATACAAATAATCGGGACCTGGCCGTCCGAGGTCACGCGCTCCGTGGATCAGTAAAGCCTTTAGTAACGAGGAGCTAATTCTGGATTTGAACAAGCGTTGATGCAGTTCGCTCAACAATGCCGCCGCGCCTGTCACAACCGGCGTCGAAGAGGAAGTGCCGGACATCGAGTCATATTGGTTGTCCGGTTCGGTGGAGTAGAGCTCATAGCCTGTTGCCACAACGTCCGGTTTCAGGCGACCGTCGTCGGTCGGGCCGCAGCTCGAGAAGCTGGTGATGACATCGTCCTTCATCACGGCGCCGACTACGATGCTGTTCTTGGCGTTTGCGTAAGTGGGTATAGAGCCATACTCGGGATCAGAAGGATGAAGATCTTGGTGGTCTATCGTCGTGTTCGGATAATGCTTATGGGGGCCGAGGTAAGCATCGTTGCGCTCGTTCCCGGCCGCCCAGAAGGGTGACACATCCTTGTCGATGACCAGTTCATCTAAGCTGTAAGCGCGGGCCGAATAAAAGCCATAACTGGCATTTCCCATCCAACGATAATACTTGTCTTCGCCCTCCTCTTGGTAATCCCAGCCTGCAGGATTACCCCACGAGTGGTTTGATAGGTAAATGCCGTACTTGTTCACGGCGGTTTCCATCTCTGCAAGGGCATCGCCGTTGAAATTGTAGGAATAGAGCGTAACCTTGTCGGCCATGCCCTGGGCTTTCGCATCGCCGGCTCCGGAGCCTCCAATGGTGCCCGCTACATGAGTCGAGTGATCGGCGACTCCAATGTCAGTTTCAATGAGGTTGACCCGTCCGCCGAAATCTCCATGAGTTCCTATCTGACCCGAGTCCCACACACCGACCTTTATGTTTCTTCCAGTGACTTTGTTGTAAAGCTTCTTCTTATAGACATCCTTTACTTTGACGCGTTCGCGAGCGATCGCATTGAACGGCTGCGGTTCCGGAGGGGCAGGATCTATCATCTCAACCTCCCGGATGGCGGCTATCGATTCCAGAGTGGCCCGGTCGGCATCAACGGAAATTATTCTTGAGAATAGGTAATTACTTTGCTCTACATCCACTCCGACACCGGCAAGCGCAAGCCTGGCAGCTTTGAAGTCGATGCCTTCATGAAAACGCACATCGATTTTGACCACGCCTCCGGCGGCAAATGAATCCGATAAATATCTGTCTTCACTGAATACTCTGGAAATCTTCATTTCGGGGCGGAACGAGACTACGGCCCTGATGCCGGCGTCTGGTAAGTCGGTTTTTTTCGCGGTTGTGCCGGCGCGCGCGAGGTAGGCATTGCCTCCAAGGTAGCGGTAGAGACTGATTCCCCGCCTTTCGAGTTCATTCCGATAGATTTCGGAGGGAATATCCCTGAATTGAACGATGAAATAATCCTGCTGACCCTCAAGTCCCGATCTCTCGCCCTCGGCAGGAGATACTTTTATCGATCCCAGACGGAATGTATATTCGTCCGGTTGCTCCTCAACTCCAGGGACCAACGGTGACGTCGCAACCATCGCCGAAATCAGCGCAATCGTCATAAGAGTTCGGAAAGGCATGGCATCTCTCCCTAGCGCATGATTCAGTGGGAACAATTTCTTTCCTGGTAAAATCATAGCACGCGTTTGTTTGCAGAGGGAGCGGCAATTGATAGGCACGTGGGTATGCTCGCTTGCTTGCGTGCTGCCACACGCTTATTATTTTTTGGATAATTATGGATATCTTTTGTCATGTTCGATTTTAAAGATGAGTTAAGAGTAGCAGTAAAAGCCATCTCTTCGTTGCTCTCCGATACTCCTACGAAGGTCGCCTTGATCTCCGGTTCGGGCCTCGGCGGAGTGATAGACGAAGCCGTTTTGGTGTCCTCTGTGGACTACGGGCGAATCCCGGGGCTCCCTGTCCCAGCCGTCCCCGGGCACGGGCGGAAAGTGGGAATCGCCGAATTCGGCGGTTGCCGGGTGTTGTTCTTCGGTGGAAGAGCTCACCTCTATGAAGGTCATCCAACCCAGCGGTTGGGGATGGCTGTCAGGATCGCGGCAGCCGTCGGCGTGGACACGCTGGTTATCACCTGCGCTGCCGGAGCGCTGAAGCCGGGTATTGCCGTTGGCAACATCGTCGTGATCAGGGATCACATCAACTTGTCCGGTGCAAATCCCTTGATCGGCGTCAAGCCGGAATCTGACGAGCAGCGCTTCCCGGACACCTCGAAGCTATACGATCCCGAGCTTGCCGCCGCAGCACGCGAGAAGGCGGATGAGCTTGGCATTGCCGCCGGCGAAGGAGTCTATGCCTGGGTGAGCGGCCCCTCTTACGAGACCCCTGCCGAAGTCCGGATGTTGTCGGCCATGGGGGCGGACGTGGCGGGGATGTCACTGGTGCCGGAGAGCCTGACAGCGGCTCAAATCGGACTGAGGGTCCTCGCTCTTGCTTGCGTAACCAATGCGCACTGTGATCACCAGGAAGCCGAACTGACTCACGACGAGGTGCTCGAGAGAGCCGATTCTATGGTCACCTCACTGGGCAGGTTGATCAAAGAGATGCTGCCGATCTTGAGTGATTAAGGCGGAACCCGGGGTAGAGTAACCGCGGAGTCGGCTTATTCAGAAGCGGCAGCGCGCTTCAGTTTTTCCGTTTTGACATAGGGAATTAAAGGCGGTTGCGGGAGCAAGTCATCGCAAACGGTCAATTACAGTTGCGATATGTAACTTTACTGCCTGGATGGTGTATGCTTATATAACCGACAAGGAAATCGAAAAAGAGTTAGTCGCTCGGGAGGCACGAAGAACCCCCCGTAATAACAGCAGGCTGTCCGCCGATGAAAAGGGTGTTGCACTTAGACGACGATTCGCACCATCACGAGCTTATCCTGACTCAGCTTTCACTGATATCAGATGACATCGATTTATCCTTGGCGGCGACAGTTAGTGATGCTTTTGCGACACTGGAGAGCGGGAACTTCTTTTGCCTTCTGCTTGATGCTCAGAATTCGGATATCGACTCAAAGGAATTGATCGGAAGGCTGATTGACTCGGGCTACTCACTGCCGGTTATTCTGTTTTGCGAGAAGCTGGAAGGGGATGACTGTCAGCAGAACGGCTCCTGGGAAGATCAGGTCGTGCTGCGGATCGGATACGGGCGTTTCGAATTGCTGGCGAAGTGCATCTCCCAGCTGGACGCTGAATACACAAGAAACCAGGGGAAGAGGCGGGACATCGAGGACATCTTCCCGGGAGGCAGTCGGCAATTAGTCGATGCCGGGAACAAGCTAACCAAGAGGGAACGCGAAATTCTCGAGCACATTGCCGAAGGCAAAGCGAACAAGGAGATAGCAGCTGACTTGTTTATCAGCGAACGAACTGTTGTGAATCACGTCTATAACATGTTTACCAAGCTGGGTATCCACAGCCGCGCCGAGGCTGTGAGGCTGGCGATTGCGCTAAAGCTCATCGAGAGGTGATAACGCCGGGTAGGTAATAGGTGCTTGCGCACGCGCTTGACGCGGGAATCAGATAAACGCATTTGTTGCGGTTATCGAACGTAATATTAAAGTCCTTCAGCAGATCGACGCCGATAATCGTCAACCTGCGGTTGCTGCCCGGCTTGCAGCAGAGCGTATCAACATTTCTCAAGATAGTACTTCCCAGGCGAACCTTCCGTGCCTTGGTTTTGTACGCGCGCCCTCGGAATCCAAGCAGCGAGACATCGATTTTCTTACTGCTGAAATTTACTGTCAGGTGGAGATCGCCAGGAGGAATGCTGGTGAGAATTCCGCCGGGGAATCCCAGGTCGAGAATTGCCGCCACCGTTTCGCCGTTGATCGCGATCGGCACCGTGAAAATGTGGGTGTTATGCGAGGGCATGGGAGAAAGGCCGAAGGGGAAAGCAAATATCTCCTCATGCTCGCGTAAACAATGGATCAGGTAATCCGAATAAGGTGAGAAGCAGAGCCGCTCGGATTTGAAATCGAAAGTGGCAATGTAATCCTTAAGGGTGCTGTAACCGATGATGCCGTGGATTTCCAATTGCAGATTTCTGGATAGAAGCCTGGTGGCGTCAGTTCCGAGCACACGAGGCTTATCGATATCAATCCCACCGATACTCATGGTTTCCTGTTGGGAAAATAATCCTCTGCCATGCTTATTACTCAGCGCTCTGTAGCTTATTGCATCGTTCTTTTCGCCTGGAGGATTCAGTGTCCTCGGATCAAATGCCGTGTGGCTCCAGCAATTATCAACCAGGCATCTTTGCGGCGTGTTTCCGTTTACTGAAACTTCTACCAGGACGCGATTACGAAAGAGCACCATCGGTGCAAATGCGGCGATTGCAGGTTCGGAGACTGGTTCATCATCAACAACAACCGGTACCGCCATATTTGAAGGCGATAAAGCATAGAGAATCCCCATTAAGGCAAACCACACCTTCATTTTAAGCGCCTTCTGCTCTGGTTAACTTATGCTTTAAATTTATTTATGGAATATTATAGATACAATGGAAGGTTACTCTCATTTTATTACTAATTAGTCGTCATGAAGGCTGGTAGTAAACTACCAGAAGCAAGGCGCGACGCATGCAAGAGGTTATATATCAATAAGTTAAATTATATTGCAAGCACGCTTCCCGCAAATACCAGACATCTGCCTTTGTTGACAAAAGGATACAAGAAGTTATAGTCTGATTCGCAGGAATTCCCGATGCAAAGCAAGATCTTCAGGGCTAAGACCACCAAAGAGGCTTTATCTCATGTAAGCCGTGAGATGGGGCCGGATGCGGTCATCCTGTCCACACGGAAAATACGCGGTGAGGACGGCAGTGAATTGGTGGAAGTTGAAGCTGCGCCGCGGAAAGATGCCGATGCGAGAACTGGACAGAGTAGCATTGGTCCAGGCAGACTCATGCGATCGCTGACCCAGGTGATCGTCCCAATAGCTGCATTGGCCCTCTTGATAATCATTGCCGTGTTGTTGCTCGGTCCAGGAGGCGGGGAGGAATCCGGTCCGGCGGTTCCCGCCCGAATCGCCGTCCTGCCGTTTGAGAACCTTGGAACAGAGGAAGAAACATATTTTGCCGATGGGATCTGCGAAGAAATCACGGCAAAGCTGGCCCAAATCGATGGTCTCAGCGTGATTTCGCGAACGAGTGCTTTCCTCTACCGG
>Ga0307378_10004854_pt1 | contig 18943 bp, 14 predicted proteins | sample UN1MG_FD_202238 | JGI IMG/M metagenome (GOLD analysis project Ga0307378, IMG submission 202238) | Soil microbial communities from Risofladan, Vaasa, Finland - UN-1 | ecosystem: Environmental > Terrestrial > Soil > Coastal area > Acid sulfate soil | place: Finland: Risofladan, Vaasa | collected... | reverse complement strand
TTAAGTCAGATACAGAATTAATCTTTACTAAATCTAAACCTATAGACCATAATAGAGCAGCAAAAAACTCCGCTGAAGACCCATAAGGTCCTAATAAGACAGAAGAAGAGAAATTATTGAGAGAAATATCATAATAATTGGTTGTGAAATAATGAGCTAAAAATTGCATACCTTGGGAGGTGGGAGAAGCATCATGAAGATAGAGAGCAGCTCCAAGAAGAATTCGAGAGCGATCATCTTCCATAGCAAGAGTCAATTCAGCGATAAGGGAACTTGTCGGAAGAGATTTGGAATCTAATTTCATCATCGACCAAATTGTAGCAGCACGAACAAGCTCATGAGGATCTGTTAAAAAATGATGAAGATGAGGTAAAAGTTCAGGGGTTCCGAGAAGACCTAAGAATAATATCACATGCCATCGAATAAGAGCTATTGGATCAGATAGAAAAGCAAAATAGAATTGAACAGCTAAAGAAGCAGAGAGCAAACCATTCTCATGGATATAAGTCAGAACAAAGTGGCGAAGAGTATAATCAGGTTCGGCTTGAAGCAGGACGATAAATTGGGGGAGATCGATAGGTTGCTTATGCTGAAGACGAGTAATAAATAGGAGAAGATGGTCGGGGAGAATATGGATAGGGTCTCCAAGAGTGGGTTCGAAAATCATTTGCTAAGTGTTCCCTCAAATTAGTCAGTAATAAAAAGTTGTACTTGTTTTTCCCAATAAGTCTTGTGATAGATTGTCGCTAAAGTTGACGCATATAATGGATTGGCCTTAAAGTAGAGCCGTGCACTAGAAGCATTTACAAGTTGACAAAGAAATTCTAAGCGACAAGCAGCTTGTCTAAGAAATCTTTCAGCCAAGGGAGAATTGGTAATAGTAGAGTGATTCTTGCAGCTCACAAGGAGGAGTTCATTATCGCGAAGAGCTAATAAATCTATCTCAAAGATTTTTCCTGAAAAAGTAAAGATAACATTCCTTAGAACAAAGTAACCTTCTGCTAGTAAGTGAGAAAAAATGAGTAATTCATAGGAAGTGCCTTTGGTGTGCTGTTTTAATATCCCATATATCTTTAGTATAGGTGGTAAAAGAGCTTGAAGGAAATCCTGATAGGGGAGTAATGGAAAAAGGTCTTTCTTAATTGAAAGAAGAGCAACGGATTCTTTAGTAATGAGTTTATAATGAACATATAATAAAGAGAGAATCTGGTGTTCAAGCTGTGGTGGGGAAAAGAGTTCAGAAATAGTAGCTGATGGAAAGGTTGAATATATCCATTCCCTAACAACCATCTGGTTTTTACCTTGTTGCCCTTCTTCATAAAGCGCAGTAAAGTCAGAAATAGTGATTCCCATGAGCGTACAGTATTGTGAAAGAATGTTCCTATCAATTCTTTTAGTAGGAAAAAGTTGTAATAAAACAGATAATGCTTCAGAATACAGTTGTTTTTTAGAAATTATTTGAGTAGTTAAGGGGTGTACTAAAAACTCATCAGAAGCTAGAAGCTGTCTCCTTTTTGTTTGAAATAAGTGAAGAAGTTCCGAAAAATATTGTGGCTCCGTTAGACATTGAGTTATTTTTTCTCTACCCATAAGTATAATGCCGGTATTTAAACTATAATAATCTGTAATAATAGTATGATTAAAGTAAGAGCTGATTTCACTATTGAAAAAAAGCAAAGCAGCACTATTTACCCCAAGAAGAGCTATATAATGCTTGAGATGAAATATTTCATTATCTATAACGTATTTAGATTTATTACCAATAGTACTAATAATTTCATTCAAATATACAAATGGTTTGCTGTGGTGATGATCTATGACCAATCCGTCAAAACAATATTTTGCTGCTAAAGGAATAATTGCTTGAGTGGGATCAAGCTCCAGGTCGACTTCTGTTATAAAAGAGCTATTTTTATTTGTTTGAGAAAATTCATGAAGAATCTTTTTGGCAATAGTTGAAAAGTTTTGATTAACATGATGGTCTGTTTTCCAAATATCATATAATAATCCCTTAAGAGGAATGCCCGTTGAAAGTAATTTGTTTCGGATTGTTATATTTTCTAATGCTTTGGTGGTTAGTTTTAGGGTAGGATTGGAAAAAATAACTTCTGCATTTCTAACCTTGCCCCAATAAGGGAAATTTAAACATTTAATAAGTCGGTTTTCTCCTTCGTTTTTTCGTTGAATTTTTGAAGGTACTATAATAGGTTTAGCTCCATTAAGACTTGCTAGGAAATAATCTTCCCGTTTAAACCAATCTTTTATAAAACGTGCTAGATGTGATGTTATCCTAAAATCGCCATAATAATCTAACCGCCCTGTTACCTTGATACTGAGTTGTTTTTTTTCGCTTTGATAAATAATTACTTGCTTAGATTTATAATTAAAAGTAAGGATAGGTGTAGAAGAAGATATTATTAATAGGTCAATAGACTCAACCATTTCTTTTGCTTGGGTAAATAATGGTTTTTCTTGTAGCTGTTTTTGCTCTTTAATAAAAGCAGGAAGTTTGCAACTAACTAGATTTCCTTCCTTAAATAACAGACTAATCTCTTGAGCCTTTTCATCATCTCCCATAGGTCGTATATAGACTTCATAACCATTGTGATATATCTCTGAGAGAATCCCAACAAAGAGTTTTCTTTCTTGAGTATTTATAGATATACTATAATTACATTTAACGATTATTCGAGGAATTTCCTTATTGGATGGAAAATTAAACCATTCTTTTAATCTAGATGGAATATGAATGCCAGTCTTTGAACTTGGACTTGTTAATATTATTAAACCGGTATTATAAATTTCTAATTTTGTTTTCCTTGATTCCTTAGCGGAGGTAAAAAGTAGCTTTCTCTTACTCTTTGTGAAAGGGTGTTTATTAGAGCTGTTCGTTATTGACTTTTCTTGGGCATCACTCATAGTAATCAACCATCTAACTTTACAATAACTTTACTATAACTTTATAGATACTTTATAGTAAACAAAACTTATAAATATTATGGTAACTATAAAGTAACTTGAATGTGATTGTAATGCCTATAAAATTCAAACGGAAAGTAATAAATAATAGCGGAAGCTTAATGGTCAATATTCCTTTAGAAATCGCTGAGGAGCTTGAGATAGAAAAAGGTGATACAGTGATTATTTATCTAGAAGGAAAACGTTTTGTTGGAGAAAAAGGAAAGTAATATCTCTTCCTTTTTTAAAAAAATAGTAGTTTAAAAGGATGAGAAAGAATGGTCTTACAGACAGGTGTTTCTAAGCTTGACCTTGAATTGGAAAACTGACCCAGTTCTTTTTGATACTACATCGCAACATAAATACAACTGGGAAACAGCAAATAGTCTCATTGTTAAAGGGTGGGTTAACCAAGTTTTCCAACCAACCTATCCAAGATTATCTCTTTATCCGATTATGATTAGAAGAGAGGATTTCACCTCAAAAGAACGTTTATTACAAACAATGCCTTATATAGTGTTACTCCCGTATTGGAAGGATCAGCTTAGGAAACATTCACTCAAAATTGCTGAACGCTGTGCAAGTTATTTTAATGATACTATAATCGATTATTCTATACTCAAATGGCAAAAAAAAATCATACTCTATTGTGATCAGCAGCATAGAATACCATTCCCTCTATTTCGATTAGCTGATACCTGGGAAGACTATTTCATTTCTACAGAATTTATTTCCTTTCAATCTGCTCGGGGAGAAGCTTTTCATATGCCTACACTTTTATCATGCGACTTGGCTTATTTTATGGGAGTTGTTATCGGTGATGGTCATTTGAATTATCATAATGTCGAATTAGTTGATTTTTCTCAAAAACAGATGATACTTCTAAGATCAATAGCAAAGAAACTTTTTGGGTTTGAAGGTATGATATCGGGTGAGAAAAAGATTTGGTTACTTCATTTGAATAATAAATGGCTCGTTCGGTTAGTAAATTTTTTAATAGATCAACCTATCACCGGAAAAAAATATGAATCCCTCACCGAACCACTGATATTTAATTATGATGAGCTCCTTCGCAGACACTTTTGGAGTGGAGCATTAGATGCAGATGGTAGTTATAAAGGACAAATTAGTTTTTGTAGTACATCTGAGTCTTTCATACAAGTTTTTGGCTCATTTCTTGCTCACCATCAAATTCAATACAAAGTGAGAGAATTAGATAAAAATCCTAAGGGTGGGTATGTTCTTAATACAAATGTGAATTCAAAAGAAAAACTACAACACCTCCTCTTTCCTAGGCATGCTGAGAAAATCCGCGATTTCCAAGCCTATGTAAAAAGCAAAACCTATACACCAAGGCAAAATCGATCTGATACCTTAACGAAGATGTTGCAAGCACAAAAGAGCCTTCATTTTCAAGCATTTGATGAGGAGAAGATCATCGAAGAAAATGGTCAGCGGTTCTTCAACTTCTCGCTCCTTCCAACTTTAGGGATTCTTCAATGTCAGGAATTATTGAAAACATTGCGTAATTATCTTTCTTGGACGCAGAAAGAAATTGCTGAATTTCTTACTATACCGGAGAAAGTTTTCACTTCATATGAAAATGTTACAGATATACCAATTCGATTATTGGAGAAATTACTTCCACTATTTCCTAAACAACAACCAAAAGCAGTAATGTCATTCCTCCAAGAAAATAACCTTTTTTTCTTTCGATCTCGGAAAACTGTTGCACGGCTTGATATTCAACCAAGTGAAAAGTTATTGGATTTATTGAAAAATTTGGAATTAAGAAGAGGTTATTTGCTGATAAATTGCCAAAGAGACGAAAAAGAGACTTTCCACAAAAAACTAGAAAAATATTTTGCTTTAACAAATATATTAGATAACAAATTGTCTAATTCAGTTCTATATCAATTTGCCAAAACTTTTTGTAAAGTGTAATTTATAGCTTTTGATGATTATATAGAAATACTTGTAATTATGTTTAAAAAACAAATTCCAGCAAATAGCTATATTTGAAATAATTAGCTCTTTTTATTATAAAATTTCCAAGTTCATTAGAGAATTACTTATGCTTGATGATTGTTCCTCTATCTTCTATAATGAATGCAAAGCAATTTTGGAGCAAATAGCGAACTTAAGAGGATTTGACTTTATAGATGTCAAGCCCCAAAACCTGTGTGAATCCCTTCTTCTTCTTGACAATGATTTCTTTAATTCTGTTGCGAATCAACTCTATCTTCTGCTATTCGAAGAAACTAAGCCCATTCGATATTACTGTTTAATATATCTTATATCTGTTTACACTAAAAGAAAATGCTATTATGGTCAATTTATTATTTTGTTTTCAACATTCATTAATGACAATACTTATGTTCAATTCAAGGTTGCTGACGTATTGTATACTCTAAAGGATCATCAAAAATCTTGTATTGATATTTTCTATCGTATAATTATTGATTCTCAGAATCCCTTTTTTATGCGTTATAAAGCTGCCCAAAATCTTTGTCATCTAGCACATAAGGGAGAAAGATCATTTCTTTTACCTTATTTGCTTGGAATTCTTGCATTTGAAGATAATTTTCTTAAAGAAGCAGATAGCTCTTATATTGAAGATAGTAATTCATTTTTTCCTGATATCCTTGATGATTCCGATTATCCAACTTATACTTTAATTGACATTAAGGAATCTGTTCTGTATACTTTGATTTATTACAGAGATTCTAATGTAATTATGGATTTTCTTATAGATTTTTTATTGTTTAAAAACCAGCCAGAGACTTTAATTAGCACAGCTTCTTATATTCTTAGTTTTTTTTCAAGTGTTAAAGAATGTACTATTTTACTCAAAAAATTGAGTTGTTTTTATAGTGAAAACATTGGTGCACAAATGGTCATTGGACATATTATTGAGTTGTATGGTTATGATGCTTACTTAGATTTTCTCAAATATAGTAAATTAAAAGTGATTAAATGAACCATAAATCTCTTTTACTTTAGAATAACAACTATTTTTTCTTCTATTAATTATTAAACCTACTCTAGTTTCTTATGCTTTACTTCTTGCTTTCATTTGTTCTCTATTTTATCTCCCTTATTCTTGGTGTATAAATTATTTTAACCCTTGTTCATATCTTTTTACTCCAAATGATATATTAACATAAAGATTTTCTTCCTTTTATAAAGGATTCAATAAATTTATAGGAAGAAAAATAGTATTCTAAATAAAGCATTTAACGTGCTTCTTTTGCCTAAAAAACCCCTTTTATGGGGGGGGGTTATAGACTTACATCCATTAAAATAAGGATTGAAACCAAAAGACTGTTTCTTCTTTTGTATCAACAAAACAAGTTATAGACTTACATCCATTAAAATAGGGATTGAAACTAGTTTTTGATTCTACAGAATAATCATCGTCCACTAGTTATAGACCTACATCCATTAAAATAAGGATTGAAACAAGTAATTAAATGAACATCACTAAAAAAAATAACGTTTCAAAATTTCTAACCCAATTAAGTGGATTGAAACTAAAACAATTAATGATTAACATATGAGATAGATAATGATTATTTTCATCCTTTATGGTTAGTTAATCTATAAATAGAAGCTCTAAAAAAGTCAAATGAGAATAGAAAAAGGGAATCAATACCTTTTAATATGATTTTCTATTTAACAATATTTTAGAGAATTGGGGATTAATTTATTGATAGAATCGTTAAAAGGATTAGGAGAATATTCACTAAAAAAATCTAACAAGGATATTACTCAACTTTTAGATATTATTGTTGAAGATCCTGCAAGCACAACTAATTATAAACACATTTTGGCTATATTGTTGGAAAAAGTTAACGATTCTTTTATTTATGTTGGTGTAAACTTAGAGGAATACACTAAGGAGAAAATTGGCAAGTATCTTTACAGGCAAGGTTCTCCTAGAGGGACTGACTATACTCCTACCGCACGATTGGTTGATGTCGATAAAACTTTTACTAATAAAATCCTATTATGGTTTTCCAATGCTCTTAAGGATCCTGATTTACTTGCTGATCAAAAATCTCAGCTTGAAGCAATGTATGTTTGTTTACAAAATAGCCAACCAAAAATTTTGATTGATCTTAAAGCTAAAGTAGGAACTAAATTTCAGCAAAAAGAGAGTGGGATTATTACTCTCAAAATAAAAGATAATGATGAAAAATATATTGGAGAAATTCCTGTTTTCATTGATCTTTTCAAAAAAATCTATTCTGAAAAACTTCATTACTCCCCCACCTTTAATGTCCACTCCTTATCAAGTAGTAAATCCACTTGTTCTGTTTGTTTGAAAGAGAAGGACGAGGTGTATGGTTTTGTTAATACCTTTAATTTCTATACTGTAGATAAACCTGGGTTTGTTTCTGGAGGTTTTGATAGAAGAGATGCTTGGAAAAACTATCCTGTATGTTTTGAATGTGCTCTCCTCCTTGAGGAGGGAAAACGATATTTGGAGGATAATTTATTATTTCAATTTTATGGCTTCAAATATTTTCTGATCCCAAATCTTCTTGAAGCTAGAAGCGATCAGGATGAAATCTTTTCTATTATTGCTGACTATAAAAGAGACATTGATTCAAAACCTAAAATAACTAAAAAATATGGTAATCTTCTTGCTGATAGTGAAGTAGAGATCTTAGATGTCTTAGCTCAACAAGGAAATTATCTTAATTACAATTTCATGTTTTTTGAGGAAATAAAAAGCGCTTTTAGAATTCTATTATTTATTGAAGACATTTTACCATCACGTTTACGTAAGCTCTTCGATGCAAAAAACTTCGTGGATAAATGCGCAGCTCCTTTGATGGAAAGCATAAAATCTTCTAAATTGAAGCTCTCAACATTTACCTTCGAGAATATTTGGTATTTTTTCCCGAAAACAAAAGAAATGGATTTAAGTAAATATTTCTTAGAAATAGTCAATAATATCTTTACTAATAAAAAAGTCTCATATCCTTTCATTTTAGATTACCTTGTTAAAAAAATCCAAGAAGACTATCGTAAAAGTAAATCTACAATTATTTCCACTATGAAAGCGTTTCAATTATTACTTTATTTGAATAATCTAAATCTTTTAACTAATTTCAAAAAAGAGGATAATAATATGAATGAACTAACATTTGATGCAATTTTAAAGAAAAATGAAAATTTAGCTTTAGAAGAAAAAATAACTGCCTTTTTTAATTCCTTTTCTGATTTCTTCGATTCTGCTGCAAAGAAAGCTATTTTTCTTGAAGGAATATTAACACAATTTCTTTTGAATATTCAATTACAAACTCGGGGGTCGGATCCTTTTAGAAGTAGATTACAAGGATTGAAATTGAGTGAGCAATTAATCAAGCGACTCTTGCCCGAGATTCAAAACAAGCTTGAAGAATATGGGAAAAACTACTACCGAGAGCTGGAAAAGATCATTTCAAAATATATGTTAGATGCTGGTAGCATGTGGAAGATTTCGAATAATGACATAAGCTTCTATTTTGCTCTTGGTATGAACCTACATACTTATTTCAAAGATAAAAAAGGTGATACAACAAATGACTAAAATAATCCAAAATAGAACTGAACTTTTGTTTTTGTATGATATTAAGGATGGAAATCCTAATGGTGATCCATTGGATGAAAACAAACCAAGAATAGATGAACAAACAGGTTATAATCTAGTAACTGATGTCCGTCTTAAAAGAACTATTAGAGATTATCTCTATAATTTCAAAAAGAAAGAAATTTTTGTTCGAGAAATCTCTGATAAAGATGGTTTCATTCAAGATGCTAAATTACGTGCAGAAGATTTCTTGAAAAAAGCTACTGGGGAATCTATAGATAAATCAAAAATCCCTATAAGTGAAATGAAAGAGATAATTAATAACAACATTCTATCTGAATGTATTGATGTTCGATTATTTGGAGCAACGATTCCTCTTGAAAAAGATGATAAAAACAAAACGAGCATAACTCATACTGGGCCAGTTCAATTTAAAATTGGACGTTCATTGCATAAGGTATTTGTTAAACACTTCAAAGGAACAGGCGCATTTGCATCAGATAAGAAATCAAAACAAAAAACATTTCGGGAAGAGGACTTTTTACCATATTCATTCATTTGTTTTTATGGTATTATTAACGAAAATGCTGCCCAAGATACTAAACTATCTGAAAGTGATGTTGATTGTCTTTTAGATGGAATTTGGAATGGTACGAAAAACCTGATATCCAGATCAAAAGTAGGACAAGTACCACGTCTACTTCTAAGAGTAAACTATAAGGAAAAGGATTTCCATATTGGTGACTTGAATAATCTTTTAACCATTCAATCAGAAATGCTTGATGATGAAATTCGCGATGTTTCAGACTTTAAATTGGATATTTCCAAATTGATCCAAAAATTGGATCAACACAAGAAAACAATTGAGACTATAGAATATCTGGTTGATAATCGAGTGAATTTTATTTACAATGGTAAGGAAGATCTTCTCGAAAATCACCTTAAAAGTATTGGCGTAAATATCATGTCTATAACTCTTAGGTGCTAGTGAATGAAAAAAATAATTGTTTTTGATGTTAGTGGGGAATATGCTCATTTCAAAAAACACTACACAACTACCTCTCCACTCACTTTTTCATTTCCACCAAGAACTACTATTTGTGGTCTAATTGCTGCCATTATAGGATTAAAAAAGGATGAGTATCTAAATCATTTCTCAAAGGAAAAAGCTCAAATTGCCTTGTCAATTAGAAATCCAATTACTAAAGTTCGTTTTTCAGAAAATCTCATTGATACTAAGACCGCTAAAATGATGAGTAGGATTGTAAATAGAACTCAAATTAGGTTTGAATTTGTTAAAGATCCATCTTATCGTATTTACTTTACCCACCATGATGAGCAGATGTATAATCGCTCTTTAGGAATAATTGAAAAAAATAAAAGTGTATATACTCCTTGTTTAGGTTTGAGTGAACATATAGCAAACATAAAATTCGTGGGTGAAATGGATTATCAAAAGAAATCATCTACACAAGATTTCATCCCTATTAATTCTGTTTTACCATTTTTAGATAACTCACAAATGAAAATTAATTATGAAGTGGATAAAGAATATTTTACAGAGACAATGCCAAATGAAATGACTCCAACTCGAGAAGTTAAAGAATACCTAAAAATAATTTTTGAACGAACTGGTTCAACAATCTTATTAAAAGAAATGGACTTTTGGTTGTTATCAAATAATGAGCGAATCATTTTCTTATAAATTACTCTCTCACCCTGATGAGTATCTTGTCAATCACCTCTCCGATGTTGCTACTTTCAGCAAAAATTCCATACTAGATAAAAACCTCTCGTTTTCCCATGATTTAAATGAAATACTTCCAAAAGTGGTTTTTTATTTGGGAGCATGTCATGACTTTGGGAAAGGAACATCTTTTTTTCAAGAATACATTCAACTAGAAGATACCCCGAAAAAACGGTCACTAAAAAGTAACCCTCTAACAAAGCATGGTTTAATTTCAGCTGTTTTTGCTTTTTATTGCGTAAAACAATTACTACCCAAGGAAAATAATTTTGACTATTTACCCTTACTTAGTTTTCTAATTGTTAAAAGACATCATGGAAATCTCGATAATCCAAATTTTGAATTATCATCTATAGATGATCAACAAATAGCAATCTTACAGAAACAAGTTGAGATCTTAGCTATAGATGAATTAATTGCTATTTATTCATTACTTTTACCTACAGTTAATATCAATCACTTTTTTAGTGATTTTATCAATATTATCATTGAAATTAAGAAGGGGAGAAGAATATTACGAAACCTACTTGGAAGTGAAAAGTCTTTCCAATTTTACCTGTTGTTCCAGATTCTTTATTCTACACTTCTAAATGCTGATAAGATGTGCGCTTCTAAACTTGATGTTGTTGTTGGTCATCAACGACTTGATTTGGCTACAGATTATGTTGATTCTTATCGGAAAATAATGAATTGGGAGAATGTTACAACAGATAAGATGAATAAGTTAAGAAATGAAGTTTATCAAGATATAAATGGAAAAATATCCTCGATTGATTTAAAAAGAAAAATATTCTCTATGAATATCCCTACGGGGATGGGAAAAACTCTCACGTCTTTTTCTTTTGCATTAAAATTAAGACAGAAGATTTTCCAACAATTTCAATATAAACCAAGGATAATCTATGTTCTTCCATTCTTAAGTATAATAGAACAAAATTATTCAGTCTTTGAAGAAGTAATAAGAACAGTAACCAAAAAAGAACCTACAACTAATTTACTTCTAAAACATCATCATCTATCAGAAATCTTCTTTTCCTCAAAAGATGAGGAATTTAGGGATTTAGATGCTTTGCTGCTAATGGAAGGTTGGAATGCAGAGATTATTGTCTCCACCTTTATTCAATTATTTCATACCATGATTTCAAATAGAAATCATTCCCTACGAAAATTCCATAATTTAGCCAATTCGATTATCATTTTAGATGAAATTCAATCTATACCTCATAAATATTGGCTACTAATAAAAAGATTGATCGAAGAAATAGCTGTTTGGCTAAATTCATATTTTCTAATTGTTTCTGCTACCTTACCATTCATTTTCTATGAAAATTCCAATGAAATCATTGAATTAGCTACAAATAAACATAAAACATATAGTGAATTGGATCGCATATTATTACAATATAATCCTCAGGTGATGACACTCGAGGAATTTTCACTATTAATTCAAAAAGAAATCAGTAGTAATCAAGAAAAGGATTTCTTAGTTGTTTTAAATACAATTAATTCTGTAAAAGATCTCTATCATAAACTCACTAAGCAACCAATTGAAATGACTGATTATTACTTCCTTTCCACACACATCACACCCAAAGAAAGACTCGAGAGAATTGAAAGCATTAAAAAAAATAAAAAAAGGAAAGTAGTGATTAGCACTCAATTAATAGAAGCTGGAGTTGATATTGATATGGATATAGTATATAGAGATATTGCTCCATTAGATTCAATAAATCAAGTTGCAGGAAGATGTAATAGAAATTATAAAAAAGAAAAACAAGTTGTAAATATTGTTCGACTAAGAGATGACAAACAAGAATTCTATAAATACATTTATTCTGCATTTTTAATTGATAAAACTCTTGAAGTGATAAATGAATTCGGAACAATTATACCTGAATCATTATTTCTTGAAATGAACAATAGCTATTATCGGAAAATTAAGGAAAATCAAAGTAACGACGAAGCGACGAAAATAATCTCATTAATTGAAGAATTGCGATTTGGCGATTTTTATGAGAATTTCCAACTTATAGCTGAAGATTATGAGAAAAAAGATATTTTTATCGAATTAGATGATCGAGCAACCAAACTTTGGAAGGAATATGCTGACCTTAAACGAATGACGAAATTTCAAGAACAAAAGAAGAAGTTCCTCGAAATAAAAGGTGAATTCTATAATTATGTAATCTCTGTTCCCAAATCTAAGGTTCCTGCATCAATATTAGACGAAGAAAAAAACTTGGGTTATATTTCATTGAGGGAATTACCTTATTATTATGATTTAGAAACAGGTTTTGAACCAAAGCAAGGTGGAGTGTTGATTTTTTGACATGATGGTAAAAACTCTTCTTTTAACACTAGAGTCTGATAAACCTATAAAAGGCACTGCTCATGAATTAAGAGGATTTTTTGCAAACAAATTCAATGAATATACCCTATTACATCAACACATGTTTGACAAGGTGATCTATCAATATCCTAGAATTCAATTTAAAATGATAAATGGTACGCCAATAATTTTAGGAATAAATGAAGGCGTAGAATTGTTAGAAGAGATTCATACAAAATATAGCAATATAAAGCTTGGAGAAAATATTTACGAAATAGTTGAATCAGGAATGGTCATTAAAAATCAGCTATTTGAAGCAACAAACAATCCTTTCATCTATGAATTCACTACTCCTTGGTTCGCACTCAATCAAGATAATTATTTAAAATTCTTTCAACTTCAAAATAAAAGAGCTCGCGATGAATTTCTCAGCAGAATTTTACTTGGTAATCTTATTTCAATATCGAAATCTTTTAGCTATACAATTACTAAAGAATTAACTTGTACAGTCGATATTAAAATTCGAAAGGGTCAAATGAAAGATGTTAAGATTATGACTTTTATTGGACAATTTTACGTTAATTTCAATTTACCTGATTTTTTTGGAATAGGTAAATCTGTTTCAAAGGGATTTGGATCAATTAGAAAAATAGGGGGCTAGTTTTTTTATAAAAAAAGAAAAAATGTTGAAATGGTGTTTTTTGTTTTGCAAGTATGAATAGAATTTAAATTATTGTGAAAGTTGGGATAATAATGCAATTGGTAATAAATACATATGGCTCATACATAAAGAAGAATAAAAATTGTTTTGTAATTAAAAATAAAGATGATTCACTTGAAATCTCAGCTAAAAAAGTAAAAAGTATTTTAATAACAACATCAGTAAGTTTAACCTCAAACGCAATAAAATTAGCTGTTGAAAATAATATTGATATTATCTTTCTTAATAAATTTGGAGACCCATTTGGAAGAGTTTGGCATTGTAAATTAGGGAGTACTACTCTAATACGTAGAAAACAACTTCAAGCCGAATCTACCCTTATTGGTTTTAATATGGTCAAAAAATGGATTTCAAAGAAAATAGATAATCAAATAGACTATTTGAAAAATTTAAAGAAAAATCGGCCAAATACTTCTATGCTTTTTGAATCAGCAATTGAACAAATAATTAAACAAAATGATGAACTAACAAAACTAACCGGTGATTTAGAAACTAAAAGATTTACTATATTGGGTATAGAAGGAAGAGCTGCTGAATTATACTTTAATGTTTTAAGTCAGATATTACCTGAGAAATGGCAGTTTCAAGGACGCAGTAGAAATCCTGCAAAAGATGGTTTTAATTGTCTTTTAAATTATGCTTATGGTGTTTTATATTCTCATGTGGAGCGTGCAAGTATAATTGCTGGATTAGATCCGTATGTAGGATTTTTGCATACAGATAATTATAATAAAAAATCATTTGTTTTTGATTTAATAGAGTTATTTAGAGTACATGCTGAGAAAGCAGTGATGAATTTATTTGCGAAAAAGAAGATTACAGATGAATTGTTTGATTCCATTCCCGGGGGATTTAGTCTAAATAAAAGTGGTAAAGCAATTTTGATTACAGAGCTAAATGAAATCTTAGATAAAGAAATGGATTATAATGGGCGTCAAATAAAAGTCAAGAATGTTATTCAATTACGATGTCATAATATAGCAAATAAATTGATTAGAACAGAATTGATGTGAGGATTTCAATTTGAAAAAGGTGTGGGTTATATATGATATAACTAAAAACAATGTAAGGGAGAAAATAGCCCAAATATGTCTAGATAAAGGACTGTACAGAGTACAAAAAAGTGTATTTCTCGGACTAATGAATCATAATGAATGGGATTCATTAGCATTAGAGTTTGAGTCATTGATAAATAAAAAAGAGGATTCAGTTTATATTTTACCTATGGATAATGAGTCATTTAATAAAATACGATTACTTGGTCAAGCGTTCGATGAAAAGCTTGTAACTGGGGAATTATTAACAAAAATTATTTAGTGAATCAAATGAACGATATTAATATTAAGGTCTCAGATGTATTGGAGTATCTTTTTTGCCCGAGATTTATTTACTATATTCACTGTCTCAAAATACCTCAATATGAGGAAAAACGCTTCAAAGTTTTAAAAGGAAGAGAGGTTCATGAATTAAAAAGAAAAACAAATATTGATTATGTCAGGAAAAAAATTAATGTCCTTAACAAGGAAAACAATGTTTCTATCACAGCTAAAAACTATCATATAAAAGGGATTGTAGATGAAATACTTTTTCTAGTAGATGGAACCGCTGCACCATTAGAGTATAAATTTGCAGAATACAAGGGTAAAATATTCCAAACATACAAATACCAGTTGATATTGCACTCATTGATGATCAAAGAAAATTATCATTTAGAAGTAAAAAAAGCATTTATTTGTTTTATACGAAGTAACAATCAAGTTATAGAAATGGAAATAACTGAGAAAGATTTCCAAAAAAGCATAAATATAATAGAAAAAATACTAAAAATAATTCAATTGGGTCTATATCCTAAGAAAACAAAGCAATTGAGAAAATGTTTGGACTGTTGTTATAATAAAATCTGTATTTGAAATGTTATTTTCTTCCTTTTATAAATGCTTCAATAAATTTATAGGAAGAAAACCAGTATTCTAAATGAAGCATTTAACGTGCTTCTTTTGCCCTAAAAAGCCCTTTTTTGAGGGGTTTTAGAGCTACATCCACTATAACAAGGATTGAAACAGAAAAAGTGTTATGAAACAGTTAAAAAAATTTTCTTGTTTTAGAGCTACATCCACTATAACAAGGATTGAAACCTTATAATTTTTAAACCATTTCCAATAATTTAATAAAGTTTTAGAGCTACATCCACTATAACAAGGATTGAAACGAACAATAACAATTATTGGTGAAAACTAACAATGAAGTTTTAGAGCTACATCCACTATAACAAGGATTGAAACAACCACCGGCAAAGAATTCATTGATGCTTTTCAACAGTTTTAGAGCTACATCCACTATAACAAGGATTGAAACATGTCATTGGAAACAATTCATATCCAACAAATTCAACACGTTTTAGAGCTACATCCACTATAACAAGGATTGAAACTATCCCTGTACCAGCAGTAGGCGGAAGTATAACTTGGTTTTAGAGCTACATCCACTATAACAAGGATTGAAACTTATTCTAATGATTAACAAAAATCCTAGAAAAATAAAAGTTTTAGAGCTACATCCACTATAACAAGGATTGAAACACATTAAGTAAAGTATTTCAGTATCATTATGACAAGTTTTAGAGCTACATCCACTATAACAAGGATTGAAACTTCCATAGCACCATACGTAAAAAGAATACTTTGGGGTTTTAGAGCTACATCCACTATAACAAGGATTGAAACGCTATTTTAAAGACTTAAAATAGTATGAGATCTGTAATTAAATTTTTTAATAAAAGTAAACTCATGTGTTTCTGTTTTTATACTTGAAAAAATTACATCTTTATAATTAGAGAAATTCATTGGTTTTTTCTATAATTGTAGATTTAAAGCCCAGCTATTTATATAAAAATTCACATAAGATTAAAACCTTCTAAATTACCTTTCAAATATATATTAACTACCATTTTCAAACTCTACTATATTATCGAAAGCTTGTTTAATCAAAGTTAAACTATATTCAATATCTTCCATCGAAGTCAATTTAAATTCAATATCCCCATTTCCCCATTTCCCCTTATTTGACATATCTCTACATTTTCCCTTTGGATCTTTAATTCTGTTTAATGGAATATTTAAGGAGAGTATAAGTGCATTTTTTTGAGGGATAATATCTACAAAATTAATATCTGATTTATAAGCTATATATTGCTTTAGATGGACTTCCTTTACTGAGGAATCTATATTTAATATCTTCTTTTGTAGCTCATCAAAAACTGTTCTCATTGGTTCTCCTTCTCTTAAGAACTTATGGTCTTCTATTTTGTATATTTGTTCTCTTGGTACTTCACTTTTTTTGTATTTTTTAAGAATTTCTTTTTCAATGTCAGGATAAGTCCAAATTCTTATTGCTAATTTTGCAATTTCATTTGCACGATTTTTAATAGTTTGTTCATTCCAAATCTCTATATTTGCTAGCATCTTGTTTATTTTTATTGGACTGTCCTTAAAACCATTAGGCATATCTCGTTTTGTTTTAAAAGGTCTGTTACTCATTTCTGAATTATAACCTGTTAAGGTCAAATTTCCAATTGTATGCAAAAAAGATTTTTGGATTTCTTTCCAATTTTCTCCTAAATTATTAATCCAATCCTGTGACAACTCTAGATCTTGAGGCATAATATGTTCTATTGTATAAGAATTAACATTTACAATTTCCTTTCTATCATGATTTTCCAATTTACTTAGTAAATAATTCCTATTTCTAAAATTATATACATCTTTGATAATGAATTGCGTTTTAAATTCATCATTATCAGGTAATCTTTTGTATGAATCCATTAACATAAAAGTTGCTTTAATACTTTCCAGATAATTCTCTTTATCGATATCTTTATACAAGGTAGCAAATGTTTTGTTAAGCGAATTTGTAGGCAAACCACAAATAGCTCTTCTAAAAACATAGCTTTCAATCAGTGCTAATATCTCTTCGAATTCTTCCTCTTGTATTATATTTTCAGTATAATCATTATATACATTTAAAATAAAAGGATAGGATACGTCTACTTTTAATTCATTTATATTATTAAATAAGGTTTTTAATTTAACATTAAGCTCCTTATCTAAAGCTATTTTAACATAATAATTAGCAAACTTATTTATATCTTTCACAAGGATGTTTATATCGCTAATTTTAACAGAATATTGTTTAAATTCTGAGTATATTTCTCTTATTGTAGGAATCTTTCCAATTTTTATTGTTAAATAGTCCTTCATAAATCTATCAAACAAAACAGAATTTTCAGAATGACCAAAGTTTTTTTCCATCGGATACCAATAGGTTTTATATAGAAACTCTTGTTTTTCCTTTTCCAATCCCATCAAAATATAATTTCTAATTAAATCTGCTTGTGTAAGCTCCAAACCAGTCGAATTAAGACTTTCAAAAATTAGTTGCGGATTATCCTTCTCCCTGTCAAGTGATACGTCTATTATAACTAATTTTTCGATACCACTATTAATTAAATCTAAGTCAGTTTTAGCAATCTGTTCACTAAAAAAATTATAATTTTCTTTTATCCTTACTGAATCGTGCTCATTTAAGGGGTCCTTATTAATAATTTTAAAGAGAGTTGTTTTATCACTCTGATTTAAGATTAGTTTATACTTTTCTTCTCCCTCTTCTTCATCATTAATTAGATAATATTTCAAAAGCTGATTTGGTTTAATCTCTGTTTGAATATTATTGTTTTTAATATGATTATATAAAGCACAAATCAATAAGGAAAGTGTCGTTAACCTTTGTTGACCATCAATGACCAATAGTTTTGATAATTTTGATGTATGATATAATCCCTTAAGTACATAAACAATAGAACCTATGAAATGACCAGAAACAGTTTTATCGTTACCTGATTTGATTATGTCTTTCCATAATTGTTCACACTCTTGCAGCTTCCAACTATAAGTCCGTTGATAGATTGGAATAACTAATTGTTTTGGAGCTTTCAAGAATTCTAAAAAATTGCTTTCTTTTGCTATCAATTTGTAGTCTCTCCAATATCACTCTTATAAGCAAAAACTTGATGAATTTGTAACTTTTTATATATTATTATAGGGGAAAATAAACAAAATTCTTTCAATGCGTTTCAAAATATCCTCTACTATAATCAGGATCGAGACATTTGTTTCGATTGTAATCTCGTATCGCTTTACTCCATTTTCATTTTTTTTAACATTTTTTCTCATAAAAAACCTTGATTCAATTTTCTTAAGAATTTTTTTAGAACAACTCCTCCCTTTAGTATTTCCTTTTTAGTTTTTCCCTTTTTTAATTTTGAAATTTTTTTGTAATGAAGATTTGAATTCTAAAGTAATTTACTTTTATTTTTTCTTTTGTATATAAATTGTTAACACAAAGTTTTAGATTATTATCTGTAAAGATTTGAGTTTAGTCAATAAATAAAATATTAACAAGACTTCAAATAGTTATAATGAATATTTAATTAGAGGAATACTTTACTTGGTCAATGATACACTCATTATTACTTTTGGATTTATAGCAACAACCTTAACAACCTTATCAATATTACCTCAGACTGTTAAAACACTCATAACTAGAAGTACT
>Ga0307378_10004853_pt1 | contig 18945 bp, 12 predicted proteins | sample UN1MG_FD_202238 | JGI IMG/M metagenome (GOLD analysis project Ga0307378, IMG submission 202238) | Soil microbial communities from Risofladan, Vaasa, Finland - UN-1 | ecosystem: Environmental > Terrestrial > Soil > Coastal area > Acid sulfate soil | place: Finland: Risofladan, Vaasa | collected... | reverse complement strand
TAACACTGGATATATCACTGCGAAATGAGCCGCTGAAAAAACAGGAATCTGATCCCGCTTTTGTTGAGAAGTTTGTTGAAAAAAAAAGTCTTGAAAGGATAGTCCTAATCAATAAATAATATCTTTGTGTAGTTCAGGTTTCGTCTTTGTCATCTTCAAGGACGATTAATTGGGAAGGCGGTTTAAATCCGCAACAGTACCCGCTGCTGTGAAGCCCGGTTGCAAAGCAACTTCTGCTAAAGGCAATACAGCCACTGTCCCGAATATCCGGGATGGGAAGGCGCCTGAGGCTGGGACAAGTCAGAAGACCTGCCTGGATTGAACAGGATCATACCTGTGCTTTCGGGATAAGAGCGATGTTATTTTTATAATTCATCTCTTTTGTTTCCTGCTTACTGAAGTAGTGTTAAACAAAAAAACAACCTGATGGAAAAAGCTGAAATCACTTTTACAGTAATTATCAATAAAGTGAGATCCTGGCATCAGTAATATATTGACTGTTTGATGAAAACCGGTGGTTATATATTGCTCACCGTCCTGATCATACTATTACCTTGCACAACTTATGGTCAGAACAGATTCAGGGATGACACTCTGGTAATTGATGAAGTGATAATAAAATCAGCTGTAGTAAGCGGAGTTGCCGGGTATAGGCAAACATACATTTCGTCTGAGAAGCTGCAGGAGCTATCTTCGGGTTCCTTATCCCAACTCCTTGAAAGGTACACCTCACTGGTAATCAAAAATTATGGCAGTGGTGGTTTGTCAACTGCATCTTTCAGAGGTCTGGGGTCAAACCATACATCGGTAATCTGGGAGGGGATAAAGGTTAATAATGTAATGTCCGGACAGAGCGATCTGTCGATTATCCCGGTATCCTTTGCTGGCAAAGTTATGGTGTTCCATGGTGCAGCCGGAGGAGATGTAACAGAGGCCGGTCCCGGAGGCGCTATTCTTTTGGCATCTGTCCCTGAATGGAAAAACGGAATTCAACTGGGTCTGGAGTATGCAACCGGCAGTTTTGGGTTTAATTCCGGGAGGGTAAATATGGTTACAGGAAACAATAGATTCCAGTACTCCATAAGAGCATATAAAGAAATGGCGGGGAATGACTTCCGGTATATCGATAAATACAATTATCCGGAGCCGGTTGCCCTGATCAGAGAGAACTCAGATTACTCAGGATATGGCTTACTGCAAGAGGTTTACACTAAATGGGGAGACAATATATTCTCAGCAAAAATGTGGTATAATTTTACAGAGCGTAACCTGCCAGGTCCGATAGTAGCATATTCAGATGGTAGCGAAAATCAGACTAACGAATCATTTATGACCATCCTGACATTAAAGAATTACACAGAACCTGTTAATCTTCAATTTAAGCTGGCATGGTTGTCAGACTGGCTTCATTATTCCAACGGGATTGCTGATATTGATTCGAGGAATAAATCGGATAATATCGTTTTGACAGCTGGACTAAAAAAACAGATATCTGAAGCATTAAAGGTCGAATTGACCCTGTCCGATTACCTCGATAATGTAAACTCAGTGAACTATTCCGAAATACAAAGGCGCAACAGGCTTTACCTTGACCTGGTTATATCAGGATCATGTATTGGCAGGGTGGGTTATATATTTATGGTAAGAGAAAGAGTGGCAGATAACAATGTATTCCTGCCGGAACCCTCAATAGGTATCGATTATAAACTCCATGAAACAAAAAACTACAAAATAAAGGGCAATGTTGGGAGATCTCTGCATCTGCCTGCACTTAATGACCTGTACTGGTCACCCGGTGGAAATGATGCCCTGAAGAATGAAAACGGAATAAATGGTGAAATCTCACTGTCAATGGAAGAATTGTTGACCAAAAATATATACCTGAGCAGTGAAATAACCTGCTATTACTCCAGGATCAGCAATATGATAAAATGGCTCCCTGGTGAGTTGAATTACTGGGAACCGGTAAATATATCAGATGTGGTGTCCAGAGGGATTGAAACAGAATTAGACCTTGATATAAATTTGATTAACCACAGAATTAGTGTCAGTGCCCTGTACTCATATACCAGTGCCGTTAACAGGGCAAAACTGAGCGATAATGATCAATCAACCGGTAAGCAGCTAATATATGTGCCTGAACACCAGGGAAGACTCACAGGGATTTATAGTTACAGGCACTTTGTTTTAAATTGGAACAACCGGCTCACCGGAAAGCGGTATGTTACAACAGATAATTCTGACTCGCTCCCGGGGTACTTTGTTACAGATCTTTCAGCCGGTATAAAATTGAAGATCTCTAGCTACGAATCTGTTCTGAATCTTAAGGTGGATAATATTTTTGGAGCTGATTATGAAAATATAGCTTATTATCCAATGCCAGGAAGATCATTTACAATTAACTTAAAACTAAAACTTACTAATCGATGAAAACCATTCAGTTGAGAAGCATCTCTGCAATTTTCAAGCTATTATTTCTCACTTTTATCATCTTTGCCTGCGAAAAGAACGCACCTGAACCTGATGATGAGTTCAGATCAGGTAAGGGTTTTTTCTTTGTAAATGAGGGCGGCTTTAACCAGGGTAATGGTTCACTATCCTATTATTCATATGATACAAGTGTGGTATTCAATAAAATATTCAGTGAGGTAAACGGACGTATATTGGGCGATATACCCAACTCGGTAAGCATTATAGGTGAAGGTGTTTATATTGTTGTCAATAACTCAGGTAAAATTGAAGTTGCCGAAAGAGAGACTCTTGTTACAAAAAAAACTATTGAAGGACTTAACTCACCCAGGAGGATTCTGAAGGTCGATCAGGCAAAAGCTTATGTAAGTTCATTGTATAGTGATTCACTCATCATCATTGACATTGATACCTGTATGGTAGCCGGATCTGTTTATCTGGGTAAATCATCAGAAGCCATGATATTACTTGATTCCAGGGTATTTGTTGCAAACTGGTCAGGCGGAAGCAGTGTTTCGGTGGTCGATGCAACATCTGATACCCTCATCGCTGTCATACAATTAAGGGATGAACCATGTTCAATGCAGATGGATAAAAATAATAATCTTTGGGTCCTGTGCAGTGGTGGGTATATGAGTGATCAGTACCCGGCACTGTACTGCATTGATCCCGATGATTACAGCATAATAAATGAGCTTGAATTTGCCAGCATGAGTGATTATCCCACTGAGCTCGAAATAAGCGGTTCAGGAGATACACTCTATTATCTGAACCAGAATATCTACAGGGTGGCAATCACAGATAATCAACTACCCTTGGTCCCATTTGTCAATAGTTTCAACCGGAATCTTTACAAGCTGGGATATGACGACGACAATAACTACATCGTTGTCACCGATGCTGTTGATTATATGCAGAGAGGTTACCTGTACATATATACCAGGTCAGGCAAGATTCTTGATATGGAAAATGCTGACATTATACCTGGATCAATGTCTTTTTAATGGATTTTAAGTTCCTGTGATGCTCAAAAGATCATGTATTCTTATAATCCTGGCGTTCATATTGCTGCCGGTTCATTCCCAGGTAATATACCGGGAAGGTGACCCGGCAGGTTACGCGGGGATCGATCTTGAGGATTACTGGTATGAAATAGGTTACAAGGACTCTTTCCTTGATAGTCTTCGAAATTTACGACATGATAAGGACACTCCATTTCAGTTTGCAGCAGGTCACACAACTGCCATTGATGTTCAGGATAAAGGATTACTGGTGGAGACTGAATTTGGTAAGTACATATGCTATCTGCCAATTCGCTCCCCTGGCGCTCTGTCTCTGAACGTTATCTTCAGCAGTTTCAGGTTGAAAGAAGGAGAGATGGTTTATCTGTATGATCCTGAATTCAAATTTCTTTTGGGTCCTCTCACCAGTTTGAACAATAAACAATCCAATTCACTGGCTGTGATACCGATTCCAGGTGATGAGATAATTATTGAATATCACCATATAGCTGGTTCCGGAGGAGAGCTTGAGGTCGGGAAAATTTCGCATGATTACCTGGGACTGTTCGGTAGCCGTACGCTCAAAGATGGGTATTACAATAGTTCAGGGCCATGTAACATTGACATTAATTGCCCGGAGGGTGGTGAATGGCAGGATGAAAAGCGATCGGTAGTCAGGCTTCTATCGAATGGAACTACTCTGGGGACAGGGGTAATGCTTAATAATACCAGCCAGAGGAATATCCCGTACCTGATGACTGCTGCTCATGTTGTTGAAACTGTTACTCAGGCTGAAAACTCAATTTTCTGGTTTGGTTATGAAAGTCCATGGTGTGATGGCCCCGATGGCCGGGCAAATAAAACTATCAGTGGATCAGAAGTGGTTAGCACCTGCCAGGACATTGATGTTACACTCCTTAAACTTTCAACTTTTCCGCCAATTCTTTATAAACCCTATTTTGCAGGGTGGGATATTTCGGGAAACATCCCGTCTGGCACTGTGACTATTCATCATCCGTCAGCAGATGTCAAGAAAATATCGGTAGATAATAATGCCCCTGTTGCAGATACCTACGAGAATTATTTTGTGAATGGTTTTTGGAAAATCCTGCAGTGGGACGCCGGAACAACAGAGGGGGGATCTTCAGGGGCTCCTCTGTTTAATCAGGATCACCGGGTAATCGGATCCCTTACCGGGGGTGAAGCTGCCTGTGGCAGGAGTGTAAATGATTATTATGCCAGGATTGATATTGCCTGGGATGTGACGGCCAATAGTAATGAAATTCTCAGGCCCTGGCTTGACCAGGGCGGAACGGAGTTCAATCAGCTTGATGGCAGAGACCCTTATGACCCTAATTACCTGACCTTCGACACACTGCGGAATTACACCCCCGGGGATTTTTACCTTACAGAATATTCCCTTCCGGGTTTAGGCTTTACAACAGGATTCAACAGTGACAGTATTATCATGTATGCTGAAGCATTTAATGCTCTGTCCGGAGGGCAAATTACCGACGTATACCTGTATGTTGGTAATGAGAACAGAATATTGCCAACTGACAGTATAACTGTTTATGTGATGTCGGACGACAACGGACCTGATAATATTATTGCCTCACAAAGAATATTGATATCAGAGGTGAAGGATACATTTAATCTGAGGATCGATTTCGATGAACCTGTTGGGGTAATTGGTAAATTCTATATTGCCTACCGGCTATGGTATGAGACCGGAGCTGCTTCTGAGGCAAGACAGTTCGCGCTTTTTCATGGACAGGCTGTAACTTCAGAAGAGAATAGTGCATGGTTCTATGATTCAGGAGGATGGCACACTTTTAACTCTCACCCGTCAGATCCTTCGTTCAGAAACCTGTTCGTTGAACCAATTCTTGCCCGTAATACTGTATATAACAGCATTTCAACTCCTGCGACTACTCAAAACAAATACCTGGTTTTTCCGACTTTTTTTGCCGATGAGCTTAATATTCACCCTCTTGATGATGAAGAGGATAATATCAGTGTGTATATATACGGGCTGGATGGTTTGCTACACTACCGGCTCGATCTTAAGGGAGGGGAAGATAATTATAAGATCAGGGGCATTTCAGACCTGACAGGAGGCATTTATATACTGATCATTTACCATAACGGGCATGCAGAATCCCATAAGGTAATCAAGAAGTCAGAATGAATATAAAAACATATATCTGCTTCTTCACATTAATACTGGTTTGTGATGTCTGCAACACTGACAGAAAGGTTGCAGGGCAAATTGAGCATTTCGGGGCAAATAACGACTATGCTACTCTTTTCGACATTGAAAAAAGAGAATGCGCTACTCTGCTTTCAGTAAGAAATCCATGGCAGGGTGGGGCTGAAGTTACCCATAGATACTGGCTTGTGCCGGATAGCGCCTGTATGGTTCAAGGCAAAGAGTCCGCAGTAGTTATATTAACTCCTGTACGCAAAGTAGTCTGTCTTTCGACCACACACATTGCAATGATTGGCCAGTTGGGCGAAGCATCAACCATTATCGGTGTTTCGGGTACAGATTATGTAATCAATCCTCTCGTAAGGAGGCGAATTGAGGAGGGGAGGGTAAAGGAAGTGGGATATGACAGTAATCTTAACAGCGAACTGATTGCATCCCTTGATCCCGACCTGGTACTGGTATATGGAATTGGAAGTGAATCTGCAGGGTATATATCGAAATTATTGGAGGTAAATATCCCGGTTGTCTATATATCAGATTACCTGGAATTTCATCCTCTTGCAAGAGCAGAATGGATAAAGGTTTTCGCTGCTCTTTTTGACAAAGGTGAGGTAGCAGAATCATACTTCGGAAAAATTGCTGATGATTATGAATCAATCAAGACACATATTAATGAAAATGTGCAAATAAGGCCAAGGATACTGACCGGCCTCCCATACAAGGATACGTGGTTTGTTTCCCCGGGCAACTCATACATGAGTTATTTGATCTCGGATGCTGGCGCCAATTATATATGGAAGGATACGAGATCAGAATTATCGATGCCTATGAGCCTCGAAAGTGTATTCATGAGGGCTTTGGATTCTGATATCTGGATCAATATAGGGTCAGTCGTGTCTCTGAATGAGATTATCTCAATTGACAACAGGTTCAGCGATCTTCCGCCCGTAAAAATGCATAAGCTTTACAATAATATTGCCCTCCTTAACCCTCTTGGTGGAAATGATTACTGGGAATCAGGCATTATCCACCCTGAAATTCTTCTAAAAGACCTTGCATCCATCTTCCACCCGGATATTTTTCCTGAATATGAACCTCTGTTCTATAAAAAGATCAATTAGTTTAATATGATAAAAGAGGCTGGTCAGAATAGTATGCCTGGCAGGGTAAGTGAGGACAGGACAATTGGTCTGAAGTTCCTGATCTTATCATTTCTTCTGATTATCTTTTTCTTTCTTGACCTGGTTACAGGATCAGTGGACATTCCTTTCAGGGAGATAATAAATGTAATTGCCGGAAAATCTGGTTCTGCATTCGGGACTATTGTGTTGGATTTCAGATTACCAAGGGCTATAACAGCTGTTGTAGCAGGTATGGCATTGTCGGTAAGCGGGCTTCAGATGCAAACTGTATTCCGAAATCCGCTTGCCGGACCTTATGTTCTTGGTATCAGCTCAGGAGCGAGCCTGGGAGTGGCTCTTCTTATTCTTGGTTTTTCATCGGTGATCAGGTTCAATGCTATTCTGATAGCTGGTAACTGGGCTCTGGTTACTGCTGCCTGGATAGGATCAGCGCTGGTTCTTATTCTGATATTGTTTGTTTCATCGCGGGTGAGGGACATTATGACGGTGCTTATCCTGGGCATAATGTTTGCCAGCGCTATATCGGCAGTAGTAAGCATACTTCAATATTTCAGTAATGAATCGATGCTGAAGGCTTTTGTAATCTGGACTATGGGTAGCCTTGGTAATCTTTCCTGGGAGCAGTTGGGAGTGCTGGTTATCAGTGTGATAACCGGGATAATACTGGGAGTTATAACGATAAAACCACTTGATGCCCTGTTGCTGGGTGAGGAATATGCCACCACTCTGGGTTTAAGGATCCGTCCATCAAGGCTGTTGGTATTCCTGAGTACAAGCATTCTTGCTGGTAGTGTAACTGCATTTTGTGGTCCGGTAGCATTTATCGGGATAGCTGTACCGCATATCACAAGACTTATCCTTAAAAGGTCATCTCACGGGTTCCTTTTACCAGGTTCACTTCTTATAGGTTCCATCATATTACTGGCAGGTGATATTGTGTCTCAGTTACCCGGAAGCGACAGGATCCTGCCAATAAACTCAGTTACCTCCTTGATCGGCATACCGGTCCTTGTCTGGGTAATTGTTCGCAAAAACAAACTTATTGCTGTAGCATGAACAAGACTGATAAAATATTGTCAGTGAACGACCTTTCAATAGGATACCGCACAGGAAGAAAGGTAAAGGAACTTCTGTCATTGATTAAGGTAGAGGCTGTGAAGGGAGAACTTGTAGCCCTTATTGGACCAAATGGGGTTGGTAAAAGCACATTTCTTCGTTCAATTGCAGGACTGCATAGGAAACTTGCAGGAGAGATTGAACTTAACGGGAGGGCTAACAACCTCTATTCCAATATGGAGATGGCACGATTAATAGGTTTTGTTACTGCAGGAAATCCTGTTTCGCAAAATCTGACTGTTATTGAGCTTGTTTCATTAGGCAGGTTCCCCTATACTAACTGGATAGGTCAGCTTAAGAGGAATGACCGCCTGGTTGTGCAACGGTCTGTTGAAAGTGTCGGTTTAACAGGATTGTCGTACAGCAGGATGGGCGAATTGTCGGATGGTGAAAAACAAAGAGCAATGATTGCAAGGGCACTGGCACAGGATCCTCAGTTACTCATTCTGGATGAGCCGACTGCTTTTCTTGACCTTCCAAACAGGTATGAATTAATTCATCTTTTAAAGAAGCTGGCTGCAGATAATGATAAGACCGTAATCTTTTCAACGCACGATCTCCAGATAGCCTTAAGGGAGGCTGACAAGGTTTGGTTGATGACATCTTCAGGCTTATCACAGGGAGCGCCGGAAGATCTGATCATGGATGGTTCTTTTGCCAGGGTATTCGCAGGCTCACCCTTAAAATTTGATGAGGCAGAGGCCGGTTTTGCCTACCCTGTGGCGAAGGTTTTATCTGTCAGGCTCGAAGGTACAGGGAGGACCGTTGAAATAACCAGGAAAGTACTGCACAGGCTTAATATCGGTATTGGCAACGGTGTCGATACCCCTCTGATCTATGTTTCACAGGATGGTACTGAACATGTATGGGTGCTTGACGATGGGGGATCCAGGAAATCGTTTTCAAGCCTTTACGAGCTGGCAGGATTCATGAAAAAACTTGCAGCAGACAAGCCGGGTTGAGAAAAGTCAGCGTCCGAATTTCCTGTAATTGTCCAGAAACTGTCCGATTGATTCAACAGGCAGTTTTTTGGCAATTATTGTTTTATTCCGGTCAAGTACATATATCATCGGTGTGGAGTTGACATTGTAGTAAAAGTCGAAGTGAGTATCTCTGTAAGGATCCCAGCCATTGATCCATTCAAGCCCATTGTCAGCAATGTACTGCTCCCATGCATCGCGATTATTTTGCGTACAGACCGCAAACACCTCAATATCATCGTTCCTGTGTTTCATGTAAAACTCTCTGAGAAGGGGAGTTGCTTCCTTGCAATGTCCGCAGTCTGGTTCCCAGAAATAGAGGATAGTGAAAGGTTTATCGATATCGTAAAGTGATTTATGCACACCTTCATAGGTCTCCATTGTCAGATCCATCCCCTTTTTCCCGATCAGATTAAACCTTAACTGATCAATATCCTTTTTTAAATTGGCTTTGAATTCTTCATCAGCCCAGTCGGCACGACCCGACAAATAATAGTCATCGGCAAGCTTTACCATTATAGCGTCATGCCCCATTATCTGACTCTCCCTGAAATGATTAAAAAGAAATACTACGGCAAACCTGAACACCTCTTTATCCGGTTCGCACATGGTAACAATACGGTCGATCTCATGAATAACCGTGTCGGGGATCTGAAGTATTACATTGTTGAAAAAAGTATATAATTTGTTATAGAGCAGTGGAGTTCTTATCAGTCTGCCATCGGTAAGGTCAACATAATCAAAAAAATGTTCCTTATTATAATGATAACTCATTATCCATCTCAGTGAGTCAGGATTGGGTTCGTCAAATGGTATCTCAAATGATGGAAGTTCAACAGGGAGCATAGCGCCGACCAGTGCAGATAATAATGTGCCTTTATTATCTTCCATCACGCTTTTAAGATAATCTATCATTTTTTTCTCGTGAGTCGACTGTAATTCAGTAAGCAGCTTCAAGGAATCATTACTGGACCTGTTCTGATTAATCCGTGTTCGTATATCTGTTGCCCTGTTCTGTAAATCAACCCACCTATTCTGGTATTCCAGAAAGGTGGAATTTTCCTTTGAACCTGAGAACTCAAGAGAATTCAGCATGTCGTTACGGGTACAGCCAATACTGAAATCCTGGTCATCTGATATTATAATTTCGAAATACTTATTATCAGGCATAACAACCATATATAAACCCTGATCAAGTGGAATAGTACCGGTAAACCTTCCACTACCTGCAGCATCTGTTTTGCATGTATCTTTTATATACTGCTTGTCGCCAAGGTGATATGCAAGACTTACAAAGCTGTTTTCATTCCCTTCGATAGTGAATTTAATATCATAACCATCGGAGACCTGGGCCAGACCACACGATAAAACGGACAGGAATATTGTGACCGTTAAAAGTATGCTTTTCATATATTCTCTGCTTGATTTTTTTTAACAAATGTAATTGATACAAATTCATTGCCAAAGTATCGTTCCTCTATTATTCATATTATTTCATATCTTTGATATGACAATATTTTGGGGGGGTATGATTTCAATATTAATTCCTGTTTACAATTACGATGTAACACTGCTCGTCAACACTCTCAGTCATGCTATTGACAGTTCGGAATTATTTTGTGAGATCATTATTGGATCAGATGGATGCAGCAAAGATTATGTGTCAATATACATAGCACTTACAAAACTTGAGAAAGTTGATCTTTACCGCAGTGAGGTAAACATTGGAAGGGCTGCAATACGAAACCGGCTTATTGAAAAAGCATCTGGTGAGTGGCTGCTCTTTATTGATGCTGATGCACTTATAGAGGGCAACGCATCTGATTATCTCGGCAAATGGCACGATTATATAAGTTCACCCACAGTTATATGTGGTGGAACAGCCTATCCGCCTCTTGCGCCGGAAGACCCTGATAAATATCTTCGATGGCATTATGGTTTCCTGCACGAACAGAAGAGTACAAAGGAAAGAAACAAAGAGCCCTATGCCTCATTTTCCGGATTCAATTTCCTGATCGAGAAAAACCTTTTCTCAAGGATAAAGTTCAACGAGGAGCTAAGGAATTACGGACACGAAGATACCCTGCTTGGGTATCAGCTTAAGAAGGCCGGGGTGAATATCCTTCATATTGATAATGCTCTTATTCATGATGGAGTGGAGTCAAACAGGGAATTCCTTGAAAAAACGCAGGAAGGGATCCAGAACCTGAGTATTTTATACGACAAGGTTACGGACAGAAAGACATTTGCCAGCACGGTAAAAATTCTAAAGATCTACAGGAGGTTGAGGTTTATTGGTGCCGATAGAATCATTACCCGCATCTTTATTAAGAAAAGACGGCGTATGGAAATTATTTTACGACGCAAGAAGTGTTCCCTTAAGATCTTCTTATTCTATAAACTTGGGCTTTTCTCATATATAAGATTAGAGAGCCGGTAGATAATCACTGTTTTACGATCGTTGTCCGCTCATGTGATCAGCAAAACTGCCGTCAGGAAGCATATACTTCCCTAAAAGGTTGGAGGAGAGTTGTGACCGAACGGGCAGGATACCAGCCAGGTCACCGATCCTCAAATGTGAGAGAATTCCCTTTTTGTCAATAATGATACCATGCTCCTGAGAGAGAGATGAGAGATACAATTCATCCTCATACTCAACCCAGCCATTCCCTGTTATCCTTACCAGCTTTCCAAAGACTTTTTCTCCGTTAATCATGATCGACTCCTTTGAAAAATGTACTGCACCACCGTAAATAACCAGGCTATTGTTGCGTTTTCGTATATCTACCACGGGGCAGGCAACTGCTACTGCAATGTCGCCGCTGGTACATACGCCCAGATTTGCCAGCGTCATATCGTAAAAGACAAAATTTCCAGTCCTTAATTCATCAAATCCACTATAACTATCCACAACCGAGGCAGAGGGCGTGTCGCCCAAAGAAATTATCATATTATCCTTTGCAAGGATTTCCCTTGAATGGTTTACCCTCTCAACAGCTTTTTCAAAGAGAGCCGATATTTCCGTGGGTGAGCTAGCATGGTAAGTATTTCCGGTATGGCTTAGGAGACCTCTGAGATTCAGGAAGGTACAGGAATTAAGTATGTCCGCGGTTTCGCAGATTGCATCTTTGTCGTCCCATGGCAATCCCGACCTGTTGTATCCTGTATCAATCTTGATCATTACATCCACTGGCACCCTGCTTAGTCTGGCAAGTAACCTGGCACTTTCAACTCCTGGTATGGTGATACAAAGTTTGCTTACTTCTGCTATGTTTGCTATCTCTTCGTATTCCCTCGGATTAAATGGAAATGCAATCGTGATATCATTCCAGCCCCCTGAAGAAAAATACCTGGCCATGCCAACCGAAGAAACAGCTATCCTGTTAATGCCTTTCTCTTCTAATATTTTACCCACATAGAGCGACTGATGAGTTTTGAAATGCGGTCTGAAAATAATACCTGATTCACTGATCTTCCTCTGAATATGGTCAATATTCCTGATACATTTTCCCATATCAAGTAGCAGGGTAGGTCTGGTTATATCATTAATATTCATTATAATCGAATTCTTAACTAAAGATACTAAAAAAAATCAGCATCAGAATTTCATGAACCAATTTGTATATTTGCTGTAAATTAATCATAAAACGAATTAGTTATGACCAGGCTCACTCAATGGATCCGGGACAGGATTAAATATCTGACAGAAGATATCTGGCACATTCCACTTGGTGAATTGCCAAGGAGGAAAACATTCCTGATAAAGGAGATCAGAATTCTGGTACTCGCATTCAGAGGTTTTAGACTGGATAAGATACAGCTGAGGGCATCTGCTCTTACCTATAATACGCTTCTCTCTATAGTTCCCGTTGTAGCAATTGCGTTCGGGATAGCTAAAGGATTCGGATTCGAAAAGAAACTGGAAGCTGAGATTATGAGCGCCTTTCAGGGTCAGCAAGAGGTCATGGATACAGTGCTCAGGCTAGCCAGGAATTTTCTGAGCGAAACAAGCGGAGGATTTATAGCTGTAATTGGTCTGGGAATATTGTTATGGTCGGTTATGCAGGTACTCGATCATATTGAAAAATCATTCAACCATATCTGGCAGATCAATAAATCAAGGCCATGGGTAAGGAAATTCACCGACTACATCTCTATCATGATCTTTGCCCCACTGCTTCTTATAGTGTCAGGTAGTCTGACAGTATACATTACTACCCGCGTGAGCACTATATCAGATGAGGTTGTTTTAATAAGCACGCTCAAACCTGCACTTATGTTTTTGTTGAAGCTTGTTCCATATTTTGTAATCTGGATCGTGTTCACCTTATTATATATGGTGATGCCAAATACCAGGGTAAAGTTCCGGTCAGCCCTGGTAGCCGGAATAATTGCCGGCACTATGTTCCAGGTTACGCAGTTTCTCTATATTAACTTCCAGATAGGAGTATCAAAATATAACGCACTTTATGGAAGCTTTGCAGCCTTCCCTCTCTTTATCATATGGATGCAGATAAGCTGGCTCGTGGTTCTGCTTGGAGCCGAGCTGTCCTTTGCAAACCAGAATGTAGACAAATATGAGTTTGAGTACCAGGCTCTGAAAATCAGCCATAGTCAGCGCCGCGTGCTAATCCTTATGATACTAAATATAATTGTAAAACGGTTTAAGGTTGGCGATCCACCGGTCAGCGCCGGAGAACTGTCAAAGTTAATCCAGATTCCTGTCAGGATAGGTCGGGAGATACTGTATGAACTTGGTACTGCCGGACTGGTTACGGAGATAAACGTGGACCAGCCACGGGAAAGGCTCTACCAGCCATCAATGGATATCTCCAATTACAAAGTTAGCAATATACTTACAAAACTGGACGATACAGGGTCGGATGATGTACCGGTTTTGAAAAATGCCGAGTACCGGAAGATAATTGGTTTGTTGGACGATTTCGGGAAGAGAATCGAAAAAGCTGACAGTAATCTCTTGTTAGCCGATATCTGAATAAAATATATAGATAATTCAGGCACTGCCATTAAACAAATTCAAAGGAAGCTTAATCTGCTAACCGGCTTCGGTTTCAGCAAGAAGGTAATTGATCATTTCATTGAATGATTTCCACTTGAAGAATGGGTAGTGGGGAAGGGGTAATGAGAGATGTCTGGTTTCAGAGCGGTTTTTCCAGTACTTTATCATGTTTGCATAGGGAAAAACCCTGTCTTCAGTGCAGGTCAGGGCAATTGTCCAGTTATAGCCGCTGTCCGGTGTCTCCATTATCCTGTTATAGAGCCACCTTAATTCATCACTAAAAGATTTTACACTCCTCCTGGCTACCTTATCGAGATTGTTCTCATAATTTGTTTTGTTACCGAAGATTCTGAAATTATACTTTTCAATGCCGGTCTCATTAATATTGTTCAATGTACCCTCAAGGATGCTCAGGGGTATCCCATATTTATCATCAACCGGTACAGGAGTCCCATTTATTGCAATAGAAAGATCGGGTTTGAAATTCATCGATGATGAGAAGTATTCGGCAGCCCAAACTCCCAGTGACCATGCAATCAGGACTATGTGTTTATAGGACTTAAAATCGGCCAGGACAAGAGGTTCATCAGCGGAATAATTGTAATATAGAATCAGATCATGATCATCTGTACATAGTGGAAGAAAAGCATTCTGATCAGTACCCCATCCACCAAAAACAATTATGAGTTCACTGTTTTTCTCTCTTCGTCTGATATGTGTCTTCATAAGAAGTTAGTTCAACCTGGCAAAGATTTGTTGTGTTCTGTTATTACCTGCTCAGAATTCTGTCTTCTAATATAAGAAAGAAATTGGATGAAATGATTAAGCGACTGTTAAAGTATTGCTGGTGATAAAAGGGATATAAATAAAAAAGAGGAGGGGGAAGGCGATGTGCTGAACAGGGAACGGGCTCTAGTAACTAGAAAGTCCCGGAATCTACTGTCTGATAAAAGAATGGTCCCTTCTGCCTGAAGGTCCAATTGTGAAAGTCAATGTCTGCAATACAATCCTGTTCTTTCACACATTCAGTTCCTTCTTCCTCTCCTCTTATGCCAATAGCATGAGCTTCATTTACAAATTTAATATATATCTTCCAATATATCAAATGATAATAGCCATTTGAATTGGAAATTGTGTTAATATTTTTGAATATAGTTCAAAATCAGACAGTTCATTGCTTAAAATAAATAGCTGTCCTGCCATTTTAATATTGCCTTGCTGCATTAATTCGTTTTTTGAAATGATCATTAAATAGTGTCTAATAAAAACAGCCGCTGAACTCAGGTAATTGTGGCTTAATATCCTAAGGCCAAAAAAAATCCTGCTGTAGAATAGGTCAGGTATGTTATGAGCCTATTTTTAAATATATTTACCGAAACCAAAAAACCATTCATTATGAAAGCACTCTTTTCGCTTATGGCTATTTTAGTACTGGTATTGGGCTCATGTAACCCGGAGCATGGTTCTGAATTGGACAGATGGCAAAAGCATGTCAGGAATACAACTATAATCCGTGATAACTGGGGCATTCCGCATATCTATGGCAAAACCGATGCTGATGCGGTATTTGGCCTGATCTATGCACAATGTGAAGACGATTTTAACCGCGTTGAGGTTAACTACATCAATTCAATGGGACGGATGGCTGAAGTTGCAGGAGAGTCGCAGATATTTACCGACCTGAGGATGAAACTATTTATCGATACACTTGAGGTTAAAAAAGAATATGAGAGTAGTCCTGTTTGGTTAAAAGAGTTAATGAACGCATTCGCAGACGGGATCAATTATTATCTGTATGTCAACCCGGATGTAGAACCAAAATTAATTAAAAGGTTTGAACCCTGGATGGCCCTGACTTTTTCGGAGGGTAGTATTGGAGGAGATATTGAAACTATATCCGCTAACGGATTGAGAAGGTTTTATGATAAGGCTGAGTTACAGACTGAAGTTGCTGAATTAGTAATAGACTATGATCAGGAACCAAGGGGATCAAACGGATTTGCAATTGGCCCTTCAAACACCGTCTCCGGAAATTCATTATTACTTATAAATCCCCATACTTCATTCTACTTCCGCACAGAGGCGCATATGATAAGTAAAGAAGGATTAAATGCATATGGTGCTGTTACCTGGGGTCAGTTTTTCATTTACCAGGGATTTAACGAATATAATGGATGGATGCACACATCAAGCAGGGCTGATGCTATTGATCATTATGCTGAAACTGTAGTTGAAAAAGAGGGAGCCTGGTTCTATAAATATGGAGATGAACTGAGACCATTTGCCGAGAGGAAAGTGATAGTTCCTTTTACAAACGGTGATTCTGTTGATTCAAGGGAGTTTACTGTTTATTACAGCCACCATGGTCCTGTAATAAGGGAAGAGGATGGCAAATGGATAAGTGTAAAGCTAATGGCTGAACATGTTAAAGCTCTTACACAGTCATACACAAGGACTAAGGCCAAAGGTTACGAAGACTTCAGGAAAACGATGGAATTGAATACAAATTCTTCCAATAATACAGTATACGCTGACAAATTTGGGAATATCGCCTATTATCATGGTAATTTCATACCTGTTCGTGATGTAAGTTTTGACTGGTCTGGAGTTGTCGACGGCAGTATCCCTGCCACTGAATGGCAAGGACTCCATACTGTAGATGAAATGATCCTGATACACAACCCCGGGAACGGCTGGATCCAGAATTGTAACTCAACACCATTTACGGCCTCCGGCATATTTAGCCCAAAGAAAGAGGACTATCCCGGTTATATGGCCCCGGATTCTGAAAATGCAAGGGGATTGCATGCTGTTAAAGTATTGGAAGGAAAAACAGACTTTACTATTGAATCACTTATTGAAGCTGCATATGATCCATATCTGACAGCATTCGAAGAGATGACCCCCTCCCTTGTTAAGGCGTATGATGAGATCTCTGCTCAGGATCCGCTCAAAAGTAAACTGGCAGAGCCGGTGGAAATGCTGAGATCATGGGATCTGAGATTTTCTGAACAATCGATTCCAACATCTCTTGCGATCTTCTGGGGACAACAGATGATGAATGAGGCAAGATCATTAAGAGGAGCTCCCGGAGTTTCAATTTTTGATCTCATAGCAAATGAGGCAACAACCGGTCAGAAGCTAAATGGTTTAATGAACGCGGTTGAAAAACTTACAGAGGATTTTGGCACCTGGAAAATTGCATGGGGTGAGATTAACAGATTTCAGAGGATAAATGGTGATATAGTGCAGCCATTTAACGATGATCTGCCAAGTTTGCCTGTTGCATTCGCATCATCAAGATGGGGCTCTCTTGCATCATTTGGTAGCCGGGCGTACCCGGGGACAAAAAAGATGTATGGCACAAGCGGAAACAGTTTTGTTGCCGTGGTTGAATTTGGAGATAAGATCAGGGCAAAAAGCATAGTTACCGGAGGACAGAGCAGCGATCCTGAATCTTCGCATTTTGACGACCAGGCTCTTATGTATACAAGAGCTATATTTAAGGATGTTCTTTTCTACCGGGATGATGTTAAAAAGAATGCCGAGAGAATATATCATCCGGGTTCTGTTGAGTAGCTTGCTTCTGAACAGGGAGTTCATTCTCTCTTAGCTCTGTTATAATAAGAGAAAAACAGGGGTACAGTCAGGAGCAGGATCAAAATAGCTGTAAGAAGTAATACTGTTTTAAAATTCTGTGCTATGGGAATGACCCTGATCGAAAAAATAATTGCTGGACACTCTAAATATTATTCAGTTAAGCCGGGGGATATTATCGATGTCGCTATCGATGCAAGGGCTGCACGTGACTTCGGCGGTGCCAATGTAGTGAAGAAAATAAAAGACCACGGTCTGGTCATCGATGATCCATCAAAGACCCTGTTTACTTTTGACTGTAATCCGACTGGTTCTGATCAGAAATATGCTGTTAATCAGCATATATGCAGGTTATTTGCCAGAGAAAACGGGATCAAAGTCTATGATATTGATTCAGGCATTGGGACACATATATTGATAGATGAAGGTTACGTTTATCCGGGTGCAACAGCAGTATCAACAGATTCACATGCTAATATACTGGGAGCAGTTGGCGCCTTTGGTCAGGGTATGGGCGACATGGATATTGCATCCGCCTGGGACAAGGGTAAGGTCTGGTTCAAGGTTCCGGAGTCGGTCAGGATAAACCTTGCAGGATCATTGCAATCGGGTGTGACCTCTAAGGATATCGTCCTTAACCTGCTTAATCGGTTCGGGGCAAATACAATGCTGGGATACTCTATTGAGATCTATGGTGAATGTGTAGATAAACTTTCACTTGACGGCCGTATCACAATATCATCAATGGCCACTGAGATGGGCGCGATAATAATCCTTTTCCCCCCGGGTGATGACATTGTAAAATATTGCACCGAGCGTTCATCTGTTCCATTTAAACCACTGTTTGCCGATGGAGATGCATCCTATTCAAAGGAAATTAACATTGACATCTCCGGATTCAGCCCAATGGTTTCTATGCCCGGGAAGCCTCATGACACCATTGAAGTGGCCAGGGTGAAGGGAGTCAAGATAGATTCTGCATTTATTGGCAGCTGTACCAATGGCAGGCTGGAGGATATGAGAAGTGTGGCAGCTATTCTTAATGGAAGAAAGGTTGCCCCCGGTGTTGTCCTTAAGATAGTCCCGGCCACAGACGAGGTTTGGCGAGAATGCTTGTCAGAAGGGCTGATTGAGGTTTTTAAGAAGGCGGGTGCGCTGGTGTCAAATGCAGGGTGCGCCGGTTGTGCGGCAGGGCAGGTAGGACAGAATGGTCCGGGCGAGATCACTGTGAGCTCCGGAAACCGAAATTTCCCCGGGAAGCAGGGAAAGGGCAGCGTTTATCTTGCCTCACCTGAAGTTGTTGCTGCATCTGCTGTTGCAGGTTGTATTGTACTACCGGACGATATACCTGCAGAACCTGCTGTTTTTGAATCTGCTCCGGCCGGCCCTGGAAAGGAACAGGTAAGCA
>Ga0307378_10004852_pt1 | contig 18951 bp, 15 predicted proteins | sample UN1MG_FD_202238 | JGI IMG/M metagenome (GOLD analysis project Ga0307378, IMG submission 202238) | Soil microbial communities from Risofladan, Vaasa, Finland - UN-1 | ecosystem: Environmental > Terrestrial > Soil > Coastal area > Acid sulfate soil | place: Finland: Risofladan, Vaasa | collected... | reverse complement strand
CAACGCCTTTCGACGCGCGAGGTAGTTCAGCAGCATCATGTCATACGGCGTGTCGGTGGGCGTCAGGATGTACTCGATGTTCCGGTCGCTGCACTCCTTGCGGTAGTACTCGATGAAGGCCTTCACCTCCTCCAGGTAGGCGTCCTTTACGTACCGGGGATCCACCTGAAGCCTCTCGTTCGTCTCCATGTCCACGAAGGACGTGATCTTGCGGAAGGGAAACTCGATTTCGGCCGGGTCCATCACGTGAAAGATGATGACCTGGTGCTTCTTGAACACGAAGTGCTGAAGGGCGGGCAGAATCTCGGACGGCTCGTCGTAGAGGTCCGAAATGATTATGACAAGGCCCCGCTTGGCGAGCATCTGTGCCAGCTTGTGGAACGTCTCTGCGATGGCCGTCTTGCGGCCGGGCTTTGTCTTCTCCAGGTGCTTGAAGATGCGGTCCAGGTGAGACGGCGTGGAGCCCGGCGGCAGGTGAAACCGCACGTCCTCGTCGAAGGCGATCATACCGACAACGTCCTGCTGCCGGCACATCAGGTAGCTCAGGCACGCAGCCAGGAAGCACCCATAGGCGAACTTGGTCTGCTCGCGGCCGAACCGGTAGTTCATCGAGTTGCTGACATCCAGCAGCACGTACGCGCGGAGGTTGGTCTCCTGCTCGTACTGCTTGATGTAGAAGCGGTCGGTGCGCCCCCACGCCACCCAGTCCAGATGTCTGACGTCGTCGCCGGGCGTGTACTCGCGGTGCTCGGAGAACTCCACCGAGAAGCCCTTGTGGGGACTGCGGTGAAGACCCGAGATGAACCCCTCGACGGCCTGCCTGGCCACCAGGGCGAGGTTCTTGAACTTGGCGACCCGTTCCGGCTCGAAGTACAGGTACGAGGACTTGGCCATTACTCGCCTTCTTCCAGGCGCCTCAGGAACGCCAGGGTCATGTCACCATAACGTTTGGACCGCGCAATGACCAGCGGGCCCAGCCGCTGGGGCGGGTCTATCTTCGCGGGCAGGCGCAGCACGATAAGCCCGCCGTCGGCCAGGTGCGCCCCGAGCGGCTCGAATAGCGCCCGTGCAACACGATCCCAGGACCATTTCCTTGCGTCGGCGTATGGCGGGTCCACGAACGCCAGATCGAGCGGGGCATCCAGCTCGCCCAGCCAGCCGGCCAGGCGGATCATCAGATCGCCCTGCCAGAGAACGCATCGGTCGGCAAGGTCCAGCTCGCGGATGCTCCGCCGCAGCAGCGCCATCGCGCCGCGGTCACGATCGGCGAAGCAGCATCGCCTCGCCCCGCGCGACAGGGCCTCCAGGCCCAGCGTGCCCGTGCCGCAGTACAGGTCCGCCACCAAGGCCCCCTCAACGCGCCCGGCGAGGATGTCGAACATCGACTTCTTGACCAGACCGGTCATCGGCCGGACCTTCAGCCGGCCGCGCGGCGAACGGATCCTGCGTCCCTTGTATGCTCCAGCCAGAATGCGCATGGGCGGACTCATATCGCTCATCTGTATAAACGCGGTCGGCGGCAGGCTGTTTCGCACGGCCAGGAAGGGCCGTGTCAGAATTCACCCGATCGTCCCAGATAGGCGCGAACGGCCCGCTCCAGGAGGGGAAGGTCCTTCTCGACGGTGTCAAAGACCAGGTCCAGATCGACGTTGTCGTACTGGTGGATCAGGATGTTCCGCATCCGTCGAAACCGGTCCCAGGGAATCTCGGGCATGGCCGCCTTGGTCTTGTCTGAAAGCCGCCTGACGGCCTCTCCGACGACCTCGAGGGCTCGGATCACGGCATCCTGCTTTTCCCGGAGCGACAGGAACGTCTGGCGTTGCAGGCCCCCGATGTACTCCTGCGCAGCCGAGGCCGAGTCCAGGATGTCCCGAAGATACACCCGGTCACGGTCCATAGATAGTCTCCGTCGAGGAGAGGATCTCCCGCGTTCGCAACTGGTTCCGGGCCTGCTCGACCCCTCGTCGGGTCAGCAGGTCCACCTTCCGTTCCATGATGACCTCCAGATCCTCCTGCATTCCGGCTAGGTCCAGGAGCGTCCAGCGGGCCTCGGGCGCGAAGGAAACCAGAACATCCACGTCGCTGTCGGCGCGGAAGTCGTCGCGGAGGACTGAGCCGAACAGGGCCAGCTCGACGATCCGCCACTTCCGGCAGAACTCGGCGAGCTTCGAGCGGTCAACGTCGATGGCGGGGCTCATGGGGCCTCTTCCTCCAGCGCGTGTCTGAGCAGCGGCAGCAGTTCGGGCAGGTCTTCCACGATGGTCTGCCATAGGATGTCGAGGTTGATGCGGAAGTATTCGTGGACAAGGCGGTGCCGCATGTGGACGATGGCCCCCCAGGGAACCTGCGGCAGTTGCAGGCGCGTGGGCTCCGAGACGCGGCCGGCCGCCTCGCCGGCAGCCTCCAGCATGTGCCCGATCCGAATGCGGTCATGGGCGTGCATACTGCACCTGAGCGACAGCAAGCACCTCGTCGCGGAAGTGTTCGCTAAGGTCTTCCGGGGTCCGCAGGTCCACCACCGGCACGCCCAGAAGGGCCGACAGTCCCTCGGCCATCGCGCCGAGCCGGATCAGGCCGGGAACGTGCCCAGGCTCGAACTCCACGAGCACGTCCACGTCGCTCTCGGGGCGGAAATCCTCTCGCAGGACAGAGCCGAACAATGCCAGGCGGCGAATGTGGCGCTCACGGCAGAACTCGGCGATCTTCCGTCTGTCAACGTGGATAGCGAGGCCCATGGGGCGTCCTTTCTCTTGGCGGCAGGTCGCGGCACCTTGCTCCTTCTGCCCATGACGAAGATCATCATACCCAGGCATGTGCCCGGCGGCAATCCGCCCGCGTCTGGGCGATCCGCGCAAGAAAAGGCCCCGGCTGTTGGGCGGGAACCGGGGCCAGGGGCATGGGTGCTGGGCCGTTGTGCAGGCCAGCATGCGGCCATCAGAAGCTTGCTGCGCCTGAAGCGTAGGATATAATAGATGCGTTGGCGAACTCTCCTCATGCGGCCGCAAGACGCGGCGGGCGGAGGCGACAGACAATGAGCAGACCGGGCATATCACTGATCGCGGCGCTGTTGGCCGCCGCACTGGCCGGCTGCCTCAACTACAGCAAGCCGGCTGCCGCGCCGCCGGAGCTGACTGCGGCGCAACAGAACTTCGAGGCCGCCTGGGGGGCTGCAAAGCGCGTGCTGGGGGAGTACGGCTTCCGGCTCAATCGCACGGACCGCCGAGCGGGCATCATCTCGACCAGGCCACTGCTTGGCCAACACTACGTGGAGTTCTGGCGGAAGGACGCCTCCAGTGCTACCGACCTGGCCGAAAGCACCATCCAGACGATCTACCGCACGGCAACGGTCAGGATCGGCCCGGCGGCCGATCAGCCCGGGCAATATGAGGCCGCCGTGACGATTGCGGTTTCCCGGTCCGATCTTCCGACGATGCAGGTCTCCAGTACGTCCGAGGCGTACAGTCTTTTCACCATGACGGGAGGCCGATCGAGTTGGCTGACCGATTTCGGCCGGACCCAGGAGCAGGCGGCTTCCGCGGCCGGCGCCAGCCAGGCCGGCGAAGAATCAACTACTCGAAGGATCAGCCCCAGGCCGGCAGGCAGCCCATGGCTGGTGCAATTGGGGAGGGACAAGGCGCTCGAGATGCGAATAGCCGCCGAGATTTCCGCGGCCGCGGCCAGGCGCCTGGCCGGCAAAGGCTGATGTGAGAACCGCAAGGCGGTTCCGAAAGGCAGGTGCAACGATGCTTACGCGCAGATGGCTTCGGGCGGGTGTCACGTGCCTGATGGCATTGTGCGTGTCAGTGGCGGTCGGACAGTCCAGACGGGACAGGCCGATCACGGAGGGCGATGTCTTCGACGACCCGGGCCGTGACCCCAGACGGACCCCACGCCGCACGCCCACACCCCGGCAGCCGGAAACGTACTCTTTCAGCGGCGAATACCAGGAGATGGTCACGCTGCTGGAGTTCACCAAGCCTCAGCAGAAGGCCCTGTACGGAATCGTGCAGGCCCAGGACAAGGCCCTCGCCAGGTTCGACAAGCAGAATGAGAAGAAGCTCTCCAAGCTTGGTGAGAAGCTTGACCAGGCCAAGAACGACATCGCGCGGAAGGCGATCCAGAGGCAGATCGATCTGGTCGCCACCAACCGGCAGAGGCTTCTCGACAGCTACAGGCGCCGGGCGATGAACCTTTTCTCGCCCAAGCAGAAGGCCACCTGGGCATCACACAAGCTCAAGCAGATCATGACCGAGGAGTTCTCGTCCGCCGGGCTGACCGGCGAACAGAACACCAAGGTCAAGGCAATCTGCGATCAGGCGGGCAGCACCGCCAAGACCGCCGACGTGCAGTCCGACCAGACGCTGTTGGGCACCGTCAAGCGGACGATCCTCACCAGCGTGCTCGACGCCGAGCAGCGCCGCCGGTACGCAGAGGCGCTGAGGCAGAAGGCCAGTACCGGCTGAGTGCCATCCGCCACGCCCGCCCGGCGCTCACCCGATGCCACGCATCGTTGCCGCGGTTATACTCTGCCCATGCCAAGCGCTGCGGCTCTTGTCGATAGGGACTCCTCAATCGCCTCACGGACGCCCATTAACAGCCCGCCGAGGCGGCTGCAGCCGTGCCTGCTCGCGGCGGTGCTTCTGTCATTGTCCGCGCCGGCGCCCGCCGACCAGGACGCCAACCAGCCCGTCAGCCGGCCGGCCGAGCCACACCTTCAGGTGCTGGCGGAACAGGCAGTGGCGCCCACCGTCCAAGGCATCGTCGAGTACATGCGTAAGATCCACGCCGACAACACCAACAATGAACTGGTCAGGAATCTCATCAGGCAACTTGGAGACGACAGCTTCACCGAACGCGACCGGGCCACCAAGGCGCTAATGTCCATGGCCGTGCTCCCTGAGGCGGCGCTGAGGCAGGCCGCCGAGTCAGAGGACGCCGAAGTACGCGCCCGGGCCGAGCACATCCTCCGGGAGGCCGACAACCGGACGTGCGTGCTGACCCTGCGAGCGGCGATGAGGACGATTCAGCGCAAGGGGCTCAAGGGGGCCGCCCCGGCTATCCTCAGGCTCGTTCCGCTGTTTCCCGACCTGTACGTCCAGCGGCACTTCCACGACGGCCTGCGGGCCACCAGTCGCAAGGCAGATGCAGACCTGTTCCGCCGCACGATGAGGGGCTCGGACCCGGATCTACGCATCGCGGCGGTCGTCGGCCTGGCGTCGATCCCCGGCGAGAACCACAGGGCCGATTTGCATGATGCGGCCGTCAAGGACAAGCACGACCGCGTTCGGCTGGCGGCTGCCCACGAGCTTGCCAACGTAGGCGACCGGCGCTGCCTGGAGGCGCTTCAGGCGCTTCTGTCCAGCGAGGACGCCGGCGTCCGCGCGCGGAGCTGCGCCCTGCTGCGAGCGCTGACCGGGCGTCGATTCGACTTCGTGGCCTACGATAAGGACGAAACCCGCAGCAAGGCCGTCGAGGCGTGGACAGGATGGCTTGCCGGCGAAGGCAAGACCGCCAAGCTGTCGTTCCCGCCGCGAGTCAAGCCCGCCGAAACGGGCAGGACCTTGATGTGCGGTTTCGGAACGCACGTGGTCAGGGAGATTGACGCATCCGGCAAGGAGACCTTCCGCATCTCGATCCGCGGACCCTGGGGCTGCCAGGGCCTGCCCAACGGCCACCGGCTCGTCGCCAGCCACCTCAGCCGCTCCGTCCACGAGTACGACGAGAGCGGAAAGGAGGTGTGGAAGAAGGACAAGTTGCCCGGCGGCGCGATGAGCGTCCAGCGCCTGGAAAACGGCAACACGCTGGTCGCCTGCTCTGACAGCCACTGCATCCTGGAGATCACTCGCGGCGGTAAGATCGCCTGGCAGGTCACGATTCAGGGCCGGCCGGTGGACGCCCGCCGGCTGGACAACGGCCGAACGTTGGTGGCCCTGCAACTGGCCAACCGCGTCGTGGAGGTCAACAGGGAAGGCAAGGTGGTATGGAAGCTGGAGAACGTCTTCACGCCGCAGACCGCCCAGCGGCTGGACGGCGGCAACACGCTGGTCGCCGAGACCAGCAAGAACGTCGTCAATGAATACGATGCCGGCGGGCGCGTCGTCTGGTCCAAGGGCGGTTTCACAAGCCCCTACGACACCCAGAGGCTGTCAAACGGCAACACGCTGGTGGTGGACAGCATCGGCGTCCACGAGGTCAGCCCCAACGGCAAGATCATCAATACGATCAAACAGCCCCGCCTCGGCCGGGCCAGACGGTATTGAGCTCCGAGAGAGGCATTCACACCCGGACGTTCACCTTGTCGAGGTAGTTGCCGCACCGCAGCACGCCCGAGCACTCCGAATAGCAGCGCAGCCCGCGAAGGCGCAGCGGATCGAGACTCAGCCGGCGACGGCACATCACCCGGATGGTATTGGGGGCCGGCGCTCGGCCGCCTGAATCGCAGCGCGAAGGCGCGAAGGCGTCGCCAGGCCGAGACAGGGCAGCATTCCCGTCACCATGCCCGGAAGCGATCGGCAGACACCGTTTCATCGCGCCCTCAAGGGACAGTCCGCACGCGGCCTCCATGGGCGGGTTGCGGCAAGACAGACCTCCTGCATGGAATCAACCGGGCGGGTCCCTCCGCACGGCCTGACGGAAAGAGCCGGGCAAATGCCGCGACTCGGCGAGCCTCCGGAAATCAATTCTAACCCAAGAGCCGAAAACCGTCAAGGCATCCAGATCAGCTTCGGAGCGTGTGGTACGGCCCAAATGCGCCTGTCGCACACATGGTTCCCCGGGCCGCTACTTGACGTCCAGGGCCTCCATGACCTTCTGAAGGTCCTCCCAGACCTTCCTGCGGTTTTCCTGCGTGTACTGCCTGAGCAGGAAGGCCGGGTGAAAGGTGGGCATGACTGCCGTGTTAGCCAGGCCCTCGCCGATCATGCCCAACTGCTGCCAGGCGCCGCGAAGCTTGGTAATGCCGACCTTCGTGTTCAGCAGGGCCTGCGTGGCGGGGTTGCCCAGCGTGCAGATGACCTTGGGACGGATGATCTCCAACTGGCGGATCAGATAGCCGCAGCAGGCGTGGGCCTCGTCCGGCAGCGGGGCGCGGTTGCCGGGCGGGCGGCACTTGACGACGTTGCAGATGTACACGTCCTGGCGGCGCAGGCCCATCGCGGCGATCATCTCATCGAGCTTCTTCCCGGCCCGCCCGACGAAGGGACGGCCCTGGCGGTCCTCTTCCTCACCGGGGCCCTCGCCGACGAACACCAGCTCCGCCCCCGCGCCGCCCTCGCCGAAGACCGTCTGCCGGCGGCTCTCGCACAGGCGACACTTCGTGCAAGGCCGGACCTCGTCAGCGTCCATCTGCTCGAGAAGGCGCTGTTTGTCCTCGGTGCTCACGCCGCCCGGGGAGAGGCTTCGGCCGCCTTCGGGCGCCGGCAGAGGATTGCGCTCGGCAGGAATGTCCTCACCGCCCAAGAGCAGCTCGGTGTCGATCAACTGCCGCGCAGCCTTGCGAAGCTCGTCCGATCCCTCATTCACGGTGAGGATTCTACGCCTGCGGCAGGCTTTGGGCAAGCGGGGGCGGGCCTTCCTAAGAGCCGCCCCGTCAGCCCTTGCTCGTGCGGGCCGGTGATCTCCAACTCGACCACGTCGCCGGGGATGACGCTGCCGGCTGCGAAAAACACGGTCAGATACCGGTCGGTCATTGCCCGGTGCGGCCGGCCCCGACGAGACGACTCGACCAGGGCTTCCATTCTTGTCCCGACGAACTGCCGGCGGTAGGCCTGGGCCAGCTCGCGCTCCAGCGCCGCCAGCTCGGCCATGCGGCTCTTCACCATGGCCGGCGGCGGGGCCTGGCGGCGATACGTCCATGCGGCCGTCCCGCGCAGCGCGCTGAAGCGAAAGGCATGGATCTTCGAGAAGCCCGCGTACCGCGCCATCTCAAGCGTAGCCGCGAAGTCCGCGTCGCTCTCGCCCGGAAAGCCCACGATCACGTCCGTGGTGACGGCGGCCAAGGGCGCCGCCGACCGAATCCGTTCGATCGCGCGGCGATAGTCGGCCGGCGCGTACTGGCGGTTCATCCGCCGGAGGATTCGCTCGCTGCCGGACTGAAGCGGCAGGTGGAAGTGCCACGCCGCCGTCGGCGTGTCGCGATAGGCCTCCAGCAGCTCATCCGTCAGGTCGCCCGGCTCGAGGCTGCTGAGCCGCAGCCGCCAGAGGCCCTCCACTGCCCCGACCCGCCGGATGAGATCGGGCAACTGCGAGGGCTCGGTACCCCATTTCTTACGAACGGCCGTGGCGCGCCCGAAGGCGCCTAGGAACACGCCGCACAGGACTATCTCCTTGTGCCCGGCGGCCACCAGCCGCGCGCACTCGCGATGCACCTCATCGACGCCGCGCGACCAGACCGCCGCACGGCAGTAAGGCACGACGCAGTACGCGCAGAAGGCGTCGCAGCCGTCCTGAACCTTGACGAAAGCGCGCTGACGCCCGGGGAAGCTGCTGAGGGATTGGAGGTTCCGCACACCCACGCAATTGGCCTTGACAGCGGCCTTTCGGCGAGTTGCTATAATAGAAGTAGTGGAACCGGCCTGACGGCTGGGCGTCATGCGGGCACTCATAGATCGATCATTCCTACAGAATGGGCATGCACCAGCGTCCGGTCGGTGGAAGCTCGGGCCCTCCGGATGGGTGTCGGGCGCGGCCAGCAAGCTCGCCAGCTGCGCGACGCGCGATCCGGCGTCGTCGTGGTGTCCGGCGACGACCGCCCTGCCCGGCGGAACTCCCAGCGTGGCCAGAAGCCTTTGCAGGCCCTGGGGATCGTAGTCGGCGTAGCAGCCGCTGATCCAGACCGCAGAGGCGCACCGGTCGCGCAGGGCCCGACGAATCGCCTGCCGGCTCTTGGCCATCGCCGCGGCGGTAACGCAGCAGGTATTGACCACCACCAGAGCGTCGGCCGGGCCGGTCGGCGCGGCTGCGGGAAGAGGCCGGAAGCCCGCCGCGGCAAGGGCCTGGGCGATGGCGGCCCCGTCGTACTGGTTGACCTTGCAGCCGAGGGTCGTGATCGTAAACCATGCCACGCTGGGCAAGCCTCCCGGGCGGCCGCGCCCGTGCGAACAACGCACAACGCAAGATTGCAGTAGGCTGACGGAGAGCCTATTATAGCGTCCGCGGCGGCGTGCGGCAGTCGGTGCTCTCGCCGGCGCCGCCAGGCGGCGCATGTGAACGCAAGCGGTGTGCAGGTTCCGGCGGCGCGAGTTGGGACGTCGCCCCAAGGCTAGGAAGCGGCCATGCCAAGAGCAAACGTGGTTTGGGGCATCGACATCGGACAGTGCGCCCTGAAGGCCCTCAAGGTCCGCAGGGTCGGCGAGGACGTCCAGGTCGAGGCCTTCGACATTATCGAACACGCCAGAGTCCTATCTCAGCCCGACATCGACCGCCCGCAGCTCATCCGCAGCGCCCTGGAGCAGTTTCTTTCGCGGAACAACGTCGGCGGCTCGACGGTCGCCGTGTCGATGCCCGGCCTGACTAGCTTCCCCAGTTACGTCAAGCTCCCGCCGGTGGAACCCAAGAGGATCCCCGACATCATCCGCTTCGAGGCCGCCCAGCAGATCCCGCTGCCGATCGAGGAGGTCGTCTGGCAGTGGCAGACGTTCCAGGACCCCGACTCGCCGGACATCGAGGTGGGCATCTTCGCCGTCCGCAAGACCGACATCGCCGAGATGCTCAGCCATTTCACCGGTGTGGCGATGAACGTGGACCTGGTGCAGATGGCGCCGCTCGCCTTGTACAACTTCATCGATTTCGACGAGCAGAGGGCCAAAGACGGGGCCACACTCCTGGTTGACGTCGGCGCCGACAAGACCGACCTTGTGGTCGCCGACAAGGGCCGCATGTGGACCCGAACCATCCGGATCGGCGGAAACAACTTCACCGAGGCCCTCGTGCGGGCCTTTAAGCTGTCGTTCAACAAGGCCGAGAAGCTCAAGCGCACCGCCGCCACCAGCAAGTACGCCCGACAGATCTTCCAGGCGATGAGGCCGGTCTTCGCCGACCTGGTCCAGGAGGTGCAGCGGTCGCTGGGGCACTACACCTCGCTGCACCGCGAGACCCGCTTCAAGAAGCTGCTGGCCCTGGGCAACGGCTTCCGGCTGCCCGGCCTTCAGAAGTACCTGGAGCAGAACCTCAACATCCCCGTACACCGGCTGGACGGGTACAACCACCTGAAGACCGCCGGCCCGGCCGACACGCCGATCTTCACAGAGAACGCGATGTCGTTCGCCGTCTGCTACGGTCTGGCGCTGCAGGGGCTGGAACTGACCACGATCGACGCGAACCTGCTGCCGGGCGAGATCGCCCGGGAGCGCCGTTGGTCAGCCAAGCGCCCCTGGTTCGCGGCCGCGGCGGCAGTGCTGCTGGCCGCCCTGGCCGGTCCTGTATGGCGCAGCTACGCCGACCGCAGCGCGCTGGAGCCGGGACGCCCGCTGGCCACCGCCAAGCGGGTCTACGACGATCTCAACCGCCTGAGGCAGGCACGCAACCAGTGGGTCGATCAGGGCAAGATGGAGGAGCAGTTGGTGGAGAAGTACCTGCGGCTGTACGGTTACAGGAACCTGCAGCCCGCCGTGCTGGGCATGATCTCTCAGTGCATCAGCAAGTACGCCACACACCAGCCTCGCTTCGGCGTCACCGAGGCCGAGCGGGCCGACGTGCTCAAGCAGTTGCAGGCCAAGGTCCCCCGCCACCAGCGAAAGATCGTGATCGTGGAAGGCCTGGAGATGGAATTCCTGCCCGACTACCGGCAGGACAGCCCCAGCCCGGATGCCACCATGGCCCAGCAGGAGGCCAACAGGCTGCCCGGCGGCGGGCCCGGGTTGAAGGTCACGCTCATGGGGCGCACCCTCCTGCCGCGAGCCCAGGCCAACGCCGACCTGCTCCGCCCGATGCTACGGAGAAGCGAGGAGATCGCCAGGCTGCCTCAGGGCAACCTGCCCTCGCCGATCCAGGTGCGTAAGTGGCAAGTGGTGCGGTTCCTGGATATGAAGGCCACCCAGGGCACCGAGAGCGGCGCCCCGGAGCGGCGGTCGCCGACCGCTATGCCCCGCACGGACACCGAGATGTATAACAGGCCGGCTCCGGGATCGTCGGAAGAAGACAAGCTGGAGATGCCCGACCTGATGTTCCCCGGCGAGGACATGTCCAAGGACACGCGCTTTGAGATCCGCTGGATTCTGTCCATCGAGAACGACGGCCTGAAGCCCCTGGAGTCTCCTCGACCCGACGCGAACGAACCGGATTGAGCCCGGACGGCCATGATCACCCCAGGCGACATGCTGCGGGAGCTGTGAATGAGATTCATACGCGAAAACCTGTTTCTGCTGATCCTGATCGGGATTGTGGTCGTCCTGGGGGGCGTGATTATAGCGATCAACTTCAGTATCGGCGGCGACGTCGAGGACAGGATCAAGGACCGCCAGAACCTGTCGAAATCGCTCCAGGGGCTCGTCGGCCCCGCCAAATATAACCTGGGCATCGTGGAGGCGGAGAAGCGGCGCGTCAGCATGGTGCGCCACGAGGCCAATCGGACCGTCGCTGACCAGGTCAGGCGGAACCAGCAGGACAACGTTGTCCTGCAGATCCCCATTGTCGAAGGTGGGATGGTCAGGAAGGTCGTTCCGGCGTTCCCGATCGACGTCAACGAGTATCAGAAGTGGGGGCTGGCCTTCATCTTCGTCGAACGGCATCGCGCCGCCACACGCGCGGCGTTGAGGCGGCTGGATGCAACCAGGCCTCCTACCGATCGGGACATAGAGATCCAGACCGACAGGGAGAAGGGCCGGATGCTTGAGGACGCCAGCACCCGGCCGGCCGCGGATGCCAACGCCCCGCTCGGCGAGACTCCCGCCGTCGCGGGCACGGTCGCCGGCGCGGACGACGCGGAGGCCAAGAGGCGCGCCACCGACCTCATGATCCACCGCCGGGCCACCCAGGGACGCATCTACGTGGACAACGCGGTGCAGCAGGAGATCACCTTCCCCGTCGGCGCGGGGGAGACCGAGCCCAACGAGATCGCGCTGTGGACAAAGCAGTACAAGCTGTGGATCGCCGAGGACGTGGTCGCCGCTGTCAAGGCAACCAACGACGCGGTGCTGAACGGTCTGCCGCGAGAGGACCAGAACGTCCTGAACGCAGCCGTCAAGCGATGGACGGACCTGAGGGTCGCGGACGATTACTTCGTCCGTGAGACAACGGAACGTGCGGCCGGCCAGCCGACGTACTCGCCTTATAGGACGGGCGTCCCGACCCCGGGCGGCATGGAGACCGAGTTCGGGCCAGGCAGGCCAGGCATGCCCGGCAGGCCAGAAATGCCCGGCAGGCCAGAAATGCCCGGCAGGCCGGGCATGCCCGGCCAACAGCCAGGCGCTGGGACGGAACGACAGACCGACACCAGCGTCACGCAGCACTACACCAGACCGGAAAGCGACGTGATACATTACAGCTTCTCCGTGGTCATGCCCAACCGATACCTGCTGCTGCTCATTAACACGCTCCAGGCCGGGCGCCTGCACGCCGTCATGGAGGTCAGCTTTGGCCCGCTGCCGAACGGGGAAACGGACAAGCTCTACTACTACGGCAACGACCCGGTGCTGCTGGTGACGCTTTCTTGCGAGGCACAACTGCTGACTAGCTGGTCGCGGGACCTGATGCCCGTGGGGTTTCTCGAGAAGATCCCGCAGTCCGCACTGCGAGAGAAGGACCGCAAGCGCATACCTCCCCGCTCCCTCTTGCCGGGGAGATGAGCTGCGCCGAAGGAGCCAGGCCATGGCCAGGAAAAGCGATGTCGGTTTCGTCGAACAGCACGTCGAGAAGATCGTCCTGGCGGTCTGCGCGCTGCTGCTGATCGTGGTGTTCTTGCGATGGGTGGTGTCGTCGCCGCAGGAGGTGAAAGTCCTCGGCGCCGGCAATAGAATCGAGGATGTCGCGCCAGGCCAAGCCGACCCGAAACTCGCTCAGATAGCCGAGGCCATCCGCGCCAGCCACGATGGGGGCAAAGCCCCAAAAGTGCCCACGATCGACTGGCTCGGGCAGCTCCGGCAGGCCAGGGACAACCCCTGCCCCCCCATGCCACCCATGCTGGACCTGGGCATGGCGACACCGCAGATCAAGCTGCCGCCCCCACCCGACCCGAACCGCGTGCCCAGCCTGGACATCGTGGTGGCCCTGATCCCCGCGCCGGGCAAGCCGGCCGGCTGGTGCAACTTTGAGTGCCCCAAGCCGCCGCTCGGCAAACAGCCCAAGGACCTCATCGTCTATCGTGGGGCCTCGGTGTATCCGTGGGCGGAGCTCAGGGAAAACTGGCGGCGGAGACTGCGCACGCTGCGCGTCCTGAACGCTGTGGTCCTCGGCGTGGAGGTCGAGGTTCAATCGCGGCTGCCCCGTGAGATATGGGAGGCCGTGCCCGCCGAGCCGGCCAATGTCGTTAAGCTGCCACCGACGGACGAGCAGGGCAAAGCCGTGGCCGTGCCGAAGATACCCGACTACGACGGCACCAACGCCGACGATGTCCGAAGGGCCATCGACGAGATCCGGCAGAACTGGCAGTGGTACTTCCTGACGCCGCCCTACTACAACGTCTTCTGCCCGGGCGCCGACTATGTGCCCTGGCAGATCCACCTGCCGGACAACGAGGTCAGCCAGATGGCCGAGCCGGGCCTGCTCGTGCCGACGGATACCCCAACCCCCGGACCTGTCCCCGAGCCCGGATGGAGCGACCCGCGCCGCCGGACGCCGCCCGGGCGCCGACCCACACCCCGGCGGGACAGACCAACTATGGAAGAATTCCCGCCCGACATCCCCTTCGATGAGATGCCGGGGCGACCGGGGACCCGCTACCCCCGACAGAGGCCGGGGCCCGCCGTGGGGCCGGCTGCCCGGCCGAAGCCAGTGGTGGCGCCCCCCATCGGCGTGAAGGTCATGGAGATACCCGATCTCGCCAAGCAGATGGAAGCCGGCAAGGTGCTGATCGTCTTCCACGACAACACGCTGAAGCTGGGCCGGTTCTACCGCTACCGCGTCAGACTCGTGCTGCTGAATCCGCTGCTGACCTTTGACAGCCTCGTCCGCGACCCGGTGCGCGACGCCCGAACCAAGGAAGTCCGCAGCCCCTGGAGTGAGTGGTCCGACGAGGTCATCGTGGAGGACCCGACGACGTTCTTCCTGACAGGCAGGCTCCCGCCGGACCAGGTGCGCGTGACTGTCTTCACCCGCAAGCTCGGACAGACGGTGATGAAGGCCTTCCTGGTCAGCCCGGGCATGGCGATCGGCCGACCGGCGACGGTGAGGCTGTCCAAGCCGGGTGCCGCCGAGGCAGCGGACACCGAAGTGGACTTCTCCACCGGAGCGGTGGCCGTCGAGGTCGACTTCAACCGTCCGTTCCTGAAGGGCTCGCCGGGCATTATGAGGATATCCACGGAAACAGCAGCCATGCTGTATCTGACACGCACAGGAGAACTGAAGACCCGCATCCAGGCCGCGGACGAGCAGGCTGAGCGGTATAAGAAGCTGCTGAAAGAGGCCACCATGGGCGGGCAGTAAGCCTGGAGATCATGGCGCCTCATCGCGATTTTCGGCTTGCAAAGGGTTTCTGTGGTAGCTTATTCTCTCCGCAACCGGCACCGGCGCTGGTTGCGTGCGCGGTAGGCGGATGCATGCTCAGGCATGACAGAGAACGCGAGGTTCTGCTGCCCCTGTACGTGGCGCCTGCCGGCGACCGTGGGTTCCTAAGGCTCTCCGCAGGTATAGCCCCTGGCGCTGACCGGCGGGATTGAGTCGTCTTGGGAAAGGAGTAAGGCCGTGCTTGATCTCCGCAAATCCGCTTCTGTGACGTTGGCGATCGTGCTTCTGTGCACGTGCGTCTCGCCCGGCTTCGCACAGGAGGCGGCCGCAGACAAGGCCAAGGCATTGCTCAGGCAGGGACTGGAGCAGTTCCAGGCCAAGCAGTTCAAACAGGCTCAGGCCACCCTCATGAACTCCGAGGCCGACTGGGACGCCCTGGCCGAGGCCGAGAAGAAGCAACGCGACGAGTGTTTGGACAAGGTCGGTCCCGCCGTCAAGAAGCAGGTTGCCGCAGAGGAGGCCCTGGCAAACGCCACCAAGGCCCTGCAAGGCAACCAGCTCGCCGAAGCGCAGAAGGGCTTCGCGATCGCCGCAGCCAGCGAGTTCCTGCCCGACGCGAAGCGCAAGGGCGCCCAAGAGCAACTGGCACTGGTGAAGCAGCGAATGGCCGCCGCCGACACCGCCCAGGCGACGCCGCCGGATGTCCCCGATAACAGTGCCGCTGTCGCATCCGCCCCGGCCTCATCAGCCGACGCCGATGCCATGCTGAGGCGCCTTGAGAGCAAAGGCGACCCCGCGCCGGTGAACGACGACATCCTCACCCGCATTAACATGAGGAGGCAGCGCGAGAAGCAGGCGGGAGAGATGAAGATCGCCGAGGCGATGAAACGGGCCAACGAGATCCTTGCCAGGGCCAAGGGCGCGGCCGACTTCGATGCGGCTCAGGCCGCCGTGAACGTCGCCGAGAACGTGCTGGCCGCCAGCAAGGGCCTCTACACCCCGGAGGAATACCGCCAACGCCAGACGGAGATCGAGCAGCTTGGCCGCTACGTCGCAAAGCTCCGAGCCAACTGGGAGGTCCGGAACGCCACCGACATGCGCAGGCAACTGGAGCAGGTCGAGAGAGATCGCATCAAACGCGAGGAACGCCGGCTGCGCACGAAGGTGGCCTCACTGACCGCCGACGCCCAGACCCTGGTGAAGGAAAAGAGATACGCCGAAGCCCTGGTCCTGATGAAGCAGATCCTCAGGCACGAGCCGGACAACCAGGCGGCGATGGAGCAGATGCGGCTGCTGGAGCAGGTGGATCTGCTGCGACGCGAGCGGGGATACGAGCGGGATCGCAGCTTCGAGACGCAGAGGCAGATGGTTGATCTCCGCGAGACGGAGATCCCCTGGTACGACCTGCTGCGGTACCCGCGGGACTGGCGCGAGATTACGCTGCGGCGGGAGCCTTTCGGCGCGGCGGCCGGCATGGAGTCGGAAGTCAACCGCGCGGTAATGCAGCGCCTGCAGATGAAGATCAACGAGGCGAAGTTCGAGCAGATCGAGTTTCAGACCGTCATTGCCTGGCTGCGGCAGGTCTCGGGTCTTAACATCCACGTGAACTGGGGCGCTTTGGAGATCGCGGGCATTCAGCCCACGGTGCCGGTGAAGAACGTGCACCTGACGAACGTCACGGTGGAGAAGGCCCTGCGAACCGTGCTGGAGGACGTCGGGGGCGCCACGCCGCTGAGCTATGTGGTTGACGAGGGCGTGGTGACGGTATCGACCAAGGAGGACCTGTCCGGCCCGCGCTACCGAAGGACCCTGGTGTATGACATCCGCGACCTGATCGTCACCGTCCCCAGCTTCAACGCCCCCCGGATCGAACTGAACCAGGCGGGGACTTCGGGCAACAACAACAACACCGGGGGAGGCAGCATCTTCGGCAACAACGACACCAACAATAACCAAGACGCGACCTACATGAGCCGCACCGAGATCGTCAACGCTATCATCGCCCTGATCCAGGCGACCATCGATCCGACGTCCTGGCGGGGCGACGCCGGCGGCGATATCGGCTCCGTCCAGGAAATGAACGGGCAACTGGTGGTTACCCAGACCGCCGAGAACCACCGGGCGCTGCTGAACCTCCTGACCCAGCTCCGCGAGGCCAAGGCGCTCCAGATCGCCATCGAGGCCCGCTTCCTGTCGGTCAGCACCGGGTTCCTCAACAGCATCGGCCTGGACCTGAACATGTACTTCAATATCGGTTCGAACCTGGGCGCTTTCTCGATACTGGACCCGTACACCGGGGCGGCTGTCCCGACGACGTGGATGCCGAACAGTTGGGTCTTGGCCGGCGAGGACGCGCCGGGCATCAGAAACCTGACCCCGATCGGGATGCGGCAGGACACGACGACGTTCACAAACATGATTGGCCGGGGCTCGCCGATCAGCGCCGGCAGTTCGATCGGCACTATGATCACTAACCCCTCGATCAGCGTCGGCGGCACCTTCCTGGAGGACATCCAGGTGGATTTCCTCCTTCAGGCCACCCAGGCCCACGAGTCGTCGCGTGCGATGACCGCCCCGCGGCTGACGATGTTCAACGGCCAGCGCGCTTACGTAACCTACGCCGTGCAGACGGCGTACGTGGCCGACATCACGCCGGTCGTCTCCGACAACGCGATCGCCTTCGACCCGACCATCTCGTTTGTGCCGACCGGCACGGTCCTGGACGTGGAAGCTACGATCTCCGCCGACCGCCGCTACGTCACGATGACCGTCCGCCCGCAGATCGCCCGGCTCATCCGGCTGCTGACATTCGGGACCAGCTATTCGAGCTCTGATGCAAACGGCCAACTGCTCGAAGCCGTTGGCGTCATTCAACTGCCGGAGGTCGAGATCCAGGACTTGCAGACAACCGTCAGCGTCCCGGACGGCGGAACCCTGCTGCTGGGCGGGCAGAAGTCCAGCGGCGAGGTGGAACGCGAGAAAGGCGCGCCGCTGCTCAGCAAGATCCCCATCATCAACCGCGCGTTCACCAACCGCGGTAAGATCCGCGACGAGACGACCTCGTTGCTCCTGATCAAGCCCAAAATCATTATCCAGCGAGAGGAGGAGGAAAGAGCCTTTCCTCCGCAATGACACTCGCGGAACGTCGTCGGCTGTTCACGGGCCGCACGCTCATATGGGCATGCGGCCCGTTCTGTTCGACCTGCACGATGTGCTATGATCGAACCACGCGGGTGCTGGCTCGTCCAAGACAGCGCGCGATTGCCGCAGAAGGAGAGACCCATGAGGCGGATTAGCACAAATGCGGGCGGTCCGGCCGTCCGATTGTCGGCCCTGCTGGCCCTGGCCCTCGGGTGCTGGGCGGCGGCAGCCGATCCCCCGGCCGCCGCCACGAAACCCTCCGGGCTGATTCGGCTGAAGCACCTGAAGATCGACCGGGCGAACCGGCAGATCGTCTTTGAGGCAAATGTCTGCTACAACCCCGGCCCGCTGGAGGTCCTGGTCTGCAAGCATCGCACAAAGGATCACGAGAGCATTCTGCACACCTTTGTCCAGCCGTCGCACCTGCACGCGGCGATGCTGGCCATGGGACTCACCCCCGGCAAGCCGGCCAGAATGTCCAGGGCGCTGACGCAGCCGGCACGTTTCCTGCCCCCCGCCGGGCCCGAACTGAGTATCGTATTCCGCTGGAAGGACAAGAACGGAAAACCACAGCAGGCGGACGCAAGCCGGTGGCTGGCCAACCTGCATGACAAGAAGACGCCGCCGCCGGTCAAGTGGATCTTCGTCGGCTCGGAGGTCCTTCCGGGCGGCGGCTACTGGGCGGACGAAGACGGGGCCGTCATCTCCCTGTCCAATTTCCCGTCGGCCGTGATAGACGTTCCTTTCGAGAGCACGGCCGACAACACCGCGCTGGAGTACACCGGCAACAAGGAGGCCATCCCGCCCAAGGGAACGCCCGTGGAGGTCGTGATCACCGTGGCCAAGGGCGCGGAAAGCGCCCCCGCGGCCCGTATGCTCCTTGAGATCGACCGTCTGGGGCGCTTCTGGGTCGAGGACAGGCAGTACCCCATCGACGCCTTGAGTAAGTGGGCCGCCGGCTATATCGAGAAGCACACAGAGGGGCAGGTGGTGGTCCGCGCGCTGCCCGGCGCGACGGTCCAGGACCTGGAGCGGGCCAAGGACGAGCTTCAGATGGGCGGCGTGGCCGACATCGACGAGCAGCGCCTGATCACAACCGGCGAGATCGTGCCGCAGACCGGCAAGCAGGCGGCATGGGCGATGGAGACCTGGCGGCGCCGGTTCGCCAACGCCAAACAGATGCTCACCGATCCGATCCAGGACGCCGAGGCG